>ENA-ORBV01007254-ORBV01007254.1-microbial-mat-metagenome-genome-assembly--contig:-NODE-7254-length-19108-cov-6.613105_pt1 | contig 19108 bp, 17 predicted proteins | sample MGYA00237777_ERZ505514 | MGnify/ENA primary metagenome ERZ505514 (study PRJEB26160, sample SAMN06269048) | microbial mat metagenome | isolation source: Oligotrophic lake microbial mat | place... | reverse complement strand
GACGGCATACGAGATTCGCCTTAGTCTCGTGGGCTCGGAGATGTGTATAAGAGACAGTCCAGGCACAGCTTGATGTCGGCGCCATTCTTGGCATGGGGGCCGGGCGAGAACAGCTGGATCAACTCGACCGCGCCCTGCAGCAGGGCATCGCGATATCGGCCAAACCATTGCCAATTGCAGTAAGCGCGGTTGATGGCGATCGGTCCGAAGGATGAGGCCAGTTCGATGACGGCCTGCACGTCGACGTACGGTTCCTGAGCCTTGAAGCGGCCGTCCGGCTTGCCATACGCACCTTCGCCCTGGGCGTCTTCGAGCAGGCTGGCATGCAGGTTCTCGAAGTCCCAGTACAGGGCCACGGAGGCGTTCTCGTCGTTGTCGCGTCGGGTCATTAGCTGGCCTTACCGGGCTTGCGCGCTCGTGCGGCGTTCTGCTGCTGCCGCCGCATCATTCGGGCTGGGCAAAACGTTGCTCCAGGTACACCAGCAGCGTGCGGATGGTCTGCGCCTCGCCGCCAAGCGGCCGCCCGGGCCGTGGGCCGTCGTTCCAGGCAAACAGGTCGATATGCAGCCAGTCCTGGTGTTCCGGTACGAAGTACTCCAGGAACAGCGCAGCATTGATCGCGCCGGCCATCGGATTGCGGCCGGTGTTGACGATGTCTCCCACCAAACTCTCGATGCCGCTCTTGTAGGGACCCCACAACGGCATGTGCCACAGTGGGTCTTCGAGCCGCAGGCCCAGGTCCACCAGCTGGCGTGCCGGCGCCATCTGGCGGCAGAACAAAGCCGGCAGTTGCGGTCCCAGCGCGACCCGTGCCGCGCCGGTCAACGTGGCCAGGTCGATGATGAGTTCGGGCTCGGACTCGGCGGCGTAGGCCAGCGCATCGCACAAGATGACGCGCCCTTCGGCGTCGGTGTTGCCGATCTCGATCTGCAGGCCCTTGCGGGTGCGGATGATGTCGCCGGGGCGGTAGGCATTGCCGGAGATGGAGTTTTCGACCGCAGGGATCAGCACCTGCAGGCGCACCGGCAACTTGTGCGCCATCACCAGGTCGGCCAGCGCGAGCGCGTTGGCCGCGCCGCCCATGTCCTTCTTCATCAGGCGCATGCCTTCGGCGCCTTTGATATCGAGTCCACCACTGTCGAAACACACCCCTTTGCCGACGATGCACAGGCGTGGGTGTTTGGCCTTGCCCCAATTTAGCTCGATCAGGCGCGGCGCGCGGCTGCTGGCCCGCCCCACCGCGTGGATGGCCGGGAAGTTCTGCTTGAGCAAGGACTCGCCCTGCACCTGCTTGAATGTGGCGCCATGGTGTTTGGCCAGCGCCTGCGCCGCCTTGGCCAGCTCCGCCGGACCCATGTGTTCGGCCGGCGTGTTGACGAGGTCGCGCGCCATCGCGATCGCCTTGGCCTGCGCCAGTCCGCGCTCGGTCGCCGGGCTTGCCGGCAGCGTCAAGGTCGCGGCTTCCCGGCGCCGTGGCTTGTAGCGATCAAAACCGTATCCGCCGAGTTCCCATGACATGGCTGCCAGCTCCGGTGGCAATGCCAGTCCCTGGTCGGCCAGCGTGTAGTGCCCCTGGGGCAGCGCCATCGGCAGCGCGGCCAGCGCGAACGGATCCTGCGCATGGGCGATACCGGCAAACACGTGCTGCAGCTGACCTTCAGCATTGGGCAGCAGCGCGTGGCTGTCTGCCGCTGCGTGGAACCCCACGGTGTCGAGCCAGCGCGCCGTGGCAGCCGGCAGGTTTGCCGCTAGCGCCGGGTACCCGGACTTGTCGATCACAGTGATGGGGATTGCGCCGAGCGGCGGCTTCTTTTTCAGTTGAATGGGCATGGTGGGAACTATAGGAGAAGCCGCGAGTGCCCGCGCCACTTCATCGGGGCGCCCATGCGGCCGGGCTGCTTCCCAAGGTGGTCGCCGGTGTGCGCCAGCCCATAACCACGCCATCGACATGGAGTGGCCAGCGCACCCGACGCGCGCGGCCCCAAGGCGTTTCTTCCACGTCATCGGCCCAGTCCGATGGGGACTCCGGCAGCGCCGGTTGTGCTGGCGCGCGTGTTTGCATTGCGGCACCCATCAACAGTGCACCTGTACGCGCCAGCGATGCCCGCACGATGCTGCCATGGCCGCTTGCCATGCGTAGTTCCAGCGCGCGGATCGTGGCCGCTGCCATCAGATAACCCGTGGCATGGTCGAGCGCCGGCACTGGCAATGAAACAGGTTTGTCCGCACCGGCGCTGCGTTGCGCCTGCTCGGCGAAACCCATGCTCATCTGCACGATGCTGTCGAAGCCGCGCCGCGCCTTCCACGGGCCTGTGAAGCCGTAGGCGTCGAGCGACACGTCGATCAGGCCGGGTCGCAACTGCTGGCGCCGCGCGGCGCCCATTCCCATCGCGTCCAGCGCATCGCTGCGCAAGCCATGCACCAGCACGTCGGCGCCTTGCAGCAGGTCTTCCCACACTGCGCGTTCGTGTGGCTGGCGCAGGTCGAGCCGGGCGCAGCGTTTGCCCGGCGTGATTTCGGGCTCCAGTAACGGCTCGTCCCATTGCGGCGGATCGATCCGCAATACCTCGGCGCCCAGGCTGGTCAGCAGGCGAGTGGCGACCGGCCCGGCCAGAATGCGTGTCATGTCCAGCACCCGAATGCCCGCCAGCGGGTGATGCGTATCGAATGCCCAGCCGCTCTCGGAGGCTTGCATGCCGGTCTGCCAGTGCAGCAGCGGCTCATGCAACACGGCCTGTCCCTGCGGGTGCTGCTGCCAATCCTGCCAGCTGCGCATGGCACCCGCGCAGCCGCCTTGCGCGATGACGGCGGACTCGAGCGCGTCGGCGTCCCAGGTAGCCACCGCCGCCGCGACGGCGTCGCGCTGCGCAGGTGTCTGCAACACCGCGAGCGCGGCCGCGCGATGGTGCGCCGCGTTGGTATGCAGCCGTATCCAGCCATCGCGGGCCTGATAGTCGCCAGCGATGGCGTCCCAGACCGGGGGCAGCTTCCAGCCCTGAGGGCGGATCGACATTCCGAACCACAAAGAGGTGAGCCGACGGTCGACCACAACGGCCGGAGCGTTGGCCGATGATCCATCCATGCAGCGCCGCAACGATGCCACTGCCAGTCCAGCGGCGGCAATCGACGCCGACGCAAACGCGTCCACAGCAAAACCCGAGCGCAGCAACCCTTGACCGTCGAACCGCAACTGCGAGAGCATGTCAGGCGCTCCGTGGCAGGCGGCCCAGAATGCGGCGGCGAGATCGGCCTGGGTTGTCGTGGTGTCCGGCGCGTCGTGCATCTGGCGGCTCCCGAGCTGGCTTGATTCTCCTGTGGCAGCCCGTCTTTGGCGCTGCGACACGTGTTCAGCGCTGCGGCATGTCCTTGGAGGAATAGCCCAGGTGCACCGCAGCTTCCTGGGGGATGGCCGGCATGGTGGCATTCCAGGCTTCCCAACTGCTGCGCATCGCCAAAAGCCGATCAGGCTCGCGCCGGGCCTTGTTTGCCCGCTCGCGTGCATCGCCTGGAATGTTGAACAGGTAGTCGACGTCGTCGATGCGCAGGTACTTCCAGTCGCCGTCGCGCAGTGCGCGTTGGCTGCGGTGCTTCATGCGCCAGTGCATCGGACGGTGAAACACGTGGTTGGGGCTGCGCAGCACCGGCGCCAGCGACATGCCGTCCAGTGGGAAGTCCGGGTGGGCCGCGACGCCAGCGAGGTCCAACATCGTGGCCGACCAGTCCATCGTCATGCAGTGCTGGGCACTGACACCACCGGCTGCAATACCGGCCGGCCAATGCGCGATCCACGGCACGCGAATGCCGCCTTCGGTCAGGTCCATCTTGCCGCCCACGAGCGGCCAGTTGTCGGAGAAACGTTCGCCACCGTTGTCGCTGGTGAACACGATCAGCGTGTTGTCCTGCAGGCCGAGACGGCGCAAGGCATCGAACAGTTGCCCTATGCCCTCGTCCATGTGGTGGATCATGCGCCGGTAAGTGTCGACACTTCCGCCATCGAGGTGGAACAGGTTGTTGCTGATCTGCGCCGGCACGCCGGCGTCGTCGCGGGTTTCCCAAGGCCAGTGTGGCGCGGTGTGGTGCACGCTGAGGAAAAACGGGGTGCCGCTTTTGGCGCCATCGGCCATGCGGTCGATGAACTCGATCGCATGGCGGGTGATCAGGTCGGTCAGGTACCCCTGTTCCACCTTCTTCTCGTCGCCCTGGTAAAGGTCGTGCGTACCGGACGAATTGCAGTGCGTGAAGTAATCGACGCCGCCGGCCATGGGGCCGAAAAATTCCTCGTAACCCGATCGCAGCGGGCCAAAGTGTGGCTTGAAACCCAGGTGCCACTTGCCCATCAGCGCGGTGCGGTAACCGCTGTCCTTCAGCAGCGACGGCAAGCTGGGATGCTCCGGCGGCATTCCCAGCGTGGTGCTGCCGGCATTGGCGCTGCTGATGGGCTCTTCGGCCGCGCCACGCAGCCGGTACTGGTAACGCGCGGTCATCAACGCAAAACGGGTCGGCGAGCAGACCGGCGAATTCGCATATCCCTCGGTGAAACGCAGTCCGCCGGCGGCGAGTTTGTCGAGCTCGGGCGAGACCGCGCCAAACGGTGCGTCGCGACCGCCATAACAGCCTAGGTCGGCATAACCGAGGTCGTCGGCGACGATGAAGATGATGTTGGGGCGTTGTGGGGACGTGCTCATGGTGTTCTTGATTCGCTGACTCACGGAATCGAATGCCCGACTGTAGCCGTATGCGGTAGCTCCAGGCGGCGATGGCGAGTCCGAACACCAGTTTGGCCGCGATCAGCACATTGATTTCGCCGTCCAGTTCACATGTCAGCACGGCGCGCTGCACATTTCCAACCGACAGACTGCGACCCGAGATCGATTCAAGATATCGCTTGTTGCCGGTACCTGATCGGCCAAAATTACCTCGAGCTGCCAGCCGCAGATCCATTCGCCATAAGCCAAGCGACCAATGCGTCCGCGGCCAATGGCTTGCTATACAGATAACCTTGTCCCTTGTCGCATCCCAGTTCGCGCATCAATGCGTGCTGTGCGACCGTCTCGACCCCTTCGCAGACCGTACGCATGTTCAAACTGCGCGCCACCCGCACGGTGGCGTCAATCAGGACCTGGTGCGTATGGCTGGTATCGGCCTGGCTTGTGAAAGCGCGGTCGATCTTGACCGTGTCCACTGGCAGCAGATGCAGGCTTGCCAAGGACGAGTAGCCGGTTCCGAAATCGTCCAATGCCAACGAGACGCCCAGCGCCCTGAGCTCATGCAGACGGGCTTGTATATCACCGTCCTGCGCAGCCAGGCTTTCGGTCACCTCAAGCTGAAGGCTTTGCGGTTCGACCCGGTGCTGTAGAAGCAGGGACTGCACCCGCGCAACGAAGTCCGGTTCGCGCAGCTCGGCGCGTGACAGATTGACGGCAAGCAGACGCGGCGCGCGCGCTCCGAGCGTGCGCTGCCAGACGCCAAATTGCCGGACGGCTTCCGTCAACACGAACGCGCCCAGGGGCACGATCAGGCCGCTGTCTTCGGCTACGCCGATGAACTGCACCGGCGGCACTTGACCACGCGTCGGATGTCGCCAGCGTACCAGAACCTCGACGCCGGCGTACCGGTCGATCACGTCAGGAGCGCCTTGCGTGCCCTTGAGACCCACCACTGGCTGGTACGCAAGCCACAGCTGTCGTTCCGACAGCGCGGTGCGCAATTCCGACTCCAGCTGGCCCCGCAGTTCGGCTTCTTCGCGCATGGGCGGTTCAAACACCACATACCGCCCGCCACCCGATCGCTTGGCCCTGACCATGGCGATGCTCGCGTCCTGCAGGACGGCGTTGGAGTCGTCGCTGGTCTGCGGTCCGAGCACCAGCCCCATGCTGACCGGACAATGCAGTTGCTGCGCGCCCACACCGTAGGGGTTTGCCAGCATGGCGATCAGTCGCTGCGCTACCGCATGGGCATCGTCTGCCTCACTGAGGTTGGCCACGACCACCGCAAATTCGTCTCCACCCACTCGTGCCGCGATCTGGTCATCCGAGACATTGCGCGCCACCGAATCGTATGGCCGCAAGGTCGCCCGCAATCGGCCCGCCATCATGCGGAGCACGGCGTCGCCCGTCGCGTGGCCCAAAGCGTCATTGATCAGCCTGAACCTGTCGCAATTGATGAACATGACGGCGAAATTGCACTCTTGGCCAGAATCCTTCGCACCCAGACGCGCTTGCAGAAAATCGTTCAGCGCCGCCCGATTGGGAATCTGCGTCAGAGTATCGATACGCGAAGCGTCTCTGAGCCGGCTTTCCAACGCCAGTCGCTCCCGCCTTTCGTCGAAGGTCGCATCGGACAACGACACCATGAAACGACGGTCGTCAAACTTGACGATACTGATCGCCAATACCATCGGCGGCATGTGGGCAGAGGGGTTGCTGCCAACCGCAAATCGCTGGGCCTCACAGAGCACGCCACTTGGCTTGTCGAAGGCCAAGACCTGCGCGCGCAGTTGCGGTGCAAAACCGTCGAGAACGTCAAACAGATTGTCCAGGCTGGGCACGGCGCTTAGCGGCATCAGAATTTGTGCCGCTTTCGGGTTCATCATCGAGACCAATCCGTCGCCGGAGCACTGCACGAGCCCCACCGGAGTCAGATAGAGAAACTGGATCAGCGATTCGTGCTCATCCGACAATGAGCCGTGCGCAGGCTCCACTAGACGGAGCGCTCTACGAGCACGTATCGCAGCGGCTGCATGGGCGACGCCATCAGCCTGAGCCGCACCTTCGAGGGACGCATGCGCAGCGTGAGGACATAGTCGATGGTCGCGTCCAGCGGCAATTGGTCAGCCGCAGCATCCTCGAAACGCTGGGCGACCATGAAGTTGTTCATGCAAGGGGCAACCGTGGTAAACAGCGGCAGCCCGATGACCCTGTCGGCGGTCAGGCCCGCCAGGCGGGACTCTGTGGCGTTGTACTGACGCACCAGCGTGTCAGCGTCAAAACCGATGACGCCGAAGGTCAACGTGTCAAGAGCATCGGGCGTCATGGCGCCCAAAGCATCGATAGAAAGTGAAAACGCAGAGGTCATGCAAGGCAGTGGTGGACAAAGTGCTGGTCGGCTCAGACCCAATGTCACAAGTCAATCGACAGCGGCATTCTAGTGCCGAGCTGTGTCAAATGCCTAAATCGGACCTCAGGTGCTTCATAGTCTTCGAGATCCCGCCCGCTTCGTTGCCGTCGTCCTCTCCAACGACCAGGCGCAGCCTGTCAGCTTAGTCGCGTTCAGCCCCGCTGAGTTATCAGCAACGCGGCTGTCCGCATCCCTGCCACCGTCAGCAGCAACGATCCGAACAGGTGCAGCGCCGCTGTGCCGAACGCCAACAAATAACGCTGTTGCCCCAGCATGCCCACAACCTCGGCCGAAAAGCTGGAGAACGTCGTCAACGCCCCCAGGAAACCGGTCACCAATGCGAGCCGCCATACCGGGTCGAGCTGGGGCAAGGCATGGAAGAGCGCGATGGCCAGGCCGACCAGGTACCCGCCGAGCAGGTTGGCGGCCAACGTGCCCCAGGGAATCAGCGCACCGGGGCTGAGCCACAGACCCAGGCCCCAACGCGCCAGTGCACCCAGGCTGGCGCCGACACAGATCGCAGCAACGGACAACATGGTCCGATGGTAGCGACTACTACTATTGGCCCATCTGCTGCGGCAGCCAGGACACGATGCCGGGGAAGATGTAGATCAGCGCCACGGCGCCGCACATCAGGAAGAACATCGGCATCGTGACCTTGGCGATCCAGGGCAGCTGCTTGCCTGTCATGCCCTGCAGCACGAACAGGTTGAAGCCCACCGGCGGCGTGATCTGGGCCATTTCGACCACCAGCACGACGAAGATGCCGAACCAGATCGGATCGATGCCGGCAGCGTTGACCGTGGGCATCAACACGCCCATGGTCAACACGACCATCGAGATGCCGTCGAGGAAACATCCGAGCAATATGAAGAACACGGCCAGTGCAAAGATAAGCTGCGCCTTGCTCAGACCGAGTGAGGCGATCCATTCGGCCAGGTGACGCGGCAGGCCCACATAACCCATGGCCAGGGTCAGGAAGGCCGCGCCGGCCAGGATCAGCGCAATCATGCAATACAGCCGGGTCGCGCCCATCAGCGAGTCGCGGAACGTGGCCCAGCTCAGCGAACCCTGTAGCGCCGAGATCAGCAATGCCCCCACCACGCCGATCGCTGCGGCCTCGGTTGCGGTGGCGATGCCGGCATAGATGGAGCCGAGCACCGACAGGATCAGGATCACGACCGGAAAAAGGCTGCGCGAGGCGGATATCTTCTCCCTCAGCGTGTAGCTGCGGTCGGACGCCGGCACCTGCTGCGGGTGGCGCAGCGCCCAGAAAATGATGTAACCCGAAAACAGCGCCGCCAGCAACATGCCGGGCAACACGCCTGCGATGAACAACTTGGAGATCGACACTTCGGCCGCGACGCCGTAGACGATCATGATGATGGACGGCGGTATCAGCAGCCCCAGCGTGGCCGAGCCGGCCAGGGTGCCGATCACCATGTGCTCTGGATAACCGCGCCGGCCCAACTCGGGCAGTGTCATCTTGCCGATGGTGGCGCAGGTTGCAGCACTCGACCCCGACACTGCGGCAAATATCGTGCAGCCGATCACATTGGTATGCAGCAGCCGACCGGGCAGAGCCTGGACCCACGGTGACAGGCCCTTGAACATGTCGGCACTGAGTCGGGTTCGAAACAGGATCTCGCCCATCCAGACGAACAGCGGTAATGCGGTCAAGGTCCAGCTCGACGAGGAACCCCAGACCGTGACCGCCATGGCGTCCCCGGCCGGGCGACTGGAGAACAGCGTCACTGCCAGCCATGCCACGCCGGTCAGCGACAGGCCGACCCAGACACCGCTGCCCAGGATCAGCAGCAGCGACACCAGCAGCAGTGCGGTGATGGCCAAATCATTCATGAAGCGTGGTCCGGTGTCATTCGTTGCGATGGGGCTCGGTCGTGTTCGGCGCCACGCGTTGGCCGCGAGCCTCGAGCACCAGCTCGTCGATGAAGGCCATGGCCAGCACCACGGTACCCAGCGCCATGGCGATCTGCGGAATCCACAGTGGCGTGGCGTCGTTGGCGGTGGAGATGTCGTTGAACACGTGCGACTGCCAGGCCAGTTTGCAGCTGTAGAACGCAAACAGGATGCTGACGACCGAGGCGAATGCCAGGGCCCAGAGTTCCAGCAGATTTTTCCAGCGGCCGGACAAGGCGCCCAGCACCAGCGTGACCCGGATATGGTCGCCGTGCTTGAGCGTATGGGCCAGCGCCAGAAAGCCGCTGGCAGCCATCAGGTAGCCGGCGTAGGCGTCGGTACCCGGTACATAGACGTTGAGCTGTCGTCCGACGATCGACAACATCACCATCAACAACACGCCGACCAAAAAAAGCGCCGCCAGAGCGGCGGCGCTGTTGTAGATGGCGTCGAGCAGCTTACGCATCGATGGCCGTTACCGCTGCGTTTATGGCTTCTTGAACGCGTCGACCAGGGTTTTGCCCTCGTCGCCGGCTTTGGCCAGCCATTCCGTGAGCATGGTGTCGCCGACCTTTTTCATGTCGCTTTTGAGCGCAGCGGAGGGTGGCAGGATCTGCATGCCACCCGCCTTGAGTTTGTCCAGCGACTCGGTGTTGGTCTTCTTGCTCGCAGCCCAGCCGCGTACTTCGGCGTCGGCGGCGGCCTTGAGCACCGCGTCCTGGGTTGGCTTGTCGAGCGCGTCGAAGGCCTTCTTGTTGACGATCAGCGCGTTCTTGGGCAACCAGGCCTGGGTGTCGTACCAGTACTTGACGTGTTCGTACAGCTTGGTGTCGGCGCCCGTGGAGCCCGAACTCATCATGCTTTCGGTCACACCGGTGGCAAAGGCCTGGCTGACCTCGGCCGCCTGCACCGTGACCGGCTGCGCTCCCACCAGTTCGGCGATGCGTGCAGTGGCCGGGCTGTAGGCGCGCCACTTGATGCCCTTGAGGTCGGCGGCAGAATTGATCGGCTTCTTGGTGTACAGGCCTTGCGGGGGCCATGGCACGGCGTACAGCAGCATCATGCCTTCGGAGGCCAGCTTCTTGTCGAGCAGCGGCTTTTGCGCCTTGTACAGCTTCATCGCCTCGTCGTAGCTGTCGGCCAGGAAGGGCATGCCATCGGCCGCATAGATCGACCATTCGTTGGCGAAGTTGGCCAGCAGGATCTCACCTGCCTGCGCCTGCCCGCCTTGCACCGCGCGCTTGATCTCGGGCGCCTTGAACAGCGACGCGCCGGCGTGCACCGTGATCTTGAGCTTGCCGCCGCTGGCCTTGTCGACATCGTTGGCAAATTCGGTCAAGGTGACCGAGTGGAAGTTGGTGGCGGGATAGGCGGCAGGCAGATCCCATTTGGTCTGGGCCATAACGGCGGTGGCCATGCCGGTGATGGCGAATGCCATGGCCGTGGCGATTGTGCGGCGGGTAAATGTCATGAAGTGCTCCTGGTTCAGGTGGAAGGTTTGCCAAACATTTGAGGATATGCTGTCCAGCCGCCTGCGTCAGCAGGCAATGGCTCGGTGTTTTCCCGCAATCGGGTCGATCGGGTGTTCAAGCACTTGAAGTTTATCGGTCGTGAAAGTAAAGTGTCAACAACTTGCAAATGTTTTGTCGTCATTTTGCTGTCCTTATAAGGGAAACTCCCTATGCGAAAACCCGCATCCAGCCCCGCGAGCCGCACCATGCAGCGCCCGATCGTGTCGTCGTCGCATCTTGTTTCCCCGCGCAGCGAGGAAACCTCGGAGCTGGAATTCGGCCTGATCGTCGCCTGGAACGCGTTCGCACGCTGGGCCGTGCGCTGCATGGCCGCGGCCGGCGCCCCCGACTTGACCATCACCGACGTGCTCATCCTGCACCATGTCAACCATCGCGCGCGCAACAAGAAGCTGGCGGACATCTGCTTTGTGCTGAACTACGAAGACACGCATGTGGTGGCATATGCTTTGAAAAAACTCGTGGCGGCCGACCTTGTGCAGGCCGAGAAGGTCGGCAAGGAGGTTTTTTACGCTCCGACCCCGCATGGCGATGCGGTGATCGCCAAATACCGCGAAGTACGCGAGCAATGCCTGATCGGCAACGTCGACGCGCTGATGAGCAACGATATCGGCGAAGTGGCCCGCACCTTGCGCAGCATGTCCGGCCTGTATGACCAGGCGGCCCGCGCAGCCACCTCACTATGAATCTCAATCTTGCCAATGACTGACACATCCAACCATCTTCAGACCGGTACCGGCGCTGGCGACGCGCGCTGGCAATTCTGGATCGACCGCGGCGGCACCTTCACAGACGTTGTCGGCCGCAGGCCCGACGGCACGCTGGTGACGCACAAACTGCTGTCCGAGAACCCGGAGCACTACAGCGACGCGGCCGTTGCCGGCATCCGCCACCTGCTGGGACTGCGCCCGGATCAGGCAGTCACACCCGCGCAGGTCGAATGCGTGAAGATGGGAACGACGGTGGCCACCAACGCGCTACTCGAGCGCAAGGGCGAGCCCACGCTGCTGGTGACCACGCGCGGGTTTCGCGACGCCCTGCGCATCGCCTACCAGAATCGGCCACGCCTGTTCGATCGCCACATCGTGCTGCCCGAGTTGCTGTACCGCGTCGTGGTAGAGGCCGATGAGCGTATGTCGGCGCATGGCGAGGTGATTCGCGCGTTGGACCCTGCGCCGCTGCGAGCGGCGATGCAGGCGCAATTCGCACTCGGTCTGCGCAGTGTCGCAATCGTGTTCATGCACGGCTACCGCTACACCGAGCATGAACTGGCGGCGCGGCAGATTGCGCGCGAGATCGGCTTCACGCAGATCAGCACCTCGCACGAGACCAGCCCGATGATGAAGTTCGTCAGCCGGGGCGACACGACCGTGGTCGACGCTTATCTGTCACCCATCCTCGGGCGCTACGTGGATCGGGTCGCGAAGGAGATGCCCGGGGTGCGGCTGTTCTTCATGCAGTCCTCCGGCGGTCTGGCCGACGCCCTTGCGTTCCAGGGCAAGGACGCAATCCTCAGCGGGCCGGCCGGCGGCATTGTCGGCATGGCCCGTACCGCAGCACTTGGTGGTCACCCGAAGGTGATCGGCTTCGACATGGGCGGCACCTCCACCGACGTGTCGCACTATGCCGGCGAGTTCGAGCGCCAGTTCGAGACCCAGGTTGCGGGCGTGCGCATGCGCGCGCCGATGATGAGCATTCACACCGTGGCGGCGGGCGGCGGGTCGATCCTCGCGTTTGACGGCGCGCGTTTTCGTGTCGGACCGGCCAGCGCGGGTGCCAATCCCGGTCCGGCCAGTTACCGGCGTGGTGGCCCGCTGGCGGTGACCGACGCCAATCTGATGCTCGGCAAGATCAATCCGCGCTACTTTCCCAAGGTGTTCGGCCCGCAGGGCAACCAGGCGCTGAGCCTGGAGGTGGTGGCCGACCAGTTCCGTGCGTTGGCCGTGCGCACCGGCCTGAGTGCCCAAGACAGTGCCGAAGGATTCGTCAACATCGCGGTGCAGCAGATGGCCAACGCGATCAAGAAGATATCGGTCGCGCGCGGTTACGACGTCACGCGATACACGCTGCAGTGTTTCGGGGGCGCCGGCGGCCAGCACGCCTGCCTGGTGGCCGACGCACTGGGCATGACGCGCGTCTTCGTGCACCCGCTGGCGGGCGTGCTCAGTGCCTATGGCATGGGCCTGGCCGACCAGAACGTGATCCGCGAGCAAGCAGTCGAGCGCACACTGGCGGCGCCAGCCATGCCGGAGATTGTGGCCATGCTGGACCGGCTGGCCGAGGCGGCCGAATCCGATCTGCAGCGCCAGCAGGTGAGCCGTGGCCGCATCCGCACGACACGCCGGATACACGTGCGGTATGAAGGCAGCGACTCCGCGCTCATCGTCGACTGCCCGTTTGATCGGCAGATGGGCGACGAGACATGGGTGGCGCGCATCGTGGCCGGGTTCGAGGCCGCCTATCGGCAGCGCTTCGCCTTCCTGATGCAGGGCAAGGCAATGGTCGTCGAGGCGGTCTCGGTCGAGGCCGTCATCCCGGGCGATGCGCCGTCCGAGCCGCGCCACGCGATGCATCCGCCACGTGAACTGCCACGGCGCGAGACGGTACGCATGTACTCGGGCGCGCGCTGGCACGAGGCGGCGCTGGTGGTGCGCGAAGACCTGCGCAGCGGCGACACCATCCCCGGACCGGCGATCATTGCCGAGGCCAATGCCACGACCGTGGTCGAGCCGGGGTGGCAGGCGCAGCTGACCGAGCTCGACCATCTGGTGTTGGAGCGGGTGACGCCGCGAGCGGTGGTGTTTGCCGCCGGAACGACGGTCGATCCGGTGCTGCTTGAGGTGTTCAACAACCTGTTCATGAACATCGCCGAGCAGATGGGTCTGCAACTGCAGAACACCGCCTATTCGGTGAACATCAAGGAGCGTCTGGACTTCAGCTGTGCCTTGTTCAATGCGGCCGGCGACCTGATCGCCAACGCGCCGCACATGCCGGTACATCTGGGTTCGATGGGCGAGAGCATCAAGACCGTGATCCGCGAGAACGCGCAGTCGATGGCCGAAGGCGACGTCTACGTGCTCAACGACCCGTACCACGGTGGCACCCACCTGCCGGATATCACCGTCATCACCCCGGTCTACCTGGACGGCAAGCCGACCTTCTATGTCGGCTCGCGCGGCCACCATGCCGATGTCGGCGGCACCTCGCCCGGTTCGATGCCACCGTTCTCGACGCACATCGAGGAAGAAGGTGTGCAGATCAACAACTTCAAGCTGGTGGATCGCGGCGTGTTGCGTGAGGCTGAGATGATTGCCCTTCTGAGCGGGGAAAGCGTCGCCGCCGGGCCGCCCCAAGGCGACGCAGCCCCCTCGGGGGGCAGCGAGGACACGCAAGTGCCGAGCGTGGGGGCCAAATACCCTTCACGCAATCCGCAGCAAAATTTGGCCGACCTCAAGGCGCAGATCGCGGCCAACGAGAAGGGCGTGCAGGAACTGCGCAAGATGGTGGCGCAGTTCGGCCAAGACGTCGTGCAAGCCTACATGGTTCATGTGCAGGACAACGCAGAGGAGTCGGTGCGCCGGGTGATCACGCGCCTGAAGGACGGCGCCTTCACGTTGCCGCTGGACAACGGCGCGCAGATCCAGGTCGCGATAAGGGTCGATGCCCAGGCGCGCAGTGCGGTGGTCGACTTCACCGGCACCTCGGGCCAGCAGACCAACAACTTCAATGCGCCGACCGCCGTGTGCATGGCCGCTGTGCTGTATGTGTTCCGCACGCTGGTCGACGACGACATCCCGCTCAACGCGGGTTGCCTCAAGCCCCTGAAGGTGATCATCCCGCCGGGGTCGATGCTCAACCCGAACCCGCCGGCGTCGGTAGTGGCGGGCAACGTGGAAACGTCGACCTGCATCACGAACACCTTGTTCGGCGCGCTTGGCGTGATGGCGGCTAGCCAGTGCACGATGAACAACTTCACTTTCGGCAATGCGCGCTACCAGTATTACGAGACGATCTCGGGTGGCTCCGGTGCGGGTGGCCGGATCGATGCGCATGGCCATCCGGTCGACGGTTTCAATGGCACCAGCGTGGTCCAGACCCACATGACGAACTCGCGCCTGACCGATCCCGAGGTGCTCGAGTTCCGTTTTCCGGTGCGCCTGGAGAGTTACGAGATCCGCCAGGGATCGGGTGGCGCCGGGCACTGGCATGGCGGCGACGGCGGTGTGCGGCGCGTGCGTTTTCTCGAACCGATGACGGCCAGCATCCTGTCCAATGGCCGCACGGTGGCTCCGTTCGGCATGGCGGGCGGGCACCCCGGCGCCGTGGGCATCAACCGCGTGGTGCGGGTTGACGGAACGAGCGAACATCTGGCGCATATCGGCCAGGCGGAAATGGCGGCGGGCGACATCTTCGAGATCCATACGCCAGGTGGCGGCGGCTTCGGCGCGCCGGACTAAGAGCGTGAGAGGCAATCCTGCGCCACCACCAACCTGACACAGACGATGGAGGACAACATGGGCCCTGGTTTACTCGACCACTACCGCTGGATGGCGCGCTACAACGCGTGGTTCAACGAGCGCCTGTTCGGCGCCGGCGAGCAGCTTGACGACGCGGCGCGCAAGGCGGATCGCGGCGCCTTTTTCGGCTCTATCCACAACACGCTGAACCACCTCGTCGTGGCCGACCAGATCTGGCTCAAGCGCCTGGCCCAGACCGGCGTGGATCACGGTGTCGACGCACAGGCCCTTGCCGGCGGCGTGCTCGATCTGCCCGATGGACACGCGCTGAACCAGCCGGCGTTCGACGACTGGTCGCGCCTGCGTGCGAAGCGCTGGCAACTCGACGAGGCCATCAGCGCCTGGTTTGCCGCCATGGAGCCAAGCTTCCCGGCCAGCACCATGCGCTACATCAACAGCCGGGGCGTACAGCGCGTGCACCCGGCCTGGCAGGCCTTGTCGCATTTCTTCAACCACCAGACCCACCACCGCGGTCAGGTCACGACACTGCTGATGCAGGCGGGGGTGGACCCGGGTGTGACCGACCTGCTGGCCCTGGTGGACGAAACCCCACCCGATCCAATGCCGAACACACCGCGATGAACAAGGTCGACGCCTCGCTGCTCAACATCCTGGTCAAGGACGGCCGCGCGTCGTACGCTGACATCGCGCGCCAACTGGGCATATCGCGCGCCCATGCGCGCATGCGCGTGCAGTCATTGGTGGACAGCGGCGTGATCGAGTTGTTCAGTGCCGTCGTCAATCCCGAGAAACTGGGCAAGGTGATATCGACTTTCATCGACCTGAAGGTGTCGCCTGCGGCGATGAACACGATCTCGCAGGAACTGGCGGACTGCCCCGAGGTCGTCAGCCTGTACATCATGAGCGACTTGCACAGCCTGCATATCCATACCCTGACCGACAGCTACGAGAGCTTTGACCGCTTCGTGCGTGAACGGATCTTCAACCGGCCCGAAGTGCTGGCGGTGGACTGCAAGTCGCTGATGACGCGGGTCAAGAACCGGCGCGGCGGCGCGCGACTATAGTCGGCACCGTTGTCGTGCAAAGAGGTGCCGGCCTCACCAAACCGGTGCGGGACGCAGAAACCGGTACGCGTTTACCCTCGGTTTCAAGGCGATACATCCGCTGGCTGCTTTTCTGATCGAAATGCACGGTTTGACTTGCCAATGTCAACATATTGAGGGAATGCAGAGCATTTGTAATCTAAATAGGGCCTGCCATCTTCACATTCGTTCCTGAGCTGCATTCCAGACGATTTTTCTATTTTTTTAAATATTGTTTTTAATCAATCACTTAGCTTGAAATTCTGCATGGCATGGCATTTGCGTTGGCGTCGTTGAATTTGTTTACAAATGTCGGTCACTCCCTATACTTTGCCACTTTGCAGTGCCCTGGCCGATGTCTCGCTTGCTTTATGCGCCGCACGTTTTTCCGTTGCATCGCACGGCCAGTCTCTCGCAAGCGCGAGGACACGGCGCTGCGAGACGGCTTGCCGGGACCTGTCGGCACCTCATTGCTGGGCATGGCCCTCATCGTCGCGGCGACGATGTGGACCACCCAGTGGGGCGCACGGCTGGCCCGTGCGATCAACGGCCTGTTGCGGCGGCGCCTGTTCGCGCTGCTTCTTGCGCTGACGTCGCTACGCATGTTTTATGGTCCGATGGCGGCAGCGAGACACAGCCCATGGTGAAGGGGAACGGATGACCTGGTCGATATTGGCGCGTGACGACAACGGGCATTTCGGCGCGGCGATCGCCAGCCGCTTTTTCTCGGTCGGCGCCTTGTGTGTGCATACCCGGCGCGGTGTCGGTGCCATCGCGACCCAGGCCCTGATGAATCCGCTGTATGGCCCGGCCGGGCTCGACCTGCTGGCGCAGGGCCAAGATGGCGCCGCCACGATAGCGGCGCTGGTGGCCGGAGACGACGGCCGCGCACAACGCCAGTTGCATGTGTTGCCGGCCCGGGGCATGGGCGCGGCGCATACCGGCGTCGAATGTGTCGATTGGTGCGGACATTTGCTGCGCGACGGTTTCAGCGTGGCCGGCAACATGCTGGCTGGCCAGCGGGTGATCGAGGCCACGGCCGATGCGTTCGCCAGCAGCAAGGGCGTCGACCTGGCCGAACGCCTGCTCGACGCGATGGATGCCGGCGAAGCGGCCGGTGGCGACAAACGCGGCAAGCAATCGGCGGCCTTGAGACTCCATGGCGAGGAAGACTATCTTGCGTTGGACCTGCGGGTCGACGACCACGAAGACCCGCTGCGGGAGTTGCGCCGCCTGCATGCGGTGAGCCTGGAGCGCTTCCAGCCTTTCCTGAGCTGCCTGCCCGGCCGCGGCCGACCCAGCGGTACCATCGACCGACCGACGATCGAAGCCACGATCAAGCGGTTCCACGCACAGCGCAAAGGCACGCAATGACAAGGTCGGGGTACTCCCAGGTCGAGCAGGCAGCGGCGCCGTTGCTGCAGGTCACCGGCCTGCGCACCGTGTTCCGTGGCGACGAGGGTGAGTTCGCCGTCGTCGACGGCGTGAGCTTTTCGGTCGAGTCCGGTCGCACGCTGGCGATCGTCGGCGAGTCGGGATGCGGCAAGAGCGTCACGTCCTTGTCCATCATGGGGCTGCTGCCCAAACCCGGCGGACGAATCGCGGCCGGTTCGATCCGTTTCGAAGGCCGCGAGCTGGTGGGCGCCGACGAGCGCGACATGCAGGATCTGCGTGGCAACGGCATGGCGATGATCTTCCAGGAGCCGATGTCCTCGCTCAACCCGGCCTTCACCGTCGGCGACCAGATCATGGAGGGCTTGCTGCGCCACCGCGGCATGGGGCGTGCGCAGGCGCGCGAGCGTGCGATCGAGATGTTGCGCAAGGTGCGGATCCCGTCGCCCGAGCAGAGGTTCGACGAATTCCCGCACAAGCTCAGTGGCGGCATGCGCCAACGCGTGATGATTGCCATGGCCCTGGCGTGCGAGCCGCGCCTGCTGATCGCCGATGAGCCCACGACCGCACTGGATGTGACGATCCAGGCCCAGATTCTGGAGTTGATGCGTACGCTGCAGCAGGAGACCGGAACCGCCATCGTGCTGATCACGCACGATCTGGGCGTGGTGGCCGAGGTCGCCGACGAGGTGGTCGTGATGTATGCCGGGCGGGTTGTCGAACGGGGCCCGGTTCAGGCGCTGTTCGATGAGCCGCAACACCCTTATACCGTTGGGCTGCTGGGTTCGATTGCGCGGCTCGATGCGCAGCAGGACCGCCTGACGGCGATCGACGGGCAGGTTCCCGGTCCGACGGCACTGCCGCCAGGCTGCAGTTTTGCCGATCGGTGTCCGTTTGCGGTCGCGCAGTGTCGCGCCGCCGTGCCACCGCTGCGCGATGTGGGCGATCGGCACCAGTCCGCGTGTTTTAGGGCGCCGCTGGACCCAACGCTGTTGTTGGCAGAGGCACCGCAGGAGGTCATGGCGTGACGGCAACACCCGCCGTGTCGTCGGCCACCCCGCGCATCCTGTTGCAGGCCGCGGGCCTGGTCAAGCACTTCCCGGTGCGCAAAGGCCTGCTCAACCGCATCAAGGGACAGGTCAAGGCCGTCGATGGCGTCGACCTGACTCTGAACCGGGGCGAGACGCTGGGTGTCGTCGGTGAGTCGGGTTGCGGCAAGTCGACACTCGGGCGCATGTTGCTGCGCCTGATCGAGCCCACCAGCGGCACGCTGCATCTGGACGGTCGCGACCTGATAAGCCTCGATGCAGGAGCGCTGCGCGCCCAGCGGCGCGACATGCAGCTGATATTTCAGGATCCGTATTCCTCGCTGAATCCGCGCAAGACCGTGGGCCAGACGCTGCAGGAGCCGCTACGCGTGCATGGCCTGCATGCGGGCGCCGAGGCGGGGCGGGTGACCGAACTTCTGCAAACGGTGGGTTTGCCGGCCGAGGCGGCGCAGCGTTATCCGCACGAGTTCTCGGGCGGGCAGCGTCAGCGCATCGGCATTGCTCGGGCGCTGGCGGTCGAGCCACGGCTGATCGTCTGTGAC
>ENA-ORBV01007252-ORBV01007252.1-microbial-mat-metagenome-genome-assembly--contig:-NODE-7252-length-19111-cov-12.754439_pt1 | contig 19111 bp, 14 predicted proteins | sample MGYA00237777_ERZ505514 | MGnify/ENA primary metagenome ERZ505514 (study PRJEB26160, sample SAMN06269048) | microbial mat metagenome | isolation source: Oligotrophic lake microbial mat | place... | reverse complement strand
GATACGGCGACCACCGAGATCTACACCTCTCTATTCGTCGGCAGCGTCAGATGTGTATAAGAGACAGATCTTATTTTTAAGAATTCATACTTGCATTTTTGGAATCAAGAGAATTTATACATTCACCACCCCAATGAATATTTCGATCTTTATAAGTATAGTCCAACTTTTGCTTTGCTAATGGCACCTTTTGCCAAATTGCCAAATATAATTGGTTTGCCACTTTGGAATTTGATTAATACTTTACCTGTGCTAATTGCAGTTTTGCTAATGGTAAGATTTGATGATTTGAAGCAAACTAAATTCCTTTGGTTAATTGCAATTGAGCTTTTAACATCGGTGCAGAACGAACAAAGCAATGGACTTATGGTTGGCTTTATAGCATTAGCTTTTATAGCAATGGAAAAGCAGAACCTCTTTTGGGCAGCACTATTTATAGCATTAACCTTTTATATAAAGATTTTTGGACTGTTTGCAGCAGTACTTATTTTCCTCTATCCAAATAAGTTAAAATCAATAGGCTTTCTTGCTTTTTGGATGTTGTTTTTAGGAATAATTCCAGCTCTATTTACAAATTTCAGCTATTTGATTTCTCAATATCAGAATTGGGTGTATCTTGTAACTTCCGATCAATCCACAATGATTGGTATGAGTGCAATGGGAATGGCAGAAGTATTGTTGCATATTCCAATAAACAAAGGATTATTAACTTTGCTTGGATTGGCTTTGTTTTTATACCCTTTAAAGAATTTACATAACTTCAAAGACTTTGACTTCCGTTTGCTTAGCTTGGCTTCTATTCTGATTTGGATTGTGCTTTTCAATCATAAAGCGGAAAGCCCAACATTTGTGATAGCTGTATTTGGAGTTGGAATTTGGTATTTTGTCACTCGCACACACGATATGTTTTTGAGTTTTATTGATATATTTTTGTTAGTAATGGTTTTAGTATTCACGGTTCTTTCGCCTACTGATTTATTCCCACGAGAATTTAGAGAACATTATGTGAAACCATATATGCTAAAGACTTTACCAATCTTTTTAGTTTGGCTTAAAGTTGTGGTTGATATGATTCGCTATAAACAAACCAATGTTAGCGATTACAAAAATATAGACTTTTCAAGTTTGCAGCTAAAATAGCCGAAGTATTAGAATGGAATCAGCAATAGGAGTAGTATATTTTTTCTTTAGGTGAATTTGAATTTAATACAAGATTTATAGCAAATGTAGTGCTTTGGGTTACTTTATTGTTTTATATCTTATATTGGGGTCTATTCTTTACAAAGATTAGACGCACAGCTTTGCATTGGACGGAATCTATTTTTAAATTTATTGTGCCAATTCCATTTTGGATATGCTATTTGTTTGTGATAATCTACACATACTATCCTGCCATCACACAGCTTTATGCTCCAATTCAAGCAACTCAAAAGTTAATATTGGAAAACAACAATAGAACAAATGAAGCATTTATTGTTTACACAAGGGACAGTAACTATGTTTGGAAAGCTGCATATCCACTTAACGAGACAGTTTGGTCTCCAAAATTTTCAATTGAAGATAAAAAGCAGAAAACAAAAGTTTATGCAATTGATACTTTGAATAAGTCCGCAAGGATATACATAGGCTTGATAACCAAAAAACCAATTAAGTACGACACAACTGCCTATGCAAAAGCATACCAAAGCCCAAGCATTTCAATCAAACTTTTCGCAACAGATTTTGAAAATTCGGTGCTTACAAAACCAGAGATAGATTACTCTTTTGAATGGTATTTGATATACTTTCATTTTGTGGCTTTGCTAGGAATTTGGTATCAATCAATTATACCTTTAAGCTTCAAAAAGAGAATTGCAATGTATGTGTTAGCAGTGCTTGTAACAGTAAATCTTTTGGTTGCACTATTCTTTTATTTGCAAAGTATCACAGGGATTTATTTCATACCATTTATGAAATAATAGCAGTTTCTTGCTAAAATTAACTGTTTATTTGATAATTTAAATAAAATTCATATACAAATTCAAATATACTTTTTATGCAAACGACAAACGCTCCACGTAAAACCAAAATTCTATGCACAATTGGCCCTGCAACATCGGGTGTAGAAAATTTAGTTCGCCTTATTTATTCTGGAATGGATGCAGCAAGATTGAACTTTTCGCACGGTAGTCACGAAGATCACTTAAAGTCAATCAAAGAAGTTCGGGAAGCAGCAATTGTTTCTAAAAGACACATTCCAATAATGCTTGATTTGCAAGGTCCAAAGATTCGTACTGGAAATGTGAAAGACGGTGAAGTTTTTCTACCAGACGGTTCAGAATTCCGAATTACTGTGGATTTTTTAGAAATTGGTGACGAAAAAAGAGTTTCGACAAGCTATTCAAGTTTAATAAAAGAAGTACAAATTCATAATACTATTCTTTTAGACGATGGCTATATAATTTTAAAAGTCGAAGATATTAACAAGAATGATATAGTTACAAGAGTTGTGAAAGGTGGAATGCTTAAAAACAAGAAAGGTATAATTGTGCCAGGAGTTTCAAGCACAGCACCATCGATTAGCAACAAAGATTTTGAAGATTTGAAATTTGGTTTGGAAAATGGTGTGGATGTGATTGCACTTTCATTTGTGAGAAGCCAAAGAGATATCCTTGAACTGAAAGCAGCAATGAAAATATTTGGCAGGGTTGTGCCTATTATTGCAAAAATAGAAAGATTTGAGGCAGTAGAAAACATTGATGAGATTATAGCCGAATGTGCTGGTATAATGGTGGCTCGTGGTGATTTGGGACTTGAAATGCCAGCAGAAAAATTACCAGTTACTCAGAAATATATTATTGACAGATGTAATTATTTTGGCAAACCAGTAATTACTGCCACTCAAATGCTTGAGTCAATGATTACAAATCCGAGACCTACTCGTGCAGAAGCCAGCGATGTGGCAAATGCTGTATTAGATGGTTCCGATGTGGTGATGCTATCAGCAGAAACAAGCGTTGGACGCTATCCTTTCGATGCTGTTGGATATATGTCAAGGATTATAGAAAACATTGAAGAAAATTTTAACTACGATAATAATAAATATTCAGGCAATAGCGAAAAAAGCAACGTAAGTGATGCAATAGCAAAAGCTGCTTGCATCATTGCCGAGAAAGTAAATGCTAAAGCTATTGTTACTTTGGGAGATTCGACTGCATCGGCAAGATATTTATCTGCTTTCAGACCTAAGATGCCAATTGTAGCACTTACTGACAGCGAGGAAATGGCTCGCCGTATGTCATTTATTTGGGGAGTTCGCCCACTAAAAGTACAATATCCAATTAACGATATTCATCACTTCCAAGATAATATTCAAGAGCTTCACTCACTTAATTACATACATAATGGTGATTTAATAGTTGTGGTTTCTGCTGTAGAAGAACCAATGACAAATACTTTAACTTCAATTAACCTAGTTCAGATTTAAGCAAAAAAAACCCTCGTATTCGAGGGTTTTTGATCTCTCCATTTTTCTCATCGAGGAGGGGGTGGAAAGGTCCACTACCTACCTTTCGCCCCTTTTATGCCCTCAATGATTTTTATGGAGGAGGTATCATTTGAAGAAGTGTGTCGTTATAATTAGTGTTATTGCACCAAAAGTTTTTGGTAACTAACACCAGTTTGTGTTTGTATTTCTATAGTGTATGCTCCTTTCGAGAGTTGTTTTAAATTAAGTTCAATTTTGTCGTTATCTACATTTTGCTCTAAAACAACTTTACCCAAGTTGTCAATCAGTCTAATTTTGTTCATATCAAAAGTCGTTACAATACTTACAAAATCACTTGTTGGATTTGGATAAACTCTAATGCCAGTTTCGTCAGATTTATTATCTTCAACTCCAGTAGAAGCTAAAGCACAATCGGTTTCCAAAATAGCATCTTTTGTATAGACTATAGAATTTCCAAGCTCCATACTTGAGAGTTTATCGGTTACTTTTTTAATTTCTAAAGTAGAAATTTTATTTATTTTTCTTTGCCATAGTTGCAAATGCAACAATTCTCCATCGTTTGCACCATCTTGCATAGCAGTGGATAAATCATCACCCCAAATTACAATTGGCGTTTCCGAACCATTGCTGAAACTTGCACCAACTAAATCATTTTTGCTATTGAATACAGCTATTTCATCACCAAATTCAAGCTCCTGCAAATTAACTAGTATAACTGATGAACTACCTGTAGCTTTGTACTTAGGTTTGAAATAAACAGTCTCGAATTGTGAGTCATTCAATTTAAATATTGAACTAATTGGAGTTGTAATTGCATTGACAGCACTTGTATAAAATCCACCAAATGTTGTATTACTAACTAATTTATAAGCTTGTCCAGGTTGCATTGTGCCTATGGTATTGATATTGAATGCTGGGTAATAAATATTACCATCGGCATCTTTAGACATAATAATTTGCGGATAAGATGCAAATACAGTTGCTGGAGTTGCTGCCGTTTGTCTTAAGTATGCAATAATGTGCCATTGAGAAGCGATTATTGTTTTAGCATAATTAATTGGTGTAACGCTAGAACCATCTACAGTCCAAGTCGCATCTGAATTAGTATAAACTTCATAGCCAGTTGATAAATCCCAAGTAGTTAGTTGATTAATACTTTGAGAAGGCATAAATATTCTGCCACCTTCATCTTTGACTTGAACCAATTTTGTACGAATTGGTGCTATCATCGAATCCATAGTGAGAGACTTAGGCAGTAAGTTAGTTGAAATCATACTCCATCTGTTTGCTCGTAAGTTTACACTCAAACGTTTAAATCCTTTTAATGAAGAAAGAATAGAAACACCTAAACTGCTAACACTTGAAGTATAAAAGCTATTGCCTGATGAATAAACAGCATTTGCATTGTAGTCTATACCAGTATTTGAATCCCAAATTTTGTATGTATAAGTCTCATTCACAATGAAGCCATCTTTTGAAGCAGTGGAAGGATTATCGCCCCAAACTGTAATAGCAGTGTTATATGTTGTATCGTAAACAGTATAGCCAGCACATTTGAGCAAGCCATTACTTGTATAGAACACTCCTATTGCATCACCTTGATTGATATTAATATCTAAGACAGTTGGGATTATGCCAGATCTATTAGGAATTATAATAACTGCATTGTTTCCAGTTGCATTTGTAAATTCCCAACTTTTTGGAACGGTATATCCACTTGCACCTTTTATGCTGAAAAGACCGCTACTATCTCTAATTGCAATATTCTCGGCATCTGATAATCTAATTTTATATTCTTTTGAAGAAACAACTGTATTAGCATTTACTATCCAGTTATAGCTCCTATTGGAAGCAGTAATACCATTTACTAATGTATTCCAATCCATACCTCCATTTGTAGAGTACTCAATATTGACTGTACTTATGTTTGAATAAGTCCAAGTGATAGGCACAGTAAAAGTACCACTTGCAGCAGTAATTACTTGCGACTCAGTTGGTGCTTTCACAACAATTCCATTACCACGAATTACGAATTTACTGCTAATGTTATTAAAGCTTGGATTGTCCAAATGACTAATCCTAACTATTGCAGAATCAACTGGTGTTTTGGGTACATTCCAAGTGAATGTTCCATCAGTTGCGTTTAAGTTGGACATAATAGTAATCCAAGAACTACCACCATTTGTACTGTAATCAAGTCGGACTTCGCCAATAGCGGCAGAACGCCACTCAATATTATAATCTTCGCCAACTAACCAATTGCTTGTATTGTCAGGTTTTGTAATTGTTAATCCTTGCAATGTTAGAGCAGTAACAGAATCTTTCAATGTAGAATTTTCTGAATCTACAACTTTTATAATTGCAATACTTGATGGATTATTTGGCACTTGCCAAGCGAAGTTTCCGCTAACTGCTGGGTAATCTTTTGCTATTTGCAGCCACGTTGTACCGTTATTAATAGTATAGAATATATCTACTCTATTTACTAATGCCGACATCCACTTCACATTCACAACACTTCCAACTAATAGCTGAGTGCTACTTGCTGGGGCAGTCATTCGAACACCTGAAATTGCAAAAGTTGAATCCGAAACATCATTAATAATTGGAGCAGAAGAATTTCTAATTCTCACCTTGGCAATTAAAGTCGGTGCATTTGGTATAGTCCAACTAAATTGTTGATTTGATGCCAACAAGCCTTGACCACTTGGAATATCTATATAGTTCACTCCGTCAGTTGTGTACATAAGATCCACATTTGTCAGATTGCTGTATTTCCATTTGATAACTCTAGTTGTACCAGGCACCATTCTTTCCAAACCATTTGGAGAAGTAAGAATAACATCTGAATTTGATATGCTGAAAGTTTCGCTGAACATCTGGTATGATGTAGGATTATTTCCTATCACATAAGTAAAACGCAATTGAGCAGAATCTGTCAATACACTTGGTACAGACCAATTATATCTACCCGTTGAAGCATTTGCGTTGTTTATTATTAAATTCCAACTCGCTGTTGAGCTATTTCTATAATCAATTCTTACATTTGAAATATATGCACTTGTCCAAGTAATTGGTACTATGCTACCAGATTTTAAGTAGCTGCCTTGTGTAGGAGATGTAATTGCAAAGTTTGCTCTTACAAGATTTATAGAAACTTCACTAGATACTGTTGTATCACTAACAAATTCCAATCGCAATTTTGCTGTGCTTGAAACTAAGTCTGGCACAGTCCAAGTAAAAGATGAATTTGCAGCCACATTACTTTGAATAGTAGTCCAAGTGGAGCTATTATTCAACCTATATTTTATGTTTACAAAGTCTAAGCCAAATGCTGACCAAGTTATAGGTTCTGAAGTTGTTGCTACTATTGTCTTGTTTTCTAAGCTAGAGCTAATTCTCAAATTTACAATTGAGAATAAACTTGATGTAACACTTGTTGCTGTATTAGATGAACTAGTTAATCTAATTTTTGCATTTGAAGTCGGTTCGTTCGGAATCAACCAGTTATATGAATTATCCGAAGCTAATAAATTACTTGCTACTCTCACCCAACTAGTACCACCATTTGTAGTGAAATCTATATTCAACTCTAAAACAGAATTATCGGCAGCCCAGGATATAGCTCTTGTTGAACCAACTTTCCATTTTGCACCTGCTATAGGTGTATTCAGTTGCAATGGAATTCCGTTAATTCTGAAAACAGCATTCGATGTATCTAAATAAGTGCTAGTACCATTGCGTTTAATTCTGATTAAATTATTAGCAGAAGTTGAATTTGGAAATGACCAATTTAGTGTACCTAAATTAGCAGCTACATTAGTTTGAATTGTTTGCCAAGAGCTGCCATTATTATTAGAGTATTCCAAGTCTATATTGGTTAAATTAGGAGTTGCATTCCAAGTAATATTTATACTATTAGGATAGTTATATACTTCTCCGCCGTTTGGTGAAGTGATTTGCAGACTTGGATTAACAATCGTTAGATTTGCATCAGTTGTGTCAGCTCTGTGAGTTTTGCTTGGGTCATATATTCTGAATCGAACATTGGCATTTGCAATTTCTGGCAAAATCCAATTATATGTGCCAAGCGTAGCCGAATAATTTATAGTTAGTGGAGTCCAAACTCCAGAGTTGTTATTTTGGTATTCTATATTTACATTGCTCACATTTGCAGAAAGCCAATTTAAAGTAACAGTATTACTTGAGTACATTGTAGCAGAGCTATTCAAAGACGTGAATGCTAATGTCCAATCATCTATAGAAAATACTTTAGATGTATCATTGACAGCAGAATTTGATAGGTCGCTTATTAAAATTCTTCCGTTTGCTGTTGAAGTGAATGAACCACTGCTTAGCAATAAGCTAGTCGAACCAGAATTTGCATTGAATGTACCAATTGTATTAGAGTAATTATCACCGCCGCCATTTGCAGAGTATCTAATTAAAACATTATTTACATCGATAGCTAACCAAGCTATTGGCAATTCACTGCCAATCCTATAAACATTATTTAGTGTTGGTGAAGTAACAGAAATTGTAGGATTGAATACTCTACCACCATTTGTTGTAGTTAGAACCAGTCCAGTAGTACCTGCAGCCAAACCTCTATCAGCATTAGCGAAGGAAACAGTTGTAATATTTTTTATTCCTGCATTGCTTGTTTGAACAATCCAGTTTGTGCCACCGTTTGTTGTTTTTATAACCAATCCATTATTACCAACTGCATAAATTGTATTTGCAGCAGCATAACTTATTGAATTAAGATTATTAGTTGTACCTGTTGTATTTGCAGACCAGTTTGTACCACTATTTGTGGTAGTGTAAATAGTACCACCATCGCCACAAATAGCAACAAATGTAGCACTTGAAACACTAATAGAATTTAATTTATTTGTACCCAAAGTAGCATTGGTGGACCAATTCATTCCGCCGTTAGTAGTTTTTAAAACAAAACCACTATTACATACTGCATAAGCAACGGAATTGGAAACCATACAAACGGAATTGATATTTTGCGAATTAGAATTTGTTCCTGCATTCCAACTTGAGCCAGCATCATTGGTGTAGTAGATTTTACCAAAATTACCCACCGCTATACCGTTTGTAGAGCTAAAGAAGTGAATGCTGTTTACATTGAAATTGGTAATTGTAGTGATTGACCACCCAGAACCACCAGTAGTAGTATTGGCAATCAACCCACTTTCATTTCCAACGTATCCATTTTGATTATCTAAAAAATAAATGGCTGTTGCAATATTAGAAAACGGAGAATTTGCAGCAATCCAGTTACTTCCATTATTGGTAGTGTAATAGAGAGTGGAAGGAAAAAGAACAAATTGATTTGTGCCAGCTGAAGGCGAGCTAACACCTACAACATTCTCAATTATTGGTAATACTCTATTGTTCCAATCAGCAAATAAGTTTACTTGCATTGAAACAAATATAAATATTGCAATTAGTAGTGATCGCAATTTCAAACTTTTGAAATCCATAACATCCTCCGGCATCCATGCCTTCTATATTTTTCCTAAAACTATTTATTTGTGGTAAGAGAATTGCAATTAGCAAGTTTCAAATAAATTGATTTAGGGTATTTATTCTTAAATTCTTTGAATAAACTGTTTGCCTTTCTCTCATCGTTTGTGGCACATTTGATTTGCCCCATTCTTAACAATGATTTTTCATTAGTTTTATTTTCAAAATTTTCGGTTTCAAGTAGTATCGTCAATATCTCTTCAGCACTTGAGTAATTACCCATAGAAATTTGACATTCACTCATAAAAAACATACTTTCATAGTAAAGCGAATCGCTTGGCATTAAAGTTTCTTTAAAAAAAGAAAACTGCTGCATAGCTTTGTTATAATTTTCTTTATCGAAATCTGCAATTGCTCTTTCAAATTCTTTAGTTAGATTTTTATAACTAACTTCACTTTCAATTGGGTCAGTTTTTTTGATTTCAATTTCTTTTAAAACTATCTTTACTGTATCTATACTTCTTCGAGGCAAGGTAGATGGTTTTTCGCCAAACTCCAACATTTCATTTTTAACGCCAAAGCTTTTTGTTTGCTCTTTAGCATCGCCATTAGTTGCAGTAGTTTTTTCTTCCCTAACATCTTCTTTTTTAGCAGTAGTTTTATTAGAACTAGTCTTCGATTTATTTGACTTCTTATTCTTTGCACTCATATTTGAGTTGGGTGCCGAACAAGCTGTAAATAAAACTACGCAAAACAATATGTAGATTATTAGCCGTTTAAACATAATTATCCCTTTTTCAATCAATAGTTCAAATTTGTTGCCAAAGTGAATTGTTAGGACTAAATAGTTCATATTCATTGCCAATTTCAATATCTCACATTTTCCCCCATTTCCACCCACTTTTAATATAATGTATATATAATTGCCTTTATTTAACAAATATCAGGTATTTCATCACATAATGTGTTATTGTTGTTATTTTATATTTGCACCAATATTGATAGTTGCTAATAAATTTGTATTGTAATTAAATGGTGTCACAAGTATATACTGTATTTTTATACAGTATATACAATATAAACTATTGTGGTATTAATTAGTTACGAGCAGTATGTATATTAGTTTGTAATTGGATAATAATCAACTTTGTTCAATTGTAGCCAATTTAGTTAACGCAAATCAATTACTTGGAAACCTTGCGGTGGAGTTAAATCGAAAACTTTGTCTGTCAAGGTGGGATTGAATGTGATATTTTGGATTCTTAACTCTTCATTGCGATTTGAGTATTTGAATTTCAACTTACTTATGTTGCCGTTATCATCGCAATAGATTTGAATATTTTTTATATTTTGTACTTTTTTTGCTGCATCTTGGTTTAACTCAAGGTCTAATTGATAAGCATTTTTTCCATTCGATTTACTTACAGAAGTGGGAGTAGAATTTCCAATTACAGTGAAGAATAAATCTTCAACCATTGAATTTTCACTTCCTTTGATTACGTTATCAATTGTAACTCTTCTTTGCGGATAGTTCATATTCCAATTAGTTTTGCCATTGCAATAAATCATAGTCTCGCCTAAATTTATAACGTATTTTCCAGTACGTTTCACTTTTATGCTTCCTTTCATTCCCGATTGAGTATCATACTTAACAAATAAAGTTTTCAACCCAGCAAATTTGCTTTTCACTTTACCATAAAGTTCGTTTCTGTCAATTTGTGCATTTGCCAAAGCACTTATTAAAAGAAGTAATATTATTACTTTTGAAGTATATTGTTGCATATCAACCTATTTTTGCTTTTAATGGTCCACGAAGTCCAGAATAGCTTGTTAGCTCTGCTCCCACAAATCCGATAATTATTTGAGTACCTACTTTCACAGCTATCTTTCTATCATCATCAGTAATCCAAATGAAAATCTTACCTTCATTTTTGAATAAGCCTCCTTTCTGCACAATTGGCTCAATCACGTGGCAACGAAATTTTCCAGCTTCCACAGTTACTTCTTGTTTACCTAAATATTTCACACCCAAAGTATTGGTAGTGTCATCGAAAAAATTTCGCAAATAAATCACATCATTTTTTTTCATTTTGCTCAAATCTAAAGTACGGACATAATAGAAAGCAGATACAATATCGTGCATATATTCTGTTATTGGGAATGTTTTACCATTGGCATAAGCCTTATTTTCCACTTGATCGAACATTGCACGGTAATCTTTTCTATACTTTTGCTCTCTAATTCTCTGCTCGAATCCCCAAGGAGCCAAAGTAGAAATATCCACCAAAGAACGATATGAATCTTTTACTTTATAAAGCATTTCAAGTTCGGGCAAAGACTTAACGTCGAAGTTAATATCATAACAAGGTCTGCCATTGACATTTACTGTTTGAGGTTTCACATAAAACGTACCATAGCCAGCAGTTATAAATTTATACCCAACTTTATATTCCAATCGTTCTCCTAAGCCATACGCCTCATTAGGCATACTCCTTAGGTTGACATTAGCGTAGTTTTTTTCGCCATTTGTATATACTTTTACACTCGCTGCCAATGCAATAATGGCAACAAGGAAAAGTGTTAGTTTATATTTAGTTTTCATTTTTCTAATTTTCTTATTTTTGAATCATTACAAATCTAATAAATTTAGACTCATTTTAATTATTAAAACGGATAACAGCGATGAAAGTTGCCGATGCACATTGCGATACTCTAACGAAATTTAATTCTAATCCATTTCTAACACACGAAGCCCATTGGAATCAATCCAAATTTAATGCTGTTGGCGGGCTTTTCCAAATATTTGCTATATTTACATTGCCTGAACTTTCTGGTAGTGAAGCCACTAGCTATGCTTTCAAACATATAGGCGTTTTCAATCGTTATAAAGATGAGCAAATAAAACATATAAAAACTGGTAGCGATTTCGAAGATGATAAAATTAACATAGTTTTATCGCTTGAGGGTGCCGCTCCAATCCAAAGAGATATAAACAATCTCTATGCTTTCTATAATGCAGGTGTGCGAGCTATGGGGCTCACTTGGAACCATAGAAACTTTCTTGCCGACGGAGTGGATGAAGAATTTGGGCTTACACATTTTGGTAAAGAAGTAGTTTTGGAAATGGAAAAAATAGGAATGATAGTGGACGTATCGCACTTGAATGTGAATGGTTTTAATGATGTTGCCACCATAACTAAGCTTGCATTTATTGCCTCGCATTCAAACGCCCGAGCTATAACAAACCATCCTAGAAATTTATATGACGAACAAATTATTGAAATCAGAAACAGAGGCGGATTTATAGGTCTGAACTTCTATGCACCTTTTTTGAGCGATGGTTTAGCTGAAAAAAATGATTTACTTCGCCACACAGAACATTTCCTCAAACTTGGCTGTGAAGATGTACTTGGCTTTGGAGCAGATTTTGATGGAATAGACCAATCTCCATTTGCCGATGTAATGGATTATATAGAAATATATGATTTATTCAAACAGGAACTCAAATTAAGCGAAGAACAATTAGAAAAAATCTTTTGGAAAAATCTAACAAACTTTTTCAAAAGGGAGTTGAGGTAAGAAAATAAATGCATTATTTTAAAGGCAATCTTCTGGACAATTTAGCTATGTAGTAAATCAGAATTAGTCTAACCAAACTTTCTTATGAATTATGTGATTGAATTTGCTAAATTGAAAAAAAAAAATATGCAAATTTTGGATTTTTGGGAGATATTGATTTGGAAAGATTTGATTTGTGTGTAATTGGTGCTGGTCCTTCGGGCTTTGCTGCTGCTATTCGTGGTGTGGATTTTGGTAAAAAAGTGGCTTTGATTGAAAAAGGAAAAGTTGGTGGTGCTGGTATATTCAATGGAGCATTGTCCAGTAAAACTCTTTGGGAGCTTTCTGAAAGCTATAAGATAACTCGCCAAACTAATCTTGGCTTTACTGTTTATGAAAGTGAGCTTAGCTATTCCGCTGTGATTAATGAAATGCACCGAGCAGTAGGCGAAAAATACTCTCAAATCAAAGAAGAAATTGGGTATTTCCAAAAAAAAAATAAACTCCACCAATTCACTGGGCATGGCAAAATGCTCAGCAAAAATGAAATTGAGATTGAATTTGCCGATGGCACAAAACAAACAATTTGGGCAGAAAATATTGTGCTTGCCATTGGAAGCCGTCCAAGATTCCTTCCTCACATACCAATTGATGAAAAAATAATTGTAACCAGCGATGGTATTTCTGCCTTGCCAGATTTCCCAAAAAGCATTGTTATACTTGGTGCAGGTGTAATTGGTTGCGAATTTGCAACTATTTTCTCAAATTTCGGCAAAACGAAAGTTTTTCTAATTGACAAAGAAGATAGAATTCTTCCTTTTGAAGATGAAGATATATCGCATACATTGGCAAGTAATTTGGAAGCCAATGGAGTTGTTATTCATAGAGGTTCATCGCTCGAAAGTATGGATATAGTAGATGGCAATGTTGAATATGTACTGAATTATAAAGACGGCAGACGTGAGACCTATACAGTTGAACACGCACTAATTTCAGTTGGGCGAGTGCCAAACTCTGAAAATCTCGGTTTGGAAGCAGTAGGTGTGCAGCTCAATGAAAGAGGATATTGCGATGACGACAAAACACAAACTAATATTGAAAATATCTATGCTGTTGGGGATTTCACAGCCGATATAGCGTTAGTGAATGTTGGCGAACTTGAAGGACGCTTTGCCGTGGAAAGAATCTTTGGCAAGCCGAAACGGGACTTAGCTTATGAGAATATATCTACTATTATGTTTTTAAATCCAGAAGTAGCTTCGGTTGGGCTGAATGAAACACAAGCTAAGAAAAAGAAAATTCCATACCGTTTGGCAAAATTAGATTATCGCTATATCAATAGAGCAATAGCAATGCGTAATACACATGGCTTCTTTAAGATACTTGTCACCGACGATGACGATATGAAAATTCTCGGAATGCGTGTGATGGGTGCTCACGCTTCAAGCACAATTGAAGCAATTGCATTAATGATTTCTACGAACATAGGTATAGAATATTTAGCTGAACTAATCTTTCCGCATCCTTCTATCCCAGAGGGACTTCAAGAATGTGCGAGAATGTTAATGGGCAAATCAATTGTCAAACCCGAAGTCTTCAATTTAGACGTCTGCTGCTTTAGAGTCTCAGCCGATGGCAAAGTAGAGAATATGTAAAGGAGGTTATGAGTGATTAAATATACTGGTGGAGATGGATGAGAATCATACGTAGGTGGTATATTTAACAATGATATTCTGAACTAAGATTCTCAAGATTAAAAAAATATATTATAATACCAAAGAAATGTGGTGTCAATAGTAATAAAATACTTGACTTAGAAAATCTCATATTAAAGACATTTAAAATTAAAGCCTAAATTTGATTCCAATTGTTAACGATTGCTCTAATTGTCTTCTTTTGGATAAGTTTTTGTCGTAAACTATACGGTTTATGTAATCCAAGCTGAAAATTTTATAATTCAAACTTGATGTGAAAAGCGAGCTAACTCTTGAACTTTCTATACTCGATTGTATATCTTGTTTTCCCATAGCCACTATTCGAGAGCCGAGCATCCAAGTAAGAGATTCACTAATATTTTTTCTGAAATTCAAATCGCAAATTGCTGCAATTCCCGATTCCAAAGTAGCTTGATCTTGCACAGTACTAAGCGGATTGTTTTCGCCTAAAACAAAGCTTCTATTTTGTGCTAACACATATTTATCTGTGAATGTTTGTTGGAATGAATAACCTACACCATAGCTAATATCAAAATGATATGTTTCTCCATCGTCAATATTTTTCTGACCAATAAACAATGTTTGATATAAAAACAATGGGTCTAGATACGACATATCAGTTTCTGGTATAGCACCTCTACCCATAGCAGTTTCGGCAGTTGTTTCAAAAAATAGTCTTAAATTAACCAATATTGGCATCTCTATAGAAGGTCTTGTGGTCAGAATCACATTGTCTTGAGTGCGAATAGGCAATTTCTTAGATTCATTGAATTGGCCGTACTGAGCGAAAAGACTATTATTCCATTGGAAATAATCTCCTTCATAATCTAGCTTAGTTTGCAAACTCGCTAGCCATTGGAAATTCTCGGTTTCTTCTGTGGATTTGCTGATATTCAAAAAAGTCCCACCTAAGTTTGGAGCAAAATAGAAATTCCAATTGCTTTTCTCTTCTATTGCAACAGCAGAATCCTGCACAGCCCAAATTCGAGTAGTGCAGGAAATTGCCAATATAATCACAGCAATAATATGATTGACTATGCTTTTTGTCATTATTTCATTAAAGTAATATGACCAGTATAAGATGCACCTTCTTCTTCGATTGTGCAAGACTGAGAAGCACTCCATTCTTTTGTAATCACAAATGGTTTGTGTTGTCTGCGTCCGCTAGCCAAACCACTTGAAGCATCGCGTGGAGATTTTACAACATAATCAAATTCTATTTTTTGGTAGGTCATGCTTACTTTGCTATTATCAGCAGTAGCATTACGTTTGCCAGTAGCTAGTCCACTTGCCGCATCGCGTGGAGATACTATTTTAGCACAAGTGCCATCTGCACATCGAACCGAAACAGAATATGAACCTTTTGGTAATTTATCAATTGTAAATTTACCATCTGAACTTGTTTTCGCCATATACTCTTTGCCCGAGCTACTTTTGAGTTTAACATCTATTCCTGGGATTGGTTCGCCAGCTTGTGCTGTAAGAGTGAAATTTGCAAATAACACTAATAATAATGTCAAGCAAAATGAGTTTGCAATAAACTTTTTCATAAAAGAACTCCTATTAGTTTCTTAAACTAATTGAATAATGTTGAAATTAATGATTTATTACAACTTAAAGCAAAAAGAGTTCAAATGCAAGAGAAAAATGAATTTTAATTAATTTTTAATGTAATTATTAATTCTTTTAAAGAAATATATTTGTGAATGGACAAATGCCGATTGTGTTCAAAAATAGAATTAAACCTTAGTTCTAATCAAAGCTTCTTAGTAGCTAATGCAATTATTTCATTTGTAGCAATTGAATTTACATTGCCATTTTCAGTGTGCAATGCATTGTAATTCGGGTTTTCTGGTCGAAACATAAGTTCTGTTGGGTGGTTCTGCTCGAAAGCATATAGCACAATTGTTGGTGTTTTTTTAATTGCTGTCAACTGAACTGTGGCAGTATCTGGGGTTATGTATAAATCTAAGTATGTTATAGAAGAGGCCAAATGCTCTATTGTTTCCATTTCTTTATGTAAGATTATATTCTCTTTTGCCTTAAATTGAATTGCAACTTCTTCAGTTTTTTTTGTTGTGTAAAGGTGAATCATTGAGTTTGGAAATAATTCTTCCAAGCCCTCTATTATTTCTTTCACTTTCTTTGGCTTTAAAGTCTTTGCTTCGTTTGACCCAGAAAAATTAATACCAATGTGCTTCTTACCTACAGCAAATAAAGCTTCCATCTGATTTTTAATATGCTGAGATATAGGGATTTCCCAATGTACTTCATCTATATAATCTCTCCCACCTTCGAATGCGGTTAATAGCTGATTAATAATTCGTACTTTGGTCAATTCATTATGGTGGTGTTTAATTATGTTTATCGCATAAGGTAATTGCTCGTGTGCCAAACCAATTGATTCTTTGGGTTTGGCAAGTTTGATTATTCGATTTGAAGTGCGAGAATAGTTATAAAGTAAATCTATAACATAGTCATATTTTTTCAATCGCAAGGTGGCTATAAGCTTAGTTATTGCGAATATATTCTTCTTGTAAACAAAGATATTGTCCACTTTATTAGCAATAATACTTGCAGCAAAGATATTCTTCTCGCTTAGCAAAATATCAATTTCTGCATTTGGGTGTAGCTTTCGCAAGTTAGCAATAAATGGAGCAGAAACTAGCAAATCACCAATCCTATCTTGCCTTAGAAGTAAAATTTTTAATTTTTGCACTGACATTGGAAAAATTTCTTTAATTTTTGAAATTATTGAATGAATTTTCTATTTTTTTTGATTAGATTGAATTTAGAAAAACAAAAATCGGAATTTAAAATGAATAAGCCAATAAAAAGAATTGCAATGCTCACAAGTGGTGGCGATGCCCCAGGAATGAACGCCCACATTAGAGCTGTTGTTCGCACTTGTTTAGCCCGTGGAATTGAATGTGCTGGAATCGTAGGCGGCTATCAAGGACTAATTGAAAATAACTTTATTGTACTCGATAGAAAGCGAACTGTAAACATAGTTGCAGCAGGTGGAACAATACTTAAAACAAGCCGTTCTGAAGAATTTATGACTATAGAAGGGAGAGCCAAATCTGCAAAGAATTTGCGAGACAACAATATTGATGCAGTAATTGCTTGCGGTGGCGATGGCACTTTCCGCGGGGCTCACGAACTTTATGTGGAACATGGAATCCAAATTGTAGGCACACCAGGCACAATAGATAATGATTTATTCGGCACTTACTTTACTATTGGTTTCGATACTGCAATCAATACAGCAGCCGAAGCAATTGATAGAATTAGAGATACTGCCGATTCACACGGTCGAGTGTTCGTTATTGAAGTTATGGGTCGCCACGCTGGTCATATAGCTATGGACGTTGGTATATCTTGCGGTGCAGAATATATATCAGTGCCAGAAGCAGTTACAAATTTGAACATAATCCACGAAAGAATACTTGCACTTGGAAAAAATACTCGTGTGATAGTAATAATTGGTGAGGGTGGAGATATGGGCGGAGCTCCAGAAATAGCCAAAGCACTAAAAGATCAATTTGGAATGGATGCCAAAGCAGCAGTTTTGGGACATATTCAGAGAGGTGGAAGCCCAAGTGTACGTGATAGAGTTTTGGCTAGCCATTTGGGTCAAGCGTCTGTAGATGCGCTTATAGCTGGCAAAACAGATGTTATGGTGGGCAGAATTTATCACGAGCTTACATATACTCCACTTGTTTCAACTTGGACAAACAAAAAACCATTGCAGGATTATTTGTTTGAATTAGCTAATTTACTTGCATAGAATTTCCATTTTCCTAAAAATATGAAAAAAATTGCCTTATTTCAAAGTGAACACAGACCCGAAGCAGCAAAATGGGTGAAAAATGCCGCTTTAATATTGAGAGATTTGAACTGCACCGTAATGGCAGACCCCATATATTTCAAAGATATGTCGAGCGAAGAATTTAGCTTCATTATCCCATTAGCGCATTCAGAATATGAAAATCAAGCTGACTTTGTAATTTCCTTTGGTGGAGATGGCACTATGCTTTCTGCCGCAAGAATGCTTGTTAATTCAGGCATCCCAATTATGGGTGTGAACGTGGGCAAACTTGGCTTTTTGGCAGAGTTCTCTGTCAACAATCTATACGATGCATTGCGAGACTTAGTAGCAAACGGCTTCCGAGTGGTGGAAAGAACTGTAATAGAAACCTATATTGGCGATAAGAAAATATTTGCACTTAATGATTTGGTGATTGAGAAAAAAGGTTCATCTAAATTAATAACAGTGCAAGCTTATTCAAATGGGAATTTTATTGGTAACTATAGAGCAGACGGGTTGATTATTTCTACTCCAACTGGCTCAACTGCTTATTCACTTTCTTGTGGCGGACCAATTATGTCGCCTGGCACTTCGGTTCTTTGTCTTACTCCAATCTCTCCGCACACTTTGACACTTAGACCATTAGTAATTTCGGACACAACTGAGCTGCGTTTACAGGTGCATTCTGCAAGCGGCTTTGTAAATGTAGTTGCCGATGGGCAAATGGAATTCGACTTGATGGACGGTGGCAGCTTGGTAATAAAAAAATCTGCAACCAACATTAAACTAATCAAACCACTTAACTCTTCGTATTTCGATTTACTTAGGGACAAACTCCTTTGGGGAACTGATGGAATACAGGGAAAAGATTTATAAAGAGTTATGAGTGAAATTACTTTTTGCTTTAGATTAACTATATATTAGTAAAAACCAAACCATCAAAGAAAAAAGCTCCTGTGGTTCGTACTGAAAAATGATTGCAATAAAGTGCTGTGAAATTTTTATTTCTTGGTCATTTAGCTCGTGGATATGTTGCTTTGCTTGAGATTCGAAAACACCCCC
>ENA-ORBV01007250-ORBV01007250.1-microbial-mat-metagenome-genome-assembly--contig:-NODE-7250-length-19113-cov-4.911799_pt1 | contig 19113 bp, 8 predicted proteins | sample MGYA00237777_ERZ505514 | MGnify/ENA primary metagenome ERZ505514 (study PRJEB26160, sample SAMN06269048) | microbial mat metagenome | isolation source: Oligotrophic lake microbial mat | place... | reverse complement strand
GGGAAATGACAGACTGCACTTCAATTGTGCTAACGTCGTCTCAAGACGACCCTCCGAAAGCAACTGACGCGACAGGTGGCACTGAATGTGAGTCAAGTCTGGCCAGATTGTTGTCCCAATGATGCTGGCAAAGTCGATGAGATCGTGAGTGTGCTCCGAGACAAGCTGGATGCGAGTCAACTTCGCCAAAAACTTGACCGGATCATGCAACTCAGCCGGCTGAAAAGCTAGGTGGGCACACTCGGAAAGCATGTCAACATTGGTAACGGCAACAGGTGTGTCGGCATCAGCAACAGACAAACGCCCCAAAATTTGGGTGAGTCCAGAGGAGGACGCAGAAGCCACATTGGGTGCAGACGCAGACCGAGCAGGTGGGTCAGCAGGTGCACTGGTGGTGTCTTCCGAAGGTGTGTTGCGGGCTCTGGCGGCACCAGCAGTTTGGAAGGCACCTTGACCACATGCACTGCTTAGATTTTCCGCACTGAACCTGATGGGATTGACGAAGTTGAGTCGGTTGCCTTGCTGCTGGTTGCGGCAAAGTTGGTTCATGGCAATGATTTGTTGTTGATTGCAAATGCGTTGTGGGAAAAAAGGTGTAGAAATTCATGCAGAAAACAATTGTGAGAAGGAGGAGAGGAAAGAAAACAGACAACATGGGAAAACACTCGATGCCAGCAACAACAAGAGGAAAAACGCTGGACGAGGCACCACAGTTGTAGCCGCTTGTTGTTGCAATCCACTTTCATGGAAGCTGGTGATGTTTTGCACTGAGCTCGCACTGAGTTTTCAAACATCTTCCTGCCTGGAAAGACAAAAACAGAGAGGAGTTTTCAATCCTGAAAGCCAAAGAAGACAATAGAAAACAGAGAGTTCAGATGGTGTCAACATGAGAACCCTAGGCACCGCTGAACCCGAAACAATTTACCAACAGCAATCCTGACACATCAATTTTCACCTCTGGTGTGCCGCTTCCGAGCAATGTGCTGCATGTGGAGCATGAAGGAGGTAGATGTGGTTGATTGTTGCATGCTGTTGACTTGTCAGTTGCATTGGTCATTGGAATGTGTTGATTTGTTGTTGTTGTTAAAGTTGGATTTGTTGCACGCCACAAAGCTAAATGTGGCGGCAGTTGGCCCTTGTCCCTGTTGCTATCGTTGTCAATGTAGGCACATTGGTGTTTGTTGTCATGATCCATTGACATTTGTTGTCATCTGTCAAGAACAGACATTGATTCATCCTACTGGTAAATTGATGAAGAACTCGCCAGCAAGTTGCTCCTGTTTTTGCCCAGTGCTCACACATTTTTGAGCTCCCATAACAAGTCAGCAAATGACTTTCCAACAAGATGTTTTGCAAACAACATGTTGATTTGATTGATCCTCTCATCAAAGACAACCTTCAAGAATTTTAACTCTCTGGGGACTGACACCACGGTTGCTTGGTTGTGAGACCAGATTGATGCATGTAAGCTTGCTGCAACGCTTGACATGAACTCAAATTTGGGGAAGTCTAGCTCCATTAAAAATGCATCGCAATGACATTTAGAGTTTTGACATCTGTTCGACAACTGTGTGAATCATCTATTGCTCCATAGATTTAAGCTTGAGTTTTGGGACAAATAAAACCACATGCACATGCATCAAAGTTTTTGATCAAAATGACATCATTCAATCACTGCCAACACTAGGGCCAATTGTTATGAACATGTGCATGCATTGCTTTCATCCCTACACAAGCTTTCACAGATCTACTAGTGTCATGTTTAGCTTTTGGTTGAAAGAAACACATTAAAATGTTGAAAGCCCAGGGCCCATTCAATGCGGATGCTTATGTCCTTATGAGCAACGACAAACAATGCCATGATGCAGCAGCATTGCACAAGATGGAATGAAAAGTTTACCAAGACTTCACACAATATCAAAAGCAGAACAGGATGGATGGCATGTCACAAGTTTGCATTTTCTTTCATTTGGTGGTGGATGTGGTCTACTGAAGTTATCCAAAAAGAGGTGCAATGCTTGCGAGAAAGATCGAAGTTCACGAAAATGTACAGATCCCCTGTGTGCCATGATTTCAGAAAGACTTGGCCCGCCCAGCTGGGTGGTAAGAGAAGACAACAAAGATTCTAAACATTTTTGCTCATCAGATCAGTTACAAGGTCCGTGGAACTAGACTTTTACATGTGGAACTACAGTGGACTTTTACATGACTTTGGCTTGCAGGATGGCTACAATTGTACTAGCATGCATTATGTCAATGGTGAAGGGAGACAACCCGAGACTTGAACCATGAGTATAGCCGAATCACTTGCCGAATGGAAGACCGCATGAAACTTAGCTAGAGTATAAAAGTGAATACACTATTGTTGCGGATAGAGACAGATGATTTGTATGCACCACAAGTTCTACTAAGTTTTATTATTATTTGTGTTCCAACGTAACCAATCGAGCTTTATATTTTCTGTTTTGTTTTTACAGACAACAAGATATTTAAATACTGGATGGATAAAGCATCACTCGAACACGTCCTCCCATGGCTTGTGGTGGCAAATTGCGCTTGAAACGGCATCGCACGACGCCATTGGAACCATGAGGACGACAGACTTTGCCCCATTGGACACGGAATTCCTTCTTTTTGGTGCTGCCGGTGGAGCCCTTGGCCTTGGTGACAAAGGCAATTTTCTTGCCGCAATAAAATTCGGCATCCTCCTTGCTGTCCACATTCTTGATTTTAATCAACGAAATGTGCTGATATTGATTTCGTTGTCCACGCTTGTAGCCCAAGACGGCACCATCGACGTAAAGTCGTGGGGGGCGCTTCGCGGTAGTAGCCTTGGTCATCTTGTTATATTTTGAAAGTGATTTACTAAAACTGAAAGATAAATGGTACGCAAGATAAAGAAGGAGGAGGTGAGAAATGGACGTAAAGGCATTACAAAGTTGGCCCACAAGCACTAGCTAGGTTGGGCCATGGAGATGCCACCGCCAAGTGTACAAAATCAACCAACGCCAGTTCCACTGCCAGAATATCCATTCGAGATGTCAACTTGCTCAGGAGCCATGCTAGGATTGTGCTTTCCATGGTCACTGATGGCAGGCCAGCAGCAGCAACATGCGTTGTCCTGGTTCAGTACAGGGACCGGACCTGCCCCCTGTTACCATTCTACTAAAGTATTACGAAAGAGATATCTCTCGGCATTTTCAATTGCTTATTGTTGTGCAGTGGCGTTGCTTGATTGATTTCATACACAAAAGATAGCTGCATCATATAAGGAAGACGGCTCATGGTCCGCGTTCAGCATGGTTAGCTTACCTGAAGGGGTCTACTACGGATAGAGAGTAGATGGATAAAGAGATAGCAATGTCAACAACACGAGGGAGAAGAACCAGGAGAGTTGATGCTGTTGCTTTGGGGGCCGCTCAGCTGTAGCTGATAATAGCCGGTCTTCCCACAGGCGTTTTGTCTTGATGACGAGACGGAGTCATAACCTATTAGAGATAGTAAAGAGGTAAATGATTCAATTCGGTTGTCGTAGAAAATGTACCAAATTATGTTTTCACGCACGCATGCCCCACTTGTTTTTGCGGCCCACACCGCGATGCGTCCACACCACATTCGTCCTTGTCCCCGGCGCCCCGTTTCCTACCTGTTACTCGCACTGCAGGCCGATCGATCAACAACAGCTTCTCGCTTGCTTTGTCCATCGTCTCTTGTTGCCACCGTTGTCGTTGCTACAATAGACCTTCCCCCTCTGCATAGACCAGACACACCTTCTCTTCTTTTACTTTCAAACACCAACAAACTGCCAAGGTATGTAGCAAAGGAAGCTTGATATCTGTAGTCCCTGCTGAACCTCTGCTTGCATTCATGCATGAGGGTCTTGTCCATACTGTAGCCAGCCAGTCAGGTTTCTCACCCTCCTTCCCTTTTGCCCGTCCTTTCTGTCTCTACTATACTCCTCCTACTATCACTTCTATCTACTACTACTACTACTACTACTACTACTCACTCTACTCCTCACATAGATGGTTCGTATGTCTGTTCTCGCCGATTGCTTGAAGACGATTTCCAACGCGGAAAAACGTGGTCGCCGTCAAGTATTGATTCGACCTTCGTCCAAAGTCATTGTCAAATTCTTGGCGTGTATGCAACAACATGGATATATTGGTGAATTTGAAATTATCGATGATCATCGTGCGTCCAAAATTGTGGTAGAGCTCAATGGGCGCTTGAATAAGTGTGGTGTCATCAGCCCACGCTTTGATTGTCCTTATGACGAAATTGAAAAGTGGATTGTCAACTTGTTGCCCTCCAGACAGTTTGGACACGTCGTTTTGACCACAACCTATGGTATCATGACGCATGAAGAAGCTCGTCGCAAGAAGACTGGAGGTAAAGTCTTGGGCTTTTTCTATTGAGGAAAAAGGAGACACACGAAACAAACATAACCTTGTTAGAAACAGGAAAATCTATAGTAGTAAATTATTATTATCGAAATCGAACCAATATTGGACTTGATGTATTTAAGTACCAACCACATGAGATACAGTTTGCTTCGTCGTCCTTTTTGATGGATGTCGTAGTCTGCTTGCACCTCTGTGAATCCCACTGCATGCTGTTGGTACGGCCCATTCATTGTTTCACGGCCGACGCCAAGCATTCATTCATTCGTCCAGGGTGCAGAGGTGGGAAGTGCCGGTGGGCGGGAAGGTAGAAAGAAGGTTGAAGGTGGTAAATAAACAACTTTGTGGGCTTGATGAAGAGCACAAAAAGTAGTGCACGTACCTACTCGTTCCGGAACCGTACATCCGTAACATATGCACAGGTTCAGTTTTCCTCTCCTGGGAGACGTTCCATCTTCCCATCTAGGTACTCCTTGTCCTGGCACCAGCAAACCGGAAAGTGACAAGAGACGGTATACCTTCCACGAGGATTTTTTCGACTTCTGTCCGCCTTGCTTGCTTTTTCTATTTTTATATACTCATGATCAACTTCTTCTCGGGAGCGAGGGTTCAACAACGCATCATTCTTTTAGACTGAAGTCTTACTATAGCTTCTAATTGTGATTACTTGGTAGCTACTAGCTTCGTAACTAGTCTAGAAATAGCTAGCTACCTATCCTATATTTGCTAGCTTTTAGCTTCAGCTAGCTAGACGTGTAGCTTGAGGTGAGCAGAATGGATAATCTTTGGTTAGCCTGCCTACAAGAACGAGGGTGCGACCATGATATTGAAGATAAAGAACGCACACGGGATCGCATTTATTCCAGTACCTCCAACGCATGCATCGGCTGCGGAAAGATCCTCCGCACAACATTGATCAACAAGGATCCCGGTTGACACTGATACAAACAGTAGCTTGCTGGTTGGGTCATTGAATCCTTGCTCCATACTGTAGCAACTCCACAATCAAGATAGATCTGACGCTGAATATTGCATATTCTAGCTATATATAGCATCACGACTGTATTCGAAGCGATAAAGCAAATCGTATCCTAATAATAGCTAGTAGCTAGTAGCTAGTTAGCTACGAAGAAGAGCCCCAACCCGAACTTGTAGCGGCTTGACCATCTACTAGCTGGAACGATTGAGTGATTCTTTATTGCCTTGCCTATCCCGTTTCGATTTACTGTATTCCTTCGGGTCGGCGGTTCTGATTCAGATCTCTTTCCTTTTCAGTTCTTGTTTTTATCAAACGCTTTGCTATCGATATCGCATTGATCACAATACACTATTTCTAGCTAGTAAGCAATCGTGGAAACCATTTTAATTTCTTACCTTCCAAAGCAAAACAACAACAAACAACAATAATCGACAACACTACAAGATGGGTTGGGGCGACGAAGAATCCGATTCGGAAGATGATGGAGTCCCCCCCGAGCAGCAACAGCATCATCCCGCCCCGGAAAAGCCGGCATGGGGAGATCCCGACCAGCACAAGCCCAAGGGAAACCTCCAACAACAAGCCAAAACGTCATCGTCGCTGCAGCATCGATCGTCCACCAACAGCCAAAACAGTCGTGACAATAATAACAATAACAACCGAGGCCCTCGAACCAATACTAATAACAATAACAACCGATTTGACAACAACAACAACAATAACAACAGTCGCTTTGACCGAAACGACAATGATCGACGCGGCGGCGGCGGCGGCCGCAACAGCGGCGGTGGACGAGGCGGAGGTCGCGACCGAAGCAACAGCGGCCGTGGTGGTGGCGGACGAGGTGCCCCTCCCAAAGATTGGAAACAAATGGCCAAGGAACAATCCAAACTTGCCGGACCCGCCGATTTCAGTACGTTTGCTTACAATTTTATATTTTGAATTCCATCATGATTGTCGTTGCTTGTTTCCCTCGGAAGGCTGGCTGGCTGTCTTGTGTTTGTGCCTGCGTGGATGGCAATTGGAATCATTTGTATATACTTTTTTGGCTGGCTTGGTTTTCATTGCATGCATGCATTCCTTCATGGATTCCTTCCTTCCGGCTCCTAACTTTTACACGCTCTTTTTTCTATGCTCTTTTTTCCCCCCTTGCTTGACGACACGCATGATTGTTAAAACGAATGATAATTATTATAGAAGCACCCGTGGATGGAAGTGCTTGGATGGCAAGTCGACGAGCCAAGCAACAGGAAGAAGAGGAAGAGCATAAACGGCAACGACAGGAAGAAGCAGAACGGATCAAGGTAGAAAAAAATCAACGAAGGAAATCACAATTGCAAGCACTCAAGGTATGTCAATGAAGGCATTTGTAAAATTTGTACGACTATTTATTATCCAATTATTTTCGTGGTGGATTTGATTCATTGAATAATTTCTCACATCATCAACGTACATTAATTGATGATTGCTCGACAGGAGGCAGTCAAGACACTGGATGAAAGCAATTCCTCCTTGCCGACAAGTTCGCTGCAACAAGCGGCAATGACCTCTGGTGGCGGCGGCCAGTCGCGAAACAGTTCGTCCTCGCGCATCCATCATCATCCCCATCATCATAACGATCACCATCCACAACCCATTCAAATTCTCAAAAAACCTCCACTGGACGAACGCATAAAAGGTGTCAAGAAACACAGCAACAACAACAAGCACCATGACGAGGATGATGACGCCCATTCTCATGCCTCCGCCGAAACGCACGAAACCCATGGATCCGCTTCGTCCTTGAAACGGGCCGTGGCCAATGCCGGTGGGACCATTCCCCATTCCACCTCCTCTCTTACGGCAGCAGCAGGAGGTGGACGTGGACGTGGTGGCGGAGGTCGAAAACGAGATACCAAGACGGTCGTCCAGCATCCAGCGGGTCATCACGTCGAATATCGATTCACCATTGGCGGTGGTGGCGGCGACGACGACGATGACACCACCACCACCAGCAGCGCTCCTGCGGAAACCACCAAAGCCACCTTGCAACCCAATGGGACGGTCAAACTATCACGACAGCGACGTCCCAGCAATGCCAGCGTGGGCAGTAGTGCGGGCGGTGGGAGTAGTATTCATAGCAACAGCAGCGGCCGCGGCCGTGGCAGGAACCACAAGAATAACAATAACAACAATAACAACAAGCAACCACAATCTTCCCTCATGGCAGCCGCAGGTGGTGGTGGTGGTGGAAGAGGGCGAGGAGGGGGACGAGGCAGAAATGATGGAGGTAGAGGTAGGGGACGTGACAGTTTTTTTGGAGGTGGAGGCAACAAAGGTAGAGGAGGAGGCGGAAGGGGCAGGTCCTCCAACCGTGGCGGCGGCGGCGAGGAGTGGTAGAAGGATTACCAGCACCAGCCATTGGATTCGATCGAGTGGTAGACCGCTGGCTTGCATTACGCACAACATGATCTTTTCTCCGCTGATTGGATGACTGCATGGCCTATCGCTATCTTCCAACATTTTTGCAAACAACTCCAGTTTGCTGCTACTAAAAATAACATTTAAATTGACGATCTAGACGAAGCAGCAGATGTCCCTGGTTGGTCCTCATGCCGTCTTTTCTTTCCTTCGACCTGCACCGTGAACTCCTTTATTAGATGCCGGTGTTCAAACGACTATGCCACAACCAGAATGCATGCATTCCCGTTTAATTGCGAGGAACAAAATCACATCCTGTCCACAACGACGCAAACGCACGAAAGAGCCGGCTTCCACGAAAACAACGTACTCGAAATCCGGCTCATCCCACTGTTTGTGGGGAGTCATGTTTGGGACATGCCCTAGGTGCGTTGCGATCTAAATCAAGTCTAATTTATAGAAACTTAGAATTAGGGAGTCAGCGATTTGTTTTAGAGGAAACATTGATTCCTTTGTACCAACAGAGTACCAACAGTGTACCAACGAAGATCCCTCTCCGTCCTCAACTTCGGTCTGCAAACGGTGGGCCGAGCGAGTGCGCGTACTTGAAATTAACTCGAACCCTCCTGTTTCCCACGATGTGTTTCACGCTGCGAGACCGTTGTCCTTGCATTCATTGGGGAGATTTGAATTCTTTCGCTCCAAAGCTTTCCATCACCTCCACGCGCGGTTGTTTGTTGTTGGATTGTCGTGTGAACCAGCAGCCAGCAGCAGCCATAATAAACGTTCTGGACGAGGTGCAACAACACCAAATTCAGAGTTTGCCTTTGACTTCCTCCGCTTTTAGTTGTCAACACCAAACTCAAACAAACACCCACTGTTGTTGTTAGCTTTTTCGTACCGTTTTGTAGAATTGGAACCGGAGTTGACTTGATTGGAGACGGAATTGAATTTAATTGAATATAAATAATGCCCGGCGTTCGTCGAGACAGTCCTACTGCTACGGTAAGTCAACACATTTCCTTTTTGCCAAGATCAATCAGATAGACTAGAGTAACACGCGTCTTTGCTAATACTGCTAGTTCTTTTCTTGGCGTTGTAGGCGGAGCAGCAAAAGTCAAGGAAAAATCCTCGCCGTGCAAAGACAAAAATTAATTATTCGGAAAAGGAAAACGAAGAGAACGTAAGAGAAGAATCTCGGTTTTCCGACGAGGAATCGGCCGACGAGGGATCGGATGTCTTGTCGACTTCGTCGGATTACGAGGTTGATAATGTCTCTACTCGACGCAGTGCTCGAGTGGCAAAGCAGGGATCGGACACGCTGGTCGAGCGTCGTGTCTCGACTCGAGCCACCAAGACCTGTGTCAGCATGGAAGAATCATCGGATGACGATACGAGTCACGATAATGATGGTGATGATGAAGAAGACGACGAGTCAGCTTCCGGATCCCAAAAGGATGCAAAGTCTTCCACTAAAACCCCAGCAGCTTCTTATCGCAGCAGTCGATTGAGCATCGATTCGTTGGCTCTATCCGACTATGTCGACGACGACGAGGAGGAAGAAGAAGACGAGGACGACGAGGACTATCTACTCAGCACGGAGGGATCGAAGCATTCGAAACAAGAAAGCAAGAAAGAAGCCAGAGAGTACGAAAAATTCAAAATTTCCAAGATCATTGCAACCCAAACTCTGACCCCACTGGCCTGGAACGAGATTTGCGCTGGCATGAATACGTCGGAAATTACACGAGGAAGCCGCTGGGAGCAAGAACCCACCAACAAAGACGACAATGAAGAAACTCGTTTTCTCATCAAATGGGGCGACGTGAGCTTTGTACACTGCTCCTGGGAAACGGAAGAGGATCTTTTGGATTTTGTACAGGGGTCAAAGAAGGCCTTGACGAGCTTTGGGCGAAAGTGCGACGAAGATGGGAAAGTCTTCGACGCGGAAGAACGCAACGACGGTACCTACTTTGATCCAGCCTGGTTGCTAGTTGACAGAATCCTGAATATCCAGCCAGCCGAAAACGCGGATAGTCACTTACCCGAAGATCAGAAGATGGATCAGGATGACAAGAACGGCCCTGGACGGCAATTTTTAGTCAAATGGGGAAACTCTACTTACTCCGAATGCTCGTACGAATTTGAAAACGACTTGATCCTCAATGGTATTCCGTATAAGGAGAAAGTCGCGGAGTTTAAGGAACGCTGTCTAAAGAAATCGGAAGCATCCAACAAGCAAGAGCGAGACAAGGGCGAAGCGGAATTTCGTCGCCTCTACAAGGAAGTTTTTGGTGAAAGAAGCGAATCCAAAAGCCAAGAGGGAGCTGTCCTTTTCCAGCAAGAGCTTGAGGCTCGCGAATATCGTAATGGAGGACGCCTCCGTGACTACCAAGCTGAGGGTGTATCGTGGTTGGTATCAAACCTCGTCAACAACCGCTCTTGCATACTTGCCGATGAAATGGGTAAGAACGTGCTAGCGTAATCCGACTCGTATGGTCTCTCTTTCTCTTTTGCTTGGAGAACTAGCCGCTAACAACACATGTACTCCCTTTTTAAACCTTCAGGTTTGGGGGAAACGGTGCAGGTGGCAGCATTGCTCGACTTCATGGCTTCTAAATTGGGCCGTCGGGGACCTTTTCTTGTAGTCGTTCCTTTGTCAACCCTCGGCAACTGGAAGAAAGAATGTGAGGGCTGGCTAGATCTAAATACGATTATCTACCACGGTTCAGCCAACGATCGAGCGATGATTAGGCAACTGGAGATGGCGTACGAAAACGATCGTCCCGAACAAATCCGCTCCAACGAGCTTTATCTGAGAAAATGTTCCGGTAGTCACTCGCGCGATTCTGATTCTGGCAATCCTTGGATGGCTGAAGTTGTGGTTACTACGCCAGAGCTTTTGTGTGGAGATGACTTCATGGAGCTGTCAGCGATCAAGTGGGAATGTCTAGTTGTGGATGAAGCCCAAAAACTCAAGAACTGCAGCTCAAAGATTTCTATCAATTTGAAAAACCCAAACTTCCATTTCAAGTTCAAACTTCTCCTGACAGGTACTCCCATTCAGAACACACTGGAAGAGCTGTTTGCTCTCCTCAACTTCATTGACCCTGTCTCGTTTCGTAACTGCGCTCGTTTCATGGACAAGTATGGCGGCATGGAAAGCAAGGAAACACTTGATGAGCTCCACGAAGACATCGGGCCTTACATGCTTCGCCGGCTCAAGGAGGACGTGGAAAAGAGTGTTCCTCCCAAAGAGGAAACGGTGGTCGAAGTGGAGCTAACTATCGCCCAGAAACAGTATTACCGAGCCTTATATGAGAAGAACATCAAGTTTCTGCACAAGAACAAGGGGAAGGCTATAGATGGACCCAGCCTCAACAATCTAGCCATGCAACTGCGCAAGTGTTGCAACCATTTATTTCTCCTCAAGGGCATCGAAGACGAGTATCGTCAACAGCAGCTTTCGAACGGCGTGGTATCAGAAGTAGATCTTCTTGTCGGAGCGTCGGGAAAGCTTGTGCTCCTCGACAAGTTGTTGCCACGTTTGAAAGAGGATGGCCATCGGATCCTTGTCTTCTCGCAATTCAAGGTCACTCTAGATATTTTGGAGGACTATCTCGCAGAAAGGGAATGGAAATTTGAACGAGTTGACGGCTCGATCACAGGGATAAAGCGCCAGCAAGCGATTGAGCGATTTCAAGCCGCTGATGTACCAGAAAAGGAGAAGCCTTTCGTCATGTTGCTATCAACTCGCGCCGGTGGTGTGGGTATCAACCTTACAGCTGCAGACACTTGTATCATCTTCGATAGCGACTGGAACCCACAAAATGATCTACAGGCCCAAGCACGCTGCCATCGCATTGGCCAGACCAAGAATGTGAAAGTGTATCGGCTTTTGACGAGGTCTACCTACGAGCAGCAGATGTTCAAGCTTGCTTCCCAGAAGTTGGGGCTCCACGAAGCCATTCTGTCTGGTTTTGAAGGTTGCAAGGATGATGCACTCACCAAGGAAGAAGTGGAAAAGCTACTTCGACATGGGGCCTACGGTATTTTGAACGAAGACGAGAAGGGCGCCGAAGCCGCCTCCAATGCCTTTATTGCCCAGGATATCGATACAATTCTGGAGCGACACAGCCGGGTCATCGTTCACGAAACTGACAGCGCACGCTCAGCCACCGGAGGTCAATTCTCGAAAGCTCGGTTCCTGGCACCTCAAGCTGGCGGCAAGTCCAGTCACGAGAACATCGATCTCGACGACCCTGATTTCTGGAAGAAAATGCTGGGAGACCCGACCAACGAAGATGTTGACGAGAATATTGTCGTCGGTAAGCGAAGCAGAAAGATCAACAACTACTCAGAAGAAGATTATGACAAAAAATTTCTTGAATCCTATGACAATGAAGAAAGCGACGGAGATAAAGACCGCAGCGCTGCGCCTGCCAAAGACATCGGCGGAGGTGATCAGAGCGACGGTTCCTTTGAACAGGGTGAGGAATCAGAGAGCGAGAGCGAAGACGACGAAGGTCCGACTGTCCAAGGAAAGGCCAAAGCTGCAGTACCAGCAGCCAACAAACAACAAGGTCACCCTTGACTCGGTATCGCCGGCAGATCCCCCGACCGAGCGGTAAGATCCAGTCTTTGATCGGAAGTTGTACTAGTACGCATTAATATTGCCGCCGCGGATCCAAATTGGGTAAGCTTGGTGGGCGGCCTATATGCTAGTCGCACTAAAGTGCTGGGTGACAAATCATGGACTGTGTCTTGGAAGGTATTCATTTGCAAGCCCGCACAATGGAAAAACGAGATGGTTGTTCATATGATATACTTATAACTAGGGTAGAAGGGATGACCAGAGCAGGTGCTGGTCGAGTATTGAAGAAAGCAATGAGCAATTACCTAAACAAGAATAGTTGACAAACCTGCCTCGTAGTAGTATTACCTACCCCAGCCCATCATTCCCTGAAAGGCACGTGCATTCCCCGGTGATTGACGAACGGCTTTGGCCAATGCCTTGACATACTCTTTCTCCGATGTCGTGGCAGGGCGTTTGGATCGAATCTCTAGCAATCGTTGCTTGGCCAGTGGCAGCTTTTTCCGGACATAGATACCCAACAAATCGCCAAACCCAAACGGAATGGATTCCAGTCGCATCGTTCCCGAGTACCGCACAAGTTTGTGATCTACAGTTGTGTTGCTGTCGTCCCCGTCAATAGTAGTCGCGCCTCTGGTTTCTTCGTCTACCGTTATCGCTTCGTACCTCAAACTGGAAGAGGAGGTAGCATCCGAGTGAACCCCTTGTCGTAAACCCTGGGGGTGAACAGGGTACCTTGCAACTTCCAAAACCTTGCTGTTCGCGAAAAGACAACCACCCTCTAGGAGGGAACCGCCGCACGACATACTCGATGATGAGTCCGCAGGCAGTAAGTACAAGCGCACCAAATGGCCCTTGTAGTGGGAATGAGGTGAGTAGAACGTGAAGGAATGCTGAGCTTGTTCTTGTTGTAGACTGAGCCAGGGACTTTGCCACGGATAAAGGTTGGTGGCGGTAGCGACGGGTGAATATTGAAACGTGCTTTGGAGGTGATGGTTGTGGATAGAATTTGCGTCTTCACCATCAGCTGCTTGAGCTATGTTACTAAGCTGTAACGGCACATGCGATGCTTGTACAGAGTAAAGGTCCACGAAACGCCTTGTCATCATATTGGGGATGGAAATAAACGCCTCAGGGGGATGAGGATCGGTTTGGCCTTCCAATGTCGTTGTGTCACAATACATCCCATCCGTCAAGACGGAATATACCAGCCGTAATTGTTGCATTTGTTGTAAGATCATCTGGTTGGCGATTCGTGCCATGAATTTGCAAGTACATCGCATCCAAGCCATTTCCGCTAGATCCAAATGATCTTGTAAATTGTGATTGTAACATACCTCCAAGACTTGTTCCAACAACAAATCCATTCCACCACCATTATCACCATGATTCCTATTCATCGTAAGCCGTCGTCGTGTTTGACTGGCATAAATTTCCAAAGCTTCTTGTTGCTGTAGTAAATATTGTCGATGAGCTTGTTCCGATGCCACCATGGCCTCATGAGATGCGACCTTGATCAAATGTGATCCAAAGGGTGCTTGCTCACGAATCTGTTGCATGTGCGTCGAGATTGGAAGACTTCCCTTGAAACGATAGTGGTACATGGTTGTTGCAGTAGCGGGCATTATGATGGCACCAATGGCAGTGTCCTTCTTATTTTTGTTGCTGACTCGTGCAGCCAAGCCCCGGTCGCAAAAGTTGTCAAAATAATTTCGGAATGGCAGTAATTCCTCGTGCGAGAGTGTTGCCGTGACAGATTCTTGTGGTTCGTCCTCGTCACGTTCTTGTTTCTCTTCTTGGAGCGGCTGCTTTCGCTTGGCTTGCCCCGAAGATGATCCCGGCTGCTCTGTGGCGCCACCTTCAGAAGCATTTGCACTAACAGTACTGCTACTAGTAGCAGTCGTCGTCGTTGTCGAATTTTTATGCCAATCCAAAGTCACACGAGGATGTGCCTTGCCACAACCACCACTGCAACCACTTCGTCCTGGATCATGGTGAGGAACTTCTGCTCCATCGGCCAACCATTTGACGCAATAATGGTCTTCAAAATTCTGGATGGCATTCGTAGTATCTGCTGCAGGAACATCACTGCTAATACTACTACTCTTACTGTTACTAGCCTTTCCAGTCGTCCAAAAGTGACATTGTTGGGCCGCAAATTCTTTCCATTTTTTTTCGTTGTTGGCTTCCTGTTCTTCCATCCAACCGCTCAGTTGCATGAGAGCTCGATCTGCGGCTTTGCGACATGCCATACTGTAATAACGAATGTAGTACTCGTGCGGATTCAAATAATTTTTAAAATGAATGGCAATCTACATATGACTGGAGTTCTTGACTCTTTCCCGATCCATTCGAGCTAGTACACGTAGAAGCTGGAAATAGCTACTGTGGTAACCTGCTGTAACTAATGGAATCAATGATGGCGTGTACTAGTACAGTGTGTCCTGTTCTTACAATTGCACCAGCAACCAGGTGCATGCTGGTCGCGGATTTGGATCTTGTTGCTCTGCATCGTCGCTGTTGATAGTACAATTGTAGTGATACTGGTACTTTGGAGCAGCCGAAATTCCCCACAATTGGGCGTCATAACATGCTGTAAAAGCGCACAGTTACTCGATTGATTGGGGTTAGGGCTACATTGCAATTTTGAACCTGTTTGGGAATGGCGCGTCAAAACGAAAGAAAGGAAGTACCCACTCCCACTCCCACTCCCACCAATCAATGCAGCAAATCACATGAATGAAACATTGTGAAGACACCATTATTGCTTTGGTCGTGATTTGTCATAAAAGAGAGTTTTTAAATTTAATGTAGTATGAACACTTTGAAAAGTACGAGATAGCACACGCCCCATGCAGAAAACTGTTAGAAAGGGCCCTTTCACATCATAATATATTATGCACGCCACCTACTACTACTGTAGTTCTTCGAGACGACCAATGCTTTCTATGCTGGTGAGAACTCCTGCGTTTCGAAGCTGTTCGATGGCTTCATTTTGTATTTGCGCAAATTCTTCGGCGGTTGGAGCTTGGGGTGACGTTGGTGGGACATCGGCGGGGCAAAAACAGGAGCCCGGTGCCTGTAAGGCTCGGTCATTTTGCCGTAATCGTGCCTTTGGCTTCTTCATACCTCCTCCACGGACTCGTCCCTTTTGTGCCGCAAGGTTGTCTACTTCCTCAACAAACTCATAGTAGGCATGAGGGACAGATGCACCATAGAACTCATGAACCTTGTTGAAGTAGTCACCACTTTGAAGATAACTCGCATCCGTCAAAATGCCACCACTGTTTCGACCAGTGGCTGTCGCAGAGGCTGACGGTATGGTCAACAGAGTTGTTTCGGGGGGACAGTCTCGACAGGTAGCAGAAATGTTGTACACATATCCATTGCCTCCCAGCTGCAGATCAATACCTATAATCGTGCGAACGTATGTGTCACAAAGCAAAAGTGATTCCGTGTTGTACAGGGTCTCGACGGTGCGTTCCAAACTGGAAATTTCGCTATCCGTGAGTGCTTCAGGAGATCCCACAAAATCAACTTCGATGACCGACTGTAACTGGACAATGGTGGGAGGACATTCCCACACCACCAAAGAGTTGGATGCAGTCCCATCAGACACTTCCCCGGACACTTCCCAATATGGATTGTCAGTAGCGCCTTCTGCTGCCACAGGGACAGTAGAAGGCTGCCCTTCCGGTACTTCCCAGTAAGGATTACTGGTGGGAGCTTCGGCCACTTCTTCCGGCACTGGTGTCTGAACCGGACTACTCGTTGCTTGCCCAAGAATGATTGGCTCACTTGTTGCTCCCTCCAGGATTTCCCAATACGCGTTTGAAAATGTTGTAGGAGAACTTGTCGGTTGATCCACATTTGTAGGGTCTACAGCGATTGGAGCATCCGTTTCTCCAGGTACCTCTACAACCGGAGGCCGCGTCGGACCAATCGGAGTGAATAATGGCAGGTCTTCACTTATAAAGTCCCCCCCAAAGCTTTCATCGTAGCTGTCCTGGGCCTGGCTGCCTTTTGATAGCTTGAGGGCCGACTTCTGCACGGACTTTGGATCGGGCCGTTTTTTGTTAATCTTGCTTTTGGAAGACTTTTGTTGGTTCATTGTGGCAGTAGTCTCTTGGTCAAACGAGTCCACTGCTTCCAGCTCCTCTAAGTCCTCTATGTATTCCATGTCATTCACATCGGTGACTGTTTGTTCTTCCTCTAGTTCAGTCACAGTCTCTTCCCCTTCGTCGGTGCTAAGTTCGGCTGGATCTGCTAGTGCGATTGGATCTGCTCCTGCTGGATCTGCTCCTTGTTGACCAGCGTCGTCAATCGATGTTTCTGGCTGTAGGGTTGCTTGCGCTTGTGTTTGTGTTGTTGTTGTTGTTGTAGGTGCTTGTGTTGGTGCTTGTGTTTGGGCTTGCTCTTGTTCTTCAATTTGTTCTTGCTCTTGAACTAGGGCTTCAGCTTGCTCCTCGTCGTCGTTTCCCTTGCCTTTCTGTTCAGTTTCACTTGCCTCCTTATCCGAGTCTGGCCGCTTCTCCATTTTCAAGTATCTTGCTCTGCGAGGAGTGCTAGCAGGAACTCCATTGCTGATTCCCCGTACGCGCAGGCCTCGTGCATTCCGATTACCACGACGTTTCACTGTTCTGGTTGCCGCTTCCACTGTGGATGATGATGTCACATAAATAGCGACAAGGAGGATCTCCAAGAGCAGGAGACTTCGTCTGGTTGAGACTGGCATTGTCGTCTATTAATTTACTTCGTTTGTATGACACAGGAAAATCTCGCTACCATTCCCTGTTGCTTGGTAATAAAACTAGAGTACTTGTTTCGATGTAAGGAATTACAATACAGAACTGTTGAGCAACCACGACGAGGAATAAAAGATACCAATAGTAACACTACAAACGAAGAAGGCAAGGGGTGGTGACAGAATTTGGAGACAAAAAAGTAGCTGCTCTAATTACGAAGATGGCTGTCTAAGTGCGAAATTTTGAATTTTGTTTCCCTAAAAAGAAAACACTTTTCATCCTTGCGTGCCGATAAACAAAACTAACGACGCGAGCCGATCTCCTCGTCAAGATAGTTTTCTTCACTTCACTTTTTGTTCAGCTAGCCGTGTGCAGAATGTGGAGTAGCAGCTACTTCAAGTAGTTAAGTTAGGTGTAGTCAAGTTAGTACGTCGACAATAATATTGTTGTTGGTCATTGTATAGGGCCAACTTGATTGAAGGTCACGCCATTTTTTATCTTCTGCTAAAATTGTTGGCGTAGAATGTGATAAGCAATGCTTCTTCCGTGAGCAATTCCACTGCTAGTACTATACTATGGCCACCGGTGAACCATCAGAAAGATAGGAGCGACCAATGTATAACCATAGAGAGTGTCTGTCCCTGCCTTATCATAAATAAAATAACTCAGACTACCGAAAGTTAGACATGCAAACTCCTGTTTGTGCACATCCTTACAAAAAATGATTCATTTGTTATCAAAAGCTTTGCCCTCTGTCGTGGTTGAAAATCCAAGTCGACGGGTACCCATGCACCGAAGTGGGATACAGCGAAATGAAATTAAGACAAATCGAGCTTAAACGAAGTCAGTAATTTTCATTGTGGGCCGAAAATTAATAACTTCGACAACGTAGTCAGTAGATTAAAGTTTTGTAAGTTGTTTTTATCAATGTTTCGAGAAGACTTATCTGAGAGTTGCTGCTTGTGACTGTGAGGTCACTAACTGTTTTATTTTCTTCTTCTGGCAAGTTTTGACCATGATGGAACACTCCAAAACTTCTTGCGACAGGTAGGGAAATGCTCCTAGTCCCAACAGTCAACAAATCTGTACCAAAGCTAGCCGAACAAGTAAACGACAGCCAGCAAGCGGACACAGCTTATTGGAGGTTCTTAACGAGTTAATCTGTCAACACGCCAAGGCTGTCCCACAGCAAACAGTTGCTGATCACAAAATTCACTTTCCACGGGTGCAATGTAAAAGTAAAGCCGCCAGATCGTAGTGCGAGAGCAGGCAGCGAGACGAAGGGGTACTTGCCGTTGGAAAGATCTTCCACACAGACACGATCCTTGAGTTTTTTGTTGTTAATGTTGCGTCTTCAGTGGGTGCAACGTAATCAACAGACAGCACAAAGGTCATGCGAGCCCCAAAGCGTCGCTTCTTCTTATTCTTTTGTGCGTGTGCTGAATCCGCAATAAACTGAAAATAAGTGTTTTTTTTTCAGTCGGTCTCACTCTTCACCATCAACCCGGTGCATAGGAAAAGCGCAGCCTCTTCTAACCAGAGGAGGCAACAACGGACTTTCTATCCTCGAGATTTTGCTGCATAATTGTACGCCGCCTTGAGTTGCTTTGCCAAAGCTACATGCCCCCGTATCCTGGCATAATCAATGGGCGTTTGTTGGTCCTTGTTTTTGGCATGTACGTCAGCTCCGTGTTCTAGCAACAAGAGAGCAATGGTCTCACGACCGAGCCAGCATGCTTGATGGAGCGGTGTTTCGTGGTATTTGTTTCGGGCATTCACGACGTCATCCATCATATTCCAGCCATGATCATCCGCTTCTTCCGCCCCTACGGACGACGAGTGCAACAAGAGGGCCACTACGACGTTGTAATGATTTTGTCGACAGGCGGTATGAAGGGGTGTATTGTTCCAGTCATCTCCTTGCACCACATTGGCCTGTCTCTTATACACATCTGACGCTGCCGACGAATAGAGAGGTGTAGATGTCGGTGG
>ENA-ORBV01007247-ORBV01007247.1-microbial-mat-metagenome-genome-assembly--contig:-NODE-7247-length-19118-cov-5.903419_pt1 | contig 19118 bp, 15 predicted proteins | sample MGYA00237777_ERZ505514 | MGnify/ENA primary metagenome ERZ505514 (study PRJEB26160, sample SAMN06269048) | microbial mat metagenome | isolation source: Oligotrophic lake microbial mat | place... | reverse complement strand
CCCCCGATGTGTACTACGAAGCGGTGATCATCATCATCGCCCTCGTTCTGGTCGGCAACCTGCTGGAAGCGAGGGCGAAGGGAGAGACATCTTCCGCGTTGCGCAAACTGATCGACCTGCAGCCCTCGACCGCCCGCGTGGTGCGCGATGGCGTGGAGGTGGACGTGGCGCTCGAGATGGTGCGGAGCGGGGATGAAATCGTGCTGCGCCCGGGAGAACGCGTCCCCGTTGATGGGGTGGTGATATCGGGCGTGAGCGCGATCGACGAATCGATGCTCACCGGCGAGTCGCTGCCGGTTGCGAAGAAGCGCGACGACCGAGTGGTAGGCGGATCGATCAACCGCGCCGGGGCACTTCGCTTTCGGGCCACCACGTTAGGCGCCGACTCCGTCCTGTCGCGCATCGTCACGCTCATGCGTGATGCGCAGGGCTCCCGCGCCCCCATTCAGCGGCAGGCCGATCGCATCAGCGGCATCTTCGTACCCGTCGTGCTCTCGCTGGCAGTGGCCACCTTCGTCGCCTGGTTCGTGCTCGGAGGCAGCGCACCTGCTGTGCGCGGTTTCGCAGCGGCAGTGGCGGTGCTCATCATTGCGTGCCCCTGCGCCATGGGTCTCGCGGTTCCGACGGCGGTTATGGTAGCCACGGGTCGCGGCGCCCAACTCGGGGTGCTCATCAAGGGCGGCGACGCGTTGGAGCGAGCGGCGCGGGTGAACACGGTGGTGCTCGACAAGACCGGGACGATTACCGAGGGACATCCGGAGGTCACCGACCTGCTGTATTTGCCGGGAGCGGTGAGTGAGCTCGAGATGCTGCGCCTCGTGGCCTCGGTGGAGCAGGCGTCCGAACATCCGGTCGCCGAGTCGATTGTAGCGGCGGCGGTGAAGCGGGGTGGGGGGGTGCTCACACCGCACTCGGCCTTCGAGTCGGTGACGGGAAAGGGAGTGCTTGGGGTGGTGGATGGGCACGCGGTGGTCATCGGGAATGCGGCGCTCATGAGCGACTACGCGGTGGACGTCACGGCGCTGCGTGCCGGCGTGGAGTCGCTCTCGGCGGAGGGCAAGTCGCCCGTATATGCAGCCATCGATGGCGTACTGGTGGCGGTGCTGGCCATTTCCGACCCTATCAAGTCGTCGTCTGCATCTGCCGTGGCGACGCTCCGTCGCGCCGGGCACGATGTGATCATGCTGACCGGCGATACGGAGCCAACGGCGTTGGCGATTGCTCGGCGCGCAGGCATTGCACATGTTGTTGCCGGAGTGCAACCGGAAGGAAAGGTGGAGGAAATTCGCCGGCTGCAGCGCCTGGGAAGGATAGTGGCCATGGTCGGCGACGGCATCAACGATGCGCCATCGTTGGCGCAGGCGGACGTGGGCATCGCCATAGGCACGGGCACCGACATCGCGATCGAAGCGAGCGATATCACCCTCATGCGCGGCGACCCGCGCTCGGTCCCGGAGGCGCTGGAGCTAGCGCGCGCGAGCATGCGCATCATGCGGCAGAATCTCTTTTGGGCGTTCGTGTACAACTCCGTCGGCATACCGGTGGCGGCCGGCGCGCTCTATCCCTTCTTCGGAGTGCTGCTCAGTCCAATTCTGGCCAGCGCCGCGATGGCCATGAGCTCGGTGTCGGTCGTCAGCAACTCCTTGCGACTGCGCCGCTGGCAGTCGTCGACTGCAACGGGTACATGACCCGTCTCACCAACATGACATGCAGAACTCCCCGTTGGACTCTCCGGCCTCCGACGCGTCTTGTGGATGTGGCGCCGATGATGGAGTTGCCGACAGCAATGGTCGCAAGGCGGTCGCCGTCGATCCGGCCATAAAGGAACGCAACCTCAAGCGTCTGCGCCGGATCGAAGGTCAGGTGCGAGGCCTGCAGCGCATGGTAGAAGGGGATCGCTATTGCGCCGATATCCTGACGCAGATTGCATCGGTGCATGAGGCGCTGCGTGCGACGGGTCGTGAGCTCATGCGCAATCATTTGCGTCACTGCGTCGCGTCGGCGGTTCTGACGGGTCCGGAGCAGGCCGAAGCATCGTATGATGAACTCATCGAGCTCATGTATCGCAACCTGCGCTGAGCACCGATCCCGTGCGGAGTGCATGCTCTGCTCATTCGTTCGAGCGATTGTGGCAGGATCGGCTACACGACCAATTCCATGTTCGGCTTGGACATTCTTCCGAGGTGGCGCCCAGAATATTGAACCGCCCCGGCACAACCCTGCGGATCAAGAGGTAAGCATGAAAACTCGGACAAACGCGATGGTCTCGGCCACGGCCACGCTCGTCGCACTCCTGATGAGCGGAGTGACATCAACTAGCATGGCGCAGACCGCGAAGACGCCACCCGGCCGGATGCCCCAGCATCAAGAGGGCAAGAAGGACATGAAGGACATGAAGGACATGCAGGGTATGCATGGCATGAACGGAATGATGGGAGGACCGCACCACGTGCTGGCGATGGCCTACCGCGACAACTTGGCGACGTTCGCTAAAGCGTTGCAGGGGCAAGTCACCCAGACGAAGAGCGTCAACCTCGAGATGGCTCGTCCGGCAGTCTCCGAAATGCGGCGCAGCTTGGACCAGCTTCGGGAACACCATCAGGCGCAGATGAAGATGATGGGTGACCACACGGAATCTCCGATGCCGGGAAATATGAAGCACATGGAGACCCACCTCACGTCGCTCGGCGAGCATCTCTCGGCGCTGGAGTCCGAAATCGGTGCCAGTATGCCCGACCATAAAAAGGTCTCGGAGCATACGACCGAGATCCTGAAGCAATGTGCCGGAATGTCGGCGATGCGCGGCAAGGCCAAGACCCACAAAATGCAATCATGAACGAGAGCTGACTGCGCCTGCACGACACGTCACCGCATCGCCTCTGTCGGCGTAGCGACCAGCACGGACGTTACGGCCACGACCAGTATGGCAACCACCGCTTCCACGCTCGCCGAACGTCGAAGGGCCCTTGTAGCGACCGGTGCACCTAACGCGGGAAGCACTCTTCGCCAATTGTAGGCGCCCGTGCCGGCGACGATGGAAAGCACTGCCAGCTTCACCAGCAGGAGCCGACCGTACTCTGACTGCCAGAGCGCTGGTACGGAGCCGACATTGGCTGCCGCGAGCGTCACGCCCGTCGCTCCCGCGACCGCTGCGGCGATCAGCACGACGGGGCTGAAGACGTGCAGGATGGCTGCGACCTGTTCGTGGTCGAACGATTCCTCGGCCGCAGCGATGGGGAGTCCCGTCACGACGAGAAGGGCGAGCGTCCCGAGCCATCCTGCGGTTCCCAGAACGTGCAGCGCATTTAGGCCTACGGCGAGCGGAGCGCCGAGGGGTGACGCGGCCTGATGCCCAGAGAGACCCAGGCCCACGGCGATGGCGACGAGGGCGACCGCGACCGGTACCAACGCGTCACCACTCGACGCCAGCATCTTTCGATAACCAAATGACGCGATGCCGCCGCCGAGTACGATGAGAAGTATCCCGGTACCCCATGGCGAGCCGATGAGCATGTCGGCGACGGCGACCTCCATCGCGAAATCGCCGCTGCCCTGCAGCGCGGTTCGCTGCGCGAGAAAGCGGGCGAATTGCAGGGCGATCAGGGCGACCGACGCGTCGGCGCCGATCCGAAGGGCGCGGTCGCGCGCGGCGGCGACGAACGACACCGCTGCATCGGACGGTGCGACGGATCGGGCCAACACGACACGCGTAAAGACGAACGCTCCCACTACGAGGAAGACGGCGAGGTATTGCAACCAGCGGACGACCACATAAGCGAGCGAACGTTCGTTGAAGAACGACGCTTCGTCAGGCGCTAACTGTTCAGAGCCGCCGGTCGTCGCGGCGCCGACCAAACTGTCGCCCTTCAGTATGGTGGTTCCGGCGGCGCCAGTGCGCGGCGGCATGGCGGGGGGAGGGGGCGCTGCGCGAACGGCGTTCGGACGAATCGTGAAAGTGAAGCGGCCCCGGGTTGGGTGGCCGTCGGCCCCCGCCGTCTGCCACCGAACTTCATAGCGACCTGGCGCGAGCTCCGTCGTGGGCGCCGCGAGTACGACTCGTCTCGTGTTATCACCGAAGGTGAGCGTGCCTAACGCTACGATGCCGCCTCCTGAGCCAGCGAGCACAAGCTTCGTGAGGCGGAGTTCGAGCTGTTCGGAAAACTCCAGCCGGAGTTCCCGAGGGATGGTGTCAAGCGATGCCCCCGCCTTCGGCGTGGAGCGCTTGAGTGCGCCGTGCGCTTGCGCGATGCCCGGCATTCCCAGCCACGTCGCAAGCAGGAGTAGTGCGATGGTAACTTGGCCGCGAGCGCGGTGAATGCGAGGGGGCAGGGGGAGGGACGCTGCGAGTAGAGAGGCCGACATGGTTGACTGGCGAATCGGTTGAAGGCTCGGGTGAAGGCTCGGGAGAAGGGTCACCGAAGCGGCAATGGAGGTTCTACGGACCGAGGCCAAGTGCCGTGACCTCTCTGCTCGCCGGTCTCAGCGACGCGCTCGCGACGACCAGTGAATCGCGCGAATGCGCCAACCGCCGGGTTCGCGCGTGAGAATCGCCAGTTCGGCGCCGGTCGAGTTCACCTTCCGTCCGCGAAACTCCCCCTCCGTCACGCTTGTGGACGTGACCCAGGCGACGTCGCCGCGCAGACGCACGGACAGTCCGCTCCGCTTGCCGGGGATGGCGCGGGCGAAGGCCATGTCACCGGGGAGATGGTGGCTCCTATACTCGGCGCGCGATTCCACACCGCCGCTCTCGAGAATCGTCACATCGTCCGACAACAAGGCGAGTGCCGCGACAGAATCGCCAGCCGCAAGTGCCGCATGAAATCGCGCTACCACGTCGGCAACGTCTTGGGAATCACTCACAACAGAGGACGACGGCAGCCGGACGTCGCCGGCCTTCCCCTCGGCGTCGGTTATCACGGTGAGGTCTTTCGTTGCCGCACCGGAAGGCACGCTGTCGGATGGGGACGCGCCTCCCGCGAAGAGCTCGGCGCCACGCAGTGGCTGGCTGCGATACAGCACCTGGACGCGGAGCGAATCCCTAGCGGTGAGCTGCCGGGCATCGTTGAGCGGCACGATCTCCAGGGGGTGATCGGCGCGCCGAGTGTACGCGGCAGGGCCGCCGCGTCCAACCTCGACGATCGTCTTGGCGTACTTGCTCACCACCTGAACCACGCTGTCGGCGCGCGGATAGGCGCCGTCCCTCTGGTACTTCGCAGCGAGTGCCGGCGCACCTTCCAGCGCGATGTAGCGCTGCAGTCGTTCCGGCGTCGTGCGGCTCTCTCTCGGTACAAGCGCGACGGCGACCACGTACTGCCCGTCCGTGTCGGGGCGGTGGCGAAGACGGAGTGACTTGCCGGCGACGGAGAGGTCGGTGATCGGAGACTCGCCACCGGCCGAGATCAGGCGCGCCGCCTTCACTCGCTCCGGAGCGACGGCGCTTTCGCTGGTCGGGAAGCGGGAGCTGGTGCGGGCGGAGACATCCAGCGTCTCGCCGCGCGTTACGGTGAAGGCGTTCGGGACGAGCCAGAAGTCGTGCGCGGCTGCGGCAGATGCGGCGGCGAGCAACGCACCTATCGCGAGAACGGGTAAACGCATGGGAAGCCCTCAGAGAGAGAAGACCGGAACTGGGCGGAGGGCGTATTGACCTCCCCAACGGTACGCCGCATTTTATCTGCGGTAAAGCCTATCGGCAAGAGACGGACACACCACCCGTCACCCACCCTCAGGGGATTGATGCAATTTTGCGATCAGGTGACTCTAACCTTTGCTAACCCAACCGCGACTCTCCGTTAGAGCCCAACATAGTAGGCAAACATTTGCGAAAAGAGCGCCTGGATATTGGGAAAAATCGGAAGGCTCCAGCATTGCAGCTTGACACGTGCGACGAAAGCCTAACGAACCGGGAGGTCCTCGCCCTGGCCCCGTTGCCGCCCTCAACGCGCGGAAGGAGACGCTGGGGTGCGCCTCTCCGCGAACTTCTACGTCGTGCCGGATGACATCGACCGTGTGTCGAACAGTATTGAGTCGATGCATTGGCCGCCCCGCCATTGCGCGCGAATCCAAGGAGCCGGTGAGCAACCACTTCCCATGCGCACCGCGCGAGGCATTTTAGAGGCCCGCCAGCGCTCCATTCTCGCTTCGCACCGCCGCATAGCTGCAGCACGGGAGACCCTCATGAATAAGAAAACCGTTTCGCGTCGCGAGTTCATCGGCGTCACCGCCGGCGCCGCCGCGGGCGCTGCCGGCGCGACCATGGTCGGCAAGCCGCTCTTTGCGAACGCCATCCAGCTGAAGAACTCCGTCGTCGTTCAACCAAGCGCTCCCGTGCGATTCGGAATAATCGGCGTGGGCATGCAGGGCGCTGGACTGCTCGACACCGCGATCCGCCTTCCCGGAGTGGAGTGCGTGGGAGCGTCGGACGTCTATGACGGACGTCACTTGCTCGCTCGCCAGATCACCGGAAAATCCGATCTGTTCGTGACGCGCAAGTATCACGAGCTGCTCACCAATAGAAATGTCGATTGCATCGTCGCTGCGGTGCCGGACCACTGGCACAGGCAGATCGTGGTGGACGCGTGCAACGCGGGCAAGGACGTGTACATCGAGAAGCCGATGTCGCACAGCGCGGCTGAGGGCGTCGACATGATCGACGCCGCAAGAAAGACAAACCGCATCGTGCAGGTCGGGTCGCAACGCGTCAGTTCGCTGGTGTGCGCCAAGGCGAAAGAGATGATCGCGGCCGGCATGCTCGGCGACCTGATGCTCATCGAGGGGTCGATGGGCCGCAACGACGCGTGCGGCGCGTGGCAGTATTCTCCGCCCCCGGACCTATCCCCGGCGAATCTGGACTGGGACACGTGGCTCGGCTCCGCGCCGAAGCACGCGTTCGATCCGAATCTTTTCGCGCGCTGGCGCTCAACGAAGGAATACGGCAGCGGCGTCGCCGGCGACCTGCTCGTACATCTCGTGAGCGGGATGATGTTCATGATGGGAATCAACGACGCGCCTAACTATGCGGCGGCGGTCGGCGGCATCCGGCACTGGAAGGACGGACGCAACATGCCGGACGTACACGCGGTGAACTACTACTGGGGCGATCTCCCAGTGTACTTGCGGCTCAATCTCGGCAACGAATCGCCTGAGGCGTATCGCTTCGCCGGCTCGAAGGGGACGCTCGAGGTCACGAGTTCGGCGGTGACGTTCACGCCGCAGGCCGGCTTCGATACCTACCCGTGCTACTACGCGGGCAGCTACGAGCGGAAGGCGCGCGACGAGTACGTCGCGAAGTGGCACGCCGTCAACGATGCCAAGGTCGCGGCTGCGTCGACTCAGGCGACGATCACCTATCGCGGCGATGACTACGACGACATCCGTCCGCACCTGCAAACCTTCTTCAACGCGGTGCGCACGCGGCAGCCGGTTGTCGAAGACGTCGTCTTTGGCCACCACGCCGCACTCGCGTGTCACATGGCGAACGAGTCGTATTTCCGTCGGACCAGCGTCACGTGGGACGAAGCCACGAAGACCATCAAGTCCACCTGACAGCGAGGCTGTTGGGACGGATTTGCAACGTGGCGGTTGGGACGTGTGTGCATGCAACCGATGGCGCGCCCGCGGCTGGCGCGCGGAGTCCACCAGCGAACAGAATCGTCTATGACCGTCGTGCGACTCGGCCTCCGCGAGAACCTCGGGCAGTTCTCCCTTCTGGTTGTTGTCAATGCGTTCGTGGGGGCGATGGTCGGCATGGAGCGCTCCATTCTGCCGCCCATTGCCGAACAGGAGTTCCACCTCGTGGCGAAAAGTGCGGTGCTGTCCTTCATTGTCGTCTTCGGCATCACGAAGGCGCTGACGAACTACGTCGCCGGACGCCTCTCCGACCGATTCGGACGCAAGCACCTGCTCGTCGCCGGGTGGCTCATTGCGATACCCGTGCCGTTCCTGCTGATGTGGGCGCCGACCTGGTCGTGGGTGCTCTTCGCCAACGCACTGCTCGGGGTCAGTCAAGGACTCACCTGGTCGATGACGGTAGTAATGAAAATCGATCTCGCGGGACCCTCGAAGCGTGGGCTGGCCATGGGACTCAACGAGTTCGCCGGCTACTTCGCGGTCGCCGGAAGCGCGCTCGCCACCGGTCTCATCGCCGCTCAATACGGCCTGCGGCCCCAGCCGTTCTACCTCGGTATCGCCTACGTCGTGATTGGGCTCGCACTCTCGGCGTTCGTCGTACGCGAGACCTCTCATCATGTGGCCGTCGAGTCCAAGCTCCACGGGGCGATTCTGCCGGAAGATGTGCCTTCGCAGCGCGAGATCTTCTGGCGCACCACGTTGCGCGACAGGGACCTTTCGAGCGTCACTCAGGCGGGCCTCGTCAACAACCTCAACGACGGCATGGCGTGGGGTCTCTTCCCGCTGCTCTTCGTGGCGGCGAGCATGGATCTCTCACAGGTCGGCATCCTCGCCGCCATCTATCCGGCCACCTGGGGCATGGCTCAACTCTTCACCGGTGCCTGGTCGGACCGCGTGGGGCGCAAATGGCTCATTGCGTTCGGCATGTGGGTGCAGGCCGTGGGGATCGCCCTCGTCGTCGTCGCGAAGTCCTTTTCCGGATTCGCCACCGGCGCCGTGCTGCTCGGTATCGGCACGGCGATGGTGTACCCCACGCTGCTCGCCGCAATCGGCGATGTGGCTCATCCGTCGTGGCGAGCATCGGCGGTCGGGGTCTACCGGCTCTGGCGTGACCTCGGCTATGCCGTCGGCGCCCTGCTTGCCGGGGTCACTGCTGACGCGTTAGGTCTACCGGCGGCAATGTGGCTCGTGGCGGCACTCACCCTGGTGTCGGGGCTCGTCGTCGCCCTGCGCATGCGCGAGACCCTGCGACGCACAAACCCGCGGCAATTGGCCGCACAATGAGTACGACCATGGCAAGGACACTGTTCATTTTGAACGACCCGCCGTACGGCACCGAGCGTAGCTACAACGCGCTGCCGCTCGCCAACGCTCTCTCCAAACGAGAGGGAGAGGAGGTAAGCTCTTTCTCCTCGGCGATTCGGCCGCATGTGAGAAATCGGACCAGAAGCTGCCACAGGGCTACTACAACGTCGAAGTGCAAGGTGCTCTTCGAGAAGTCGTGGCGCTACCTCAAGCTGTAGGTGTGATAGGTGCCCTTCGGTGCGTGGTCACACCGAACGCGCCGAAGGCGCACCTCGACACCTGTCTGTCTACGCGGTCGTGAAGGTGAAAATCATGCCGTAGCTGCCGCTCAGCGCACGCCATCCATTCCCCATCATCCCGGGGCCCATCGCGCCGTTGTTCATCATGCCGCCGCCCATCATCCTCTGGTTGACGTTGCGGCCGCCGAGGGAGGTGCACCCTTGATGGTTGAGCCGTTGGCCCGAGGACGTGCGGAGATCCGGCGCGAGGTGGAGGACGTAGGAGGTCTTGCTCCTGAGTGCCGCCGCCGGGGTGAAGGTGAGGGACGAGCGGTCGCTCGACCAGGCGTAGCTGCCGACTACTGCGGCGCCCGTGACCGAGCCTTCATGCAGGACAACGAGCATCTCCATTCCCGACATCATGGCGCGATTGAAAGTGACGACTACCGGCGCAGCTGGATTCACCCCACCGGCCGCATTGGCCGGCGTGACGCTAACGACGGTGGCGGCGGGATCGATCGCCACGGACGTGGCCGAATCGGAGCAGGCGGCCGCGAGGAGGACGAAGCCTGCGAACGAGGCGAACGTTTTGCGGAACATGCGAATCTCCGAGAGAGCGTGTCGGGTGCGTGAACACGCCGACGAATGTCGCACTAGGGGAGCGAAGGCGCCGTCGGGAGAATCGCGTGGTGTGGTCGGGGATTTTCGGAGTGAAAGCGTGATGCATGTCGGGTATTCTACGCAGCGTAAAACCAAGAGGCGGGGGGAACTCTCCTGACAGCGACGGCGTGAGAAGGAGCGCACCGTTACGATGCGCCCGACTTTCCAGCGCATATGAACCGCACGCGTTGCGTGGGCACGGCGGCATCGGGAAGGTCAGCGTAGTACGCGGTGACGAGTTTCGGCACATTGACCAGCATCGCCGGTTGGGCCGGCTGTCCGGCAAGCGGACTCACGGTCATCGCGGTGTCCAGGAACGTCGCATACGAAGCCCGAGAGGAGCGATGGCGGCGGGAATGGCGCCGATGATGCGCTGCCGCACCCTGTCGTCGACGAGCCGCACGGCGCTACGCTCGGCGCTGATCGGGTCGGTCCGCGACTTCCGCATCAGCAGGCACACGCTCCTGCAACAGAAGTTCGGGCACCCGCACGCGAAGGAAGGCCGACAGATCGTAATCGAGCAACGATCCGATGCCTTCGACGCTAATGTCGGCGGGCGGGTACTTCGCCGTGATACTGGGATCGAGCGCGTAGTGTCCCTGTCGCGGGAAAACGGTCGTCACACGCTCTCCCCACGCCGACTTGATGTCGCCAAGGATGCGCAGCTTGTCATCCACCACGACATAACGCTCAGCCGGGTAACGGCGTGCCACATCATCCAACGCACGCTCTTTGTGAACGTAGATGAGGACGTCGCCCCCGACGGCCGAAAAGAGTCCCGATCGTTCGATCTTTCGCGGCTGGAACACTACGTCGCCGTCGGTAAGGAGTACGACTTGCCCCCATTGACGGCAGTGTGTGATCACGTTGAGAGAGTTGGGATAGAGCCGCTCGGCAAACGGGTAGTTCAGTAGAAAGTACGAGACCGCTTGCAATTTGGGGTCGCTCCCATGTGCGATGCGGTAGCGTTGCAGCGCGCCGAGATAATCCGCGTATCCGAGTTCCGCGCGCAGCTGCTCGAATATCTTCCAGTAGTGCTCGCCGTATTCCTGCCCGACCTCGCGCTCCAAGTGAAGGCGCAAATCGAGTATGACCCGATCATTGTCGAGCAACGTGTTGTCAACGTCGAAGAAAAAGACCACCGTGCTCGGATGCATAACCACGCCACCGGTCACGCGGTTGCGGGTGCCGTCGGCGCTCCGCCAACCTGCGGCGTCACGGCCAAGTCAGGCGTTCGCGGCGGCGCTGTCTTTCCCGGCTGACGGATGCCTGCCAGTTTTATGCGCTTCAGCATTAGCGCATTGATCGCCACAAGAAGGGTACTGCCGGACATACCGACCTTCTTACCCGTCGCCTGCAACGCCTTCAGCTTCTCGGCCTTCTGGCCTGGCAGCACGTCGGCCAACACAGTCGTGATGCCGAGATCGGCGGCGATTCGCTTGGCCGTGGCCGCGTTGTCACCGGTCAGCATCACTACTTCGATCTTGAGTTCGCGCAGCTTCGCCACCGCTGCCTTGGAAGTTGGTCTGATCGCATCGGCGATGGCGATGAGGCCAATCACGCGAGCGGCCTGGGACACATGGACAACGGTGCGGCCGTCTCCCTGTAATCGCGTGGCTTCTGCCTCCAAGGGGCCGAGCGCGAGCTTTTGCGTATCCATCAGCAGCCGATTGCCGAGGAACACCGTTCCGCCCGCAGTCTCGGCGCGCGCGCCCATGCCATCGAGGCTTTCGAAGCCAGTCGGTGCGGTGACGCTCAGCTTCGACGCTCGGCGCAGGATGGCTTGAGCCAGTGGATGGGCAGATCCTTGCTCGACGGCCGCAGCGGCGCTCAGTAAAACGTCCTCGGTGATTCCGTGCGCCGTGACAATGTCCACGACTTCCGGCTGGCCGATGGTGAGTGTGCCGGTCTTGTCGAAGACGATGACGTTGAGCTTGGTGGCGTCTTCGAGCGCAGCAGCGTTCTTGAAGAGAATTCCGTTCTTGGCGCCTAGGTCCGTGCTCACCATGACCGCCATCGGTGTCGCCAGTCCCAACGCATCGGGACAAGCGATCACGAATACCGTGATAGTCATCGTTACGGCGAAGAGCAGCGGTTGTCCGATCAACCAGAACCAGACGGCAAACGTCGCAAGACCGATGACGATCGCCACAATCACGAGCCATTGCGCGGCCTTGTCTGCCAGGAGTTGGGCCGGCGCCTTCGAGTTCTGCGCTTCCTGCACCAGTTTGACGATCTGCGCCAGCGCCGAGTCGGCGCCGACCTTCGTGGCCCGGTAGCGAAAGCTGCCGCTCTTGTTGATCGTCGCACCCACTACTGTGGCGCCCGGCCCCTTCTGGACCGGCATCGACTCGCCGGTGAGCATTGACTCGTCGACGAGTGATTCACCTACCTCGACCGTGCCGTCGACCGGGATCTTGCCGCCCGGCCGCATCACGACAAGTTCCCCCGCCAACACGTCGGCCGTGGGCACTTCGACTTCGGCGCCGTTGCGGATGACGTTGGCCTTGGCCGGCGTAAGGTTCATCAGTGCCTTGATGGCCGATGACGCACCCGCGCGGGCACGCATTTCCAGCCAATGACCGAGCAGAATAAAAACCAGCAGTACGGCGGCGGCTTCGAAGAACTGCCCGCCCCCGGTGAAGAAGAAGGTGCTTCCGACGCTGAACAAATACCCAGTGCCGACGCTCAGCACGACCAGCACCGCCATGCTCAGCGTACGGGTCTTGAGCGCGCGCCAGGCGGAAACGACGAACGTCCAGCTCGGATAGAGAATCGCGGCGCTCGCGAAGAAAAACAACCAAAGATTGAGGTCCAGCCCAAACGGCGGAGCTGGCGGCGTGAAGAAGTCTCCCATCGGGGCGTAGACAAAGATCGGTACGGTGAAGATCAGACAGATCAAAAAACGGTTTCGCATGTCGCGCGCCATGGCCGGCAGGTCCTTACCGGCATGACCCATCTCATACGCCATATCCGCTGGCATCGCGGCCTGCGTACTCGGCGACGCGTGGCCTTTGTGGCTATCGGATGCGGGAGCGGTCGGCGCTGGTGGCGCGGGTACGGCGGCCGGCGCGTCCGGCGCACCCTTGGGCTCGTCGGCGACGGGTGGTGACGGAGCGGCCGCCGTCGGCTCGGCGGCACCCGGCGTTGGTGGTTCGGCCGGAGCAGGCGCATTATCTGGCTTGTCATGAACCGCGGTCGTGGCTGCGGCGACGGGCGATGACGGCTCCGTGGCCGTCGCTGCGTGGTCCTCCGACTGATAACCGCGCTGGCGCACGGCCGACTTGATATCGTCGACCGCGAGCCGAGTTTCGTCGTAGCGCACGGTCGCGCTTTTCGCGGCAAAATTCACGGTAACGCTTTCGACACCTGGCACGTCACCAATCCGCCGTTCCGTTTCCTCCACGCTCAGTACCGAGAGCATGGCATGGACTTCAATTACGCTCGTCTTCATCGCGCCTCCTCTATCGACTCGAGAACTGAAGGATGTCGTCGGCCCCTGTTGTGAGCAGGGAGCTGTTCATGCCGGTTTGTCTGCGCCCGGGACGCCCCAAGTCCAATGTCGAACCTCCGGCATATCCTCACCGTATTGGCCAATGTATCGCTTGTGATCGATCAGCTTGTCCTTGAGCTGCCGCTTGAGGAAGACTCCCCGCTCACCGGTCTGCGGCAGTCGGTCGATGGTATCCATCACGAGGTGGAAGCGGTCGATATCGTTCAGCACCGTCATGTCGAACGGCGTGGTGATGGTGCCCTCTTCCTTATAGCCGCGGACGTGAATGTTGCTGTGGTTGGTGCGGCGGTAGGTCAGCCGGTGGATCAACCAGGGATAGCCATGGAAAGCGAAGATGACCGGCTTGTCGGTGGTGAACAACTCGTCGAAATCCATGTCACTCAATCCGTGCGGATGCTCGAGTTGCGGCTGCAACTTCATGAGATCGACGAGATTGACCACCCGGATAATCAGGTCGGGCAGGTGCTCGCGCATGATCGAAACAGCGGCAAGCGTTTCCAGCGTGGGTACGTCGCCGCAGCAGACCATGACGACGTCGGGCGCGACGCCTTCATCGTTACTGGCCCACTGCCAGACGCCGATGCCTGCCGCGCAGTGCTTGGCGGCGGCGTCCATCGTGAGCCACTGCGGCGCCGGGTGTTTTCCCGCGATGACGACATTGACGTAATGACGGCTCCGGAGGCAGTGGTCCATCACCGACAACAGGCAGTTTGCATCGGGCGGCAGGTAGACACGCACGACCTCGGCCTTCTTGTTCATGACCACGTCGATGAAGCCTGGATCCTGATGCGTGTAGCCGTTGTGATCCTGGCGCCAGACGTGGGAGGCCAATAGGTAGTTCAACGAGGCGATCTTCCGCCGCCACGGCAGGTGCGACGTGACTTCGAGCCACTTCGCGTGCTGGTTGAACATCGAGTCGACGATGTGAACAAACGCCTCATAGCAGTTGAAGAGTCCGTGCCGTCCGGTGAGCAGGTAGCCCTCGAGCCACCCCTGGCACTGATGCTCGCTGAGCATCTCCATCACGCGCCCCGTGGGCGCGAGAAATTCATCGTTCGGTGCGGTCTCGGCATTCCATTGCCGTTGGGTCACTTCAAAGACCGCCTCCAAGCCGTTGGAGAGCGTCTCGTCGGGGCCAAAGAGCCGGAAGTTCCGCTGCTCATTGTTGTCCTTCGTCACGTCGCGGAGGAAACGTCCGAGCACATGCGTGTCACCGATGCCGCGCACGCCCGGGGTGGGCACGTCGACCGCGTAGTCGCGAAAATCCGGCATGCGCAGGTCGCGGAGCAGCATGCCCCCGTTGGCGTGGGGATTCGCACCCATGCGTCGGTCGCCAGTTGGCGCAAGTTCGGCCAGTTCCGCTTGTAGGCGGCCTTGGCTGTCGAAGAGTTCCTCCGGCCGGTAGCTCCGTAGCCAGTCTTCCAGGAGCTGGAGATGTTCGGGATGTGAAGCTGGATCGGAGAGCGGCACCTGGTGCGAACGGAAGGTGCCTTCCACCGGCCGCCCATCGACCATCGCCGGCCCCGTCCAGCCCTTGGGTGAATTGAGGACGATCATCGGCCAACGCGGACGCGTGGTGTTTCCATGGAGCCGCGCATCCCGCTGGATCCTCCTGATTTGCTCCACCACGGTGTCGAGCGTCGAGGCCATCGCCTCGTGCATCAACGCAGCTTCATGTCCCTCGACGAAAAACGGTGTCCACCCGTAGCCGCGGAGCAACTGTTCCAACTCCTCTCGGGTGATGCGGGCGAGGATGGTGGGATTGGCAATCTTGTAGCCGTTGAGATGCAGAATGGGCAGCACCGCGCCGTCGGTGGCTGGATCGAGAAACTTGTTGGAATGCCATGCTGTGGCCAGCGGTCCGGTTTCGGCCTCGCCATCGCCGACGACGCAGGCGACGACGAGATCGGGATTGTCGAACACCGCACCGAACGAATGGCTGAGCGAGTAGCCCAGCTCCCCGCCTTCGTGAATCGAGCCCGGACACTCGGGCGATGCGTGGCTAGGAATGCCACCCGGAAACGAAAACTGGAGGAAGAGCTTCCGCAGCCCGGCCTCATCCTGGCTGATATCTGGATAGATCTCGCTGTAGGTACCCTCTAAATACGTGTTGCCGACAACGGCCGGTCCGCCGTGCCCCGGGCCGGAGACGTAAATCGTGTCGAGGTCGTACTTCTTGATGACGCGGTTCAAATGCACATAGATGAAGTTCTGCCCGGGAGTCGTGCCCCAGTGTCCGAGCAGCATGCGCTTCACATCGGCAAGCGTGAGCGGTCGCTTAAGCAGTGGATTGTCAAAGAGGTAGATCTGACCGACGGACACATAATTGGCCGCGCGCCAGTAGGCATCCATCTTGCGAAGCAGTTCGGGCGAGAGTGTGTGGGCGGTCATGGTTCAATTGTTCCGAGTTGAGTCGAGCTTGAGGATGCGGGTGACGGCGCGCGCGATCATGAGTTCCTCGTTCGTGCGGATGACTCGTACCTTGACGCGACTGGCGTCGGACGAAATCAGCGGCGCATTCTTCGCGTTGCGCCGCTGACCCAGTTCGATGCCGAGAAATTCGAGTCCGTCGCAGATCCTTTCCCGAATGAGCGGCGCGTTTTCGCCGACGCCGCCAGCGAAGACGAGCGTGTCCACTCCGCCGAGCGCTGCGGCGAACGAGCCGATCCACTTCTTCGCTTGGTAACAGAAGAGCGCCACCGCTTCGGCCGCCCGCACGTCACGGGCCTCGTGCGCGAGCAAGTCTCGTACGTCCGCACTGGTGCCAGATACTCCAAGCAGCCCGGATTCGTGATTGACCATCTCCTGAAATCGCGCCGCACTCATGCGATAGGTGCGCGCGAGGTAGTAAACCAAGCCGGGATCCATGTCTCCTGTGCGGGTGCTCATCACCAATCCCGCCGTGGGCGTGAAACCCATACTCGTATCGATGCTTTTTCCGTGGTGCACGGCGGCGAGGCTAGCGCCATTGCCGAGGTGCGCCAGGATTACGCGGCCCCGCTTGGCTGCCCGGTCAAGGTGTCCGAGTTCCTCCAGCAAGTAGCTGTAGGACAGGCCGTGGAACCCGTAGCGTTGGACGCCCTTTGCCTCAAAGCGCCTAGGGATGGGAAGCAACGTGGCCACCCTCGGCATAGTGCGGTGGAACGCCGTGTCGAAACACACGACTTGCGGCAGTTTGGGATGCCGCTGCCTCAACGCCGCTATCAATGCGATCTCTCGCGGGAGGTGACCGGGGGCAAACGGCGTGATGCGCCGCAGTTCGGCCAGCAGCGGTGTCGTGACGCGCTGCGGTTCGGAGTGCTTCATGCCGTGCACCACGCGGTGCCCGACGGCCTTGATCGCTGCAAACAACGGCTGTGCCTCGAGCCATTCCAGCAACGCACCCACAGCGGTGCGATGGTCGGCGATGGCGAGTCGGTGCGAAGCCTGCGGGTTTCCTGTTGCATCAGTGACAGTCAGCGTTGCGCCCGACAGGCCGATACGATCGACTTTCCCACCAAGCTGGAGTCGCAGCGGTGCGCCTGCTTCGTACACCGCGAACCGGATGCTCGAAGAGCCGCCGTTGATCGTCAAGACGCAGGGCGAGGCAGACTTCATTCGGGCACGCGAGCGCGTAGTCACGTCTTACCCCGCATCGTCGGGTGGCGGAGTTTTCGGTGGTTGAGTGACGGCGAGATCCTGTTCTGCACGCTCGCGCTGGTCAGAGCTCGTGCGCGGTTTGCCACCCTTGCCACCGTACCCGCTTTCGTGTACCCAGGTCCGCTCACGACGCGGGTCCGCGACGGCTCGTTTGGCGCTCTTTCGGGCGGAGCCGCCCTTCGTCGTGCTGTCGAGATCGCGTCGCTTGCGCTCGCGCACCGCTCCGGGGTCGCGGCTACCAGTTGCGGCTTCGCTGCCCGCGCTGGTGGGGCCACCGACTGCTGGCACATGACCGTCGGGAGTTTTCTTCTGGCTCTCGTCGCTTGGTACAGCATGAACCTTTCGACCCCGCGAATTCTTATGTAGCATGGCGTGCCTCCTCAATGATTGTCTTACCTAACCACCGCCAGTATTGGCAGACGGACCGTTTGCGAATGTCAAATACTGGACTGGCCCGTCGAGCCGTGCCCATGCTGCGACCGCGCGGTACGGATGTGTTCACCAAGGCGCACGTAAACCCTCGTGTGGGGGCTTCGGCGCACCGTGATGGGTCGGGCGCTCCGAGCGTGCACTCCAGATTGTTTGCCCTCATCTTCCAGCTTTCGCTACAGGTACCGTTGACTACGGAGGAATCGCACGCGGAGGCGCGCGCCACGCGACGCATTGCGCTTCCTCGGGTTCCATGCGGGGGTGCATCGTGGGTGCCGGTTCGCCGCGCATCTCAAGATCGCGTCGTACTGGGTTGGCGAGCGGCCGAGGTGGCAGCTTCAAGCAACACGTGATGGATGGTCGCCGTCTGCCGCCAGATAGCAGCGAGAAGTGTGGTGATGGCACACGAAAGCACGACGTCTCGAGTGATCCCGATCCACACGACGCCCGCCGGCCAGAAAAGCACAGCAACAGCCGACATGACGGCGCCAACAACCCCTGCGACAACCGAACTGACGTGCAACTCGCTTGACGTTTTCATATATGTGCGTCCCCGGAGATATGGGTTGGGAAAGTCATAGGCTCTCGGAGGTAGTGGACCGCCGGGTGAAGCGTTCGACGCACATGTCAGCTTCGTCCGGTGATTGACGACATCTCAAGACTCTGACTGCTGACTGTGCCGCAGCAACCACCCGCCTTGTCCACAACCGGCAAGCTTGTCGCGCCATGTTTGGCGAGTGTCCGTCGCGCGTCATCCACGGATTCCTCCGCACCGCAGCAGGCGGACGCGGGACGCATGATCGCTTCAACGCGGACTTCGGATGCAAGGCGGTCATCAGCCGCCACGCCGCAACACACGTCGCGCTCGGTGACGACGCCGACCAACTTGAGATTGTCCGTATCCGCTATTACAGGTACGCATCCGCAGCCTGAATCTCGCATCGCTCGTGCAGCGTGTGCTGCCGTGTCCTTCGGGGTACAGCACGACGATGATTCGATTGGTGTCATTACATCGCTGCAGCAACTCATGGACTTATCTCCTTTAGGTTTGTGAGAACTCCGGATCATTAGCGAGGCGCTTGGCGTCACGGTGACTCGACTTCCACTATTGCCTTCTGTTGTCGCGGGCCCTTCACGGATTACGCGAGCGGAAAGGCGCGCTGGTTTCCGATCGCCTTCCACGCGGTCTTCTGCCGATGCGATCCGACCATCGTCCCCACACCGGCGCGAAGATGAGCTGCATCAGCGCATACACACCGGTCAACAAGCCGACGTGCATCACCACCGACCGGCGCGTTGCTCCTTCTGCAAGTGCGAGACGCTCGACGTAGAACGGAAGCACCGGCAGCGTGACGCCGAAGCCGATCATCACGACAAAGAGACAGGCGAGTAGTACGAACAAGTGCTTCTTCATTGCATCCACTCAATGACCCTGTTGCCCCGCGCCCTTGCCGTTGTCATCATGGGTTCTGCCGGCGAATGCCGGGTGGAAGCGACACCAGAATCGGCGACGGTAAGCACCACACGCTGCTCATGTGGCGAAGGAGTGCTGTGCGCCTTGCACCATTTGCCGAGTGCACCACTTCGCGTACGATCGCCCGAAAAGTCGACCAAGCAGCCGCGAGAATCCCTTCGTCGGCAGCTCGTAATCGATCGCGACACGAAGCTGCGAGGTAGCGTTGTCCGGCGTCAGGTCGAAGGCCATGCGGTAGGGACCAATCACGAGC
>ENA-ORBV01007246-ORBV01007246.1-microbial-mat-metagenome-genome-assembly--contig:-NODE-7246-length-19119-cov-12.026468_pt1 | contig 19119 bp, 13 predicted proteins | sample MGYA00237777_ERZ505514 | MGnify/ENA primary metagenome ERZ505514 (study PRJEB26160, sample SAMN06269048) | microbial mat metagenome | isolation source: Oligotrophic lake microbial mat | place... | reverse complement strand
AGGGTGCGGGGCTCACTGAGACCTCGACTGCCCAGTGCGGGAATCAACTTCCAGTCGCCCTGCCGGATCGCCGGCGTCCCGCTAGATGAAAGCGCAATGGTGGCTTTGCGGCCGAAACGAAAATCACTCCCCAGCAGCAGCGGCATGAGGTTGAAGCTGTCCTCCCCCGCCACCTCGGGCAGCTCTTTGGCGACCAGCGCAGCGAACGTCGCGAGCAGATCCACCAGCGAGATCGTCTCCGGGTTGACCCTTCCCGATTTGATCCGACCGGGCCAGCGGGCAATGAATGGCACCCGGTGGCCACCTTCCCAAGCGTCGCCCTTCATTCCCCGATAAATGCCGGCGGAGGAATGGTCGAAGCGCTCCCGGTCGCTCGGTAGCCAGACGGGGCCGTTATCGCTCGAAAAAATCACGAGCGTGTCCTCCTCGATCCCAGCCCGGCTCAGGCTCTCGAGAATTGAGCCGACGGCGTCATCCACCTGCATTACAAAATCGCCATAAAGGCTGGCACCGCTCCGTCCTCGAAAACGCGGCTCTGGCAGCCAGGGCGTGTGCGGCGCGCTGAAGGCGACGTACAGGAAAAATGGGTTGGAGCTGCCGGCCTTCCCGTGTCGCTCGATCCATGAGATCGTCTCTCGCGTGAAGGTCGGCATCACTTCCTCGAGCTTCATGTCCGGCGCGATCATTCCTTCACGCCAGAAAGCCCCTTGCACCGGGCGCCCGGTCCAGCCAGGCGAGTGATTTTCTTTGATCTGCACGGACGGCGCTGTCACCGCCCGATCATTCCGAATGTAGAAATACGGCGGGATATCGGTGGAAGCCGGGATGCCGAAGAACGAGTCGAACCCGCGATCCATCGGACCGCCGCGCAGCGGCTGCGTGTAGTCGAAATCATTGCCGCCTTCAAAGCCCAGGTGCCATTTGCCGATCATCGCGGTCGTGTAACCGTTATCCTGCAGCAAAGACGCGATCGTCATCCGCCCCTCTTCGATCACCGGCCCGTACCGGGTGCTCATATCGGCCACCCGGAACGGGTACCTGCCGGTCATCAAACCATAGCGGGACGGCACGCAGACGGCGCCAGGGGCGTGGGCGTCGGTGAAGCGCATGCCGCCCGCTGCCAAGCGGTCGATGTGGGGTGTGTCGATGCGGGTGGCACCGTAGCTGCCCAAGTCACCATACCCCATATCGTCCGCCAGAATGATGACGATATTTGGACGCTTTTCGGCGCCAAGACCCGCACCGATGGCGCCAAGTAGCATTAATATTGAAAGACTCGCTCGTTTGACCCGGATCATTAAGTGCATGTTGCCCGCCTTTCTGAAAGATTCATGAGGAATTGATTTTCTGCTGGGGCCAATTCAGTCCACCGCGCACTCGGCCAGCCTTTGGCGATAGACCTGCCGGGCATGCACATAGGCGGCTTTCGCCTGCGGTAGCTCATCCTCGGCGATGAATCTCTCCTTCGGCAACAAGCACTGGTCCACTCCCTGCAGGCGCGATTCGATGCTTTGGCGCGACGCGCGGATCGGTTGGTCGCCGACCAGCACAAAAATGGGATTGGTCAGCGATGAACTGAAAATGCGGAGTGCGACCCAGCTGCTGCGCTCGATGGCAACGTCAAAGCGGATCTCAATCGCCAATGCGGTTGCCGTGCCTGTCTCGTTCACGACCTTAACGAGGAACTGCCGCCATCCTTTCTCAACCAACACCGGCTTTGCCGGCCCCTGAGTCATCTCGACCTGGATACTTGGCTGGATGTTGACACCAAACAGGCAGCGGGCGTCGAGAATGGATTGGATCTCCGCGACCCCCTCATCCGGGTGTTCCGCGAGCATGGCTGCACGTAAGGCGGTAAGCTCTTGGGCGCTAAACGGATCCCCCAAGCAGCCCATGGGCGCAAACAAGCGCCGGGTCTGTGCAGCAAGCGGTTCATGTTCGACCTCGTGGACTAGGGCAACCTGCTGAACGTTCAGGGCAGCGGCTACGGATGCTAGGGCAAGAGACGTCCTCGTCAGGATAATCGTGTCTGTGAATGAACCTTTCATACTTTGGACGCTGGATACTCGAAGTGTGACATGTACATCAAAAGAAGGCTATGGTATCAAGGGGTGATTTGTGGAATGCTTGTGATTGCTTCTGCTGATCTGCGATGGATGTATTTGAGGGTGGGCCGAGCTTTGCTTGCAGGCTCAAGCACATTACTGGCTGCCTTTTAAAGGAGGCCGCGTTGTACGGCGACCGCAGCGTCCGGCTTGCCACCGGCGATCAGCGACCCTTCGGCAAGGCCTGCTGCCAGCCGCCTTGCAAAACCTTCTGCATCTCCTCTAGCCAACCTGGAGCCCCGTGCGGCTGCTGCGCCGTCGCTGCGGACTGCGCTTGACGATGCGGAGGCCGAGCTCGGCGCTTATCGCCGCCAAGGCGCCTATGCTACGCGGGTTATCGCGAGCCGACTTTGCCGGGTTGAACGCGCGGCTCCTGATGATTTTCCGGCAGTACGCCGTCCAAGCGGCTGCCACCAAGAAGGACAATTTCCGCTTTGCGGCTGGCTACTAGCAGCCTGTCGGACTTAGAAATTAGAGCCGCCTGTAGCGCGATATTCGCCATCTGAGTTGGTCGAGAACGTTGTATAAGCGGCTATAGACGCCTTCGACGGGCTAAGTCCGACAGACTCCTAGCGACCGGTGCGCGAACTGGAGACGGAGGGTAGATAAGGAATCCGCCGCTGTAAAACGGACTCCATGATCTCCCTTTCCAAACACGGAGCGCGCCTATTCAACAAGCAGCAATGTTCGACGAAGAGAATCTGAGGTTTGCTGCAGCACAGTGTCAGCAGGCATGGTTCTGAACTCGACTAGCATCGGCTCTACTTGGACAGGGCCATCATATCCAATTTTCACCAAGGATCCTAGAAAGGTTTTCAAGTCAATCACCCCTGTAGTGCCCGGGAGGGCGCGTGGGGAATCGGTAAGGTCATCAATGGGTATTCCGGGAGGAGCGTCCTCCAAGTCGCATGATATCACATCCGTTCCTTTCAATTGAAGAAGATCACTTTCGGTTTCACGGGCATTGTGCCAGTGAAATGAATCCAGGACAACTCCGACACTGGACTTACCCGATTCCGAAATCAGTTCCAGCATCTCATTCAGAGTGAAAATAAACGAGTAGCGTCCTGCCATTCGCAGGTGTCTTGTGGCCACATACTCCAGGCCGAGACGCACCCCTGCGGAGTCGAGCACAGTCGCCACTTCTCGGATTCGTTGGACATAGCGGCGGAACAGCATGCGGTAGGTCAACTTGTCATGCCGCGGAGTTATAAACGCTCGCACTCGCTTGGCTCCCACCCGGGCTAGCAACTCCGCAGCCTTCGGAAGCTCCTCCATACCGCTTCGATATTCCTCCTCCGAATCGGTGCGAATATTAACCGGCAAAGCCGGCGCACCCCACTGGAGATCTGCCTGTAGCATCTCATTGATCAAGCTATCCAGAGCGCCGGTGGAAAATTGTGAAAGCTCCCGCGGATTCGGAACTATCGATTCAAAGCCGAACCTTGTCGCGTAAGCAATCAGTTCCCTGACGTTAGCTTGAATTCCGATGAGTCGGTGATCCAAGCAAAGTCGGAACCGGCGTTTGACCGGCCCGCCTTGCCCCCACAACCAGGAGTGGCCTCCCGGGTGTGCGATCAAGGAAGCCGCTACGGTGGATGCAGGGAGCGTTCTCAAGAATTGACGACGATTGATTGTTTTCATGTGACCAAGCAGCGGGCTGACCTGTATTGTAAAAGTGGATTATTTGCCTTTCAATTGGCCATGGAAACGGTTGAGAGACGTGATGACACCATCGAGAAGGTCATCTTCCACTTGAGGGGTGAAAGGACTGGCCTTTTCGGTCTCATATCCTCCTTCAACGAAAGCCTCGCGCGTGGCAAGATATCCAAAAGTACCGTTGGTATAACCGAAAAAGAAAGTGTGGGCAAAGGGAGATTCCTCCCGAACTTTCATGGCAATCTCCGAGAACAGCTCACAGGGTGCCGACCAGATTACGATGTCTTTGTTGATGCGAAGAAACGAAACAGGGAAGAGGATCTCTCGCAGGCCGGTGCTCGAAGTGCGGCTATATTTGGCTAGTTCATCCGGCCAGCCGAACCCGGGTCTTAGAGGCGTATGAACGACCAGCGGTTTTTCGATGGTGAATTGGACATTTCGTGTATGGGAAACAATAGACTCGCGTGCTTCAAGGATTTTCCCACCAATCAGAACGTTAAACTCGGTTAGATTTCCACGGTGCTCATCCACCGCCCTCGTATAGATGGGAGCAATGTTACCCGCCGCCCCTACAATGAACAGGAGTGGTGCGCCGGTTTGCTCCTCAACATATTCAGCGACTACGCCTTGCAGGTCGCCACTGATTCTTGTATTGCCGATACCGTAATTCGCATAATAGCCCAAAACGGTTCCATGGATCGGGTAGTTGGCTATCAGGGTTATGGGAGAGCCGTCGGTCCGTTGAAGGCTGATTAGATTGATTGTGCGTTCGACGGGTCCCAAGGGATTCTTTCCGAGGTTGATACGGCCGTCGACGTCACGTGATCGTCGGTTGATGTTTGCCCACGACTTGCCATAGCCAATTCCAAGTCTTGCCGGAACCATTTCGTCGCGCGCCTGCTTGATAGCATGTATCAGAAGATCCTGCAGGTTCTGTGTAAATTCCGGATTCTCTCCGGACACATCTTGATCTGGTCGCAGCTGATTGCTCAGTGGTTTTCCAACTGAAGGTGCTGCGTGCGTGTGGGTTACGGTCCACCAAAGCTGTTCTCTCTTGATCCCTGTTTCCTTTTCCAAGCGATCACAGAATGAATCGTAGAAACCAGCGGAAAATCCAATCAACTCCGACGAAACTAAGTAAAACTCCGTTTTTCCATCGTCCATGGCAACTACACGGTGATAAATCTTGTGCAGTACACCGGTCGATTGTCGTTTACCAAACTGATGCATCCAGACGGGATGCGCAGGAGTGATGTCGACCTTGACACACGATGCACGAAAAGAGCCTTCGGCTAGGGCGGTGTGGGTCCAGGCGATTGAAACGAGTACGAAGCAGGACAACTGTACCATGATTTTCAATCTCCGCTGAATGTTATCATTTGGGTGCATTTAGTTTGAATACGGTGACTCTGCCTATGGTACACTTAACCAGAGGTTGTTGGTATGGCTTTATCCTTCTGGTTACTGAACTTCTGCGTCAATCGAGCCCCCTTTTTCTCACTTTTAGCAGAACCTGTGGGTCGATTCGAGATGGTTGCGTTCCGCCCGGGTGATCCAGTCACCACTGTCGGTGTAAGACTCCTCAGGAACGGCGGGGTGAGCAGTGACTTGCTTTTACGGCGTCGACGAGAAAAACGCAAATGTTCAGAGCATTGCGGCAATAAGTCATTGTCGCATCTCGACTCGTTCGCTAAGGTTGAGCGATGAAAACTCAACTCGCTTTGTGGGCGGTTAGCCTGGCGTTTTTGTTCAACCTTCAAACAAATCATGCGCAGGTAACACTGCCTTTCGACGGTCGGCCGACCGGGAAGGAGATTCGGGAGTGGGTCAACAATCTTCCCCGCGAAGGCCGCACGGAGGCAGTAGCGGCGTTCTATGAACAGTATGGCAAGCGCTTCCTGGAGAGGACCCGAAACCAGCGCGAGTACGTCGCCCCGGGTTTAAGCAACCCAGACACCAAAGCATTCGTCTTTAAGAGGACACCCCAACGCGAGCTGAAAGTGTTCGTTGACTACCCACCTGACTGGAAGGCAGGTGACCAGCGTCCTGCCATCGTCCTTTGGCACGGAGGGGGCTTTACCCAAGGCAATGCCGGACAGTTCTTCCTTCAGGCAGATTATTTTACCGAAAGGGGGGCGGTCTGCTTCCGACCCGAATATCGTATCCGCGATGTTGATGGTACGTTGCCGGTCTATGCGGTCGAGGACGGAATCAGTGCTGTCCGGTGGATCAAAGAGAATTCAGCTGTTCTCGGAATTGACGCTGACCGTGTTGCTGTCGGCGGCGGTTCAGCGGGCGGATGCATGGCAGCGGCAGTGGGCACCGTTGACGCGAAAAAATTCGCAGACCTCGGCTTTGTCGGCAAGGAGGATAACCAGAAAATCGATACCCGTGTATCCGCCATGATTCTGTACAATCCATTTCTTGATTTCTTCGAACCAACGCATCCGAGGCAGATTGAAGAGGAATGTCTCTACCTTGGCAAGGACCCGGAGGACTATCGGGAGGCTTTGCATGCGATCTCGGCAATTGAAAATGTGACAGCCGACTCGCCACCCAACATAATTATGTTTGGAACGCGCGACGCGTTTTACGTCTCCGACTTGCGCTGGATCGTCAAATGCCGCGAACTAGGGGTGATTTGCCGCGACTATGTGTATCATCGCGAAGTACATAGTTGGTATAACAACTCGCCTCATCTGGAGTACACCACCCATAATGTCAACGAGTTCCTTGTTGACATAGGTTTCCTGAAGCGTGAGCCGGTGATCGCCCTGCCGCAAAGGGCGATCAGTGCCGGAAGGTCAGAAATCCAAGAGGAAAAATATGCTGTAAAGAACGACTGGGAAGACGTTCCAAAGTACCAACGCTACCGTGAAGAAAATGGGATCAAGCTTATTCCGTTCAAACACTACGAGAATGCAGGGGTGCATGCTATACATCAACTGCCTGAAGCCCTGAAACGTTACGATACAAATGGAGATGGCAGGCTCCAAGCCGATGAGATTCCGGCAAGGGTCCGAGAGGAGATCCTTCGTGACATCGATATAGACAGAAATAAAATCATAGAGGGTCCGGAGATCCAAGCGGTAATGGACAGATACTTCCCCACCCCCACCCTGTGAGTAACCGCTCGGGTGTGCGAAGGGCAGAGGCAGCACTGTTCTCATACCATGGAACACTTCATTCGGGTAGTCCTTCCACCTGGGGGATGACGTTCCTGGTCGCGTGCGTGGGCCGCGCCTTCGCCATGGCCGGGGAGCTGGGGCGGACGGAGCGGGACGTAGCTCGGTATTTCAGCCGATGAGCGCGGCGTTGGTTTTCCGGGGAGTGCTGGTTGCGCTGTTGACGTCGGCGACGCTCCACGCCTACAGGCAGTTGCAGCCACCCGAAACCATCATCTTTCCCCAGCCCCGGTCCCCGGCGGAGTCGCTGGCTTCGATCCGAGTCGGGAGGGATCTCGAGGTGGAACTCGTGGCGGCCGAGCCAATGGTGATGGATCCGATCGATCTTGCCTGGGATGCCGATGGACGGATGTGGGTCGTCGAGATGGCAGACTATCCGCTGGGTCTCGATGGCCGGGGGATGCCTGGAGGACGTATCCGCGTTCTGGAGTCCACCCAGGGCGACGGCCTATTCGATCGCTCCCGGCTCTTTGCTGAAGGGCTGCGCACTCCGACTTCCGTGCTGCCGTGGCGGAACGGAGTGCTGGTCACTGCGGCGCCGGACATCCTTTTCCTGGAGGATACCGATGGTGATGGCCGAGCCGACCGTACGACTAAAATGTACACCGGTCTCGCGGAGGGTAACCAGCAGCACCTGGCCAACGGGCTGCAATGGTCGCTTGACGCGTGGCTCCATATCGCAAACGGTGACAGCGGCGGTAGCGTTCGCTCAAGTCAGTCGGGCCGGACTATTGAGTTGGGCAGACGGGATTTCCGGATTCGACCGGACGATGGCGGATTGGAGCTGTTGAGTGGTCAGACGCAATTTGGTCGAAATCGCGATGACTGGGGAAACTGGTTTGGCTGCAACAACTCGAATCCAATCTGGCACTATGCTCTGGAGGAATACTATCTGCGTCGCAACCCGCACCTGTCGGCGCCGAGTGCGATTGTCAGCGTGAGCGCAATGCCCGGAGCCGGACCGGTCTTTCCAATTAGTGAAACGATTGCGCGTTTTAATAATCCGCAGGGGTACAATCGCTTCACTTCGGCCTGCGGCGTGATGATCTATCGCGACGATCTGCTCGGCTCCGAGTATGCAGGCAACGCTTTTGTCTGCGAGCCGGTGCACAATCTGGTCAGCCGCCAGATTCTTCAGCCAGCTGGCGTGTCATTCCAGGGTGCGCGGGCGCCCGCAGAGGAAGCGGCCGAGTTCTTCTCTTCGACGGACAGCTGGTCGCGTTTCACGGCAAGTCGGGCAGGGCCGGATGGCGCATTGTATATAGTCGATATGTATCGGCTCGTGATTGAGCACCCCAAATGGATTCCAGATGCCTGGCAAAAGCAGCTTGTCGATGTGCGCGCCGGAGAAGCGCAGGGGAGGATTTACCGCGTGCGCCCGCGAGCCACCAGTTTGCGTCCGGTACCACGACTCCAGACCGGAGAGGCGAAGGCGCTGGTTGCTGCACTTGAAAGCCCAAGTGGCGTGCTGAGGGATCTTACGCAACAACAACTCTTGTGGCGGAAAGAACGCGGTGCCGCGTCTGCCGTGGCCGCAGTCGCGTCGGGGTCGGTGCACCCGAGTGCACGCGCGCAGGCGTTGTGGACATTGCAAGGGCTGAACGAACTGACCCCGGAGCTGGTGCACGGCGCACTGGGCGATCCGCATCCTGGGGTGCGAAGGCAAGCGGTACGCCTGTCCGAACCGCTTGCTGACAGCCATCCCGTGCTCTTACCGACGATCGTGCGACTCGCAGACGATCCGGATCCAGCGGTGCGGCAGCAGGTGGCGTATACGCTCGGGGAGTGGAGGGAGCGTTTGGCTGGCGAGACGCTTGCACGTGTGTTGCGCGCCAACGAGGACCCCCTTGTCCGGGCTGCGGCATTGAGCTCCGCGTTGCCGCATGCGGAAACCTTGATCGCCGAATTGAGCGCGAGTGGTCGGGGGGACGATCCTCTTCTAATAGAGATTGCCACCGTGACGGAGAATATCCGTGCGCTCAGCTCGATCCTCCGGGCGATCGCGACCCCGCGTCCTCACGCGCGGGAAGGTGAGCGATTCAGCGCGCTCGCGATGCTACTCGAATGGCTTCAGCGGAACAACAAATCACTCGCCCAGCTTCAGTCTGCAGACAATGAGGAAATGGCGGACGCTTTGGAGGCAGCGGATGCGATCTTCGTTTCCGCCCGGTTGATGGTTGCGGATCGCGCGGCTGCGCTCGATCAGCGGGTGGCGGCGGTGAGTGTATTGGGACGTGGTCGTGCTTGGCAGGCCGAGGATCTGGAACTGCTTGCAAACCTTTTATCTGCGGAGTCACCCATAGACCTGCAGCTCTCCGCTGTTGCGGCGCTAGGCCGCATCCATCGTGCGGTTGTGCCGGTCCGGATTCTTGAGAGATGGAGCGGTTACGGCCCGGCCGTACGTGCGGCGGTGCTTCAGCTGTTGACGAGCCGGCCGGCGTGGACGCATGTGCTGCTGGATCGTCTCGAAGCGGATCGCGGGATGCTGGCGCAAATTTCGCCTGCGGTGCGCACGACGCTGACGCAGCACATGAATTCAGGTTTGGCGCAGCGTGCGCTCAAGATCTTTGGTTCAGCCATAGACGCCGATCGCCAGCAGATCATTGACCAATATCTTGCAGCATTGAGTATAACGAGAGGTGAGGCCGCGCGAGGGAGGACAGTATTCGCACAAATTTGCAGTGGGTGCCACCAGTTTGGTGAGGCCGTGCCTGGCCGCGCATTCGGGCCTGATATGGCGTCGGTTAAAGATCGCAGTGCAGCGTATCTACTGACCCACATCCTCGACCCCAACCGCGCGGTGGAAGATCGATACGTCCTCTACACGGCTGCGACGCATGACGGCCGCATGCTGGCGGGAATGGTGACCGGTGAGTCGGGCAATAGTCTGACTCTGATCGGCGTCGATGGCTCGGAGCAGTCGTTACAAAGGAGCGAGATCCGTTCGCTTGCGAGCACGGGTCGCTCGCTGATGCCAGATGGGCTTGAAGCAGTGATTCCCGAACAGGCGATGGCCGACTTGATCGCCTATTTGGCCGAGAATGGCCAGAAGCCGGCAGAACGGGAATCACTGCCTAGCCCAGGCGGGGGGAAGCCTCTTTCCGGACTTGGGCGATCGGACGACTAGATTAATTTTGACGAGCCACCTATAATCCAACCTTTCGGATAGGGCTTCCTCAACAACGAGTTGTGCTCCGGGCTGTTGGTGAACGCCATTCGGGAATGGTCATAATGCAGTCTGGTGCGTGCGCGAAGCGCAACATTGCCTAGTTGAGTCATTTCCGTAAAGGGACCCGCGTAGGAGAAATCGGTGCTCGCAGTTCGTTGTTCTCTTATCGCATTTACCCACTCTTGGTGATGATCAGTGGTTACACGCCGGATGGATTTTGGCGGGAGTGATTGGCGCAATGTCGCCCATTTTTCCTTGGGAGAAACGCGCACGCTTCCACTATAGGTATCAGTGATAAGCGTAGCGTGTTCCCCAATAATATAGGATCCGCTCGAGAAGCCCGGATCTTCGGATCTCGGTATTGAGCGCGGGAGCGGCGGACGCAATCCACCATCATACCATTTGTAAATAAGATCCGGCATCCCTCCTCGTGACGGGAAATGGAAAGTTACAATAGAAGCCTTGGGGTAGGAGATTTGTGTCAGGGCGGTGGAAGTTGCCTCAACCCAGTCAGGATAGGTTAAATCGAGAGCCCAATAGGGGCTGTCCATAATGTGGCAGGCCATGTCGCCAAAAGCTCCAGAGCCATAGTCGAAGAATGCGCGCCATAAGAAAGGTACATATGCCGGATCATACGAACGGGAAGTTGCCACTCCCTGCCATAAATCCCACCGAAGTCCCGCTGGAACGGGAGGTGCGGACGTTGCATGGTTGGGCGGCTCTACTCCTTGCGGCCATCCTGGGCGGTTGGTCCATGAGTGCACCTCACGAACTTTTCCAATCACACCCGCCTGGATCCACTCGCGCACCAATCTAGTACCTTCATTTGAATGTCCTTGATTCCCCATTTGCGTGACGACACCGGATGCGATTGCTGCCTCGGTGAGAAGGCGAGCTTCCTCCACTGTATGAACAAGCGGTTTTTCGCAGTAGACATGCTTCTTCAGGTTTACTGCAGACATCGCGATGGGAAAGTGCATATGATCAGGGACTGTGATCACGACTGCATCAATCTTATCGCCCATGGTTTCAAACATGACACGATAGTCTTCGAACCAACGGGTTCCTTTCCTATTTAGCGATGCCAGGTTCTCGCTAAAAAGTTTTCCCAGCTGGCCGTGCTGGTTTCGTGGCTCCCCGGTCAAGTTCTCTAAATCGAGAACATCGCAACACGCTACAATGTCTTCATCGATCAGGCTTAGCAACGCTTGCCGGCCTCTTCCGCCGACTCCGACAAGGGCGATTTGCAGTCGCCCGGTCGGGGATATGCGATTATGGTTTTGTCCAGCAAGATACCGAGGCGCAAGCATTGCGCTCAGACCAAGTGCTGATGCATTCTTTAAAAATTTCCGTCGCGTATTTGTGCAGGTGGTCGGATTCATTTGCTTCATGGGTTTGATGGGCAGGATCGGTAAAGAGTTTGGTGAAGGGTAGTGGTCTGACGCTGTAAATGGGGGGCGGATTTGAATCTCCCCATGCATCTGTAGTTAGTTATATTTAAATGGGTCAACGGGCCCAGCCGGGAAATCCGAGATGCCTTTGATTTGAACGTTTTCGTTCAAAGCAGGAGGGGACGAGGAGTGTGCGCAGGCGGGTTATCCAACAGGGTGACCGACATGAAAATAATGCACCTTTGTAATTCTTGGAACAATGCCCGTTTCCATCAGTTTCCTATACTTTTCAAGCAACAGCCAAAGAAATGCATTTAGGCGATTGGCTTCAACCCGTTCCTGTACCCACTGCGCTCTCAGCGCCGGACCCTTCCGGTTCCGTGACACTCCCTGGAGAAGGCGTTCCTTGCTAGTCCCTGAAAAGGAGCGACTTCCTGTCGAACTGCCGGGGAAAGCGTTTGAAAGTTCGTGTTGACTGCGGGTTGGAAGGGTACGATCACCCCGGCTCGGGGCAGGACAGAATCCACCGTTTCTTGGCGAGGGGCGAGGAGTGGTTACCGGGTGCGCCCTTCCCCTGCCGACTCGAGAGGCCGGTCTCATACACCACGGGACTGAGTAAGCGGAGGGAGGGTGGGATTGAAGAGGCAGGGTATCCGCAACTATGGTTTGACGGGTTGGAAGTGATCGCAAGGGCAAGGTCACAAACAGCCGGGGCCGGTCCATCTCGTGTGAGTTGCGGCCTGATTGCACACGGGGGTATTCTCCGGGCTCCGTGGTGGCGGCCGACTGATATCAGCCCGCAAGGCTCGAGGCGCTCCCAAGGTGAAAGCATGATCGTGCGGAGGGGTGCCTTTGCCTCGATTTGCTGCGGAATGGTCATCGCCGGAAAAGGGAGGCTGCTGCCCACGCGTATCGGGGCTCTGGTTCCGGTGGATCCTGGCTCCATCGGCTGGTTGCGCGGTTTGACTAGCCGAAAGAATCACCTCGCAGGATCTAAGTGCCCATCCGCAGAAGCCGCGCGCCTACCTACTTTCGACAGTGCCTCGTTCAAAAAATCAGCCAGTCCACTCGCGCTTATCCTGCGGGACACGGGTGAAGGGCGGAGGCCGTGCCCAGGGCAATCGAGACCAGCGGACGCCTGGACCAGGACCGCAAAGATACTGCGACGAATTTGTCCAGAAGGCTGACGAAAAAGCCCATGGTGTAGGCAGCGCGAAATGCTAAAGTATGAAGGCCCCGACGCTTTTCCTCCCAATGTGAATCGGGAGACTCTGTCCGTGTTTACCACAACCCCCTAAGATCAGGAGTCCGTGTGAAGAAACTGGCTTACATTATAATATCACTCACTGCGATGTGGATGGTTTCTGCCTAGGAGGCAGCCCAGAGGGCAGCGCCCGCTGAAGAAGAGGATTCGGTGAAACTACCGCCCGACCTGAGCAGTTACTGTCTTTTCTCTCACAACCAGCAGCGCGCATTCCGTCCATCCGCTGGCGATGTCGGCTGGCACCAAGCTGTGGACATAACTGCCGCGATCAAGGTCACCGCAGTGGGCACCAGATCCATCTCCATGCCGCCGGGTGCTGGCCTATGCCACTCGGCGAATGTTCGGATTGGAGTGCGCCTCCGGATCTCTGGCACCACACGCCTCTTTCTTTGGATACCCATCGTCGCTTTAGGCCCGCGAAGAAACCGGTCGATCGATGCCGCGCTCATCGCAAGTACCTTCGTACAAATCGCCTCATCCAGGCTGAGATGTCCATTCCGCTTCAACGCGGGCAGCAGGATTCGCCGCAACGGTTTCAGCCGCTTTCCGAACTGTGCGCCCGATCCGACGCCTCCCGTAACACAATCAACGTCTGCCGTGCCGCCTCGTCGTAGCGCCGTGGTCGATTGCGCTTCTGCGGTGCTTCGCCCCCCTGATTCTTCGCGGTTCAATATCTCAATCGCGTATTTCGGGTGGTATCCACTCACGGCAATAAACTCGCTCACAGCACAAAATCCGTTTTTGTCTTTGCCCGTCGCCGCTCGGTAACGTTTCCGAACTGCTTGGGCCAGCTCATCTCGCGCGGCCTTCGTCATTTTTGGTTCCATCGTAAAATCCTACGATGACCAGAACGGCAGGGAACGCTCTCTAGTAGGATATCACCTGAGGCAACGGTACCCCCAAGTAAGATCTTTGGTGAGGCAATGCGCGAAAACCGCCTCAGTCCACCCATACGGACCCGCCTATTCGGTGCCCTTATACGTGAGGCACCGCCTCCGCCTGGTCACTGGCGCCGCGCTCAGCGCGAGTTGAATGAACACCGTTCTGTTCATGCGAGCAATGCCGAACACTTCCCACCCCGGGAGGGGCAAGGCTCAGACATGCGAACATCCCGAATTCCCGGACTGAATCAATGGAAGTCAATCGTGACGCATTTGTCCAGTAGCATGACGAAGAACCTCATGGTGCATGACCAGTAAAGTGATAAACTATATTCAAGGCCCCGATTTTCATTCTTTAACTAGGAATCGGGAGACTCACCCTCCTTTTTAATATAACCCCTAAGTTTGGAGTTCATATGAAGAAATTGACGTACCTAGCGATATACCTCACTGCTATGTGGATTTCCTCCGCCCAGGAAACAGCACAGAAGGCAGTAAAAAATGTCGATCAAAATCTGGTAGAAATGGACCCATTTACAGTCACAGCCTCGGATACCTCCGAAGGATATCGAATGGCAAACACATTGGCGGGCACGCGTCTGAATACAGAAATAAGGGACTTGGGCGCTTCGATCTCTGTTATGACGAGGGCGTTCTTTGATGATACCGGAGCAACGGATGGCAATAGCGCGCTTAGCTACGGGTTGAACATGGAGGTAGGCGGAACCCAAGGTAACTTCGCGGGCGGCTCATTCAGCTCTACGCGTTCAGATCAAGATGCTGAAAGAATAAATCCACAAAATGGACAGAGGGCACGTGGCCTGGCGAGCGCGTCCTTAACGAGGGACTTCTTCCTCACTGATATTCCGTTCGATACATACAACACTGAGGCGGTCACCATAAACCGGGGTCCAAATTCACTACTCTTTGGAATAGGTTCGCCGGCAGGAGTTGTAGACTCGGGCCTTAAGAAGGCGAAACTTACAGCCGATTCATATGAGTTGGAGACGCGTATAAATTCAAGGGGCGGCCATCGTGTGGCAATCGATTCGAACAAGGTAATTTTTGCCGAGCGTGCGGCAATTCGCGTAGCCATTTTGGACGATCGAACAATATATAAGCAGCGGCCGGCGAAGAGCCACGACTCCAGACTCTTTTTGGCATTAAACGCGGAACCGTTTAGGAATGCTGGGTCAACTATTTTGGGACCGGTTCGGATCAAGGCTCATTATGAGCGCGGTGATATCAAAAGTACGCCTCCAAATGTTATTCCACCAGGTGATAGCATTTCAGATTGGTTTAGGGTCCCGGAACCCGGGCTAGCGACGTTTGCACAGTTGCCGGCGTGGGCGACGAACGGAATTTTTGTACCGAAATTCACGGTCAATACGTTGCCCGGTCTTCCTTTAACGATCAACGGATCAACGGCAAACCCATTCAATTGGCATCTCGCGTTGCACTACAGTGACCCAGGTAGAGATGCTAACTTAGGTTCAGGTCTTGCAGGCGGGCAGGGTCGAATTGTTTACGTTCGTAGTAGAGATCGGCGCGGAAGGTTCGATCTCTATCAAACAAATAACATAATAGGGACTTTGGCGGTTCCGGGGTTTGTTGTACCGGTGATAAAGGACCGCACCATTTTTGACAACCAAAACCTCCTTCTGTCTGGGACGAGCAATTCTGTCGAGCGGGACTTTGATGCGCGAAACCTTACATTGAGCCAAACTTACCTAAAGGGTTATGCGGGCATTGAGTTCGCTTTCGACAGGCAAAGATATAATGTTGAATCACGGCTGCCATTTTCAACAGGACAGACATCCGCAAGCAACGGAGCTGGTGACCTGGGCATCGACGTAAGCGAGTTTCTCGGAAACGACATGCCGAATCCAAATCTAGGTCGACCTATGGTAAAGGACGGTCCACTTGGCGCGAGAGATTTGGGGACAAATGATCGGGAGGTTCTCCAAGCGACCGCCTTCCTAAATGTAGATTTCGAAAAGATCCGGAAAGGCATGGGTTGGCTTGGGAGGCATGTATTTACGGGTCTGCTCAGTTATCAGACGATCAATACCGAAAGCAGGGGGTACATGTTAGCGTGGACAAGTGATAAAATTAATACAAATGCCGTGCTTGATGCAAGACCTACGGAAGGCCGAAGCCAGGTCCGGGGCGTGGTCTATCTCGGGCCTTCGTTGTTGGGTTCAAACGTGCGATCTCCTGCCGATGTCCGAATTACCGAAGTCGTAAACATACCGATGCCTCGCGCTGGGAGCGCCTATAAGATGTTCTATTATGATCCCTCGAGTTTGTCGTTGAAGGAAGGCGATTTCACGGCTGAGGAATTCTTAAGCAACGGAAACATTGGTAAACAGACAGTTGAATCTCAGGTATTTAGTTGGCAAATGCGTTTGGTCAGGGATCACCTGATTGGCTTAGTAGGGTGGCGGACGGACAAAACGCAGTCATTCGAAAGGCTTGGAATAGTACGACTGCCAACAGGGCCTTTTGACCCGGCTAATCTCCAATTACGCCCCGAAACCGCGTTTTCTGCAGAAGGCGATACCTTTGTTTGGAGCGTCGTCGGCCATGCGCCGAGGCTATGGACGCGACATCTTCCACTTCACTCGGGCATCAGTGTCCACTTCAATTCTGCGGAGAATTTTCAGGCCGATCGTGTTCGCCGGAATGTCAGGGGCGAAACTTTGCAGCCTCCTCAAGGATTGACTGAGGAGTATGGTTTTACGATAGAGTTGCTTGATCGTCGTCTATCGCTTCGAGCAAATTGGTACACGACATCCAGCATTGGCATTGGAACGAGCGTCGGTGGCGCCGCATCGTCAGCCAACGGTGCTATTCAGACCCTACTACGTCGATGGCAATCTACGGAAGAGTCAGGCCTGTCAATCGGGGAGGCACTTGCTTTTACCGCGCCCTCGAAGGTTGGTATGTTCAGTTCGTACAAGGATCTCTATTCCGCACTGATAGGGGTTCTTCCCGCGGAACAGATTTCACTTTTGAACCCGCGTATTGAAGGGGGAGTTTGGACGCTAGATCCTATTCAAGGAGTAACGGCTACTACCTCCTTTGTGGCTCGTGGGTTTGAATTGGATTTTGGCGGCCAACTGAGCCCAAATTGGCGAATCGCTCTCAATGTGGGAAAACAAGAAACAGTCCAGTCTGATACCGCCCCGGTGCTTAAAGAGCTTGCGTATAGGATAAGGGACAATTTGGTTTCATCGGGCTTGGGAGCCCTGTATGATTCAGCGGACCGACTCGAGACCACAACCTCTCTTACCCGTTACAATCAGGTCGTCCTCACGCCGCTTGCGGCAGACTTGGCTCGGGATGGAACTGTTCGGCAGGAGCAACGGAAATGGCGCGTCAATGTGATGACTAATTATCGTTTTGCTGGTGGACGACTTAGAAACGTCGGGATCGGAGGAGCAATTCGCTGGCAGGATAAGGTTGCGACGGGCTATCCTTTTCTTCCAATGGATGTACTAGGCGTGCGAATCCCTGATACTAGTCAGCCTTTTCTTGGGAGGGCCGAGTTTAACGGTGATTTCTGGCTATCCTATAGACGCAATTTGGGAGAACGTGTTGCGTGGAAGGTTCAACTGAATGTTAGAAATGCCATATCGAGCGACGATTATATTCCTGTGACTACAAATCCGGACGGAAATGTTGCGATTGTACGAAATCCGCCGCCGCGTGAAATTTTCTTAACGAATACCTTTTCATTTTAGCCGCTATTTAGCGTTACCGCCATACCAAGTTTTTTGCGGTTAAAGGTCTCGTCCCGATTATGTTCTTCTGGCATCTTAATGCTGACGCGACGGTCATTTCTTGAAATTGGATTTAAGTCTGCGATTGTTGCGGATTCTCCTCTTTTGTTTTCGCAGGAACCGTCAGCCACTCAGCCTAGCGGCGCTGACGGTTTCTTCAATGTTGGTAAGAGGCGGGGGCGGTGGTTTTTCACCACCCCGGATCGGCGTCCGTTCTTTTCGTGTGCACTTAATCATATCGATTCATCTATTCTTCGATACCCTGAAAATATAGGGAGATGGGAATCAGACTATCAGAATAGTCAAATTAAGTGGCTGAGTAAGTCTGTGGGTCCAAATCTTCGCGATTGGGGGTTCAACTCGGTCGGTTGGGTCCAAGAATTGTCAATTGACCAGCGTCCACATTCGCCCTCTTTTTCGTTGGAAGAGTACGAGGCGCTTGGATTGCCATACTGCCATCTCTTGCCTTTTATCGACACTCAACAGTGGAACCCGTGGAGCCGCAACCCTGACTTGAAGAGTGATGAGTTTTCAGATTGGGCGGATTATGTCGCACGTGATGCATGCACCCGATTCAAAAATCAGCGAAATTTGATTGGCTACTTCTACTCAGACTGCCCTACTTGGGCACACGACCGTCGCGGTACTTCATGGAGGGGCCCGATGATTGCGGCGGAGCTGTTTGGTACCCCATCTGGGCGGAGAGAGGCGTTTGAGTTAGCGAGGCATTATTATCGTACTACTCATGATGCTATCCGGCGGTACGATCGCAACCATCTCATTCTCGGTGATCGATATGAGGCAAACGCACTGTTGCCAGACGAGATTGTAGGTGCTGCGCGTGGTTTTGTCGATGTTCTCTGTTTCCAGGATTTTAAGGATCCAGTATCGACACTTTCTAAGTGGCATGCGAAGACCGGCTTGCCTGTGCTTTGGGCCGATGGGGCACGTCCTATTGTGGTGGCCGATCAATCCGGCAGATACAGGATGGGAAGTTATAAGTTAAATGACGGATCCTGGTACAGAGATGTTTTGCGTGGACTACGGGAGAATTCGGGTGCCATTGGGGCCCATTTGTGTGGCGCCTACATTAGGAACCGGTTCCGCGCCCGAGGCTTGCTTGACGAGCAGGAACGGCCAGACGTTGTAAACGTTCCTTTGATACGAGACGCGAATCTGGAGCAGGAACTTTGGGCACGTCGTTTTTCGGGTGAGGAGTAAACGGTTGGCAGTTAATATTCTTTCACGGTGAGGGTTCGGGTGAGGTGGTGTAAATTGTACGGCGACCAGACGAACTTCTGCTCGGTGTAACGCGGGTGTTTTCGAATTATCGCGCCGGACCGGAAAGTCTTCTCCGAAGAGTTGTCAGAGAACCAGGTGTGCGCGGGCGACGGCCATTGGCACGTCGCTTGCTAAACCCCAATCCGGTTCACGAGGGAAGAAAATCTACCCGGCCAAAGAAGAACTTTTCTGGATGAAGTTCTGGAAGAAAACCGACCGAAGAAGACATGACTTTCAAACCCCCCGAAGAACATGAGTTTCATCCCGCCGCTGACAGCGGATTCGTCCTGCGGATCGTGGGATCGCCTCCGATTGCGGCCATCGGTTACGCGATGGAACGGCTGCGGTGCGACACCTGCGGCGAGGTGTTCACCGCCCCGGTGCCGGCGGAGGCCGGCC
>ENA-ORBV01007244-ORBV01007244.1-microbial-mat-metagenome-genome-assembly--contig:-NODE-7244-length-19122-cov-4.932843_pt1 | contig 19122 bp, 13 predicted proteins | sample MGYA00237777_ERZ505514 | MGnify/ENA primary metagenome ERZ505514 (study PRJEB26160, sample SAMN06269048) | microbial mat metagenome | isolation source: Oligotrophic lake microbial mat | place... | reverse complement strand
GACGCAGCTCGAGGGCGTCGAGCGGGTGATTCCCGTGCTCAAGCCGTACCGTCTCGCGTCGCGCGATTTCGTGGCGGGGCCCACCACCATTCGCTTCGGCGATCCGGCCGGCACCATCATCGGCGGCCGCGAGGTGGTGGTGATTGCCGGTCCGTGTTCGGTGGAAGGACGCGAGATGCTGCACACCACAGCCCACGCGGTGCAGCGGGCCGGAGCGCGACTGCTGCGTGGCGGCGCGTTCAAGCCGAGGACGTCGCCCTACGCTTTTCAGGGCATGGGTGAGCCCGGGCTGCAGCTGCTGGCCGACGTTCGTGCGGAAACCGGCATGCCCGTCGTCACGGAAGTGATGGATCCGCGGCAAGTGGAGTTGGTGGCGGCCTATGCCGACGTACTGCAGATCGGCGCGCGCAACATGCAGAACTTCGCGTTGCTCACCGAAGTCGGGAAAGTGCAGCGACCGGTTTTGCTCAAGCGCGGACTCTCGGCGACGATCTCCGAACTGCTGATGGCGGCGGAGTACATCATGGCGCAGGGGAATGGCGATGTGATCCTGTGTGAGCGTGGCATTCGCACGTACGAGACGGCGACGCGCAACACGATGGATATTGCCGCGATTCCCGTGCTCAAGCGCGAATCGCATCTTCCCGTGATCGTCGATCCGAGTCACGCAGGCGGACGCGCCGATCTTGTCGCGCCGCTGGCGATGGCGGCGATCGCTGCCGGCGCCGACGGCCTGATCGTCGAAGTGCATCCGGAACCAACCAAGGCACGCTCGGATGGCGAGCAGTCGCTCGAGCCAAGCGCCTTTGCCACGATGATGCAGCAGGTGCATGCGATCGTGCAGGCCGTCGGTCGCACGATGTCCACCGACGCTGCGTCCATCGCGCGGAGTGCCGCATGAGCGCGCTCGGTCTGATGTCCAGCGCACTATCCACGCCGGAGTTCGCGCCACGGGACGAGCGCGTGGCGGACGAGCGCGTGGCGGACGAACGCGTGGCGGACGAACGCGTGGCGTCGGGCGACGCGACGCTCGCCGATCTGCGGGGCGAGATCGAGCGCGTGGACGCGCTGATCATCGGCGCCATCGCGGAACGCATGGCATTGTCGCGCGCCGCAGGTCGCGTGAAGGTGGCGTCGGCGCAACCGGTCACCGATCCCGCACGTGAAGCCGCCGTCGTCGCGCGCGCGTCGGTCCTGGCGCGTGCGGCGGGGTTGCCGGAGGACGAGATCCGCGCGCTCTATTGGCGAATCATGGCGATCTCCCGACGCGCACAACTCGATGTGCAGACGGAGGCGCGACACCACACCTGATGCACAGGACGAGCACACGTGCAATCGCCGTGCCGTGCCGTGCGTTCGCAGCCGCCGCTCACGAACGGCTGACGCATGACCCAGTCTGGCTCAGGCACGAGGGAGTGTCACACGGAAGCTTGCCCCCGTGGCCACCTCGTCGAGGGTGATTTCGCCGTCGTGCGCGTGCGCGATGGCCTGCGCAATGGCGAGTCCGAGGCCGGCGCCGCTGGCCTGCTGCACCAATTCACCGGTGCTCGATGCGGGCTCGCGTACGAATCGGTCGAACACGCGCGCGCGCAGCGTCGTCGAGATGCCAGGGCCATTGTCGGCAACGACGAACGTGACCTGCGACGGTGTGGCCGTGAGCGACGCGGTGACGTACCCGCCGCGCGGTGCGTGCTTGAGCGCATTGTCGAGGAGATTGAGCAGGAGACGCGTGAGCAGCGCGCGATCGCCCATCGCGAACGCTCCACCAGCCGGTTGCGCGGAGATCTGGCACTCGATGACGGCACCGCGGGTCCGGGCGATCGTACGCACGCTCCGCACGCCAACGCTCAGCAGGTCGGCAATGTCCACGCGTTCGCGCCGGTCGAGCGGACTGCCGGCGTCGGTGCGCGCGAGCAGGAACAGATCGTCCACAATGCGCGTCAGGCGCACGGACTCGTCGCGAATGACCGCCATGGCGTCGCGATACTCACTCTCGTCGCGTGTCGCGCGTTGCAACGTCACATCCGCTTCGCCACGAACGATCGCGATCGGCGTGCGCAACTCATGGGACGCATCGGCGACAAACTGCTTCTGCTTGCGGAAGGCGACATCCACGCGTCCGAGGAGATCGTTGATGACACGCGCCAGACGTCCCAGCTCGTCGTGCGCATTCACCACCGGCAGTCGCTCGTCGAGTGTCGCGGCAGAGATGCGCGCCGCGCGTGCGGCCATCTCGTCCATCGGCGCCAGACTGCGTCGCGCGAGTGCGTAGCCCGCCGCGACGGATACGATCAGCGCCAGCGGAATGACAAACGTCAGGGTCGTGCGCACACGCGCCAGCACGGCCAGGTCATCTTCGCCGGAGCGAAGCACCGCAACGATGAGCGCCGGTTCGCCCGCATAGTCCTGCCCGCCAGGCACACGCACCATCGCCGCGCGCCAGTTCACCTCATCGATGCGCACCGTGCGCAGCGTCACTTCACCGGGCTGCGTTGGCTGCATCAACAGGTCACGCACTGCCGGTGGCATGGCCAGTGTATCCGTGCCCGTCGCCAGCGGCGACGTCGTCGAATCGGGCAGCGCCAGACCGCTGGCGCGACTGCGTACAGGACCACGACTCGCGGCGACGAGACGCGCCGCTTCGTCGATGATGAAGACATCGAGGTCGCGCGTGCGTAACTCGCGCAACGCGGCACGCGCGGCATCCGTGCGCGTGACATTGCTGCTGCTGCGCGCTGCGCGACGTTCCGCGCGAACGGCCGCAGCAATCGCCCGCGCCGACTCGCTCGCCGCCGCATCGCCGTTGGCACGCAGCACCGACGTCAACGTGACAAAGCCACCTCCGGCGAAGGCGATCAGCACCATCGCCAGCACGCTCGCATTCCAGAGCGTCAATCGCAGCCGGATGGAGGCGCGCAGCTGCATCACGCCGCCGTGCCGTCAGTCAGGATATATCCGGCGCCGCGACGGGTGTGCAGCAACGGCGTCCACGGATCACGATCGATCTTGCCACGCAATCGGTTCACGTACACTTCGACGGCGTTGCTGAACGGGTCGTGATTGTCATCCCAGACATGCGCCACAATGTCCGCACGTGAAACGACACGTCCGGCATGACGTGCCAACAGCTCCAGCAACGAATACTCCTTGCTGGTGAGATTGATCGCCACGCCCCCGCGCGAGACAGTGCGGGCGAGTCCATCAACGTGCAGATCACCCACCCGCATCTGCGGCGATTGCAGCACATCGGGTCGGCGCAGCAGCGCGCGCACACGAGCGAGCAGTTCACCAAAATCGAATGGTTTGGTGAGATAATCGTCGGCACCCATGTCCAATCCGGCAATGCGATCGGCGATCGCATCGCGCGCGGTGAGCATCAGAATTGGCGTGGTGATCCCGCGTGCACGCACGTCGCGACAGACGCTCAGTCCATCCGTGCCGGGCAGCATCACATCGAGAATGATGGCGTCATAGCTGTTGACGGCGATCTGTACGATCGCCTCCGCACCATCACCCGCGACGTCCACGGCGTAGGTGGCCTCGCGGAGTCCGCGCGCGATCACGCGCGCCAGTTTCGGATCATCTTCGACAACGAGCAGACGCACGGGAGAAAGGGACGAAGGGTGGAGTGACGCGTGCACTAACGGCGCCTCATTTGAGTTGCGCGCGTTAATCGGCAGTTAAGGTCAGCGCCTCTACACTACACCAGGACGGCGTACGCGGCATGGATGCGTACTCCACAGCGTACGCGATTCGGGCATGTTGTCGCGACCACAGATCACCGATCCGCGAACCAGGGGCGGGACCCGAAGTAAGCGGACGGTGTGCAGGACACGAGGTGCCCGGGCCAAAAACCCGGGCACGTCGTGCGTTCAGGCTTGGCTCGTTCGCCGGGTCGCAATCGTGCGCTCGCGCTCTTGAGGACGACGGCGGAACCAACTCGCCACGAGATAGAACTCGTCGAGATCGTGCGTGGGGATGTCTGCACCCGCCGGGTCCGGGCCCTCAAAGATGCGCTGCGCCAGGGTGGCCAATGCTTCCTGCGCTGCCGCATCCACCGGGACCGGCACCTCGGCGCGCACGGTGCCACGTCGAATGAGATACATCCACTCGGCGCCGGCCGGACCCCTCGCGCGATACTGGAACGTCAGCCGATCCACGTTGGCGTGAAAGTGCTGCACGCGTTCGTACAGCCATGACACGCGCTCGAGCCGGTCACGCAGGACCGCCGCGCGTTCGAACTCCAGGCGAGCCGACGCGTCGAGCATGGCATGCAGCAAGGCGCTCACCGGTGCATCACTTCGTCCCTCGAGAAACGCCCGCACCGTCGCTGCGGCCTGGCGATACGCCACACCATCGCCCGCGCCCATGCAGGGCCCGACGCAGGTGCCAAGATCATGTCGCAAACAGCCGGGTGCACGCGTGCGCACAACCCGGGTCGCTGCACGCGCGCCAGCCCGAGTCGTGCGCGCCACCTGTTCATCGGCAAACCAGACCGCACCGGATGCACCGTTTCGGCGCACGTCATCCAGCGAGCAATCGCGAATGCCCGTGGCGTCGGCCAGTGAACGCACCGCGTCACGCAACCGCGAGACGCGACGGAACGGCCCGAACAGCGCCACCGCATCGGGATCGTCGGAGCGCGGCACGACCCGCAGCGCCGGCACCGGCCCGCCGGTCAGTGCGACATAGCCGCGCGGCCAATCATCAGTCACCATCATCGCGTTGAATGGCGGACGATGCGTCTTGATCAGCCGCAGCTCGCGCAGCAGCGCACCGAACTCGGTATTGGTGTACTCCCACTCGATGCTGAACGCATAGCGCAATATGCGTACGGCCTTGTTGCGACGACCTCTGGCGCGAAAGTACGAGAGCAGTCGCGTGCGCAGCGCGCGTGATTGGCCGACGTACAACACGAGACCGGTCGGGCCGAGCATGCGGTACACGCCCGGACGATTCTCGCATCCGGCGCGGACGGTGTCGCGCAGCGTCCGCCGTTGCACTGGCGTGGACTGCGGTGGCTTCACGTGCAGGCGAACAGGGGGAGTCTCCACCCCGGAATGCTATCGCGACGGCGCTGGTGGTGTGAAGTCGTCGTCGTACTGGAGTGACGCGCGGAACTCCGCGGCCTCGCGTCGAATCGACTCCAGCTCCGGCGGCAGAATCTTCTCGACGTGCCGAATCATCATCGACATGCGCGGATGCGACGCGAACCGCTCGCGGTGCCGATCGAGGAAATCCCAGTACAGCAGGTTCATGGGACAGGCATCGGGTCCGGTGCGCTGCTTCACGTTGTAGCGACACGCGCCGCAGTAGTTGCTCATGCGATTGATGTACGCTCCCGACGCCACATACGGTTTGGAGGCGAGTGTGCCGCCATCACCCCACGTGCCCATTCCTGCCACGTTGGGCAGTTCCACCCACTCGTACGCATCGGTGAACGCACTCCAGTACCAACGCGACAACGCGGCCGGCTCCACGCCAAGCAGTGTCGCGAAGTTGCACTGCACCATCAGGCGGGCGATGTGGTGCACACGCCCATGATCGCGAACAGATCGAAGGCTGTCCGACAGGCACCGCATGCCGCACGCGGCGTCGTTCCGACCCGACTCGTCGTGCGCGTTGTCGTGCGCGTTGTCGTTGTACACTTCACCGTCGGGTGCCCAGAACCATGCCGGTAACGGTAACGATGCCTGCAACGCATTCGCTGTGCGGAGCGCTGGCATGAGCTGCCAGTACATGCCGCGGATGTACTCGCGCCAGCCGAGTATCTGTCGAATGAACCCCTCGGCCGACGCGATCGGGACTGCGCCATCGCGATACGCGCGTTCGGCGCGCTTCACGACTTCGAGTGGATGCAGCAGTCCGATATTGAGCAGCGATGACAGCGCCGAGTGCAACAGGTCCGCCTGACCGTGCACGAGCGCGTCTTCGTACGGACCGAATTCCGGCAGACGCTCGACGATGAAGCGCTCGAGCCACACCTTCGCATCACGTCGCGTGGTGGGCAGTGCAAACGAGTCGACGTTACCCCATCTCCCGCGCCATCCGCGCACGCGCTCCATCACCGCACGGGTAATCGCGTCCGGCGTCACCGCCACGGGTTCGGGTACCGCGCGCCCGGCCGGCCAGGGTTTGCGATTTGCCGAGTCGAAGTTCCACGTACCGCCGGTCGGCTTGCCGTCGGGCTCCATCAGCACGCCAAGCTTCCGACGCATCTCACGATAGAACCACTCCATGCGGAACTCCTTCCTCCCCGCCGCCCATGCCGCGAAATCCGTACGCGTGGCGAGAAAGCCCCGATCCTCACGCAGTTGCAACGCGACCCCCGCATCACCGAGCAGTACGCGAGCGCGCTCGAGCTCGTCCACCATGTCCTGCTCACGTCCTTCCGTGGCCACCACACGTGCTGCACCAAGCTCGGCGGCGACGCTCAGCAGCCCTTCGGCATACGAGGGTGCGCGACGATAGATCACGCGATACCCGGCCTCCGTGAGCGACTGCGCGAAGTGCTGCATCGACGACAGCACGAGCACCAGCTTCTGACGGTGCCACGGAAGCGATGCACCCTTGGCGACCGACTCGAGCAGCACGACTACGACATCCGAGCGCGGCTCGCGTGGCAGGTTGGCGACGAGGCGCGAACACTCCCACGGCGCGACGAAGGCGAGCGTGATGGCGATCGACATGCCCACACAAGATCCGCGAACGCCATCCCGTTCCCGTACGTTTGTGCAGGGGTGCTGGCGCAGCGTTCGCGCGCGTGCTCCGAGCGCATCTGTTCCCTCCGTGAGGTCCGGAGCGCATTCTCCCCGCACTACCACAGGCGTTCGCGACGGCACTCCTTCTGCTCGCAGACGAGATCACGCCGTTCGAGTTCACATCGTCAAGCAACGGAGACCGGATCGTGAAGCTGTGGGCGTTCGCGTTGCTGCTGACGGTGCTGATCGCATGCGGCAGCACGCCGGCGAAGATGGTCAAGTCTGCACCCCGAACCGGAGCGGACCGGGTGCTCGTGGTCGTCAACTCGCGTAGCGCGGCGGGCGATTCCGTCGCGCGCTACTACATGGAGCGTCGTGCCATCGCACCCTCGCATCTCGTGCGTGTGGATGTGCCGCTGGGCGACGAGATCAACGAACTGGCGTACCGACGGATGATCATGGCGCCGATTCGTGCGGCGATCGAGTCCCTGACCGTGCGTATCGATTTCATCGTGCTGACCACCGGCATTCCCCTGCGACTCAATGGCCGCAACGGCTACAGTGTGGACGCGATGCTCGCTGGAATGAACCTGTCCATTCCGCCGATGGTGGGATTCGATTCACTCTGGATCACTCGATACCGGAATCCGTACTACAACTCCGCTGAGCCATTCAACAGCGATCGCTTCGCAATGTACCTCGTGACACGACTCGACTGCGCGCAGACGCGCGATTGCCTGGCGCTGGTCGATCGATCGCTCGACGCGCGCGCAGTTCGCGGTCCGTTCTACTTTGACGCGACGCCACCACGCGATGGCACCGATGGCTACGCGGTCATGAATCGCTTGTTGTATGCGGCCGCCTTCCGACTGCAGTTTCGCGGCCTCGACGCACCACTCGATACGTCGTCGCGCTTTGTCGCGTTCCCAGATCCGGTGATGGGCTACGCCAGCTGGGGGAGCAACGATGTGCGCTTCGACAGCTCGGCGTATCACGCAGTCCGTTTCCTGCCCGGTGCCCTCGCGGAAACCTTCGTCTCAACGAGCGCGCGCACGTTTGGACCGACGGTGGGCGGTCAGAGCAAGATCGCGGACCTCATCGCACAGGGCGTTACTGGGGTGAAGGGCTATGTGAGTGAACCCTATACGGTCGCCTTGGCCAATCCGGACATCCTCTTCGATCGGTACGTACGCGGCTTCACACTCGCGGAGTCGTTCTATGCCGCGTCACGCATGGTGCTCTGGAAGGATCTCATTGTCGGCGATCCATTGTGCGCACCTTATGCACTGCAGCCGCAACCAGCGGGGTAAGCGCCCGCACCGTCACGTCGCACGGACGGTGTGTCGATCAGCGTCGAACGAAGTAGACATACTTGGCCACCAGTCCGCCGCGTTGCGGTCGGGACCACCGGACATGCTCCAGCACGGACGTGTTCCAGTTGCTGTTCCACACGACGTACAGATCACTGCCAGGCACCACTGTCCAACGAATGCGCGCGTTCAGCGAAGCCCGGTCCGACTCGTTGTCCCATTGCGCGAAAAGTGTCGTATTCAGGCGCGGGCTCACGGCGAAGTCGGTGCGCAGTCTCGCGGTTTGCGCGGAGAACGCGACGTCGCGCAATGCGATGTCGGAGTGCACGAGGTCGAGGCTTGCCAACAGGTGCGGCGAGCGGCGAATGCGCACACCGGCACTGATCTCTCTCGAGGTGCCATCGTAGAACCCGCCCGCGCTGATGCTGCTGGACAACCGAACGGTACGCGCCTCCGAGCCGCTGAACTGCAGCTCGACACGATTCCACCAGTAGCCGCCTGGCGCCAGTGTCGCGTCGGGAAAAATCTCGAAGTCTTCGGTTGGCGCGTCGAACTCGCGCTGCACGTTGAGCTCCAACTGATCGCCAGTCTGGAACTGCAGCCCCAATGGCTTCACCTCGAGCGACGCGTTGTTCAGTCGCCAGTCGAGATCCCACACCACGTTGTACGAGAGCAAGTCGAACTCGATTTTTCGGATGGGCCCGCTGCCTGGGCGTGGGGTGATGCTCGTACCGCCGCCCAATCGATTGACCCCGCGCTGCTGCACAAATCCAAGCGCCGGATTGAATGCGGCGTCGATGCGATCGAACCGGACGACGATATCCGCATTGTCGTTTGGGTAGTCGATCATAAAGCGATAGTGCCCGCCAATCGGCGCGCCTGCGCTGTCACGACTCCAGGCCGCGTTGCCGAGCAGCACGAGATTCTGCTCGTCACCAATAACGTACGGCAAGTTGAAATCGACACCGCCATTCACGTTCGTACCACCGACACCGGGGTCATGCATGGTGGCCATCGCACCGAGGTAGCCGCGTCCGAGCACGTCGTGCTTGACGCGCGCGACCAGATCGGTCGCATCGTCGTTGTCGCCGGTTCGTGCCGCAAGGAAGCCGATCTGATTGCTGCCCGCCCGACCCTGCATGCGCACGCCGAAGGGAATGTGTACGGGTGTACCTGCGCGACTGAGTCCTATGCGTCGCGAATAAAACAACTGTGTCTGCTGCGTGCGACCGAAATCGAAGATGCCGGCGCCTTCGGTGAAGAACGGTCGCTGCTCGGGAAAGAAGAGTGGGAATCGGGTGAGATTCACCACTTGACGATCGACTTCCGCCTGCGCGAAGTCCGGGTTGAGCGTGAGATCGGCCGTCAGCGTGCGCGTGACGGGAACCTTGATGTCCACGCCGATGTGTCCGTAGGAGCCGGCTGGCACCGTGATCGAATCGCGACCCGTCGAGAAAAGTTGTCGCTCCGGCAGGCGATTCTCGCTGAGCACGTATGGGCGAAGTTCGGCACGCGCGCGTGACGGCAAGCTGTCGAAGCCTGCGACCACGCCCTCGCGCTCGAGAAAGCGAAGGCCTTCGGTGCGTTTCCACGAACGCCACAGCTGCTCTTCGTTCTTGCGCCGAATGAAGCGCCGGAAGTTCATCCCCCACAGTCCATCGCCGTCGTGATAGCGCAGCGTGGCCCACGGGATGAGCATCTCGATGAAGTAGCCTTCGTCGGTGATACGCGCGCGTGCATCCCACACGCCATCCCAGCTCTCGTTCCCGGACTCGAACGTCAGATGCTCACCATCCCACAGCGCGCCGTTCGCGTTGGTGCGGAAATAGAAGCCACTGCGCTGATCGTACAGTCCATCGATGGCGACCGAGACATAGTCGTCGGAACCGAGGCTCGCGTCGCGTCGCAGCTGCGAGCGCACGATCTTCTGCGGCTCGCGATCGTAGCACCACCAACCAACGGCGAGCCCCTGCGGTGTGGCCAGCAATCGTACGACGGTGCGCTCGGTTGCCGGCGCGCCTTCCTGCGGATCGCGTTGTGTAAACTGCGTGATGGAGTCGGCGCGCAACCACTCCACTTCGTTGAACTGTGCGTCGAGTGTGATCCGACGCGACGTACGGAGGGCGCGAGGCGCGTTCGCCGCCGCGCTGTCTCTGTTCGATTCGACGCGGGTGGACGTCGTGACGGACTGCGCTCCCAGCAATCCGCTCACGCCCATCAACCCGACAGCACCGGCGATGATGCCGCCGGCGACAATGCTGCGGGAGACGATGCTGCGGGCGCTGCGCAGGCGGCGGATCAATTCGCCTCGTCAGTATCCAACTGTCCGCTCATCGAACGGGACACATGTGACCACGACATGCCAACGCCGAGCAGGATAGCGGTGCAGATCTCGACCACGTACGTGATACCGCGCGCTGACTTCGCACTCACCATCCCGGTGTCCACCAGCAGCCAGACCAATCCGCCCGCGATCGCGAGCACGAGCACAGAGCCGCCCAGGCCGATCGATCGGCGCGTGGCGTTGAGAAAAACGATCCATCCACTGAGCAATGCGACGCCGGCCAGAAACTTGATCGATGCAGAGCCGGTCGATGGCGTGTTGCCGATGAGCGGTGCGATCGCCCAGTGATAGAACGAGATGCCCTCCGGGTTGTACGTCAGGAAGACGAGTACGAGTGCGGCGAGCGCGCGTACGGCGATCCCGCCAAGCCCTGGTCCACTGTTCGCCATGATCGCGGTCTCTGCGATGAGTGTGACAGCGCGTTCGCCCAACGTCGCCGATCAGCGCCGTCGGTCGAGCAGCAGCTGTGCGTTCGTCGCCACGTCGGGCGACGGATGCTTCAGATAACGTTCGATGAAACGTGTTGCTTCCCGGTCTGCGTAGTACGAGCTCAGCTCGAGCGCACACACCAGCGTGGCCTGATCGCCGGCACTCTCGGCGATCTCCTTGAACAGCTGGAAGCCGCGCGAATAGTTGAGTCTCGCGGCAATGTCCTGTGCCTCCTTGGGCAACGCCGGGGACAACGCCTCCGCGCCACGCCCGCTCGTGAAGAGCGGGTTGCGCAGCGCCAGGCAGGAATCCATCGCCTGCACCGCCAACGTGCCGAGGTTGGGACCACAGGCGGTCAGCACGACGGTCGTGCCCATCAGGGCGCTCATCAGCGCGATCGTCAGGCGACGTACACTCAGGCGACGTGCGCTCAGGCGACGTGCGCTCATGCGGCCACCACCCGCTTGGCCACTTCCACCAGATGCTCGGCGGTGATGCCGTACTCCTTGTACAACGTCTGATAGGGCGCGCTCGCACCAAACGTCTCGATGCCGACCACGGCGCCCGTAGTGCCAACCCAGCGATACCACGACATCGGATGCGCGGCTTCGATCGCGACACGTGGCACGCCGGCCGGCAACACGAGATCGCGATAGTCCGCGCTCTGCTGCGCGAACAGTTCGAGCGATGGGCAGCTCACCACGCGCGCCGCAACACCCTGTGCGGCCAACTGCGCGCGCGCGGCGCAGGCGATCTCCACTTCAGAACCCGTCGCCATCAGCACGACGTCCGGCGCCGAACCGGCGCTGTCCGCCAGCACGTACGCGCCACGAGGCAACCCGACCTGGATGCGCGCGCGCTCGTTCAAGTACGACAGCTTCTGACGCGTCAGCACGATGGCCACCGGTCCACTCGTATGCTGAATTGCATTGCGCCACGCCTCTGAGACTTCATCGGCATCAGCTGGCCGCAGCACCACGAGATTCGGGATGCAGCGCAACGCCGTCAGCTGCTCGACGGGCTGGTGCGTCGGTCCGTCTTCACCAAGTCCGATGGAATCGTGCGTGAAGACGTAAATCACGTGCGTGCCCATGAGCGCAGCCAGTCGAATGGCGGGGCGCATGTAGTCGGAGAAGACGAGAAAGGTGCCGCCGTACGGAATGATGCCACCGTGCAATGCCATCCCGTTCATGATCGCGCCCATCGCGTGCTCACGAATCCCGAAGTGGAAATTGCGGCCACTCTGTACCGTCGGCCCGAAGTAGTCCGCGCCCTTGACGTTCGTGAGATTGGAGCCGGTCAGGTCGGCCGAACCACCAACGAGTTCCGGGATGTGCGGCGCGATGGCATTGATCACCATGCCAGACGCTGCGCGCGTCGCCACGTTGCCACTCTGCGCGTCAAACTGGGGGAACGATTCCTTCAACTCGGCACGGCGTGTACCCGCGAGGCGACGCTGCAACTCAACGGCGAGTTCGGGATGCGCGACTTCGTACGCGGTCCAGCGCGTGCTCCATTCGGCGTGCGATTCGGCGCGCGCCGCAACCTGTGCCTGCCAATGCGCGCGCGCTTCGTCGGGCACATGAAACGCATCGGGGTACGGCCAGCCATACGCGGCCTTGGTAAGCGCAATCTCGTCCTTGCCGAGTGGTTCACCGTGCGCCTTGGCCGTGTCCTGCCGATTGGGCGAACCAAAACCGATGTGCGTGCGCGTGATGATCAGCGTCGGCTTCGTAGTCTCCGCCTTGGCGCCCACGATCGCGGCATCGATCGACGCGAGATCGTTCACGTCGGCGATATGCAACACTTGCCATCCGTACGCGGTGAACCGCATGGCGGCATCATCGCTGCAACTCAACGACGTGCTGCCATCGATCGTGATGCGATTGTCGTCGAAGAAGCCGATCAGCTTGCCGAGCTCGTTGTGTCCCGCGTACGAGGCCGCTTCGTGCGAGATACCTTCCATGAGGCAACCGTCGCCAGCGATGAAGTACGTGTGGTGATCGACAATGTCGTGTCCCTCACGATTGAACTCGGCGGCCAGCTGCGCTTCAGCGACCGCGAAGCCGACCGCGTTGGCAAGGCCTTGACCTAGCGGCCCCGTGGTTGTCTCAACGCCAGGCGTGTGGTGCACTTCCGGATGGCCCGGCGTGAGGCTCTTCCACTGGCGGAACTGCTTGATCTGCTCGAGGGGCAGCGCGTAGCCCGCGAGGTGCAGAGAGCTGTACACCAACATCGATGCGTGACCGATGGAGAGCACGAAGCGGTCGCGATCAAACCAGTCGGGCGCCGCCGGATCGTGACGCATATGCCGTGCGTACAACGAATAAGCGAGCGGCGCGAGCGCCATCGGCGTACCGGGATGCCCGGACTCCGCCGCCTGCACCGCATCCATCGAGAGTGTGCGGACGGTATCGATCGCGAGACGGACCGTCTCGGGGGTATCAGTCGGTGCAGGTGCAGAGGTCGGTGCAGAGGTCGGTGCAGAGGTCGGTGCAGAGGTCGGTGCAGAGGTCGGTGCAGCGGACACGAGGGCTCCAGTGGCGTCAGTCAGGGGCCGGAGCATCCCGCATCCCGGGGCGCTTCGGCAGGGGAAAGTTAGTGCGCCTCGCAGAGCCCGTCAGCCAGCAGCGTTGGCGGCGAGGTAGCGATCGCGCGTGATCATGAGGTGGTGTGCAAAATGCCCGGCGATGATCCACGCCAGCGCGCGCACCGAAACCGTCGCGCCCGAAGCGGTGCCGGTGGCCATCAGGGCGTTTGCGTCCAGGGACTCGACCAGCGCCAGTGTCGCGCTGCGCACGGCATCCAGCTCGTGCAGCACACTTTGCAGCGTACGTGCTGCAGCGCCGCTGTTGGGCACCCACGCATCCTGATCGAAGCCGGGCAGTGGCGTCTGGTCGCCACGCGCTATGCGCACCAGGCGATAGCTGAAGACGCGCTCCGAATCGGACACATGCAGCAGCGATTCGCCCAGCGTCCACTTGCCGGGCGCGTACGTTTGCTGCGCCAGCACGTCGCCAGCGCCCGCGAGCAGTCCACGCAGCGCCGCAGGCTGTGTCTGCAGCAACGTCAACACGTCGTCCGAGCCTTGCTCGACGAGTGCCGTGGCCGTCGCCTCGATATAAGTGAGCGCGAACGGCGCGTGTTCGGCGCTGGTGGGGCGAGCGATCGGGAGTGTATGAGACATCAATCGAATCCGAGAGTGGTGGCGAGTGTGGCGAGGGAGTTCATATCGGGCACACTGCCCTGCGCGACGCGGGGCGAACCGCCGCCCCGCCCGCCAACCGCAGCAAGTGCCGCGCGCAGCGTCTGTCCCGCGTCGATGCCCGAGTCTTCCGCCGCGGCAAACAGGACACCGGCCGGTGCGCGGGTGGACGCGAGCACGACGCACGCACCCAACGCGATCAGCGACTGCGCGAGCGGTTCGATGTCGCGCACCGCGCCCTGTTCGAGATTGATGCGAATGCGACGCAACCCGTCGGCGTTGGCCGTAGCTGCGTCCCACTGCGAACGCGCCTCGTAGCGTGCGAGCTCGTTCGAGAGCCGCCGATGTTCGCGCTCGAGTTCAAGCACGCGCTGCTGCTGTCGTTCCACCAACAGCGGCACGTCGTCGGGTGCGGCGGTGAAGTGACGCGCGGCGGTGGACAGCAGTGCCGCATCGGCGCGCGCACGGGACACGGCCCGATAGCCGGCGAGAAACTCGATGCGCGTGTTTCCCTTGGTGCGTTCGGCACCTCGCAGCAGCACACTCCCGATCTCGCCGGTGCGTCGCACGTGTGTACCCCCACAGGCGCTGCGATCGAGCTCGGCGATGGTCACCACTCGCAACGTGCCTCCCCGATCACTCGACTTGCGCAGTCCGGCGGCCGTGGCGGCGTCTTCGAAGCTCACCGTCACATCGCGATTGGAAAAGACCAGCGCGTTGGCGCGCGTTTCGGCGTCTTGCAGTGCGTTGCTATCGAGACCGGTGCCCTGTACGTCGATAGTGGAGTAGTCCGCCCCGAAGTGCACGCTCACTGTCGGCGATCCGTACTGATCGGCGAAGAGCGCCGAGAGCAGATGCTGGCCCGTGTGCTGCTGCATGAGATCGAAGCGACGCACGGCATCGATGCGTCCGTCGACGGTCGTGCCGACCGGGCGTGCAAGTGGCGCGGAGAGCAGATGTGCAATACGCGCATCCTCGTCGATGACATCGATCACTGACACGCCACCCAGTGTGCCCAGATCGTGTGGCTGTCCGCCTGACGTGGGATAGAACGCGGTACGATCGAGATAGACGCGCTGCGCATCGTCGCTCAGTTCCTGAACGGTCGCGCTGAATGACGTCTGGTATGCGTCGGTGTAGTAGAGGCGTTCGGTCATCGTGTGGTGTGGTATGTTTGGCAATATGGCGCCCAACCCAACTCTCTGTCGCGTGACCCGCGGCACCGGCGCGCTCATCGTAGCGGCCGCCATGGCGTCGAACGGATGCAGCGGCTTCTTCAAGGTGACGCCGGAAGGCGCTGCGGCGCCGGTATCGGGTGCGGCAACAGCAGGCGCCCCGACCACGGCCGAACCAAAGACGTCAACGCCAAAGCCCGCGGCGCCGACACAGACTGTCCCCAGGTCGCCCGAGACGCCGCCCACCAGATCCGCACCCGCTCGTGGACGCGGTGCCGCGGCGCCGGTGCGCGTAGCGGATACGGTCATCGCGCCGGTTAGGCCGCCAATGCCCGAGCCAGAGGCCGTCGCATCGGACTCCGCCGGCGTGCAGCGCCTGCTGCGCGTGGCGACGGTGTGGCAGACCGTCGCGTTGCATCACCCGTACGTCGCCTCGCGCGGTGTCGCGTGGGACTCGGCGCTGATTCGTGCGCTGCCAGGCATTCGCGCGGCCAAGAACGATGAACAGTTCGCCGCGGCGTTGACGGCACTCGTCGCGGTGCTTGGCGATCCGCTCACACGCATCGAACGTGGGTTGACGACGGACGGCATGACGGCTGGCAGTACGGCTGCCGCACCGCGCGTGCGTTCCGAGACGACGACCGATGGCGTGCTGGTGCTGCAGTTGCCACCAGCGGCTCGTTTCGACTCGCTCGACGCCGCGATCGTAACACGCGCGTTGTCGGTCGGTCCGACACGTGTACTGATCGACTTGCGCACTCCGTTCGGCGCACGCGACGACCGGCCACGCGCGGAGACGGAAACAGCAAGCGGCGCCGCGCGCGTCAACGCGTTCGTTGACGCATCGGGAATGGCGGGTGTGCTCACGCCGGTATCGCTACTGGCGCCGACTGAACGCGTGCGACATGTCGGCGGTGCAATCATCGCCGAGTCCGCAGGTGCTGACATTGGCCCGACGGGGCGTCCGTTCGCCGAAGGCGCCGACGCATGGCTCCGACGCGACGGCGCCGTGGTGGTGGGCTCGGCGCGCAGTGCCCCGCGTATCGTGATTGCTGTAGACGGTGCCTCCCTCGTGCCACGGAGTCTCCTCGCGCTGGTCTCGGCGGGACGCGCGACGCTGCTCGCGCAGCAGACTGCGCCCGCCGCCGCATCGAGTGCGATGCTCGACGAGTCATCGATCGTGTCGTCGGTGCGCATTCCGATCGCGGCCGGCATGTACGCGCGCGTTCGCACTGGAGAATTGGTGCACGCCGACGGCACGATCGGCCTGACGGCTGACACGGTGGTCGCGGTGCCCGCGAGCGAGGCCGACAGTGCCCCGGCATTGCGCGCCGCGATGCATATGTTGCGATCGGGCCGTATGCCACGCGCACGGCGGATGGCGTCGCTGAACGTGCCGGCGGCCATGTTCCCCGTCGCCATGGACAACCAGAACTATCCGTCGATGGGCGCGCGACTGCTGGCCGGGTTCCGATTGTGGAGTGCGATGCGCGCGCGACACGCCAATCGCGATCTCTACGACGACGACGTGGACGCGGCGTTCGAGCGAGTCCTGCCCAAGCTGGAAGCTGCGCGCAACGAACAGCAGTACGCCATCGCCATCGGCGATCTGGCCACCACGCTCGACGATTCCGAAGGGCGACTCCTTGGTCCGTCATTTCAAACCTGGCTTGGCACGAGCAGCGCGCCGTTTCGCGCGCGACTGGTCGACGGCCGAGCGATCATCACCGATGTTTTGCGCGATGCCACGACCGCCGCACTGGCGCTTACCGTCGGCACCGAGATTTCGTCAGCGGATGGCTACCCACTTCCCGCCTGGCTGATCGAGCACCGGCGTATTGGTCCGTCGTCGAATGAGTGGACGCGCAATCGCGAGCAGATGCGCCTGCTCGCCCGCGGCGCAGAGGGCACGGCGCTCTTCAAGGTGCGTGACGCCGCAGGCAAGGAACGCTCAATCGATATGCCGCGCCGCGCGACGTATACCGAGCAGCTGCCGCGCCTCGAACGACCGGAAGCGGCAGCGTCGCGTCGCATGGACGGCGGTGTGGGCTATGTGGACGTCGAGCGGTTTGATGCACGTCGTCTCGACAGCGTTCTGACATCTGTGCGCGATACGCGAGCGTTGCTGCTCGACTTGCGCGGTGCGGCGCGCGCCGGTGACAGCGAGGAGGTGGCGCGGGTGGCCACGACCGCACTGCGGCATCTGGCGACGCAACCACGCTTTATTGCGGCGCGCGAGATCGTGCGCGCCTACTCCGCGCCGTGTCTGGCGCCTACGCTGCGGGAGGCGGCGCTGCTGTGCGCTGATGAACGTGTGCAGCGTGCGCGTTGGCAGTCGGTGGATACCAGCGGTCACTATCGCGGGCGTGTCGTGCTGCTGATCGATGAACGCACACAAGGCACGTTCGAGCGACTCGCGATGGCCCTCGAGGCCGCAACCACCGTGACCTTCATCGGGAGTGCCACCGCTGGCGCGGCGTCGCCGGCGGTGACGCTCGAACTGCCGGGCGCACTCTCGGTGGGGATTCCGCTGGTGGAGGTACGTCGAAGCGACGGCGGTCAGGTGCAGCGTGTGGGAATCACGCCGCACGTCGATGTGCGCGTCACCGCGCGCGGCATTCGCAGTGGACTGGACGAAGTGCTGGAGCGCGCCCACCAGTACGTCGTGCAGCAACTGGACCCGCCTGCCAAGCGCAGGCGATAGCGCCATCCGCATGGGCGAATCCGTCGTGCTGCCGATCGACGCGGTGCTCCCGCAGGTGCGCGCCGTACTCCAGCGACACACGAGCGCGGTGCTCGAAGCGCCGCCGGGAGCCGGCAAGACGACACGCGTTCCGCTGGCGCTGCTGGACGCCGAATGGCTGGGCGTTCGACGCATTCTCATGCTCGAACCGCGACGACTGGCGGCGCGCAGTGCGGCGCATTTCATGGCCGGCACACTCGGCGAGCAGATCGGCGACACGGTCGGCTATCGGGTGCGCGGGGAGTCGCGCATTTCGTCGCGCACGCGCATCGAGGTCGTCACCGAAGGGGTGCTGACGCGACTGCTCTCCTCCGGTGCGTCGCTCGACGCGTACGGGCTGGTCTTGTTCGACGAGTTTCACGAGCGGTCGCTGCAAGCGGACCTTGGACTTGCGTTGGTGCTCGAGACGCAAACGCATGTGCGCGACGACCTGCGCATTCTCGTCATGTCGGCGACGCTCGATGGTGTTGGCGTCGCGCAGTTGCTCGGCGGCGCGGCGACGCCCGCGCCGGTGGTGCGCAGCGATGGGCGCGCCTTTCCGGTCGAGACGCTGCATCGTCCGCCGCGTGCCGGTGATCGTCTGGAAGCGACAGTCGCGCGCGTGGTGCGCGAGGCGATCAGTGAGTCGGCGGGCGATGTGCTGGTGTTCCTTCCCGGCGCCTCGGAGCAACGGCGAGTGGCGGAGCGGCTGACCAACGACGACATCGTGCGCGATGCGCGCGCCATTGTGCACCAGTTGCACGGCTCGATGCCACTGACCGCGCAGGCGGCGGCGATCGCGCCCGCGCGTGAGGGCACGCGCAAGATCGTGCTCGCGACGAGCGTCGCCGAAACGAGTCTCACCATCGAAGGCGTGCGGGTGGTGGTGGACGCAGGCTTGTCGCGATTGCCTCGCTACGACGCGCGCGCCGGTCTCACCAGACTCGAGACGGTGCGTGTCAGTCGCGCGTCGGCCGATCAACGTCGCGGCCGCGCCGGACGCGTGGCACCCGGTCGCTGTTATCGGCTGTGGGATGCGCACGAGGATCATTCCCTCGTGCCGCGCACGCGAGCGGAGGTGCTCGAAGCCGATCTCGCGCCGCTGGCGCTGGAGCTGGCCGATGCCGGTATTGCCGATCCTGCCGCGTTGCGCTGGCTCGACGTACCGCGTGCCGGTCCCTTCGCGCAGGCGCGTGAGTTGCTGGCACAACTCGGCGCGCTCACCAGCGGCGATGC
>ENA-ORBV01007243-ORBV01007243.1-microbial-mat-metagenome-genome-assembly--contig:-NODE-7243-length-19123-cov-7.291820_pt1 | contig 19123 bp, 23 predicted proteins | sample MGYA00237777_ERZ505514 | MGnify/ENA primary metagenome ERZ505514 (study PRJEB26160, sample SAMN06269048) | microbial mat metagenome | isolation source: Oligotrophic lake microbial mat | place... | reverse complement strand
GGTCATTAGGGGAGCGGGAGGTTCTTCGGACGCCAGTGCGGTTTGCTCAGGGCGCCGTCGGACGTGAATTCGAAGAGCTTGCTGACCGGGAACAACAAGACTCCCGGCAATCCCTTGGCGTTGACGCGGACGGAGAAATCCATGCGGTCATCGAGGAAGAACAGATCGCCGCCCCCGATCATGGTGAAGCCGGGGGCGTCCACCTTGAAATCGGAGGTTTGGATGACGCCGTCGCGCACCGTGGCGGTGGCGGTCGCGTTACGGGCGACGCTGTATCCGAATCCCGGCACAATGGCGTCGAGCAAGCCGGAGAGCGGTCCGAGGAACGGGATGGCGAACACGTTGCCATCCACCACTCCGACGGAGGCGTTGCCCGTCATGGCCCTCGCATCGCTGTCGCGTCCGGTAAACCGGTAGGTGCCGGACATCCGGCCCTTCGATTCCGTGTAACCGAAGTAGAGGTGGGTAAATTGGGCGAAATCGAAATTCTCGACGTTGATCTCCGCCTCATGGCCCGGGGCATCGCGGTCGAGCGAGATTTTTGCACGGGCTTCGAGGAGGCCGTCGAACAAGGTGCCGCGGACCGATTGGATGATGAGCTGGCGGTCCTCGAAGCGGAGTTGTCCGGTGATGCGTGGGATGATCAGTTCCCTGCCCAGGAAGGTGTAATTCATTCCGTCGGGTGCGTCGAAGCCGACATCCAGGCGGGTCCCTTTCGAGGTGCGCAATTTGACGACCCCGTCGAGGCGAAGGACCGGGCGTGTCTTGAACCGGTAGGGGGCGAGGTCTTTGACGAGGGGTGGGCTGATCCACGCGACGGCGTCGAGGGGACGGAGGGTGCTGCGGATATCCCGCAGCACGGCCTCCCCGCGGCCGACGTCGTATATGATGTTTCCCGTGGCGCTGCCTTCGGAGCGGCGTACGGTGAAGTTGTTGTAGTGGAACGCGTTCCCCTTGATGCGGAGGTCGGTCTCGCCGGAAAGGAACGGCACATCGCGGTAGGAGCCGGTGCCCAGCGCGAGGTGGCCGGTGGCCTCGACATCCTCCAGCTTCGGAGAAGTCCCGCGCACGTCGAGCGTGAGGCGGGGCGGTTGATTGAATTTCCAGCGTCCGAGTTCCTCGATGGCTTTCGACCCGAGCAGCGGCCCGAGCACCTGCGGGTTGAGCGTGCTGCCCGCCTGAAGGCGGAAATCACCCGGGGCGGAGAGGACCCGTGCATTGAGCGATCCGGACCGGTGCAGGAGCTGCGCCTCCTCGAGCAGGAGTCGTTTGCCGTCGAACGAAAAGAGGGCGCGGAAACCGTCGAACAGCACGGAGCGAAGGCCGAACCGGCGGGCGGAGACCTGCCCGGTCGCCAGCAGGCGGGGTGCTGCGTTCGGATCGAAGCGCACCGAGGCTTGGAACTCGGGTGGGTCGTAAAAGTGGAGGTCCGACAGCGCGGGCAGGACTAGGAGTTCCTGGGCGAGTTGTTGCAAGGCGAGCGTGCTGCGCATCTGGAACTCGGAGGCGCCGCCCCGGGCATTCCAAACTCCCGATGCGTCGAGCGTGCCGGTGTCGTCGGTGGCGGACAGATGGTGGAGCTCGAGCAGTCCGTCGCGAAACGTCGCCTCGGCCTGCAGTCGTTCGAGGGCCAGCCGTCCGCGCTGGACCCGGCCCGCAGTCAGTGAGGCCTTCGAAACCTGGAGCGAACCCGCGTCCCGCAGATCGGCATCAAATTCTCCTCGTAAACGGATCGAGCCGGACTCGAATACGAGCTGGTCGAGTTGCTTCCCGATCCGGCCGAGCCATTCGGTGGGCAGCTTCGGGGCGGGTTTTCCCGTTGAGTTTCCATAATCCGGGACGTTGCGGATCATCCCCGCCAGATCGCACTGGATGCCGTGGAGCTGGAAGGAGGCGCTCCGCAACCGGAGGGTGCCCGGCTCGAAGGTGATGCGGGCGTTCAACCCGTCGATTTGCAGCCCCGATTCGCCCGCGGCACCGGGCAGCACGATGGTGGCATCCCGGAGCAGGAGGCCATCCAAAAACGGTTGGCGCCGGGCGAGATTTGCGTAGTCGATGTCGAGAATCATCCGGCTGACCCGGGCGGACGGGCTGCCGGGATCATCGCGCACACCGAACGCCACATCGCGCACGATGAGGCCCCGGAACGGATTGAGCGTCAGCCGTTCGAACGTGAGCCCGATCCCTTTGCGTTCAAACTCGGCGGCCACCCGATCCCGCCAATCCCGGTCGAGCCCGTGCCGGTTCAAATACCAGAGGCCGCCCGCGACGCCGATGGGCACCAGCCAGAGAAGGAGGATCAATGCCCGCGAAAGGAAATGCTTCATGCGCCGTTGCTGACGGCCAGCAGCGGCCGATGCCCCCATCGTCCGTGCAGCGCGCGCGGGTTCAAGCAGATTTGCACGCGGACTCGACACGACCCGTCCCGCTCAGGATATGCTCCGGCATGTTGCGAGTGACCGTTCTGGGCAGTGGGAGCGCGGGCAACGCCGTGCTCGTGCGGGCCGGGGGGGCCGCCGTCCTGCTCGATGCCGGGCTGAGCGCCCGCCAACTCGCCGTGCGTCTCGAGGCATGCGGGGTCGAGCCCGGCTCGCTCAACGGGATTCTGCTCACGCACGAGCATTCCGATCACACGCAGGGGCTGCCCGTTTTCTGCCGCAAACACCGGGTGCCGGTCTATGCCAACGCGGCGACCGCCGCCGTGCTCCGGGAGGACGCGTCGCTCGCCGGGATTCCCTGGCGCATTTTCCAGACGGGGGCCGAGTGCGAGGTTGGGGCGTTGATGTTCCAGAGCTTCTCCGTGCCGCACGACGCCACCGATCCCGTCGGGTTCGTGCTGCGGCAGAACGGCGCGGCGTTGGCCTACCTGACCGACCTCGGCTTCGCCACCAAGCTCGTGCGCGAGCGCGCGCGGGGCGTGCATACCGTCCTCATCGAAACGAATCACGACGAGCGACTCCTGCAGGACGACACCCGACGGCCCTGGTCGGTCAAACAGCGCATCCTCTCCCGCCATGGCCATCTCTCGAACAGCTCCGCGGCCGAGGTCGTCGCCGACCTGTGCGCGGAGGGCTTGCGCCGCGCGATCCTTTGCCATCTCAGCCGCGACTGCAATCGGCCCGAGCTCGCGGAGGAAGCGGTGCGCGCCCGGACCGGAAGCGGGATCGAAGTGTTCGCAGCGCTGCAGTCGGAGCTCTCGCCCGAATACCTGGTCGGCTGATCGGCCGGCCAGCCCTCAGCGGCCCGCCGCCCACAGATATCCCCAGTTGGCTGCCAGAATTCCGAGGGTGGCGAACCGTAACAGGCGCGCCTCCACCGGGTGCGAGATACGGATCCTGACGCGCGGCAGCCGGGCCAGCACGACCGTGGCTGCGTAGAGGGCAAAGGCGCCAAACGCAATCCAGAGGGTGGCCGCCAGAGGGTTCCACGCAAAGGCGGTCGGCAGATCTCCGCCCAGGAGGGCCCGCAGGCTCCGGGTGCCGCCGCAGGTCGGGCAGGGAATACCGGTCGTCGCGTGCAGGAGACACGCCGGGGTGGGCAGTCCCAAGTGAAGCCAGAGACCGACTCCGCCCAGCGTCGAGAGCCCCACCGCGAGCCAGAGCAGTTCCGGATCGAACCCGGACTGCGGTCCCCGTGCGAGGAGCAGTTTCACTGCATGGACTTGGCGGCCAGGGCTGCCCCGATCCCGCCGAAGATCGCGAGGGCCAACCCCAGCCCGCAGCAAACCAAAATGGGGGCCAGCACGGCGACAATGGCCTTTCCGGTCGAACAATTCTGGGTCTTCGACAGCCCGATGCACAGAACCACGATCCCCCAGATGGCCCCCACGATGCCTCCGCAGACCGGGACGATCTGGAGCGGGCTGGACGAGCCGAATGCATACGCGGCCGTGCGGAGCGTGGTTTCGAATGGGTGGTTGGCGCCGCCCAGCAACATCAGAACCAGATGCTGCAGGCCCGCCACAATCAGCAGCATCACGGGTACCAGCACCACGCCGATGAGCACGACCAGCAGCATCGCCCAGATCGGCGCCCCTTCCTTGCCGCTCGCCGCGTTGAATCCAACCTGGTAAAGGGAAACAAATCGCCCGGAACCAAGTCCCGAGCGGACCTCCTCCTCGGAGAATTGCCCGAGCGGAGCGCGATCACGCGCCACGTGAATCGTTTGCATGGGTCGGAGCGTACCCGGGCCCCGGGCAGTCCCGCAAGCCGACATTGCCGCGGGCAAACTCGCCGCACTTGGCAGCCGTCCACTTTTCGTTCTAGTTTGAACCATCCATGGACCAACCCGCTCAGCCCGAACTAACCGAACGCGACATCGAGTTCGAATGCAGCCGTTGCGGCAACGTGCTCGTGGTGGATCGGGACGGAGAAGGCCTTGAACTGGACTGCCCGCATTGCGCCGGGAGAATCCGCGTCCCCCCGTATCGCGGGGATCCTCGCCTGCTCCGCGCGCAGGCCAAGGCGATCGAGTCAACACCGCCGGTCCCCAAACCGCCGGTCCCCAAACCGCCGGTCCCCAAACCGCCGGTCCCCAAACCGGTGGTGCCCGAACCGGTGGTGCCCGAACCGGCGCCGGTTGCGCCCGCACCCGAACCGGCGCCGGTTGCGCCCGCACCCGAACCGGCGGTGGTGGCGCCTCCCGCCGAACCCGTCGCGCGTCGGCGTGAGTATGACTTCAGCAGCCTATCCGACGAAGTGGTCCGCAAACGTGAAGCCGAGCTTCGCCACCTGCTGAAGGAGAACCAGTCGCAGCGGGTCGAGATTCAAGGCTATCTCAATCAAGCCACGATCACCCTGCACCGGAACCAACTCAAGCTCCGCAAGCTCATCGAGCGCCAGTTGGATTTCGATGCGGAAATGTCGGCGATTCTCCGACGGCTCTCCCCAACCTCCCCCGCTCCGGATTCCGCAGCAGGGATATCAGCCCCGGGCACGATCAAATCGGCCTGAGCTGAGGGGAGCCCGCCCTGTCGGTCGTGCGGGTCGGTCCTCGCGGAGGCCGCCACGCCATTCCGGCGTGGCGGAGGGCAACGCGCCGTGCCAGCCAAACGACCTCGCGCTCTCCTTCTCCGGGTGTTCGGATCCGGCGAAGCCACTTGAGCAGCGTGGCGGTTAAGCACCCGACAGATTGAGGATGAGGCCGCTTTCGACGACGAAGCGGTCGAGTCGCTGAAGTTTCACGAATGCCTGCCGGCACGCCTGCAGCAGCTTGTCTTGATGAGCCGGATGTTGAACCGCGGAGTGCTTGATGCTGTTCTCTCTCAGCACACCACGCCTCTTCGTGACGAAGACAGAGTGACGGGTCGAGCCCCGACGGCCTTCCTAGAGCGCATCGGTTCCCCGACGCGAGGGATCAAATCCGACTCATCCACAGCCTTACTTGAACTCGACTTCGCTATCCCTGCCCCGCAGCGCAGTAGCAGTCGCTGCGGCGACCGCTTCGGCGCAAGCGGTTTCGAGGGTGCCATCGTTTGCCATCCGGTCGGTCAGGAGGCGGAGCGCTTCCGCGCGGTCGCGCACCGCCTGGGAGCGATTCCCCAGCCATGCACACATGGTGGTCGCGGCGAGATGACCCGCCCTATTCAAGAGCCACGCGTTGAGCGCGGAGTGTTCCGGCGAAACGACAGCGAACTCGGCGTCGGTCTCGAACGGCGCATCCACGGAGAAGGGCAATCGGAGTTGCGAGCAGGTCGGGACCCCTGCGATGAGGCGTTGGGGTTGGGGAAGCCCGGCGATCAGGGTGATTCGGCACCGCCGGGGCTGGTGATCGAGCGGGCGCAGTCGATTTGAGCTGCCAGTTCGGAGGGCCTCCGGGATGTCGAGGAGCCCTGACCGGACAACAAGCACCGTATGCAGGTCACCGGCTGCGGATACCGTCGCCCGGAGCGAATTCGGAGTCGGCCCCGGACCTGTCACCCGCATGTCGAGTTGCTGGCCATTGAAGGAGATGGATCGCAGCCGGAGGCGTGCGCCAGGAAGGAGCGGTCCTCAGCCAACTGTTCGAGACTCTTCTCCAGCTTCCGCTACCAGCCACGGTTGGTGATCGCGATGGTGTAATGGATTGTGCCGCCTGTTCTCTGATCCGATGGAAGGAGCGCAGCCGAGCCAGCACGACCGACCGGCACGCGGAAGGGGGCGGGCCGTCTCGGAATGCTTCGAGCAGAACCTCGAGATCGGTGAATGTGGCTTCAGGCTCGCACAGCATCTCCACCCTTCCGTCCGCAAGCTGTGCCGTTCCCTCCAAGATTGCGGAGGCCATCGGCGACGGGAGCAAGCGGATCGTCAAACCCTGAGCCCCATACCTCCATGAAACGACTCATCCTCTCCTCCCTCGCTCTGCTCGGTTCAGCCTGAGCGGCCCTCGCAGGGGACGCGTTCTCTCTGGGCGCGACCAACGGCACCCTCTCGAGCGTCGCCGTGCCCGCCCAGCCCTTCGCCAAGATCCGCGTGCAACTGGTCTCGGGTGTCAGCGACAAGATGACGGCGAAGTTCAAGTTCTACCGCGCGGCGGCCAGCGCCGCGGTGGCGGGGACCGTCCTCACCAACCAGACCGCCGTGCCGGGCCCCACCAACGCCACGTTCACCGCTTCGGATGTGGTGGTGATCTACAGCCTCGGCACCAACCGGGGTGCGCGGGCGGTTGTGAGCTCGGCAAACGCCACGGCGATCACGCTCACGGCGAATGCGACCATTCCGTTGGCCTCCGGCGACACCGTCTTCAAGATGAGCCAGATCGGGAGTCTGTCGTGCGGCAACGCCACGACCACCATCTCGGGGGAGTATTTTTAAGCTCCCCCGTCCGATTCGCCGAATACCCCCGCATCGGAAACGGTGAGGGGGTCTTCGCGGGGAGGTGTCGGCGGCCGCGCTATGGCAGATCCATTCTCGGATTGTGCTTCGGCTCGGCCTGGCGCCCCCATTCCGGCATCCCTCGTTTGAGCCACTCCTCGTAGCTCATCATGAGGTTTGCACGGTCAGCTACGACTGCGGCTAGAAGCGACACCAGTACGATCACCAAGCTCAGAACGGGCAGGCGTTTCGTTGCAAACCACAAAGCCAGGCACAGCGCCAGAAAAAGGGCGAAGATCGTACAGAAGCCCTGTGCGCTCGATCCATGGTTGGTTGGATACCTGACAATAATCATTGCCAGCATGTAGAGTGCCACCAGCCCACAGGCCCCCGCCAGAATCCGATCCAGATATGCTCCTGATGGATTCAAGGCTAACGAGGGTCTGGATCCGTCACCCTGAACCCCGGTGGCGCTGGGAAGTGTACTGGCCGCCGCGCTGGTCCGAAGGTGTTGTCATGTCCCCCGTCCCCAAATGACCAACGGTAAACTGTAGCAGACCGCCGAGATACCCGGGAGAACCACGTTCTCCTGTCGGATTGAGTAGAGAACTGGGCATAGCCCGATTGACCGATACCTGCTACCCCCTATCCCTGCGTCAGCGATCCAGCGACAGAGCTTCCATCAGGATCATTTAGCCCAGTGCTGCACCCGTGGCACCGGACTGTGCCGCCTGGGCTCCAGTTCAAGTCGGAAAGCGTCCTGAGCGTCTGCGGGCCCACTGAAGAAGCCTGGAAAAACAGGCGACCGGGGCCGGAGTGACTGAAGATCGCCACCTCCTTGACTTTCAGATTAGGATCGTCTCCGTCAGTCGCGCACTTGGCACTCTCCCACGCCGCAATGAAGTCCGTCGCGGTGAGCGCCCCTTTGAGCAGGACACGATCACAGGCCGAGTTGAACTCAGACCGAGCCTCGATTTCCCGCTTGCGAGTGTCGGCGGCCTGCTTGAATGCGGATTGCGAATCGTTTGAGTAGTAGATGATCACGTAGGTATCGAATCCCAAAGCGTCTGTCAGCGAAATCGGGTTGTTCGACGTGGAGGCCCAAAGGTTGGTTCCCCCTTCCTCCCCAATCGGATCAGGGCTGATCCAACGCCCCACATTGGGGTCGTAAAATGCGGACGCGGTGTGGCAGAACGCCAAGAGAAACGCGGCAAGGAACAGGCGACGAGCGTGCGTTCTCATGGCAAGGAGGCTACCGCCGTCCCGGTACGGTTGGCAAGCCCGACGGAGAAGGCGTCGGCGGCGGGGGCTGCCACGCCATCGCTCACCGCCATCCACCGTATCTTGCTTCGGAATCCTCCGATCAAGGCGCAACGAGAGTCTACTTTTGCTGCAGTGCCGCTACCGCTCTTAGAAGTTCTCGTGCCTCGACGGGATACGCACTGGGATCGCCATCGACACAGATCGCCCTCGACACAGATCGCCCTCCGCATCCGCTGATCGTCCTCGTCCTCTCCAGCCCCGATGCCTAACCCTCAATTCCAAGTGGAGGTTTACAACGCGGAGTTCGAGAAGGCGCTGATTCGGTTCCAGGAACAAACCCGCCTCGGCTGGCCGCAGGTATTGAGGATGCAGGCCCGGTTGCTGGTCCAGCGATTGATCGAGTGGACGCCGCCGTTCGGCAGCGACAAGGCCGCCGAGCGCAAGGGGCAGGCTGCGGTGGCGCGGGACGTGAGGAAGGTCACCGACTTCCACGGGTTCCAGTTCCGGGATCTCTCGATCCAGAAGGCGTGGGAAACCAACGACAAAGACGCTCTGAATCGGATTTTCAGATCGAGCCCGCACCTGGAGAGGTTTCGGTTGCTGGAAAAGCCGGTCGCACAGATCCACCAGAACGTGCGGCGCAACGGGCGCGTGCCGAAGCATTACGAGCCTCGGTTTGTCGTCATGGACGGGGGGCGGAGGTCCGGGGACGGCAAGATCGCCGCATACATCCGCTCGGTGAACCGGCGCGTGGGCAAAGCCAAGGCGGGGTGGATTGCCGGGGCCCGGCTCCTGGCCTCGCGGTTCCCGGCATGGATCGCAAAATCGGGTGGCGAACCCACGGGGTCGGCGCGCGACCTGACCCAGCAGGAACGGGATCCCTCAATCACGCTCTCCAATCACGTCCCCTACGCCTGCGCGTGCATCTCCTTTAAGGTGCGCGGTCGCTGCTTCGAGACGATCTCCCGAAACTCGCTGGGGCTCGCCAGATGCGGGCCTTTCTTGACTGGCAAAGAGGATTCAGTCGATTTCATGGGATGCATTATCCTCTCTGAACTCTCCCGTTTTGTCAATCCTTGGGTGATACAATCGCCATTGGGCCGCAAGCGCCTGGACGACCCCCGGCGTTTCTTCAAGGCCGCGTGCCAAAAGCTCCCGCTGCATCCATTCTGATTGCCGTTGCGTGTCGGACTTGAAACGATCCGGCGCAGCCGCCGGACTCATGGCGAGCACGCTGCGGGATTCCCCCACCACGTCATCGGCGGAGCGGATGCCGAGGGCGTTGAGCCGGGCGCGGGCCATGCGCAACCCGGCGTTGAGTCGGTTGTGGGCGGCCTGCGCGTCAATGCCTGCCTCGCAGGCAAGGTCAGCCATCTTCCGCCCATCCAGCGCGGCGAGGATTGCCTCGCGCGGGGCCTTGGGCAGCCCGCTGGCGATCTCCCGGCTCATGCGGATGGCCTCGTCCTCCGGTGCCTGCGAGGCGGCTAGTTCTGCGGCCCGTTCTGACCCTTGCCCAACTGGTCCAGAATCAGGTTCCGCTGCTTGCGCCGGGCGATTCGCTGCACCTCCTCCAGTTCCGCGAATTTCACTCGATCCGGTCCCGTCAGGACGAGGTTTGCGAAGGTTTGCAGCCTGGACGGCGGAAAGGGTTCGTGTGCGGGTTGGCTCATATTCTCCCAAATACGCCGTAGACCCGCTTTCTTCACACAGCACGTGCCGAACCGGCGACGCCCGTCGAACCCGCACTGGGCCTTGTTTGGCAGGCCATCGTCAAACAAATCGACCCGCCCGGCAGCGTGAGTGAATGGATGAGTGCTGCGGACTCACCGCGCGCGAGTTTTCATCAGCATCCCTGGAGCATTGGAGGTGGCGGGGCACCGACTCCGCGAAGGTCAAAGCGACGCTCGATAGCTACGTGGTGACGCCGCAGCTTGTGACGTGTTTGACGAGGCGCTGAACCTGGTTTCATGGCGGTGCTGCTGGGTGGTTGATAACATGTGGACATCGTGTGGATATTGTGTAGAGTCGCGCCATGCCAAAAACCCTCGGACATCCGAAACGCCAGACCCGGAACATTCGCGTCGTCGCCAGCGGGAAGTCGCAGCCTTTGCACAGGAAAATCGTCGGCGTGCTCGAACAGTCGAAAGACGGAATGACCGTCGGGCAGATCATCAGCAAGCAACCCCAGCAAGCGCAGGCGCTGAAGATTCGCAGCCAGATCGCGAAGCTCGAGGAGCTGCTCAAGTCCTTGCACGTCGTCGAAGTGCCGAGGGTCATCCTGCCGGAACTCCACGATGGGGGAACGGGCCGCATCGACGCGCAAAAGGTGGCCGACTTCATGGGTGTGCCGCTCAAGCAACTCTCGGAAGGTCTGGGCCTGAATTACAAGGCCGTGCATCGCAGTCCCTCTGCCGCGTCTCTTCAAAAGGCTCTCATGCCGGTGAAGCGGTCGCTCGAATATCTCCAGCAGGCGTTTCAAAAGCCCGAAATCATCCGCGCATGGCTGAACACCCAGCACCCGATGCTGGATGACCGGACCTCGCTGGAAACCATCCTCGAAGGCAAAGCGTTCGCAATTGAGCGACTGCTCGGGAATGCGTGGGAGGGCGTGGTTTCCTGATGGTCAAGGCGCAGCGACTCAAAACCGCTCTGGCGAAGGCGAAACTGATCGCCGTGCATGGCCCGTGGTCACGGGCGGTCGAGTTTCGCCATCTGCACGTCCGGACGCCGGACCCGCTGTGGGGCGGGGCGTCGAGAATCCACGGCGCGCGGTTCACGCCGCAAGGCGGGTTCGACAGCATTTACCTCGCGTGGACTTCGATTACCGCGCTAGCGGAAGTGCAGGCACTCGCCTTCCTTGCTGGTGGCATTTTTCAACCGCTCACGCCGCCTTGGGTGCTGATGAGCGTGGACGGTGTGGCGAGTGGTGTGCTCGATCTCACGGATAAGGCGACGCTGAAGGCCTTGGGAACGAACGAGCAGGAAATCAGCGGCGCGTGGCAGACGGCTCCATTCCCGCCGACGCAGATGCTCGCGCAAGTCGCCTACGACTTGGGGAACATCGTCGGGATCAAATACCCGTCGGCGAAGAACCTCGGCGGCGGAATCAATCTGGTCGTCTTTCCCGACCGGCTGCCGCTGACCGCAACGGATTATCTGGAAGTCTTCGACCCGCACGGAAATCTGGCGCAGCGAATCGGCGCTTAACGCGGCGCGAACGAGGAGCCAGAAGACTGACCTATGCCCACTCTGCTCAAAGCCCTGATCACCATTCCCGAGCACGTCGCGAAGGGCGACTTCGTACTGAAACTCACGGAAGGCACCGACCCGTCGAAGGTCAAAGCGACGCTCGGAAGCTACGTGGTGACGCCGCAGCTCGCCGCGTGTTTCGACGAGGCGCTGAAGCTCGTGCAGTCCGCGATTCAAGGCTGAATTCCCTGCTGGCGGGGAACGCGGAACCACGGCACGACAAGTCGTTCATCCCGGGTCAGGAAGCGAACGAGGTGCTGCGCAAGTGCAAGGAATGGGCGGCGCACGGCGGGGCACTCCAGGTGCAGGACGGCGCGGGTGGCACGCAGACGATTTCGATCCGCATCACCGGCGTGGATTTGCAGCCGATCCTCGAGAACGCCGAGAACGCCGAGAACGTGGACAACTACGGCAACAAAGTGGCGCGGGTGAAGATGCTGGTCTTCGAGGCGCCTGGCGTGCCGGACCATCAGGAGCTTTTCTTCCGACACGAGTTTCGCTGGCGCGGCACCGACCGGCAGGCGGAGGTGTGCTTCGGCAACATCCGTGAGATCAGCGACGACCGACTGGAAGTGCGCGGCGAGGATTGGAAGATTGTGATCGACTATCCGTTCGACCGCGACGGCCACAACCTGAACGAAGACCTCGACCGGCTCGAAACGTTCCGCGCGACCTTCCCGGCACAGCGTACCATTTGCTGGCTGCCGAGCTTTCTGAATCACGAGGCGCAAAAGGCCATCGGGACGCTGGTGCGTTTGGAGCACATCCTTTCGGAGAATCGATTCAAGACGTTCGTGGCGCACCTGTCGGAGCAGGATCAGGCGGCAGCCAAGCCGTTGCTCCAGAATCAACGCGACCAGCTCCGCAATCAGATCGAGGCGCTTTACGGGCTGAGACTGGCAGCGCCCCAGTATGCGGACACGGCGAACCAGATTGAGGGGGCGGAGCATTTTCAGGCATTGTGCGAGCTGAACCCCAGGCCCCCGGTTGCTTCAAACCTTCGCGATGCGCTCAAGCTTTGGTTGATACCAGTCCATACTTCGGTGATCCAGTTCCTCTAGCAACAGCGCATCGCCACACAGCGCATCGTCACTCCAGCGACCAGCCGCTCCGACATGCCGGAGTCATCCCGGTAGCCCGCATCCTGGATCGAGATCAGATGGGTGACCCCGTCCCTCGTGTAGATCGGCAGCTCGAGTTCCCCGCACACGGCCAGTTCGCTGCCTCCCGCCCTAAGGAACTTCCGATTCGCGGTTGGGTTCGGTTTCATCCCCGGTTCAATTCTTCAGCGCTTCCACCAACTCCGCGATCTGGCCCTGCGTCGCACGGGCTTCCTCAAGGTCGCTCCGCCGACTGGCGACCCAGCTCAGTGCCTGGGCGACCGCGTAGAGGGTGGTGGCCGGGACTGCCGCCCCCGGCACCCGCCCGAGCAACCGGACATTGCGCTGACTCGGGGATCGCTTCTCGAAGGGCGGAACGAACCCGGCGTCGTGCCCGGATGTGCAGATGTGCCAGATCCGCGCAGCCGACAGGGTGTTCCACTTCCCAAGCACAGGCCCATCAACCCATGCGCGCAAGCGATCCGACCCCACCTTCACCTTGGCCCACGCCATCATCGTTTCGCGGTCCCTGGAGGCCACCTCAAGCTGATCGTTTAGTGCGGAGAACACATCCTCCACGCTGGCACCCGGGGTGTGCGCCAGCCGCGTTTTGCTGACCGTCAAGCCAACAGCCAGCCCGTTCGAGCAGATCAGTCGATACCAGCCGAGGCGGACGAGCAACGCGGCTCCGCCATCGACGGAATTGAAGGACACCAGATGCAGGCGCACCGGATGAGAGTCAGGTCCCACCTCGAAACGGGTTCCAAGATCGACGCGAGTCATTGCCCGGGCACCGTTGGCGGTCATCTGAATATCGACTCGGCCCAGCTCTGCGCCCGAGACCTTCCGGGCCGCATCGAGGGTGTGCTCAAAGACGGTGCGGTTTTGGATCAGCTGATAGGACTTGGATACCAGTCCCACGACCGCAGGTGCATCGCCCGAGGCCGTGCGGACGATGAGATCGGCGTAATCATCTCCGGCTAGCCCCAGCATCCGGGGATCCAGTTTCTCGAACAGGGGAATCTGCGGGACTAGGTCGGCGGGCGTGCCAGAGATGGCAGCCGCCGTGGGCAGCGACCCCCACCGGTTGGCGTCCAGCGGGCGGATGAACGGAAGGGAACGGATGTCGGCAGCTCCGTCACTCCCCGGCGACGAGCTCTCAGCGACCAGCCGATACTCCGGTTCCTCGGGAGATGCTGCAGGGAGCGCGGGTCCCGAAGCTGCAGCGAGAAGGTTGCGGTGTGAACTCGGTTCGAGGGTGATCATGGTTTTTGGTTCGGGGGCCAGTTGAGGGTCCCCAGGTTTGGGATGGAGAATGAGAGCATGAACCCGGCGAACTCCTGCGGGATGATGGCGGGGGCTCGTCGTACTCGCTGGCGAATCGGACGGCGTCCGCCCGGCCCTCCGCGGTCAGGGGGATGTCCTGCGGATCGGTGGTCGCCAGGCCTGCGTTCGCCGCGCTCTCCGCGTGTCGAACCAAAATGTGGGTGGGGATCATTCGTCGTTCATCCTGGCCCGGTTGGGGGCTCCACTGTTCCAATACGCCGCAGCCCCGGAAAAGTTCACGGGTTTCTGCGGATTATTCAGCTCGCTCCAGCACTGCGCGCAGATCGGCTTGAAATGGCTGATGACGACCGCCTGCCGAACATGGTGGCAACGGGAGCATTCCTCCGGCGGTCGGCGGGGTTCAGGGGCGGATTTCATGGGCTCAGTATTCGTCATGGGGTGGGACTTTTGCGGGGGTAGCCCCCTCGATGACGAAATTCGAGGGATCGAGCACGGTCTCCCCGGACCACCGGTAGGCAGCCAGCCCTCCGCCTCGGTGCACGCCCTGATCGATGCAGGCTGCGTTGGGGATCAGGGGTTGAGCAGGTTTGGGAAATCCGTAGTGACCGAAGATGAGCGGTGGGGCGTCGGCCGCGTAGCCCATGATCCGTGAGCGGTGTTTGATCGGCAGCTCTTCGCCGTCCAGAACTCCCTCGGGCACTTGGAGCACCAGATCGCGGCAGCGCCAGTCCGCGGGGGTTAGCCACCACTTCACCCGGGCGTCGGTCCGGAGTTGCCCCTCGCTTCCCGGGTAGCCCTTCCCACCGGGCAGCGGGATCTCGGGGCCTTTGAGGAGCCGGTCGGAGGCGTGTTGTTCGGGCGTCCGCGGGGTGCCGGGCGGGCGCAACATTGAGCGGCGGAAGCGCGGGCTGCCGCCGAGGTCGGCGATGGCGGCGTCATCCCAGCAGGCGTGGACCACCCGCACCCCCCCGAGGTCGAGGAAGAGCGGCAGGGATTCGAACCATTCGAGGTAATCGGCCCACTCCCCCGGCCGTCCTTCGAAGGCGGCCAGGGTGGCGGAGTGTTGCCCGACATTGGCCGGGGTGTGCGGGCGGACAAAGCCGCCCGAGCCATCCGGGGTGTGGAAAGCGATGGCGTTGTATTCGTGGTTGCCCATGATCGCCAGCGCGTCCCCCGCTTCGACCATGGTTCGCGCCAGTCGCAGGGTTTCCCGCACTGCGGGGCCGCGATCCACGAAATCCCCGAGGAACACCACCTTCCGCCCATCGGGATGGCGCCTGCTCCCTGCGATCCCCCCGTAACCGAGACGTTCGAGCAGACGTTCGAGGAGGGCGTGTTGTCCGTGGATATCGGCGATGATGTCGTAGGTTGTCATTTCGGTTCCTTCTGGGTCAGAGCAAGCAGGCCATGGGCGAGCTGCCGGAGCGGATGGTCGCCCAGATTCAGTTCGCGGATCGATAGCGCCCCCGCAATGCCCGGCAATTTGTCGATCACGGCCAGCGCGGGGCTCGCCAGGTTCGCAGTGTCGATTCGAGCCCGTTCCGTGGCGTTGCGAAGGGAGGCGAGGGTGGATTGATGTTCGGCGGTTTCGAGTTCCAGGATTCGGGCCGCTTTCTGGGTTTCCCGAGCGACGGTGTTCAGGTGCTCGTCGAGGCGAAGCGTCCGCTCCCGATTCTCGTGTTCGAGCGCGGCCAGTTCGCGGGCGTGGGTCAATTTCCGTTCGGAGATCTCGCGGTCACCGGCCAGCCGGCTGGTCTCGCTGGCCAGACGCATTTCGTCACGGTATTTCGCCTGCATGTTTTCAAAGAGGGTCTCTGACGAGATCCGGACGTTCTTGATCTCGATGGTTTCGATGGCCAGGCCCCACTGCCCCGCGATGTAGGCGAGTTCCTCTTTCAGCCGCAGAATGATGCTGCCGCGCTTGCGCAGCACTTCTTCGATGCTCATGTTGGCCACTTGATGGCGGATGGCGGATTCGACGACGTCCTTGAGGTGGGTGCTGATCGTGCGCATCGCCCGCTCGGGATCCTCGAAGTCGAAGTTCCGGCAGGCATTCCCGGCCTCGGTGATCTTCCAGATGGCGAACCCGCTCACCTCAACCCCCTGGTTCTCCGCCGTGATCTGGTCTGCCGCAAACCCGAGGCTATGGGTGCTGGAGGGAATGCGATAAACCCGGTCGATCAGCGGCAGGCAGAGAAAACTGATCTCGCGGCCCTGCGAACGGGTCCGCCCGAACCGCTGATGGATTAGGAACTCTGCGGGGTTGGCGACGATGTATCCGAAGTTTTTCATGGGTGTCCTTTCTTTCTTCCTCTTTCTACCCCATGACCGCGGTGTTGAATATCGCGGAGAACCCAAGTAGCATGACTCGAAAGTCATGTATCGATCTCTGCTCGCCCAGTCCGGATTTTCGATGGATCGGCTCGCCGGATTTTGCGCATTCGCCGATCACGGTTCCATCGCCAAGGCTGCCCGGGGCGATCCGAATGCCGCCTCGCTGATAAGCCGCCAGATCCGCGAACTGGAGATGTTCTTTGGCGTGGAGCTGGTTCGGCGCCGGGGACGGGGTCTTGAACTGACGAAGGCGGGGATCGAGTTGGCGGTGATCGGACGGCAGAATTTCAAGGGGATTGCGGATTTTGCGGGGCGGTGTCGTGGACTCGCATGGTCGCTGCGGATCGTGGCGTCCAACAGCGTGGCGCAGTGGTTGTTGCTCCCGCGCTTGGGTGCCCTGCTTGACCGGGTGCCCGGGGTGCGGTGCGAGATCCATCACGCGCAGACCCAGGAGATGATCGCCGGGGTTCGCGAGGGTGTTTACGATCTCGGTTTTATTCGCAAGGATGCGCTCGATGCCGGGCTCAAGAGCAGGGTGCTGGGTGAGATCGGCCATTCGGTGGTGATTCCCAAGCGGCTTTCGCCCAGCGCTCCGAAAAGCGCGGGGGCCGCGATGACTTCGTTGCCGATGGCGCTGCCCATCGGCGGGAAGATGCGGGAATCGGTTGATCGGATCGCCGCCCGGAACGGCGGTGTGACAAACGTCAAGGTGGCCTGCTCTTCGTACCTTCAGGCCGCCCAACTGGTTGCGGCCGGGGTGTGCGCCGCGGCGCTGCCCGACACCGCCCTGGTCTCGTTACGCGGTCTGCTCGTTCACCGGCTTCCGCTGCCGGACCGGTTCACGCTCTGCCTGGTCTGGACCGCCAGAAACGCCGACACACGCCCCGCCCTGGCCGACCTGATCGAGGCGATGCAGGAGACGATGCGGCTCTGACTGCGGACCGGCATCCCGCCTCGCCCCCCTCCTTGATCGATATCGTGTGGCCCCCCAGTTGCATTGTGCCTAACGGTGGGGGGGGGGCGGATCTCATTTTCGAGCGCGAGTTTCGGTCAATACTGACGTCCCTGACACGACTGCCTGTAAGCAGTTTTGTAATCAAAATCAGTCTGTTTGCGTCGCAAGTGACTGCAAATCAAGCTGGCGGATGGGGAGGGATTCGAACCCCCGGTACCTTGCGGTACACACGCTTTCCAGGCGTGCGCATTCGACCACTCTGCCACCCATCCAGTCGGTCTGCGGACCCGGCAGAATGAGTGACTTAAGGTCCGGGGGCAAGGAGGAACGCTTTCCTGATGCGATTGCGCCACGACAGGAACAACCCGAAATCACGAGTGGCCGGGGAAGGAAAAGAAGGCGTCCGCCCGCCGACCCGCCTCCCTTCGTAGCGGAATTCCCGAGAATTCCGTCGTCGCATTTCCCGGAATCGAACGTTCCGAACGTCCGTTGGCCGGTCTATTCCCCGATGATCTTCACCAGGGCACGCTTGCGACGGCGTCCGTCGAATTCCCCGTAAAAGATTTGCTCCCACGGGCCGAAATCGAGGCGCCCTGCGGTCACAGCCACGACGACCTCGCGCCCCATCACGGTCCGTTTGAGGTGGGCGTCGGCGTTGTCTTCGGTGCGGTTGTGCCGGTAGCGGTCGTGGGGTTTCTCGGGCGCCAACTGTTCCAGCCACTCCTCGAAATCGGCGTGCAGCCCGGGTTCATCGTCGTTGATGAAGACGCCGGCGGTAATGTGCATGGCATTGACCAGGCAGAGCCCTTCGCGGATGCCACTGTCGCGGAGGCAGGTCTCGACCTGGGGCGTGATGTTCAGCAGGGCCCGCCGTTGCGGGATGTCGAACCAAAGCTCCTTGCGATAAGATTGCATGAGGGGGTGGGAAAACTGGAGTCAGCCTCCAAGGTTTGGGGTTGACAGGCAACCCGATCTTTTTGTTCATCCGCTTTGTCCCGGACCAAAAAGGGTTGATCCCTGCGGTGCGGAAGCGATAGTTGGCTCCTTGTTTGCAGCGTTGGGCTTTGCGCGGTTAGCTCAGTGGTAGAGCACTACCTTGACACGGTAGGGGTCACAGGTTCGAACCCTGTACCGCGCACCAGATTTGATTTTCCCAGACCCGTTCGCCAAGGGAGGGGTGAAAATTCCTCCGGAGTGAAGCCCCCTTCACCCAAACCGTCAGTAACCGTCCAGAAGAATACTCGCTCTCCCGCGCGAGAAGCGGCGAAGCGCGAGGGGCATGGGGCGAATGGGACCGACCGATCGGACGGATCGCGCCGATGAGGCGGCGGGGCGCGGGAAGGGGAGCGGCGGTCGGCGCGGACGGTTTGGCGAAGCGGCTTCGCCCCGGACCCGGCGAGTCAAGGATGCGTCGGCAAGGTCAGTCGAAACTCGGTCCAATCGGCGTTGCTCCCGGCAAATTCGAGTTCGCCGCCGTGAGCGCGGGCCAGTTCCCGGCTGAGCGCCAGCCCCAATCCGAAGCCCGGCACCACGCGGCTGCGGGAGGGGTCACCGCGGAAGAACCGTTCGAACAGGCGCGCCCGATGCGCCTCCGAGAGGCCCGGGCCCGTGTTGCCGACGGTCACGCAGACGCGGCCCGGCTCCGTTTCCAGGGATAGGCGGATTTGTCCGTTGGGTCGGTTGAACTTCACGGCGTTGTCGATCAGGTTCAGCAGGATCTGGCGAAGCCGGGCGGGGTCGGCGTTGACGGTGATCGTCTCGGGAGCGGAGAGTTCCACCGAGAGGGCCGAGCTTTCGCCGAGCAGCCGGATGTCTTCCGCGGCTGAGGCGAGCATCAAACCGAGGTTCACCGCCTGTCGATCGATCTGGATGGTGGCGTCATCCGACCGGGAGAGCAGCAACAGGCTGTCCACCAGCGCGGACATCCGCCGCACCTCTTCCAGCATGGACTGGATACGGGCGGCCCTGGCCTCGGGGGTCCTGTCGATTTGCCCGACGCTCTCCAACTCCGCCCGCATGACCGTGAGCGGTGTGCGCAGTTCATGCGAGGCATTGGCGGTGAAGCGTCCGATGCCTGTCTCTTATACACATCTGACGCTGCCGACGAATAGAGAGGTGTAGATCTCGGTGGTCGCCGTATCATT
>ENA-ORBV01007240-ORBV01007240.1-microbial-mat-metagenome-genome-assembly--contig:-NODE-7240-length-19127-cov-18.501680_pt1 | contig 19127 bp, 12 predicted proteins | sample MGYA00237777_ERZ505514 | MGnify/ENA primary metagenome ERZ505514 (study PRJEB26160, sample SAMN06269048) | microbial mat metagenome | isolation source: Oligotrophic lake microbial mat | place... | reverse complement strand
ATGTGTATAAGAGACAGCGCCCTGGGCGCCCGCGCGATACACCACCCCCACTCCAATGGCCGACAGCACCCGGTCCTCGCACTCGTGCATCGCCCGAGCCCCGGCTCGGGAATCGTCGTCATACCCCAGGCAGTGCAGCATGGCGTGAACCACATACAGCAGCACTTCCAGCTGCGCCCCATGCCGCCGCAGGGTCGCCTGCCGCTCCGCCTCGTCCAGACAGATCAGAATGTCCACGTCCAGGACGCGGGTCTTGGCCGCCGCTCCGTCCGCCATGTCAAAGGTCATCACGTCCGTGGTGCTGGCGTCGCCCAAGTGCTTCAGGTGGGCGGCCGACATCGCGACATCACCAACCAGCCGCACCCGCACTTCACCCAAACATTTCAAGTGTTCCGCCGCCGCGCTGGCGCGCTGACCCACCCACGCGACCAACTCCGCCTTCCATCGCCCGGTCGCGTCTTCAACATCAATCGTGCAGCGTGGCGTGGTGCTCAAGGCATCTGGCCGCCAGCCGCCCCCGGGGGGGTAGCCTGGCCGGCACGTTCTCCATGGCGGGCGAAACCCCCGCCGAAACCATCGGCGAGGGGAGAGTCTGGGCAACTCTATTGAGTCTGGGGGGCCGGGACCAACCCCGGAGGCTATGAACCAACCCAAGCTCTCAGATCGATGCACCCTGGACCGGGCGGAGTCGGACCCCACAGGTCCGAGGAGGCGTCGGGCGTCCAGCCCCCCATGCCCCACGATTCGAGGGCATCCTACTTGACGCCGCACGTTACGTTCGTATAATGACTGGACATGCCCTCCAATCGTCCCAAAGCGGGTACCACTTCCGGTTCGGACGGGCATAGGGAGTCCAAGTCTGATAACGCGGGCTCACCTCGTCCACAAGACCACACCGGGCCGCCATCAGACCTCGACCCCGCCCAAGCCGACGGCCTGATCGACGGCCCTGTGCGTGGTCGGGGGGCCGGGCTGAACCCCAAGAGCCGATTCGACGACCTCCGCCTGCACGTCCTGGGTGAGCACCTGGACGAGCAGGCCCGGGAGCACCCGTCGGGCGTGCAGGTCCGGACGCAAGTCTTTGACGACGACACCCGGGCCGTCCTGAATCGCGTGGACGTCCCGGACATCCCGTTCAGGTGGACGGTCAACCCCTATCGCGGCTGCGAGCACGGGTGCGTCTACTGCTACGCCCGCCCCGGGCACGAGTATTTCGGCCTGTCGTGCGGGCTGGACTTTGAGACCAAGGTGTTCGCCAAGCCCCGGGCCGCCGCCCTTCTGCGGGATGCGCTGGCCAAGCCCTGGTGGGAGGCTGAGGGAATCGTGATGTCGGGGGTGACCGATCCGTACCAGCCGATCGAGCGGAGACTTGGGATCACGCGGGCGTGCCTTGAAGTCCTGGCCGACTGCCGCCAGCCCGTCTCGATGATCACCAAGAGCAAGATGATCACGCGCGACATCGACCTGCTGGGCGAGCTGGCGTCGCACGGGGCGGCCCACGCCGCCATCAGCATCACGAGCCTGGACAACACGCTGGCGTCGAAACTCGAGCCGCGGGCCAGTTCGCCCCGCGAGCGGCTCGAAGCCGTCCGCGCACTCTCGGCCGCTGGCATCCCGGTCAGCGTGATGACGGCCCCCATCATCCCGGGGCTGAACGACCGCGAGATCCCGGCCATTCTTGAGGCCGCCGCCCAGGCCGGGGCGAAACGGGCGGGCTGGATCATGCTGCGGTTGCCGTATCAGATCAAGGACTTGTTTCTGGAGTGGCTCCGGCGGCATGTGCCCGATCGGGCGGCCCATGTCGAGAGCCTCATCCGCCAGGTCCGCGGCGGCGACCTCTACGACTCGGACCTGCACACCCGCATGCGCGGCACGGGTGCGATCGCCGACCAGATCGCCCAGATTCACAAACTCTACTGCAAACGCTTCGGCCTGGACCAGGACATCGCTCCTTTGAGCAACCGGGCGTTCCGAAGGCCGGCGTGGAGCGGGGATGAAAGGCAGATGGGGTTGTTCGGGTAGTGCATCACCCAAAAGTGGGCCGGGCTCTCCGAGCCGGGCCGCTCTCATACGGATCGTTGTTGCGACTCGGGCGTGCCACCGATCGTGGCTCTGCACGATCGGTGCGGCTTGGCCGGTGGCGACCGAGGCACCGATCGCTCAACGCAGTGATCGGTGGCACGACGACGCCCGAGGTCCATCACGAGTCCGTATCAGTCTGCTACTCACCCTCGGTCACCCGAAAGGAGTCGGCATGAACCAGAACCGACCGCGCGAGTGCCTTGGAGAGATCGGCACGACACCTTGGCTCAGCCCGGCGGCGTGGTCGGCGGGTCCGGGTCTGTGCCGGGCTCAGTCGTGGGCGGCGGGGTGCCTTCGGTGCCGGTCGCGGGAGCGGTGGGCGTGCCCGTGCCCGGAGTGGTTCCGGGAGTCTGGTCTGGGGCCGAGATCGTGGGAGTTTCGTTCACGGCCCCGCCTGGCCGGAGCAGAAACACCAGCGCGATACTCGCCCCGATGAACAGCGTGAACACCACGATCGTGAAGATCGTCAGGGCGTCGCCGATCTTGGTGCCGAACGCCGTCTGGCCCGAACCGGCGCCGGCCCCGAACGCGGTCGACAGCCCGCCGCCCTGCGGCCTCTGGATCAGCACCGCCAGCACCAGAATCACCGAGATCAGCACATACAGAACCACCAGCAGAGAGATCGTCCACATTGGCAACTGGGCCAGCGTCAGCGTCTGGGCCAAAACTGGGGCCAGAACTGGGGCCAGAACTGGGGCCAGCAGGGGGGTGAGCGTCGGGGCGAGCATCAGGGGCTCCAAGGACCAGGAGGGAAGGGAGAGGAGTTTAGGGCCGATGGGGGGCCAAGTCCGCCGCTCGCGACCCCTGGTTGACGCGAATGCACGCGGGAGGGGGCGAGGCTTTCCAGCCGCGCCCGAGAGCGGCGGGGCGTCTGTGCTGAGCGGAAGCCTGCTCGGGCACCGCCGCACCGAACTGAGTTCCGCTCGTTCGACGAGGCGCCGCCGGCTCAGGACGGGCTGGAAAGCCCGTCCCCCTCACTCTGGCGGGCGAGCCGCCCGCAACCTCCCCCAGCACAACCCGCCCTCGCTCCTTCGCTTTTGCTCTCCACCGCTTTCTCGCGCAACACCTGCGCGCCGCCTCAATCACAGACCGTCGCCCGCCGATAACAACCCGCACCACCAGGGAGACGAGCACGATGGGCACGGCACAGGCGGATCGGATCTGGCGTTCGTTCAGCAGGATTGAGACCACCCCGGAGGACCTGGCCGAGCAGTATGTCGCCCGCCTGATCGAGTTCGGGCTGGACGACCGTGCCGGCGGGCTGGACCTGGGCGGCAAGCACCGCTCGATCGCGGCCGCCCTGAGCCTGGTGGCCCACAACGCCGACATGCTCGATTCGATCCGAGGCGTGCTGACCAAGTCGCGGGTGCCGGTGATCGGCAATCTGCCGGACCGGGCCTCGATGCGCCGCGCCCGCGACCTGATGCTCGAGACGATCGAGGACGCCTCGCCCGAGGCGTTCGACGAACGCCTCACCGACGACTGGCGCCAGGTCGTGGATGTGGTCGCGTGGGCGATGTTCGGGACGGAGCCCGAGGCGGCCCGCCTCGTGGCGTGACCACGGAGCCACATGCGCGAGCACGCCCCGGCTGGTGGCGTGCTTGCCGCGTTGAGCAGGCGTGCTCGAAGAACCCCGCGTCACCGGCTGTTCCGCATGGCTGCCCAGAGCGGCAACCGTGCCACGCCCCACTGCGTTCCTCGGTGGCTTGGCGCCGCAGTCGGGAATCCTCTTCCTGGGTTGCGCGGCGGCTGAACTCTTCGCGTGCTCACGCCCGCGCCGGGGTCAGCACCCCGCGCTGAACAGGATCAGGTAGTAGAAGAAGTCGTCGTTGGTGATCGCGCCGTTGGGCGTGCCGTAGCCGGGCGAGCCGGGGACGGCGGCGGCGGTGAGGTCGGGCTTGCAGACGGGGGAGAAGTCGGGTCGGAGGATGATGTCGTTGGGCAGCAGCAGGCCGTCGCCGACGGCGAACTGGCCGACGTACGCGCCGGTGTCCTGGTTGTAGCGGAGCAGACGGTGGTTCTGCCAGGACGCGACGAGCATGGAGCCGTCGGGCAGCAGCATGTGCCCGACGGGACAGGCGATGGGTCCGCCCGCGCCGGGACCGATGCGGCGCAGAAGAGCCCCCGTGACCAGGTCGTACTCCCTGATGTCACTGGTTGGGTGCGAGGAGACGAGCAGGGTGCGGTGAGCAAGGGCGTGCCAACGGCCAGGGTGGGCGGAGGGCGTGTTTACACGCTTGGCTGGGATGATGCGCCCACATGGGCCGCGATCCGGGCGATGGACTCGCGGGCCTCGGCGTCGGCGATGACGGCGGACTGCCGCCAGGCGGTGAGCCACATCCAGGGCACGGGCGCAATGGCGAGCGGGAGGTACCAGGCGCAGGTGACCCAGAACTCGCGGGGGTACCAGTCGAAGTAGGTGGCGAGGATGGAGTCGGTCAGCGAGACGCCGGGCCAGATGCTGATGAGGATCACGAACCAGAAGATGCAGATGCGGGAGTGCTTGACGCGGTTCTCGAAGCGGAGGGTGGTTGAGGTGTTGCCGGCGGGCGGAGCGCTGGCGCCCGCGGAATCGGGAGACGCGACGGAATCCGACGACATGGTGACCAGCAGGCGGCGGTCGAAGTACTTGCCGAAGACCTCGATGTGGAAGGGGCGGTCGGGAGTGTCCGAGCGGCGGAAGCCCGCGAGTTTGCCGCGGCGTGAGGCCTTGTCCAGGCGGTCGAGGATCTGGGCGGGTGTGAGCGGGGCGAGGAGCACGGGCAGCGGGGCAGGGATGAATCGCTTTGACGCCGGCTTGGTCGCGCCATCGCCGGTGGCACCCGAGCCGGTGGCACCCGAGCCGGTGGCACCCGAGCCGGTGGGGGCCTTCGCGGCGTTCGGGGCGGCGTTCGGGGCGAGATTGGCGGGGTCGGCGTCGGGCATTCGTGGCTCGGGGTGTGAGTGTAGAGGCGGGCGTTGGTACGCGGCGTGCGGGCCATGCGTTCTGGCACGCCGAGTGCAGTCTGGTTGATCGACATGCCAGGGGACGTGCGTGAGAGGCCGGTGTTGCGTTTGACCACCGACGAGGGTGGCGGCTACGCCACGGTGTTGCGTCGTGGCAACGTGGGCCGGGGGGTTGGGTACGAGTTCAGCGGACCTCCTTTGCCCCCTCCGTCAGCTCGCAGAGCCTCGCTGGCACCTCCCCCGCACGCGGGGGAGAGGGCGCGGGCGTTGGCGCCCTCGGCGGCTCGGCGCGAGGTGGCGGCGGAGAATCGGTTGGCCGCGATGCAGGGGTTTGATCCGCGGGACCCGTTGTGGGTGCTGGCGGAGCAGGCGGCGGCGTCGATCGAGGGCGGGCGGGCGGCGGTGCTGCCGCCGGAGAGGCGGGCGAGGCTGCTGGCTGCGGGAGCGCGGCTGGGGCTCAGGCCGTTCGACTCGCACCTGGTGATCGCGATCGTGCAGGATGGGGCCAGGTCGGGCGAGCGGGTGGGTGAGGGGACCGGGCGGCGGCTGGGGCTCCTGCGGCGGGAGAGCGGGCGTGGAGAGGGGATGGCGATCGGGCTGCGGCTGGGGCTGGCGGCGCTGATCGCGGTGGGGATGGTGTTGGTGTTCTTGGCGTGGTTGGAGGGGGGCTGATCGCAGCCGCGGGCGTGAGAGCGCGATGGGGCTGGCATGTCTGGGGCCACGGGTGGATCGTGCGGTGGCGAGCGCCGCCCGCCTGGCTCGAGAGGCTTCGAGGGCCGACGCCCGCGGCTGGGTTGGAGTTGCGTGGAACCGCTGGGCTGTGTACGCTGAATCGACGTGGGGAGCGATCGGCCTTGGCATGGGGCGGTCGCCGGGCTCCAGGTGTCCACCGGAAGGGCGGACGCGGGGTTCGGGTCGGGTTTCCGCGGGGCTTGGCTTGAGGCCTGGCTCGACGCCGGGGGACCTGACAAGCACGAGGATGATTGTGTGCCGGTCGGCCCGCATTTGGGGCGGTCGGTGTCTTGGTCGCAGGCGGGGCCGGTAGGCTCCGCCCTCTGGGGTGGAGCGGAGCCAGAGCGCTCCGCTCGCTCGGACGTGGCGGGGCCGGGCGGCACCGCCCGTCCGATCTGATCGGGTCGGGGCGGAACGCCCAGACTCCCTTACTGGCAACAACAGGAGCGGCATGATGCGCAGGTCGAGCAAGGCTCTGGTCGGACGCAGCGGACGGGTGATGGGCGAGTCGTTCGAGGCGCTGGAAGCCCGGCGTGTGTTCTCGTTCGATCCGAGCACGGTCCCCGCGCTGGGCGACCTTGAGGACATCGACAACCCGGTGGCGCTGATCGAGACGAGCCTGGGCAACATCTATGTCGAGCTCTTTGTGGATGATGCGCCGACGTTCGTGGACAACTTCATCAACTACCTGGAAGCCGGGCGGTGGTCCAACACGCTGTTCCACCGGGCGTCGCAGGTGAGCACGTCGGGGCTGGCGGTGCTGCAGGGCGGCGGGTTCTACTTCACCGATGAGGACGAGGTGGACGAGGTCGAGGACTTCGGCGCGATCGACGATGAGGCGGACCCGGTTCGCCCTCACATCGAGCGGACGCTGTCGTTTGCCAAGTCCGGGGCCGACACGGCGACGAGCCAGTGGTTCATCAACCTCGAGGACAACTCCGACCTTGCGTTCCTGGTGGACCAGAAGTTCACGGTGTTCGGTCGCGTGGCGGATGACGCGTCGTGGGACGTGGTGCAGGCGATCCAGGACCTGCCGGTGCGGAACCTGCAGGCGGATCCGAACATCTCGGGGAGCGGGTTCCAGAGCAACTTCCGCGACACGCCGATCCGCGGAACGTTCAACACGACCACGGGCTTCACCGAGGCCAACGGGGTGTACATGGTGGCGGCGACGATGGCCAAGGCGGAGAACGCGGACAACTTCTTCGAGTCTCGCCTGGTGTTCCCCGACGGGTGGCGCGGGCCGGGCGTTTCGACGCAGGTCCGCCTGGGCAACGCCAACGGGTTCGCGGTGGTGTACCAGGTCATCCTGCGGTACCAGGACGGGGCGGCCCGTGACCAGACGATCACGACGGGGACGCTCAACGCGGACTCGTCGCTGGCGTTCCGGCTCTTCGAGGACGAGGTGACGCAGCCCTCGGACGTGCGCGCTCTGACGCCCTACTCGATCGAGGTGTGGTCGACCCCGCGCGACGGCGGGACGCCGTTCGACACGGTCTCGACGCCCGACGGCACGGACTTCGTTCCGCTGGCGGCCTCGATCGTGCACCGCGACTTCGGAGGGCAGATCTCGGAGCAGTTCTTCGACGCGAGCAACGCCGGGACCGCCCAGCAGGAGTGGCTGCTGCCGCGCGTGGAGGTGGACGGCGGCAACCGCGAGTCGTTCGTCGTGTTCCAGAACCTGTCGGACGAGGCGACGGTCGCGACGATCCAGTTTTTCCGGACCGACGGCACGGTCAAGACCCTGCAGCGGGACCTGCGGGCGCACGGGCGCGGCGGGATCCGCGTGGCGGACCTGAACCTGAGCGACGGGGTGTACGGGGTGCGGGTGTCGGCCGATCAGGCTCTGGTGGCGTCGGTGAGCGCGTACCAGTTGCTGGCGGGCGCGAAGCCGGCACGCACGGACGTGAACCCGGCGTGGGGCGCGCTGGGCACCTCGGGCAACGGAGCGACCCGCGGGTTCTCCTCGCTGGTCGAGATTCCGTCCAACGGCACGGCGTTCCTGGACGTGGTGCAGGAGCCGGGGGCGATCGGCTCGGCCGTCACGCTCGAGGCCTACTTCAACGACGGAACGAGCGTGACCAGCGCGCTGGTCACGGTGCTGACCTCGGCGGGCGGGCATCGCCAGATCAACCTGCGCGACGCCTTCACGACCAGCCAGGTGCCCAATGACACGGCGTTCACGCTGCGGGTTAACGGCAGCGTGGCGATCGCGGCCCAGACCACCATGTTCCTGGACGACATCGACGAGGCGGTGGCCGCCGACGTGGCGACCCGCGCGGGCGAGGTCGCGTACTTCTCCAACGGCTCCCTGCCCGACGGCGGGGGCGCGGGGATCGACGAGGTCATCTCGATCTTCAACCCGCACCGGGCGTCGAGCGGCGTGGACTTCCGCTACCAGCTTGAGTTCAGGTTCAGCGACGGGGTCGTGGTCTCGACGGGCCTGCAGACGCTCAACGACCTGTCGAGGGTCGACCTCTCGGTGGCGAACTCGTCGCTGCTGGCCGACGTGCGGACCAAGATCCTGACCAACACGACGCAGTTCAGCAGGTACATGATCACGGTGCTGGGCTTCGACGTGAGCGGATCGACGCCGACGGCGGCGCCGTTCGCGGCCCAGTTGTTCCGCAGCGGGGCCAACACGCAGTCGGTGCTGAGCAACCCGGTGTACTTCACGGGGATCGTGCCGTTCACGAGCGGGCAGTTCACCTGAGTCGTGATGTGATTCGATGAATGAAGGGGGGTGGGCGCGGCCCGCTCCCTTTTTCGTTTGGCCCAGCGGGTCCAAGGCGTGGCACGCTCGCTGCCTCGAGCAGGCGTGCTCGAACAATCACACGCCCTCGACATTCAGACGCCCATGACTCACGGCGTGCTTGCCCAGAGCGGCACGCGTGCCACCCATCGGGCCCACGGGCGAGTTCGCACCGAGCACGCCCGCAAAGCCGGGCTGATACGAACTCGTGACGGAAATCGGGCGTCGTCGTGCCACCGATCGCTGCGTTGAGCGATCGGTGCCTCGGTCACAACCGGCCTATCCGCACCGATCGTGCAGAGCCACGGTCGGTGGCACGCCCGAGTCGCAACGACGATCCGTATGACTCGGTGGCACAGCGCGTGTGAGTTGGGCGCGGAATCTGCGTTGAGAGTGGTGGAGACAGGGTTCCCCCCAACCCTGATCGGGCCTGCCGGGTGGGGCCGCGGTGCGGGCCTTGAAGGAGGGACCCGGCCGCGGCCCCTGGCGGGCACACCGAGCCGCGGGCGTGAGCACGCGGAGGATCGGGCGGTTCGCGGATCGCCGGATACCCCGGGGAGACTCCATGTGCTTACGCACGCGGCTCGGTCAGTCGAGCGGCCTGATGTAGATGTTCGCGAACTCGATGGGGTTGCCGTGCATCTGGAGCGCGATGGGGCCTTCGGCGGCGACGCCGGGGAGCTCCGCGTTTTCGAGGACGGTCTGCCCGTTGAGGACGACGGTCAGGCGGTCACCCTTCATGGTGATCTCGAAGCGGTTCCACTGGCCGATGGGGGAGTCGGCGACCGCGCGCGGCGTGACGCCGGCGCGGACTTGGGCGGGCATCGCGGCGTCGGTGCGGTAGCCGTAGACCTCTCCCGAGCCGATGGGCCAGCACCACATGTTGACCTGAGACTTGGATGATCCGCGGAGGTAGATGCCCGAGTCGCCGGCATCGGTGACATTCTGCATGGCCTGCGAGCCGTCTGGATTGAGTTTGACCGAGCCGTCGGGCAGGATGACGGGGCGATCGGTGGGCGTACCCGGGGTGGTCCAGCGCCAGTCGCAGATGAGCACGAAATCCTTGAAGGACTCCTTGCTCCAGAGGTCGGCCCCTTGGCCGTCGAAGGCGAGGCGCCAGTCGGCCGCGGTCCAGTGGCCCTCATGCTCGGGCTTGAAATCCCAGCCGGAGAAATCGACGCCGTTGTAGAGCGGGCGGGAGCCCTGGGCACGCGTGGCCGACTGCTCGGCGGGAATCGCGGGCGAGGCCGCGGGGAGTTCCTTGATCCGGATATTGCGGAAGTGGACCTCGGTGCCCTCGCTCTCGAGGCAGATGTAGCCGCGGCGGGGCGAGATCGAGTGCCCCTGCGTGACGACCTTGCCGTTGACGGCGAGACTGATCTTGCCGTCGATGCACTCGACGCGGTAGTGGTTCCACATGGGGGCCGGGTTGCTGCGGCGTTCGGTGGGGAACGCGCGGCTGGAGCCCTGGCGCCCGTTGAGCGGGGTCATGGTCGCGCCCCAGATGGGGAAGATGTCGCCATCGGACGTGAAGCCGTTGCCCTCCTGCCCGTCCATGACCTGGACCTCGACGGAGCGTGTGAAGGGCGCGCCGCGGACGGGGATGGGGTCGGACCAGACAAAGAAGCCGGCGTTGCCATTTGGGACGATGTGGCGATACTCGAGTTCGACGATGAAGTTCTCGTACTGCTTGTCGGTGCGGATGACGCCGGTGGGGATGCCGGTGCAGTGGATAAACGGGCCGTCGGCGTCGGACGCGACGGACCAGGTCTGCTCGGTGGCGTTGACGAAGGTCCAGCCGGTCAGGTCGGTGCCGTTGAAGAGATCGACGAAGCCCGGCTCGCGGGTGCGGAGGGCCTCGAGCGTCGCCTCGTGGCTGTAGGTCACGGTGTCGTCGGCCCAGTCGTCGGTGCGGAACGGGGCTGCGGGAAGGCCCGCGGCGTTGAAGAGGTTGGCCTCGGGCGAGCGGGACCAGTTGAAACGGACGGCGACGGGCTGGCTGACTTCGGCTGAGCTGACCATCACGCTCGAACCTGTGATGATGATGGTGCCGGGGTGGAAGCGTCGGTCCTGGCCGGCGACCTGGAACCCCGTGGTTGGGGCGGTCATCTGGTGGGTCAGGCCGTCGGCGGAGTTGAACTCGAGCTTCAAGAAGCGTCCTTGACCGCTCGCGCCAAGCGCCGGCGCGGCGGTGCGAAGCGTCGGGCCGGAGGCGACGACGGACTGATCGCCGTATGTGTGGCGCAGCGCCAGCCGGCCGAGGCGATGACCGACGTCCCGCTTGTTGCTTGGATGGATGTCGGCGTTGTCGCCGATGTCGGTGGTGACGACCATGCCGGTGTGCTCGACATCGGTGGCCGCGGCCTGGGCCTCGCGGAGGGCGACGGTCTGGCCGCCGTCGCTCGCGTAGCCGTAGGGCGCGATCTGGACCCAGTAGAAGGGCATGTCCGCACCTTCAAACCCATCTCGCCACAAAGCGATCCATGACCGCATGAGATCGGCGTACATCGACGCGTTGCCGCGATTGGACTCGCCCTGGTACCAGATCACGCCGCGGACCTTGAACGGGATGAGCGGGTGGATCATGGCGTTGTAGAGTGCGGTGGCGGTGTTGGCGTCGAGGTTGACGGGCTGGGACTGGGGCGGGAGCTGGGCGACGGCGGTGCCCCGCTGAGAGCGCCAGTCGCCGGCGAGCGGGATGGGAGCGCTCGGCGGATCGGACGGGGGCTGCGCCCCCGACACGGCTTGCAAAGCCGAGCCAGCACGGGCCGGCCCCGCGAGAGACAGGCGCATCTGGTCCGCGCGACCGTTGATCCCACCCAGCCCCCCGGTGTCATACGCGCGGACGCTGATGACGTTGACGCCGGCCCGAAGCACCCCGGCGGGGACCTCGTATCGTCGGGCGACCTGCCACGCGCCGTCGGCGCGGGTGCCGCCGACGTGGACGCCGTTGATCCAGGCGTCGTCGCGGTCGTCGATGGGGCCGAGCTCGAGCACGGCGGGCTTGTCGGCCCAGGATGCGGGCAGCTCGATCGTGCGACGGAACCGCACCATGCCGTCGAAACTCGCCAGGTCGCCGGTCCACGACGCGGGCAGTTGCATCGTCCCCCAGCCCGTGTCGTTGAACTCAAGCCCCGTCCAGGTGTTGCCGGGCTGCCCCGGCAGGCTGTCCAGACGGTCCCACCAGCTCAGGGCGGCATCGGCCATCAACGGCTCGCGCGCGACGGGGTCTTTGAGCTGCTCGATGGTGGCGAGTTCGCTGGCGTACTCATCGAATGCGGCGAGGGACTCGGCGTCCATCCAGGCCTCGATCCGCGTGCCGCCCCAGTCGGCGGCGATGATGCCGATGGGCATGGGCCAGCCGAGGTTCGCGGTGTTGACGCCCGAGATCTCGCGGGCGAAGTGGTAGGCGACGGCCGACAGCCCCGGGGCCGACTCGGGCGTCACGATGGTCCAGGCCGCGTCGATGTCCACACGCGGATGCAGCGAGATCTGGTTGGGCACCGTGAAGAAGCGGATGAACTGGGCATCGGCGGCGGCGATGTCCTCCTGGGCATGGTCGGTGGCGCTGAGCGGCCATTCCATGTTGGATTGACCCGAGGCGAGCCAGACTTCACCCACCCACACATCGCGCAGGGTGACGCCGGTGTCGCCCCGCACCGAGAGCTCGAAGGGACCACCGGCGTCGGGCGTCTGGAGGTCCGCTCGCCAGCGGCCGTTGTCATCGGCGGTCGCTTCGGCCTTGCCGCCCCAAGACGCGGTGACCGTCACCTTTACGCCCGGACGCTCCCAACCCCAGACCGGGCACTGCGACTCGCGCTGCAGGACCATGTGGTCGGTGAAGACGGGTGCGAGTTTGAGGTCGCCCAGGGCGGGGGCGGTGAGCGCGAGAGCGAGGAGCGTGGCGGTGCGGGTCATGGTGGCCTCCGGGGAGGCATGGTATGGGAAAAGCCGGCGCGACCGAGGACGCCAGGCTCTTCGAGGCGGGGGCGGCGGGCCTCCGGCCCGGCACGTCAGATCGCCGCGGAATCGATGCACATGCAGCGGGAACCGGCACTGGGGGCCGGAGGCTCCCTACCCCCGCAGCCGTCAGAGCGGGTCGGGGCCGCCGGGGGCGGGGCTGCGGCTCTGGGCGGTGGCGGAGGGGTCCAGACCGTCGCCGACATCGACGGGGAGGATGACCTTGAAGCGGGCGCCGGCGCCTTCCTTGGATTCGACGACGATGCGCCCGCGATGCTCCTCAATGATCCGCATGGTCACCGCCAGGCCCAGGCCCGTGCCCTTGAGGCCCTTGGTGGTGCGGAAGGGCTCGAAGATCCACTCGTGCCGCTCGGGTGGGATGCCCGGGCCGTTGTCGATGACCTCGATCTCGGCGTAGGCGTTGCCCAGGCCCAGCAGGGGGTCGGGGTCGATGTAGGTGGTGCGGACGGTGACGATGCCCTTGCCGCCCTCGACGGCATCAACCGCGTTGCTGATGAGGTTCATCAGGGCCTGGTGCATCAGGTTGGGATCGATGGGCACCGGGGGCATCTCGGGGTCGGCATCGACGATCAGGGCGACCTGCTTGTCGCGGCAGCGGTCGTGCAGCAGCGAGACGCAGTCCTCGACCAGCGCGCCGAGCTTGGTCAGTTCGATCTCCATCGTGCGCTGGCGGCTGTAGGCGAGCATGTTCAGCGTGAGGGCGACGATGCGGTCGAGGTTGCGCTTGAGGATGTCCCACCCGCCGCGGGCGATCTTGAGGTCGTCCCTTTTGAGGCCCATCTCGACCACGTCTGCCCCGCCGCGCAGGCCTTGCAGGATGTTCTTGATCGAGTGCGACAGGCTGGCGACGGTCTCTCCGATGGCGGCGAGGCGCTCGTTGTGGAGCTTCTCGTTGTAGAGATCGGCGTTGGCCAGGGCCAGGCCCGTGTGCTGGCCGATGGCGTTCATGAGGGCCAGCTGCTCGGCGGTGAAGGTGTAGTTGGCGATGGAGGAGTCGATGTAGATGGCGCCGAAGGTGCGCTCGCGGACGCGGATGGGCGAGCAGATGGCCGAGCGGATATGGAACTGCTGGACGCTGTCGCCGGCCATGAAGCGAGGGTCGCTCATGGCGTTGCTGGAGAGCACACCCTCGTTCTTCTTGATGGTGTGCTGGAGGATGGTGCGTGAGACGTGGATCTCGGCCGAGTCCTTGTCGCGGGGCTTGTCCTTGTACTTGACGACCGCGGGCTTGAGCTCGCCGGTCGTCTCGTCGCGGAGCATGATGACGCCGCGCTCGGGGCGGAACTCGCTGAACACCAGGTCGAGCACGCTCTTGAGCAGGTGCTGGCGGTCCATGACCTGGGTGGTGGTCAGGGTGGTGAGGCTGTAGATGATGCGGAGGTGGTCGATGGCGGCCGAGCGCGGCTCGGGCTCGGAGAGGATGACCGAGTCCTCGTTGGACCCGCCGCGCGACTGGAAGGTGGCGAAGGCGCGGCTGGGGAGGGTCTTCTCGAACTCGGCCTCCATCTGGTCGGGGCGCATGATGCGGACGACGTCCAGGGCGTCGCTGTCGGTCTCGCCGAACACGAAGAGCGAGGAGCCCACGCGGATCTGGTCGCCGGGGCGGAGCAGGGCGCGGTCGCCCAGGCGGCGGCCGTTGAGGTAGGTGCCGTTCTGGCTGTGCAGGTCGCGCAGGTACCAGACGCCCTCATCGGGGGTGAGCTCGGCGTGGCGGCGACTGACGGTGTTGTCCGAGAGCGGGAGAGCCTCGGACGAGCGCCCGATGAGCTGGGGCTCGTTCATGGGCAGCTCGAAGCGCTTGCCCTTGTCGGGACCTTGGATGACGGTGAGGACGAGCATGGCGTGAGGGTACGGGGTTGAACGAAGAACCGCGGGGTCGGACCCCGCGGCTTCCTGTCAATCAGGCAAGTTTGTGATGACGATCAGCCGCCGCCCGGGGGTGGGCCGCCGGGGCCCCCGCCGCCACCGCCGCCTCCACCACCGCCGCCGGGGACGACCGCGGTGACGGGGACAGGGCGGAACTGGTAAGGACCCGAGAGGGAAGTCGTCAGCGAGAGGGTGACCCAGCGCTGGCCGTAGCCCTCGGAGATGCGCTGGACGCCCTGGCCAGCGGGCCACCAGGGGTAGCCGCCGACCTCGCGGTGGATGTAGTCGGGGGCGCGGATGATGAGGCCGCCCTGGTAGTAGGTGATGGTGGCGGCATCACCGCCGTTGTCGGTCCACTGGTCGGATTCGACGAGCGCGATGATGAGGTCGATGACCTGCTGCGCGCGTTCCTCGCGCGGGATGGGTGTCGCGTTCTCTTCGTCGTTTTCCTGGAAGGGGCTCTGGCCGCCGCCGCCGCCGCCCTGGCCGGATTGGAGGACGGACTGCAGGTCGAAGTCGGGTGCGTTGTCGTAAGTCGGGATGACGAGCAGCAGGTCGCTGATGTCGTAGATCTGGACGCGCCGGGCGGCCGGGCGATTGAGGCGCTCGCGTGGGCCGACCTCGATGGTGCCCCATCGGGTCATCTGCCAGGTGTTTCCGGTGGAGAGCGAGTCGGTGCTGGCGGCCTTCTCGAGCACCAGTTCCAAGAGGTCCAGGGCGGTGACGTCCTTGGCCTCGACCGAGACGAGTGCATCGGGATCAAGCCCGTCGGCGTTGTCGTCGTCGAGCCAGAGGACCTCGATCTCGGCGGTGGTGTACTGCTGGATGAAGTCCATGACGTTCTGGAGCGACTGCTGCTCGAACGTGACGGTCACCGGCACGAACATTTTGAGGATGTTCTCCTGGTGGGCAGAGGAGGCCAAGGCCTCGCGGATTTGGCCCGGTTGGGCGGAGGCGGTCGGGACAGCTGCCAAGCCAGCAACGGAGGCCAGCGCGAACGCCGCCCGGGCGAGAGACGAGGCGAAGCGAGTGCGGACCATCGGAGTTCCCTTCGACAAACCTCGAACGAACGAGGGAAGCATACCACATACAAGCAGGAACCGTCGAGACTTCCAAGAAGCGCACGGCATTGCCGTGGACGTATTCTGGCCAGTTATTCGGACTTTGATCGGGCAGGCTCGCCCAGTGGGCCAACCAGGGCACGGTGGATGTAGTCGGGTGCGTGAATCACCAGAGCGCCTTCGTAGATCTGGATGATCGCGGGGCCGCCATTGGGCTCCCACTGCGGCGTCTCGACCATCGCCATGATGAAATCGCGGAAGTTGGCGGCGCGATCGGGACGGGCCGGTGGAGGTGCCAATGTGTTATCGGACGGGAACACCCACTGGTCGGGCCCTGAGCCGGGGCCGAGGGGTTGCCCGGCGGTCGAGGCGTCCAACCGGGGGGCGTCTGGCGGTTCGGGCAGGATTGTGAGAAGGTCCTGAACGTCGTAGACCTCGGTGCGGCATGCCGCGGGACGGTTGAGGCGTTCGCGCGGGCCGAGCTCGATCGTGCCAGTTGGGGAGAACTGCCAGGTGGCGCCGAAGTCGAGTCGCTGCGCGTCGGCGGCAAGGTCGAGTGTGACTTCGATCGCTTGCAGGACCGTGAGGCCTTGGGTGTTCAGGGTGATCGGGGTCATGGGATCCAGGCCGATGGTCTTCGGGGCGTCGGGCCGATCGTCGATCCAGAGTGGGTCGAGGGGGACTTCCGCAACCAGGGCGAGGTAGCGGATGACGTCGTGCAGGGGGTGCTCGGCCAGGCGGATTTCCACGGGGGTTTCCATGCGGGCGAGCGTCTGGGCGCGTGAGAGTGCCAGCGTCTCGTGGTCGCTGGCGAGCAAGGGGAGCGGGAGGAAGGCGGGGCGAGCGGATTGGGCGGGGGCGTGAGCCGCGAGGGTGGTGAGTCCGCACAGGGCGGCTCGGGCGGCCAGGGCGGTGCGGGCGGCGAACGGATTGGAGCGTGGGGCGTTCACGGGGTCACCCAAGGGTCGGCGTCGGCCCACCAGGGCCGGGGTTGCCGAGATGCGAGGATTGACGCGGGGCGCGGCGAAAGGTTCCGCCGAGGCGGCAGACTTCGCGTGCGTAGGCCAGCGGCCTGGTTGCGCTACGCCTGGATCATCGCGCGTGTTTCATCGACGCGGGTGGGCGTGAGGGGATGAGCAAAGTCGGGAGCAAAGCGGTGCCAGGGGCGGGCTGTCGGGAGTTGCGCGTGGGAAGCCCCCGAGTCCGGGGGGGCGGTGGGCCGAACCGGGAGTTTCGGGCCAGGGTTGCGCCCGTGGGGTGGAATGAGAAACGTGCGGCGAACCGGGGGCGACCTCCAAAGGTGGGAGTTCGAAGGGTCGATAAGCCACGCACGCATGGTGATCGCCGGAAGTTGGTGCAGCGGGGTCGTCGCCTCTGGAGCCTTGGGGCTTCGGCGGCGTTCCCGCAAGAAACGGAGCGTGCCCGCCTGCTGAGCGGCGGGAACGCGTGGGGCAACCAGACAGCGTCGTGACAAGGTCGGCCCGGAAGGGGGCGATGGGTGTCGCGTCGCGCGGAAACAGGACAGAACACGGCTGGCCGCGGGGTTTCGCGGGCCGGCAGAGCGATTCACGGCTCGGATTCAACCTCTTGAAAGGAAGATGATGGCAACGCAGACGACGAGCAATGGTCAGTTCACGAATCAGCACGCCGGCCAGCACGTTGGGCACGGCGGGCAGTTCGCGGGTCAGCCGGTCAACGCGGGCGTGCAGGGCACGGTTCCGGTGACCGGCGTTCCCGGGTTTGTCCCGGGCTTTGTGCCGGGAGTGACGGGCTTTGTGCAGGGCGTGCAGACGCCTTGGTTCTCGGGCGTGGGCTCGGGCTTGGGCTCGGGCTTGGGCGCTCCCGCGTTCAATGGCCTTGTCGGCTTTAACGGGACGACCGGCTTGCCCGGCTGGAACCCCGGCTATGTGCCCTCGATCGGTCAGACGCTGCCCGGCGCGTGGGGCAACCCGATCAACCCCTTCAACACGATCAACTCCTTCAACGGCTTCAATCCCCCCAATACCGTCAATCCCTTCGGCGCGTTCAACGGCATCACGGGCTACAACGGGACGACCGGCTTCAACGGGTTCAATGGCTTCAACGGGTTCAATGGCTTCAACGCCGTCAACCCCGTTGCCGCGGTCAATGGCGTGAACCCCTGGGCCAACACCCCCTGGACCTCAGTGTTCCAGAGCCCGGTCAGCGGCTGGTTCAACGGCCAGACCAACCCCTTCACGGCCTCGGGGATCAACACGTTCGGCGGCCAGTACGGCTCTCCCATCACCAACACCCTCCCCTACACCTCGCCGATCACCAACCCGTTCACCGCTTCGTTCCCCAACCCGTTCACGGGCTCGATCAACAACCCCTTCACTTGCCCCATCTCCAACGCCTCCAACCCCTCGATCTACAACCCCTTCACCGCTTGGGGGAACAACCCGTTCACGACGGGCCTGCCGATCGGCTGGAACACGGTGAATCCGTGGATCGCCCAGACCCCCTGGGGCGTCCAGGGCCAGGCGCCCTGGGGCGTGCAGAACGGCGTGAACTGCCCGGTCAGCGGTGACTGCTCGTGCCCGCCCGGCGTGTGCGTCGGCCCGACCGGCGGCATGTTCAACAGCATCCCGACCACGCCGGCCGGGCTGGTCAACCCGATCGCGCAGAGCCTGAGCAACAACTTCGGGTACACGCAGCCGTACGGGTACAACCTGCCGTTCGGCACGTCTGTGCCTTTGGGCGTGAACGGGTCGTTCAACGGGTTCGGCGGCCAGTTCCCGACGAACACCCAGAACTGGACCCCGTGGTTCGCGCAGAACTGGTTCCCGAACTACACCAACGCGTTCGCCCCGAGCGCCACGGGCTTCAACGGCGGGTTCAACGCCGGCTTCAACGGCGGCCTGAACACCGGGCTCAACACCTGGGGCTTCAACCCCGTCGGCGGCACGCCCTCGTTCCAGACCCCGTCCTTTGTGAACGGGATCCCCTACCCCACTACTCCCGGTTACAACACGGTCCCCGGCTACAACACCCTCCCCGGCTACCCCACTAACTCCATCTCCCCCACCCTCAACAACACCATCAACGCCTTCCCGATCACGGCCCGCTGGAACGGGACCCTCAATCCCATCACCCAGAGCCTGATCGCCCAGAACCTGGGCTACGGCGTCAACGGTGTCAACACCTTTAACGGCTTCAACGGCACGTCGCCCATCAACGGCATCATTCCGGGCTACACCCCCGCGTTCGCTCCCGTGCTCACCGGCCTGGCCGGCGGCATCGGCAGCGTGTACGGCTACCCCTACGGGACCGGCTTCAACGGCTCTCCCGTCAATGGCTTCCCGATCAACGGCTACCCCACCAACGGCTACACCAATGGCCTGACCAACGGCTACACGACCGCCCTGGTCAACGGCGTTCCGACCGTGGTTCCCACCGCGGTGACCGGCCAGACCACGGGCAACAGCCCGACGGTCGGGCAGAACACGACGGTCAGCCCCGTGCTGGTCGGGTCGTGCCGGGCCGCGGCGTGAGATGAGTTGAGTTCCTGAGAATGCACTTGCTCGGCGCCGCCGACTCGATAGGGTCGGCGGTGCTGCGTTTTGCCTCGCGTAGGTTGTACATGTGGGCTGTTCGCACCCCCCCACCCTGCCTCCCCCCATTGCGGAGGCCGCACTGTCTCTTATACACATCTGACGCTGCCGACGAATAGAGAGGTGTAGATCTCG
>ENA-ORBV01007239-ORBV01007239.1-microbial-mat-metagenome-genome-assembly--contig:-NODE-7239-length-19128-cov-4.611569_pt1 | contig 19128 bp, 13 predicted proteins | sample MGYA00237777_ERZ505514 | MGnify/ENA primary metagenome ERZ505514 (study PRJEB26160, sample SAMN06269048) | microbial mat metagenome | isolation source: Oligotrophic lake microbial mat | place... | reverse complement strand
CACTACTACAGTATTCGTAAAGCAAAGTGATTACCAATGCGCAAAACAGTTATCTTCGTGTCATAGAATACAATTGGAGGCATTTAGGAGATGCGAGAACAGCCCCTTTTCAAATTCAAGACACTCGCGACGGGTTGCTATATTGGCTCTCCCAATTGAATCGAAGCAATACCATACGTACTAGTACAGGAGGCGCATGATGCTGCACGTACAGTTCAGTACTGACAGTACGAGCTAACACGACCAGCTCGTCCTCAATGGGTGATTCTCTCACACAACAATCTCTTCTTGTCGCGGGTCTCATAATTCTTGGCAACTCGCTCTTTTTCGCTTCTTTTTTAGTGGAAAAAATACAGCATCTCTGATCAACGCTCTGCAAAAGTACTATGATGATGATCCGATCCATCGTCGCGGGTCTGGCCGCGGCGGCCCTTCTTCTAACAACTTCTGTCTCGCTTGCTCAAGAAATCCTTGGCACTACCTTTCATCAGCTGAGCTATAATTTGGATCAAGGCAATGTCCTTGTCCCGTACTCGGACTGGGGCGAAGTACGTCTCGAGTACATGGGTGAATCCGAAATTGTCTATCTCAATGTCTTTGTCGAGAACGTTGGCTGGGTCATCCAGAACGTGCCTGTTCTCAGCAACCAAGGATACGGCGTACCTCAAGTCAACGGCGTTTCATTTGGCCTCGGCAACTCGGTAGGCATTCCCGTCACATCCATCAACTATGGGATCCAACTCACTACGGACACACTCATCGTACCTCCTATCGTCGACTTCTTCGACGTCCCGGTCTCGGAAGAGCTCATTGCCTTCGGCAGCGATACTCCAGGCGGTAAGCTTCCGGCGCCGGCAAAAGGCAAACCCGCGATTGGTGGAAAGGTCGTGAAACCCTTGCTGCATGTCAATAAAGGCATCGAGAACCCACATCAAGGGAAAAATGAGTGTGCCCCCTACGCCTACCTCAACAGTCTCAAGTGGATGAAGAAAATACACAAGCTTAAAATCCCGGACGAAAAGCTGAGTATCGATCACATGAAGGACGTCGTAAACTACGTTACAGGTCCTCCTCCGGGCACACCAGTCGGCCATGCTGCGCTCAAAGCAAAAGAATACGAGGAGTGGGTAATTACAGAAGTCATAAAGGCGAATGGTGACGTTGACCGCATCGGAAAGCTGCTGGACCACAATTGTGACATCGAATTGCGATTGAGGTATGCCGGCCAAGAAGATGGCCACGTGGTGGTAGTCACTGGATGGGCCAAGTTGGAGAATGGTAACTATAAAATGGATGTGCAACATGACAGAGAGCAAGGTGAAGGTGGAGAAGGGAAAGGAGAAGTTACGGACCACTTTGACTGGGATAAGAAAGCTGAGACAGTCTGCCTTGCCGGAGAGTCGTATGTCGTGGACTATTTTGTCTGCGAATGTCCGCGAAAAAAAGGTAAGTGATCTCTGTCTTACTACAAGTAGAAGTCGTGCTTGGTAGTTTGCTCGAAAGGTAGTACTAGTACTTATTTTCGTCTATTCGTCCCTTTCGACAAAGGCGGAATCAAGGCCGACCCGCACGGTGAGTCTTATCAAATGTTTTGCAATTGATGGTGTGATGTTTGCTGTCGAATACAAGAGTGTTTTGACACAATCTCTTACTACCACAGTCATGACTTGGGGAGGTACATGGTTTGACTACCAAGGTAAGCTATCCTATCAAAATGCCGAAGCATGTCCTTTTGTAATTCTACTTCATTCTGTTTGTGTCTTACATATTAAATACTACTCTCTTCTCGTTTCCATTTCAACACAAAAACAGGCGAATGCGATCTGGTTTTGCTTCATGTCCCCAACTTTGAACCTGGTTTGGACTTGCGCATTCATGTCCGTACCACCATTCGATACAACTACAGCTTCATTGAAAGTGCAGCCATCCGCATTGGGGATGACACCCTTGAGGTCGTAAGCTTTGGAGGATATGCCTTGAATGGAATTGGCAATGCGGATTTGGAGGATGCGGAGGCCAACCTAGCAGGATACAAAATCACCCATTCTCGTCCCAATGACAAGGAGCATGTGTTTGCTATCTCTATTGGCCCCCATGAGACGATTACCATTAGTACCTTCAAGGATATTGTATCGGTGATGATTGACGATGGCGGGATCAGCAATCACTACGATGCGAGTGTTGGAATCATGGGATCCTTCGTGGGTGGTTCTATGCTGGCTCGCAATGGGACCGTCATTATGGAAGACCCACATGAATTTGGACAAGAATGGCAAGTTCTGAGTGACGAGCCTATGCTCTTTCGCACACTGCGAGCTCCCCAGTTCCCCCAGCAGAAGTGTCGCCTCCCTTCGAGTGATGGCACCAAAGACGCTCGCCATCTACGTCGCCTTGGAGAGAACTCCATTACCCGTGAGGCAGCGGAAAAGGCTTGTGCCCATTTGGAGGCCGGGAGCAGCAAGGAGGCTTGTATTTTTGATGGTGCGTGTGTATCATATTTAGTATCCTGTTTCGCCATCTTACGTTGCATACTTATTTGGTTTATCCTTTTCTCATCCTCTCTTTGCGTCCTCTCGTAATCAGTTTTGGCAATCGGCGATGTCGATATTGCCCAAGCTGGTGTTTACGAATGAGTGAACCCGTCCACGATGACGGCGGAATGGTCCGAGCAGCCGCGACGGGCATTGATGTCGGGCGAACGAAAAGGCAAAATGAACCAGCCTCATACATTTACATTGAAAAAGAACACCTACAAGAAAAGCAGATGCATTTGGATGGGGCTATCACAAACAAGAAGGTTGGCCGATAGCGTCACAAAGTACAGTATCTAGTAGTGAGATAACGGTGGAAGATCTATAGTGTATTCTTTTAAACATAGGTGTAGTTCTAGCGTAGCATGCATCCATAGATCCACCGTATTCCTTGCAAAACCTGCGTATCCTTTCGTCCCAGTCTATGATCCCGCAGTTCGATTTTATGCAGACCCAACACCAGTCATGACATTTAGGCTGCATACTTTTTGGATTTGGCAAAGGCAACCAGACCATCGGCGCGTTGTTGCTCTTCGTGCGGCAGCTCCTCGTACTTAATACCCAAAGCCTCTTGCCAGATGGTTTTCCAAGGCATCACCTCGTCCCCCGATACTCCCGCCAACTGAATGACTGGTGCTTCTGGGTCTCGTGGGTTGATGGAAAGGAAAAAGCTATAGGGCTTGGCGTCGACTCCGTCCCCCACAGTGTTGTTAAAGGTAACGGTCGATATACCACGGACAATGTGAGCAATGGTGCCACGTACTTTGCCTTGCGGCGCATCTCCATACCACAAAGAGTAAGATCCAACCGCCCTGGGACTGTCGCCACGTTTGAGGACCATGTATTTTCGTTTCCACGAGGCGGGAACTTCGCGGAGAAGTGTTTTCTTTTTGGGTTGTTGCTGCCAGAGATATCCCTTGCAAATCGTTGTGCCGGGAGGAGGTGCAGCCTTGATGATGCTGGTTCCAGCAGAACCAGTGCTCGCGCGACGTACTGCCGCAGAAGCAGCACCTGATGGCGGGAGACTCTCTGCCGCGGCAGCTTGGGCGGCAACAAACAAGTTTCGAGCACTGGATTTTCGAATGGGGGAAGGTGTCAACAGGCTCGCTCTTTGGCGCAACTGGACAGCCGACAAACCGCTGCTGCTGCTCCTCTCACTCAAATCTGTCATTTGAACCGACGTTGTCTCGGAAGCATCTGCTCGTTGTGATTGTTCTTCCTCCGACAGTTGTTGTGCCAAGCGCGGGTCATCACGAGTTGCTGTAGGCGATGGAGCGCCTCCTCGAGACATGTGTTGGGCAATCGCGGAATCCGCATCGCTCAGACGACTCAACAATTGAGCCTGCTCTGCTTGTTCTTCCGAACGATCCTCTTGGAGAAGTTCATAGGCCACGTAGAGACTGGATAATTGCCCTTCCAAATCCACCGTGCGTTCCTTGTGTACTTGCAATCGACTTTCCAATTGTTCCTTTTTCAGAGTGTGTTCCTCTTCACGACATTCTAATTGGTTGCGAAGCGATTTGCACTGCTCTTGTTCCAACCGTAGTGCCAATTTCAATTCCTGGAGTTGTTGTCCATACACATTGCGTTTGGTTTGAGCCTCGTTGCGCTCTAATTCCAGTTGTTTCCATTGCACTTCACCTTTGGTGTGATCCTTTCGCAAGTCTTGGATTTGCTGTTGTTGATGGCGGCACAGGAGCTCCAATTCCATGTTCTTGGCGCTTTGCTTGACATAGAGACTGGAACTGCGGCTGTCGCCACTTCCATTGTGGTTGTTATATGTCCACTGTTTATATGTTGACGAATACTTGGGTAGTCTCGAAGGCACAAAGAAGTTTGTCACTGATGCTTTGGCATCCGCATCCTTGCACCAAAGTGCCGGATCGGAAAAGGTTCGCTGGAGCATTGGACGGCCGGTGTCGTGGTTCAGGGATGCATCGTCGGCTGGTTGGTCGGTGGCCTTGGCAGCGTCATCTGCAGAGTCCGCAGATTGGCTTTTGCTCAACACATTGCTCCAGAGCTGCGTCATTTTCTTTGTTTGCTTGTCCTTCAAGACATCTCGTTCCTCCTGGAGGGATGCAACCAAAGCTTCCAATTCTGCCGTACGCGACTTTTCTAGTTCCAAAAGTGTTTGCTGTTGCGCACATGTAGCTTCCAATGTCAGTGCCGCGGTTTGGTGGGTCTGAACTTTTTCATACAGGGCCTTGGTTTCTTCCTTGAGCTTGTCTTCCATTTCCTCGTGTTCTCCTACTTGCAACTGCAAGGCCGCAATTTCTTGTTGAAAACTTTGCTGCTTCAAGGCTGCCGCTTTTTCACTGGCCGTCATCATCCTGGTGCCAGTTTCTTCACTACCAACACCACGTGCCGGACTTGCCGAGGGAGACGATGGATGGTTGCCACTACTACTACTGGTACTCATGCGCAAGGCTTCCAATTGAGCTTGCAATCCAGCAATTTGCGATTGCAATTCACCATGAGCTTCTTGGGCACAAGCAAATTCCAAACTTGCCAAGACATCCTTGACGGAAACACCCTTGCTTTCCGACATGATTTTGAGTTGCCGCTGACAACGTTCCATTTCCGATTGCAAGTACCGATTCTTGGCTTGTAGAACCCGCAATTGTTTCGACAATTCTGACAAACCTGTGGTCGGTGCTGCGGTGGTTTTGTTGCGGCTGGGCGACGAAAAGATGTCAGGATTAGCAAAGGCGGCAACCGTCACGGACACGCGATTATTTTGTTGTCGGGCCGCTAGTAGTGAGGGCGAAGCATCGCTAATATTGGTAATGGCAGCTTCTGGCGACGGTGGAATGCAGTGGACGACATCCGTTGTCTCGAATCCCTTGACTGGCGTTTGCTTTGTAGAAGCCTCGCCTTCTTCAGGATTGGAACGAATAATACTTGGCGGAGCGGTTTCCTGTTGCTTCTCGTCCTTGCTGCTTCTGTTGTCAGCATCTTTTCTGCTGCTCTTGCTCGACTGCTCCTTGGAAAAATTGAGCAATTTTCGAGTCGCTTCCAAAGCATCTTGAACGGCCCTGGTCGTTTCATCCTGTTCTGTTATTGTTGTTTTGGTGTTGCTTTGGCCGTCGCTGCTGCTGCTGCTACAAAGCAAAGTGTCCAACAAGGCATCATCTGTATCGGAAATGACACTGGTTTCGCTCACGGTATCGCCTGCATCAGAGCCAGTCTTGTTGTTGCTACTGCCGTTACGGTTCTCAGCATCATCGCCGTCATTAGGGGAAGCAACATCCTCTTTGCAGGGAGTTACTACCATCACGGGATCCTTTCCTGCATCCGATGCTGTTTGCAGAATTCCCATGCCGCCGTCATCTTCCACAAGATTTGCGGGCTGTTGTTCCACAAGAGACGCCATTGCTACTACTGCAAATTGGAATAATAAAAACAAGGATACGCTTCTTTCGAGTAATGAACTTGACTAGCTAGCTAGACTTAGTCGTACTTGGGCTTGTTGCGTCGTGCCTCTTGGAGCCAGAAAAGAACGAGTATTGTATTGCTAATAATATTTGGTGCCAGATGTCGCTCGAAATTGCTATTTAATTAAATAGCTTAGTAATAACAGAAACAACAACCATCAAATTAGACAAATCAACAGCTGTAGGCGTCTCACTCAACGGGATTTTTTCACCATTTCTTACTCATTCATTTCCGGATTCTTTCTTGTTTCTTGGTCTTGAAGTTAAACAGTGTTATTAGAGCTAATTCAAACAAAACGCGCCACGTGTGTGTATCTAACGGAAAAGGATTGTTAGGCCTGCCGCGCGAGCCAGTCGATTCAAACAACTGTCACTTACAAGTGGAACGATTCAAAACGAGAACACCTTGCTGCCAAAATTTGGTACTTTTGTGCGATCAAAGTTAAAGGCCGCGAAACACAGCCACATGCAGCATTCATTCTTGTTTGCATTCGCGAATGATGTCCAAGTTGCGTCATAATTATATTGCAAGAGTGAGAAAGTGGAACGAAGCCAGCGGGTGTGTGGTGGACGGAACACAAGATTGAAGTCTGCATGACTAAAGCAGATGCGCTGGTTATTTGAACAACATAATAAAACAAATGGACATAAATTGACTGAAAAAGTGGCTTACCTATTCAAGAAAATCAATGGAAGAAAGCATGCGTGAGTTGGATGATGTAGAAAAGGCAGCATCCGAGTGCAGCCGACACGAGGAAGTGGCAGCAGCCGAGGAAGTGGCAGCAACCAAGCAGCAACGAGCCACCAACGCGACGCTTCCCACTAAGTGTCTTCTCGTTGGCGTCTCCGCTGTACTTGCTGTGGTCAATATCTTTGCCGTCTACTCCATTGTCACATGGCGTGATCGCGTTGAATGTTTCATTGGCGACCACGACACAATTCTACCGCCCTTTGTCTGGCATACAACCTGGACACTTGTTGCGACAACTGTCACTTGGATTGTGTATTTGAAGAGAAGATATGTTTCTCAACAACAGACCATCGAAGGTTCGGAAACTAGCTCACCTGCTTCCTCTCGAACACCTGTTTTACCCACCCACATCTTCCACTTGGGTTTGCCATTGTCTGTGGCCGTGATGCTGGGACATGCGTTTTATCTTGTTTCCAATGATTGGGGCAGCGACTTTGTCGATCACGAGCTTTGTTACACATTGATGGACGGTGCAATCCCCAAGGAAAATACCACTCCAGTCGGTGCCGCCATATATTTGGCTCTTGATCGTCTAGCTAATTTCACGGCACACTACGTTTGTGCTGTAATCAATATGGTCTTGTACTGGAAAGCTTACACTCACGAACGGGCACTGGAGTCTTCCTGGGGGTGGATCTTGTTTCCTTTCATTTTCATCGTGGTCCAAAGTATTTTGATTGTCCTGGTGCATGAGTTTGTTGGCGAAGTCTATTCTACGGACAACATCATCCTAAATGTTGCGCCGACAGTCCTCGTCTTCTGCATATTAAACGCAGCCTTTTTCTATCGAAGAAAGCGTACCAAGAGTAAACTACAGAACCACGAATCAACTCCCGTCGGTTGAGTGTTAGACTGGCAGAACGCCCCTAATTAATATGCAGTACTAGTAGAGCACTGTGAGTCTGACTGAGCGACCAATGCTTCGATAGGCCGCGGAAGAAAGCAAAAGGCGGGTACTTGGGCTCACTATGCATAGGCAGCAAAGCCAAAGACTCATAGCTAGTAGGGTCATAAATGAGATTTTCGTTACTATTTTTATGTCTATGCGGTGTAGCTACAGTCGTCCCCACTTTCCAACTCACTTTCATAGCGAACTGGCTGTTGTGGTGCTGCTGCGGAACCCATGAGCTCACTACCACCACTCGAAGGGCTATAATTGTAGCCCCCCTCTTCTTCTGCAGTAACAGATTCAATCTCACTAATCTCGCTTTCAAATCGAGCTGGTGGTTGCGGTATGGTATCCGCTGATACGGCTTCTTCGCATTGACTCTCTGTTCGTGTGGGCAGAGATGGTGCCGAATCTCCGGCGCTGCTGACTGCGCCGCCGTTGCTGTCATGAGTCCTTCGTCCTGAGATTGACATGTCATAATCATCATCATCATCCGAATCGTGTTCATCAATGGATCCAAGTGAACTAACATCGCTGACGATACGAATGGGCGGGAAGGGAACCGCGTCTGCTCTCGCGTTCTTGCTATTGTGATGTCCTCTTCTTCGTTGCTGTGATACCGACGATGAAAATGTCACTCCACCACCATAGCCTTCAGCATCTCCTTCTTCCTCAATGATTGAGTCAAGGACACTTGTAGCTTCACTGATGGCTCGAATAGGCCGAAGAGGAGCAGCATCACTGGTAGAATTCAGCGTGCTGCTTGGATAATGATGATGGTGATGATGGTTTGGATGATGATGATGAGATACAGATGATCCCCATTTCTCGGATACATCCGCAGGGCAAACCTCAGAGGCGCCTAGATCCGATACTACCACTTCCTGGCTATTTCTCCATTCGACCACCATGGCATTGCTCGTGGAGGTAGAGGCCGACTGTTCTCCTGTAGATTGCGGCTGTCGGGGAGCACCATCGTTCACAGCACCCTCTTTATTGAGCACTGCCGGTTTATTGGAAGATGCAGAGTTGCTAGCTCCATTGTTGGGCCGTTTGGAAAGGAACGGGCTCATCAGACGGCGAAACCATGGATGTTGACCAGCTAGCACTTGCCCCACCGTTGTATGCATCTTTCGCCGTCGGGAGAACACCATAAAGTTCCAAGCCCCTTGCAAGGTTGCAAAAAACAGACTGGCCCTATCCAGGGGAACATTCCATGAGCCAGATATAATGTAGACAATAACACTAATGCCCCACGGCATAAACATGAACAGAAACCCCGCAATGTAGAGCATGCCCTCGGTGGCGACAATCCTGGATCCGGCCTTTCTTTGGGCAGAGGAAGTCGAACGAGACGTTTGATAGGTTCGGCCTTCCTCGGCATCGTCATCATCATCGTCGCCCTCCTCCTCCTCTTCTTCTATGTCATCATCCTCATCATACTCTACGTTGATTTGTCCTCGTGATGGCTGACTGCGATTTGTGTCTCCCATGGTGGTAGTACTGCCCGCTGTCCGCGCCGCCGCGCTGGCTTCTTTCTCGAGAGCTCGTATTTTTCGATAGATCCAATAAAAGATAATCAAGTTGCATAAAAAGCCTCCGCCCGAAGTAATCAAGGTAAAGATTTGTCGATAAAAGGCGGCACCAACTCCTGCGGTACACTCGATGATTTCACTTGTTTCATCGTAGTCGAGCTTCTCTAGCTCCCACGATTCGGTACAATTGTAGGGATAAGAATCCATTTGACAGACGGGACCTTGATTGTGATATGCGTCGAGGGGCAAAGGGAAAACGGCCACACCTATACAAATACTCCACAAGACGACTTGCAAAATGCGCTCCAAGGTTCGCAATTGTGGTTCCTTCCAATCGTAATTGATCATTAACAAGTAAAAGACTGCCAAAAAGGAATTAAATGTCAAGGCCATGCCCCCCAACTGCAAGAGAAAGCCTTGGAAGCGACATGTCTCGTAGGATCCATGATTGGTCCCATCCAAATAGTCCAAGTCACTGGGAGCAGCCCAAGAACCCAAGAACCAAGCACTGTAACAAATGAAACTAATAGGTCAGTGTGGTGAATGGGGTACGATGTGTTTGTAGGCAAGGCTTTTGGATGCTCGCTGGATGACTCGCCCACTGACTGCACAGAAGGTTGTGCAAGTAAACGGGCATCTCCACAAAAGTCTGTGAACGAACCAAAACTTACAAGGAAAATAAAATGTCTCCAAGGCATACGGAAACCAAGATTCTCGATACAGATGAGACAGCGCGCCGTCGATGCTGTCCACTGCTTGGAAGACTGCTCTTGGTGATTTCCGCCAAGACGACGGAACTTCCAATGATACTCAGGCCTGAATAATGTAGGCGTTGCATGCACGGTATACTTGTGTGAGTTATTATAAGAAAGAGCAAGCCAAAGCCTATCCAACAGGACACGAAACGTACCAGAGGAAATCTTGGGCAAGTAATACTCTAAAAACAGATCCTTTGTACTCATGATTGTGAAAACAGTTCTTTCTCTCTATTGGGAGAGTAATAGAGGGACCATTGGTTCACGATATTGGTAGTAATCCTATAAATGGTGTTGTAGAAGTAGCTAATAGAGGTGCTATGATAATGGAAGAAGGAGGCTCACTGGCTCAAGGAAGCAAACAAGAACACGAGTGACGAAAAGTTTTGTTTCCTTGCCCGTTGGTTTGTCATGCTTCCTTCGAAACCATGCCTTCCGATCAAAAGGCTCTTGGGGTCCAAGTCTCTAAATCCACGTTTTGATTCAGTCACACTGCGAATAAGTTCGGATCAATTAACACTACATGTATACAACTTAAAGAACTACGAAGGGCTGTTACTTCAAGTGGTACAGTAAGATAATTAAAATAAAGTCTCCACTTATTACAGCAAAATTTTACCTTCACGTCACGCTGGCGGGAATTCTGGTCCAATAGGTTAGTGCTACAGTACATACTGTAATTTCTGTAATACAAATACTTCAGTACATCTTAAGGTCAGGATCACGTATACGTAGTGATGTACAGTACAGTAGTGGTTAAAGCGACTTAGATAATACTACTGTACAGTCTGTACTATAGCCTTTTCTTTTTTTGTTCGGCGTTGGCCATTGGAGGAGCTAAATACTGGCTACTGTGGTTCACATAACCGAAGCAAAGTGATACAGCACTACCCGGTATCTAGTGTATCTGTGTTGTGATAAAAAAACTAAGGGAAAAAGAGGTGACTGCTCAAGTTGATTAGTGACTGGCCAGTAGTGACCAATCGCAACCTTTTGGTAGCCCTGGATCACATTATTTTGACCCTCCAAAAATCATGGCCCCCCTCGCAATTATGCCCCCCTAGCATGCATCTTTCATTGCTGTAGGTAAAGTTTGTATACATGCCCCACTGCGGAGGGGGAGGCATGTCATTGTTCGTGTTTTTTCTAAAGTAGTCAAATGATGCTGAGTGCTCACCAGGAATTTGTTTCTGATGCTTGATTACGCATTGTATTTTAGGGTCGGCTTCTAGACTATGTGTGTCTTTCGTGGGACAGACAATCCAACTGAATCCAGCAGAACACAAAAGTCACGGCTATCAAGTTTATAACTGGGAGATTTTAACTTTGATGAAGCTACTACAGTCTAGTTTGACGAAACTATAAGCTGCCCTTCTTTTTTCTCACGAGGATAGCTTCATTGCAGAAAATCCGCCTCCTCTGTGGCGTTGTCGATCTTTCGTAGCATTTCCAATCAAGTGCCGTGTCTGTTGATTCAACTCTTGCTGTCGATAATCGGCGTCTACAACCTGTCCACGGATATGCTGTAACCCTTGTTCTTGTGCTTTGATCTCGGCTCCCATTTCTTCCGCCGCCAGGACCAGTCCATAGAGTTGTGCACCAATCGCGTCTAACTGGCGATCCAGCTCCTCATCCGCGTCGGCAATGGCATCGAATTCCTTCTTGTACTCGTGATGCGGGGAAATGTCATCCTTGGCCACCACGGCTTGACGCTCCTTGCTTTGAAATACTCGTTGTTTTTCGTGCTGTCTCTTTTTGTGATACGCAACGCTAAGTTTCCATTTTGGTTTCGCCCCTTGTTGGTAGCCGTCGTTGTCGTCATTTGTGTTGGACGTGGCTACTGCTGGAGGATCTACAGTTAGCATCTTGCCGCTACTACCCATCTTAGGAATGAGTCCACCACCCGGAAGAAAATAATAATGCACAAAACTTTTCAGTTTGTTGGTCAATTCCTCGGTTTCGTCAAGATTGTCATGCAATCGATCACCGTGATCGGCAATGGCTTCGATTTGACGTCGTTGTTCGTACAAATCTTCCAATGTCATATTTCCCACTTGCGTCGTTTCTTCGAGCTGCTGCTGAATACGTCGGAGGGCGTCGGCGTTTTGTTGTTGAGTACCCGTAATTTCGTCCAATGCTTCCTTGTCATTGTGGATCATCCTTGTCGCAGAGCCTCGCATACTACTACTACCACGTCTAGCTGCTGCTTTTGTTGCTGCTGCTGTACCGAAACGAGTTCCAATTCCGCGTGGCATGATTTGATTTCTTTGTTCTGTTTTGCTTTTGTTTTGCTGATTATTGTATTATTTGTGTCAGAAGTCGTTTCAAAATAACTTGCAATAAAAGCTTTTATTTTTGGTGCGTTTGTGATGAGATGAATCTTATTTACATTGATTATTTGCCAAGCATGAAAGAAGCCGGTAACAAACTTCGTTCCCAGTAGCACAAATGCACGACTGGAAAGGGAACCGAGAACAACAACTCTAACTCTAATTAGAAACATAATATCGTCGCACAGTTGTCGAAGGTGCTAAGGCAAAATAGCCCAAGGTGCTGAAGATGAGGAAGACTCTATTGGTGAGTGCAAAGAAGGAGTTACTTGAATTTTCGCTCATTATTGCGCAGTGCTTAGCTCAATGTCTTACTACGCTGCTAGCTAGAGTCGAGCTTATCTTTGAACGTGCTTTCTTTGGAAATGGGAGAGCTTCCAAATTGACCAGCCTTGGCCAGCTTTCACAGGGTGACGATTTAGCACTTCCAGTATGGATAGGAAAACCAACACTTAGTCAAAACAGTTCATTTCCAGTAGAACATAGCGGGTTGGGTCTCAAAGGAAACAATATACAGTGCGATGGAAACAATACATACAGCATCGATTTGGGAAAAATAGAAAACATCGCCAGCGACAGTGCTTTTCTTTGGGATCCACACACAGTACTTTCTTGTTAACCAAAACTGATTGGTGTTCTAGTAACAATCAGCTGGGCAAGGTTGGAATAGTAGCGTCAAAAATGTTTCGTTACATTCATTAAGAGTAGTGACATGTAGATTACTTTAGCGTTCAGAAAGTTATGATGATATGTGGCGAGCTTACGATGGCCTGGATTCAGGGAGCTGCTGTCAGCAGCCCCACAGAAAATGCTCATGCATGCGATGCGGCAGCCTGCCACACCTCGCCACCCCCAAGGCGAGACGAGGAGTTGTGTTGTTCCACAATACTCCATTCTTGTTATACATTCATGCAGACAGATCCAATTAATATCCCAGTCAAATGGAATACCTCTTGCCATGATCGTCGTCGTCGTGTTCGGATATGCTGGGGTAATACACTTGGGAAGGAAGGGACCGCCAGCGGTTGTGGTTTAACGGTTGAGGAAATCGTGCCGGGGGTGTTTGTTTCAGTTCTTCCAACAAGGCTTCCAAGTCCGACAGTTTGTTGTGTGCGAAAAATTGTGTCGAGGGATCCGGATCGCTTTGTGGTGATTCCGGTGTATGGCGCATGTCCATTTTTGGTGCCAGGAGAGGGCAGTCCTTGGTGGCAGTGTCGTTGCTGTCGCTGCCGCAGGTTCTTTTGGCGGAATTTCCTTTTTTGCCACCTCGTGGTTCCATGACGGCGTCCAGGACGGCGTTGCCCAAGCTCACATTGGACAATTGACGGCGAGGGCATTTGGGAGGGACGGCTGAACACAGGGGAAGAGGAAAGGCTGGCATCTCCACCGACTGCCATCGTGAAGTAGAAGTAAGCTGCTGTTGTTGTCTAACTTCATGGCTGGGCGAGACATTTTGGTGGACCGATGATTCGATATTCATGATGTATTGTAGGTGTAATATAGCAAACTTGGTTTTGTTGTTTAACAGAGGCTTTTGATATATTATCATTGGTTATTGTGAGAGGGAGCAATGAATGAGCCAGTAGATTTTAGGCTATCAGGGGGTTATCCATGTCGATCCCAGTCTGGTCACATACATTTCCGAATTTTCGACTGAAGGTCTGTAGAGGATATTCATAGTGTTGATCTTGGGTGGTTTCCGAAAACTGCATGGAAATGACGGCGTTAACTAAAATGTATACTCCTTGAAGTACTTGTAAAATGCATACTATTCTAAATAAAGTGCATACGGAGATGGCGAGTTGAACAATGCTGCTAAAGAATAGGTTTCTGACCCGCCAAAAGGGGATCTTGTTCCTAAATAGATTTCATTCGAATATTCGGAGTAAGCTTTTCTGGTCATCCGTTGATAATCTACTCCATTAGTAATGTGTTCACTGGGTAGCGGGGCTGTTATATAAAAGTACCCGAGGAACAAGATCCAATTTTTTAGTCGAGTCCTACCTGAGTCGTCTCTTTAAATGCGGCCCGGCTCCAGACGTTTGTGTGCACCAAATGCGAAGGAGGGGAAATTCACTAATAGCTACTACTAGTAGTACAGTCGGAAACTCATACTCTGAGTACCAAATTTGGTCCATACAGTAGTAGCTAGTAGTAGGAAGACGTACGGTACCATACCAGTAGTACAGTGCTAGAAATGCTCCTACTACTAGCTACTCGAGTAGCTAGTAGCTAGCAAGCCAACTAGTAGTAATACTACTACTACTAGTACTGTAGCTACTAGCTAGCTAGGCACTGCTCTTTAATTGTGGTAGCTGGCTGAAAAACCAAACACTCCTGTGCGGGAGTAGTTGTAGATCTCGAAGGGTAGGCTAGTAGGCTAGCCGCTGGTCAGATTGGCCCCTTGCCAATTGTGTAGCTACCAGTACCAGTCATGCTTTTCAAAACAGATAGGAAGATTTATTTACTCACCTTCTTACCGCCCAAGCCGGCTAAGATCTACCTAGTATCTCCTTAGCCAGACAGACTCGGGCCGGGGTAACCAAATTCTTTGAAAAGCAACGAACAAGTGACGCTGGCCTTCCTATTCTTTTGAAGGGTCGCTCGGATGACTGGGCCGGGAGTCCGATCTGGCTGGTACTGTACTACCGCCGACCTACCTAGTTTGTGGTTCTGTCTCTGACGTTCTTGGGCCGGGTGAGGTAGATGGGCAAGGTATTACAGTGGCTTTTACTTTCCTAGCTAGTAGCCGAAGGTACCTCCCTCCCTCCCGAAGCTTCTGCTAAGTCCTACATTGGCCTACTACTGCAGCTTGTGCAGTGGTTCTGTCTCTCTGTCTCTTGGGTCAGGTGGATGGACGGAGCAACTGACGGAAGGTACTGGAGCAGCTTTTACTTTCTAATACAATTCGCCAAAAGTCCACGTCTGCCTTTCATCCCTCAAGGTCGACGTAGGTGAAACTGCTCTTATCTTTTTTGGGTGGGGCGGATCATGATTGGAAGCGAGGCCCTCCGTGCCCATAGTAACTTTTTGATTTTCCAATACTTTTGACTTTCTTTCCAATACTTCTACGTTCCAAGGGCTTCCTGCTAGACCTCCCTTCCAAGTGAGGTCGAGGGGAAAATGCGAGCAAGCAAGCAAGCAAGCAAAATGAAATGAAATGAAATGAAATGCTTCAGGAGGAACACAGTGCGGAATTTCTAACTACTAGTCAATAGCAGCGAGTAAGCAAACACAGTATGGCACCCCTAACACTATACTAGTCCATAGCAGTTCATTTGTAAAAAATATAAACTCTAGCTAGCCATTAGCACCATTAAATATATGTACATATAAATATACATATATATCGCAGGCCATGGACTTTCTCCGTGGTCCAAACCTATCTTCTCCATGGTCCAAACATTTCCTAACGTCTCGTTTTGTTTTGTCAAATACCAATCTGCAGGCCTACATGCTCCTACTACTAGGAAGAAGGCCAGGGCCGCCACTCCTAGAAATGCACATGCGCAAATATGGAACAGGCGCAAATAGAGGAACAGATGAATGTTGTATGCATATGTGCCCTTTTCGGTTTACTTTAAATCCCATAGCAAGGATCCCGTGGGTTGTTCTCCTTGCGATTCCCACAGTTGGACCCAACTGGGTTGTCGTATGGCTGCCTTGGGTGGACAGCTGCGGCTATCCCGCTCCGTCAAGACGATGGAACTGGACCACAAATCTTCCAAATCGTCCATGTTGACGGTCGTCGAAGTCTGAGAGTCGTGAATGTTGAGATTTCCACAGCCCGTCAATGTCTTTTGGCGCGTCGGCCGTATGGGGGACAAGTCACGACTGCCCACGCTAATGCTACTGGCATGACTATCGGCACTGAGCGTCTTGATCAAGCCACGACGACTGCAGTGATTGGACGAAGAGGCTAGCTCGTCTTTTTTGCGCAATAAGCCGGGCACATCAATGCTACATTCGTCGGAGGACGACAAGGATCCGCTCGCCGACGTCGTCGCCGACTGGGAGGGAGTGGCGGTGGATTCGTCGTCATCGTCCGAAGACAAGGTGGACGTCCAGGAAATTTGTTGGCCACCAATGTGCAGGCTGGGGGGCAATGGCAGTGGATGTTGTTGTGCCATGGTTGTTTCTTCCGCCACAGCATTCGCACAGGCCGCTGCCAGAGCAATGGAGACTTGTCGTTCGGGTTTTCGAGGAGACAAGGCATTGCCGCTTTTGTTATTGTTGTTTGCGTTGTGCAAGATGATTGCTTTGGCAACTCGCGGACGAGGAATCCGCAAGGGAGAGGCTTTGAAATTGAGCTTGTTGACACGGGGGCTGGGTGACTCTACCCCAGGAGCCGTGGCTTCGGATACTTGACGTGTGGGTTGTTTCGGAGGAGCACTCATGGCCATACAAAGAGGACGACTAGCAGTAGTGGAGACACTAGGAGGTTGCCAACGAGCTTCCTCTTGCACCTCTGCGACACTACTACTACTAGTAGTAGGAGGAGCAGTGTTGGCGTTCATGTTGTTGTTGTCGAAAGGATGGTGGTTGCCGTTCTTCTTGTTGATTGTGAAGGGAACTTGTGGGTTCATCTTTTTTCTCTTTTGCTTTTATGACCCTGGTTAGTTGCACTTCGCTTTTTTGGTGATCAGCGAGCTACTATCGGTTGGCACGTTTCCTCTATTAGCTAGCTAGCTACTGGTAGCTGCTGAATCTGCTCTAGCTAGATCTTATCTCTTGCCAGACGTTGAATGAGATGGTTGTCTTCCGTAAGTGGGATGGTTAGACAACGAGGTGGCGCAAGAAAAAGTTGCAGTAAATGGTGGTTGTGTCCGTAACTATTTACTACTGTGATAATAAGAAGTTGCCTTTGCTTTGGCATGGCCAAAGGAAATGACTTCTTTTTGGCTACTACTCCGTCCAGTACTCGATAGTAGCTACCGGTCTAGTAGCGAGTGCTGTACCAGGTACCATCCGTTCATACGGGTTTAGGAACTCTTTCATACACCGAACCGAGAAAAATCCTCCATACAGTTCGTTTGGAGTAAGCAATTTTGGGATGGTATCTTTTTTGCTCTGCAAACGTCATGAACGTTCCTAAAAGAAGGCATGTCGCTTTCGAATTGTTTATTCATGTTGGCAACCAAAACTTCTGCCGTAACGGTAGAAAGCACTTGAGTAATTACTGACAATGTCCAGATGTCCGGAAATTGATTAGAGCCCCAGTCCAGCATCTTCAATTTCAATACCGCTCCAGACGTGGATATTCACTATACTTAAAGTAGTAAAATAGTCCAACTGGCTAAATTACAGTAGTTACTGCGACCGTTGATAAACCTAATTGCAAAAACTCCGGTAGAAGCTTCGGAATTTGTGACTGGATCATTACTTTTTCTTCAATCCCGGTTTTGATGAACCGAGCCTTCAACTTGAAGTGGTCAAGGTGTCAGTTCCAAATGTCTCACACTGTCCCTTTCTTTTGCCGTACCAAATCCCCAAAATCTCACAAGGCAATCAATTCGGTGTAGCTCAGGTAGTCACAACAATCCTATGCTGCTAGCTAGATGCTAGGTAAACAGGCATCCACTCAGGTCCACTGTTTGCAAAGAATTTGCAAGTTTTCTACTTGAAGTGCAATTTGATGGCAAGAAAGAGCAAAAGAATGGATGGAACAAGACGTTCATCTCCACATCCAGTCAATGATCAGTGGTGGCTTCATCTGGAAAGAATTGCAGTGATCTCAGGTTCATGCATCAAATGAAGTCTTCATCCAAGTGGATCCAAAGAAGGGTACAAGAACATGTGTTTAGAATTCACAGATGTCAGAGTTGTCAAATTGCACAAAACAACACAAAACAACACATTCCAAGGGTGAGCATCAGTGCCTTGACAAAAAGAAAACATGTCCATTGATTTTTAGCTTGTTTCTTTTTTAATCAACTTTCCTTCTACATCATCATGGCAACAAAAGCATCACATTTAAAAAAACATCTGTGCAGTCTCTTCAAAAAGCTTTCACAAAAATGAATCCACACAAGTGTTGATCAGCAACTGTTCAGTTGCACACTGATGTGACACATTCAGCAGGGCAATTGTGCAAGCGTGAAGCACTCTCAATTTTCACTAGGCACCAAATCAAAAATCATTGTGGTTTTGCAAACACCATTTTGGACACTTGAACATTGTGACAGTTGCAGACAGAGAGTCACAAGAAATGACTCGAGAGGTGTTTTGTTGGCAAAAAATTGCACTTCAAAAACGAAAACGAACCAGCTGCCTTTTTTCTCTTTGAGTGTGAGGGCATTTGTTTAAAAGAATCTTGACTTTACCACTGTGGACATTTCTAGCTAGGTTCTGAATGTTCCAAATAGATTCATGAGAAAGCACATTGTTGACAGGTGCTTTTTGGTTTGAAATTGGACAAGGGAGCAGATTTGTTCCGGACTTAACATTCCAGTGGTTTTTGCTTTCTGCTTTTTCTTCTTACAGGAAAGCCACGATCATGGCGTGCCACCAAAATTAATTATCAGAGAAAAAAGTCACCAACAAACTCAAAGGATGGATGGTGAGGAGCTGTTTGCAGGACAATGAATGAACTGGATGTTGAATCTGTCGATCGACAAACCAGTGTTGTGGAGATCCTAGCTAGCCCAGCCAGCCAGCATTGCTGTGCTGGCCATGGGGGAGTTGGAGAACCATGTTTGTTCTTCAAAAACAGCAAATGAATCGATGGCCTACCACCATCGAGACGGTCGACCTACCATTTTGGTTGTTGGGGGCATGCAGCAGGATGGCTACAAAAGCAAGTGGTCCTTTTGCATTCCCTTGATAAACGATGTGTCTTCACCGTCAAATCGCCAAACAACAAGGGGCGAAATGCAGTAACAACACCTTAACAAAGAAACTTTC
>ENA-ORBV01007238-ORBV01007238.1-microbial-mat-metagenome-genome-assembly--contig:-NODE-7238-length-19129-cov-5.242022_pt1 | contig 19129 bp, 11 predicted proteins | sample MGYA00237777_ERZ505514 | MGnify/ENA primary metagenome ERZ505514 (study PRJEB26160, sample SAMN06269048) | microbial mat metagenome | isolation source: Oligotrophic lake microbial mat | place... | reverse complement strand
ATACGGCGACCACCGAGATCTACACCTCTCTATTCGTCGGCAGCGTCAGATGTGTATAAGAGACAGCATAATTAACCCAGTGTGTCTTTTTTCAATAAAAACTTCAAATTTTTGTAATTGGTAAAATGGAGCAAGCTTACCCCCAAAAGGGGTGGGCGGCGATGTTGCGAGCAGTGCGCCGCCCCGTGTACAACGAATCTGTTCTTGGGGAGAACGGAGGATATTTGTAAAGTGAGTTGGGCTTAGAACGCACCCTTGCCTTTAAGCAGCGCGGGGACGGTTCTAAACAGGATTTGCAGATCAAGCAAGAAGCTGTAGTTCTGGATGTAGTACAAATCCTGATCGGTGTTCAGGTGGCACGGCTTATCGCTGCGCCCATTGACCTGCCACCAACCAGTAATGCCCTGCGGCACAGCGAAGCGTTGACGCTGCCAAGGTTGATATTCTTCCACCAACCAAGGGAGTTCTGGGCGCGGCCCCACGAGGCTCATATCGCCCAAAATCACATTGATGAATTGTGGCAGCTCATCCAAGCTGGTCTTACGTAGGATGCGCCCCATGCGGGTGACACGCGGGTCATTGCGATGCTTATGAATGGTGTTGCCATCAATATCGGTGACGTTAAGCTGGGCTTGCAGCGCTTCGGCATTAACGACCATCGAACGGAATTTGTACATTTTAAAGAGCTTGCCGTTTTCGCCCACGCGGGTTTGTTTGAAGAAAACGGGGCCATCACTGTCCATTCTAATGGCGAGTGCAATCGCACCCAGAACGGGCAGGATTAGGAGCATAAGAACGGATGAAACAACGACATCAAAGGCACGTTTGACCATGCGCTGCTGTGGCGTAAGTGCCGTATCCCGCAGGTTGATAAGTGGCAGGCCGCCCAAATCAGCGACAGTAGCGCGATAGAGCGCAAGGCTCAGGTAGCTCGGTACAACACGTACCTGTACCGGCAGCGATTGCAAGTCCATCACGATTTGATTCAATTTGTCATAAGAGCGATGGGGCAGGGCGACGACGACTTCTTCAATGCCATTCTGCTCCACAATCCGGCGCGTTTCGCTCAGATTACCCACAACAGGTAAATCACCATAAACGCCGCGTTTTTCGTCATCCAAAAACCCGAAAATTTCCATGTTAGAGGTAGAAGGGCGGATAATATCCACCACCTGCTTGCCAAGTTCATTTGCGCCGATAATCAACAATTTTTGCGGCGCAGCGGCGCGGTTCTTCGGGATGACATAGCGCGACACGCGGGAAGCAACGCGCCAACCGATGAGCAGCATAGCATCAATTACAAAGAAGGAAACCGTAAAACTGCGCGGGAGCAGCATATCACTCAGATACAAAGTTCCCAGCAAAATCAGCGTGGAAAGCCCAACCGCGATAAAAACTTTGCGATCTTCTTCCATGCCTTCATGAGTGCGGTTCGGGTCATAAATGGAAAGAAGGAAAAAATTAACCGTCCATACTAATGCCGCAAACGCGAAGACGATGCCTGGTGTACGAGTCGCCCCTTCAGCGGCATAAAAATCTAGGACTCCCCCCGCCAGTAGCAGTGCAAACTGGGTGAGGGTTATATCGACAAGATACGATACTAAGGCATAATTCGGGCCACGACGGTGTGCCGGATAGGTAAAGGCTTTTTGATGAACACGTTCTTGATGAAGAGGTGCTGCTTTCTTTTCTGCTTGCATGTCTTATTCTCCCCTGAATAAAGACTTTCTCACATTGGTGTGAATTCTCTCGCAACGAATTCACATGACACGAAAGTCAGAATAGCATACCTTTGCTCAGTAACGACCTCCCCCTCGGCAAAAAAGGGAGTAAAGTACCGATAATTTACGTGATTCATGGAATATTTACGAAATTCATGAAACTAAATTCAAACTGATTTAAAAGTCAAGCAGTTCACAATGATTAGTCTTAGTCAAAGCAGGCTGGGAAAATTTAATTCTTGGCGTGATTCAAACTTTTGAATTTTCCCCAAAAAAGCGGTTCTAAAGTCAATTTTTCGGCGGAAGTAATCATCAGATCGCCTAGATTTTCGAGTACTGCCGCCACTTTTTCTGATAACTGACCGCTGTCGGCTGAAGGCTAGAATCCGTTCCTTACTAAAAACTAATAACTTTCACCACAAAACCTGGTCAACCGCGTAAAGTCCTACTTATAAAGAATTTCCTAAAAATGTTTAAAACCCTCCTGATGGGCGCTATCACCCTATGAAGATTGTGCTAAACTCACCAAGATTATGTATCACCGCTAAATAGCAGGATAAAAATCTATGGCAAGCGGAGAAAATACGCTTACGCGTGGCGTAAAATCTGCCCGGTCACTCTATGGGCGTTATGGACATTGGGGTAAAAAAGTCAGTTGGGCTTTTATCGACCAAGTGCTTTTCGCAGGCAGCAACTTCATTGTGAACTGGCTCATTCTGCGTTGGATGCCTAAAGAACAATCAGGCGCGGTGATCGTCGCTTTTACATGGTTTCTACTGGTACAGACCTTTTACGAAGGCATCATGCTTTCCCCGATGAGCTATTACGGCGCGGGCAAATATCAGAAAGAATTCAAACGCTACCTAGGGTATGTTTTCTTCGGTCATGCGATTTTCTCTTTAGTTATCGCCTGTCTCATGGGCATAGTCGCCTACTTTATCTGGCGCTACAATTCACCTTTGCTTGGTATGGCGATGGCAGGTGCGGCGGTTGCCTCGCCTTTTCTTTTGCCACGCGGTTTAATCCGCCAACCTTTTTATATCCTTTCCAAACCAAAATGGTCAGCAATTGGAAGCGGCGTTTACCTCGTCACCAATATTTTATCCACGTTGTTTCTATTTTGGACAGATAGGCTGACCCCATTTTCGGCCCTCTTAGGGATGGGCGTAGCCGGGCTAGTCACGAGCGTTGTACAGCTTTATGTCCTCAAGCCCCACTTTAAGAAGACAAACCCCGAAAGTATCGTGAGTGCGCGTGGGATCATCAACGACCATTGGCTTCAAGGCAAATGGTCGCTTTCCGCAAGAGGGCTTTCATGGATTTCGACCAATTTTGGCTATCTACTGCTACCGATTTTGGTGGGTTATGGGGGCAGCGCCGCCCTGCGTGCGACGATGAACCTTGTAATGCCCATCTTCCAGACGAATGCGGCTATGATTACCTTGCTTACGCCCAATTTTGTGCGCGTCTATAACAAGGAAGGCAAAACCGGGCTTACGAAGCGTGTCAAACAAGTGGTCACATTGGTCGTAATTTTCACAACCACTTACTTTTTCTTCCTGATGATATTTGGCAAGCCGCTGATTAACCGTCTTTACAATGGGCGCTATGACAGCGAAGTAACTCTCCTATTCTTGTTTTTTGTCGCCCTCTTGCCTGTGATTACAACCATCAGCCGCATTCTGGATGCGAGTTTGGTCTCGATGGGTAAACAGCGTTTGTCCTTCCAGTCCAAAATTATTCCGACCATTCTCACCGTCGTGTTAGATATTCTTTTCGTCGGCGCTTGGGGGATGATTGGCATTCCGATTGAATCCGCCATAACCGCCGCGCTCACGCTGTTGGGGCTGATTTTTTACTTCCGTAACTACGATAATCCAGCGAAAAAAGCACAACCTATCCCTGCCGAGGTCCCTGCTCAATGATTAGTGTGATTATGCCAGCTTATAACGCTTCGGATTTTATCGGTGAGGCGTTGGATAGCATCTTAAAACAAACGTTTCAACAATTTGAAATCATCGTCGTGGATGATGGCTCGACAGATAATACGCTGGAAATTTTGCGGCAGTATGCCCAAAAAGACTCCCGCATCACCGTCATTCAAAATAATCACGGCGGTGCATGTAAAGCGCGTAATACCGCCATCGCCGTCGCCAAATATCCTTGGATTGCGGCGATGGATGCAGATGATGTCTCGTTACCGCAGCGTTTTGAAAAACAGCTAAAAGCGGCGGAAGCCCATCCTGAAGTGGTCGTGTGGGGGTCATATTTGCATCAAATCAATCTTGAAGGCAAAGTAATCGGTCAAATCCGTATAGGCCCCACCAGCGTGGCGGAATTTAACACGGTTGACCGGACGCAAAAGGCCATTGTCGTGACGAATTCGACTGCGATGTTCAAGCGTGAGGTCGCCCTGCAAGCAGGTTGTTATGATGAGCGCTTGGTGGCTTCGCAAGACACCGAATTTTGGGACAGGATGGCGAATTATGGCCCGGTGGTGGTCATCCCGGAGCCGCTGGTTTCTTACCGTTTGCATGGGCAGAGCATTTCTGCCAAAAAATTCTTCCATCAGCGGATGCTGCATGGTTACGTTGTGGAGCGTAATCGCTTGAAGGCCATCGGGCAGTCCATTACAATGGAAGAATACATCAAGCAGTATAACGAAAAGCCCCCAGTCGAGCGTTTCTTCCGCACCATGAACAATCGCGGACGCTACTATTATCGCAATTCTGGCGTGCAGATCGCCCAGAAGAAGTATGTTCCAGCCGTAGCATCCCTCGCATTGGCGACGGTGTTAAGCCCAAAATTTGCTACAGAGCGCATCTTGAATCGCTTTTTCCCGAAGAAATACATTTAAGGAAGTCATGATGATTAGCGTGGTGATGCCAGTTTATAATGGTGAGCGCTTCCTGCGGGAGGCGATTGAAAGCGTCTTAAACCAGACTTATAAAGACTTTGAATTTATCATTGTGGACGATGGCTCCACCGATAGTACGCCAGCGATTTTGCAATCCTATGCGGAAAAAGACCCCCGTGTAAAAATCATTCGCGGGGGGAAAATCGGCATTAGTCGGGCGATGAATCTGGGTATTGAGGCTTCGCAATATCCTTGGATTGCGCGGATGGATGCCGATGATGTCTGCCTACCGCGCCGCTTAGAAGCCTCTATCGAAGCAGCACAGGCTAATCCTGATGTCGTCGTATGGGGAACCTATATCCATCATATCAATGCCAAAGGCAAAATCCTCAGCACCTCCAAAGTTGGGCCTTTGACCCGTGAACAGTTTTTGGAAGAACGCAAAAATGGTCGGGTCATTCAGGTCATCAACCCGTCCGCCTTACTGCGGAAGGACATTATCGAAAAAGTCGGCGGCTACAAAGATGCTTTCAGCGGGACAGAAGACGTAGAAATTTTTGATGTGATGGCAGAATATGGACCGATATTGTGTATCCCAGAAGCGCTGGTTTTGTATCGTATTCACAGCTACAGCGTTAGCATGACCAAATTTATGACACAGCGCAAACTCGCCCGATATGTGGAAACAAGGCGCAAATTGCGCCTGGCAGGCCAGTCGCTCCCTACTTTAGAAGACTTCCTCGCTAATTATGAAAATCGTCCGCGCCGGGAAAAGCGCAGAAGCTACCTTGCAGATTTACAAGCCCTTAGCTATCGCCGGGCAGGATTGGCCTATGCAGAAGGGCAGTATTTAAAACTCGGTTGGAACTTCAGTATGGCCTTTTTGCTCAATCCGCGTTATGCCCTCAGGCGTGTATGGCGGCAGGTATTTTCTCATCGTTTCGTCGGCTTATTTAAGGGCGTTGCCAGCATCGAAAAGAGTGAGCCTGTTTAAGCTTCTTACTGGAACAACATCGCCTAAATCATGATTAAGGATTTAAAAAAATATGCCGTCTCCAGACGATACCGATATGAATAGCAACAATCCGGCAAAAAATTTCAAGGTGCTCCTCTCCGTTTATTCCTGTGCTCCTGGTGAAGGCTCTGAAGGTGGGGTCGGCTGGAATGTCGTCCAACAGGTGAGCCGCTTTCATGAAACTTGGGTGTTGACGCGTGCTGATCGCCGCGAGTTGATCGATCCCGAATTAGCCAAGAACCCGCTGCCAAATGTACATTGGGTGTATTATGAGCTCCCCTATTTGCTGCACTTTTACCGTAAGGGCGTGCGTGGGCAAAATATCCACTATTATCTGTGGCAGTTCGGGGCCTATTTTGCGGCACGACGGATGCACAAAACAGCCAAGTTTGATCTCGCACAGCATGTCACCTATGTTAAATACTGGAACCCTAGCTTAATTTCTCTGCTCCCCATCCCCTTTATTTGGGGGCCAGTAGGCGGCGGAGAAAGCGCACCACGCAGTTTTTATAAGACACTCAGCAGTCGCGGCAGATTCTTCGAGAACCTTCGCAACTTCGCTCGTGGAATCGGGCATCTTGATCCGCTTGTACGTCTGACGGCTCGTCGCGCCCGTATCGCATTAGCAACGACGCGGGAAAGCGCGGAACAAATGCAAAAACTCGGCTGCAAAAATTTGCAAATCGTACAAGCCGTCGCCCTGCCAGATGATGAACGCCTGCGCTTAAATGCTCTGCCTATACGACAAACCGACACACTTCGCTTGTTAAGTTTGGGACGTTTGCTGGATTGGAAAGGCTTCCATCTGGGATTGATGGCCTTTGCGGAACTCCTAAAGACTTATCCTGACAGTGAATATTGGGTCATCGGCAAAGGCCCTCAAAAGGAATATCTGGAAAAAGTTGTCGCGGATTTGGGCATTGGGCATAAGGTCAAACTGTGGGGGGCGCTTCCACGCGCACAAACGCTGGAAAAACTGGCCGAATGCGATGTACTGGTTCATCCTAGCTTGCATGATTCCGGCGGTTGGGTCTGCCTAGAAGCGATGGCCTCTGGTCGCCCCGTCATTTGTCTCGATCTTGGTGGGCCGGGCGTGCAGGTAACGGAAGAGACCGGGTTTAAAATTGTGGCAAATTCGCCGGAAACTGCCATCGTCGATATAGCACATGCGATGGAAAAGCTCGCCGCCGATCCCGATTTACGCCGACGCATGGGCGAAGCCGGTCAGCAGCGTGTCGTTGAAGACTTCGCTTGGGATAAAAAAGGGGATCGACTGAATGAATTATATCAGTCTTTGTTCGCCCCCGCAGCCAGCAAGAATAAGATGCGCTAACCGATGAAAATTTTTATGGCGCATAATTTTTATCAGCAGCAGGGCGGGGAAGATCGCAGTTTCGCCGCTGAAGCCGAGATTTTAGAGCGCAACGGTCATACCGTCCATCGCTATACCAAGCATAATGATGAAATCAATCAGATGGGTAAGCTCCAAGTCGCCCAAGCCACCATCTGGAATCGCAGCGTCTACCGCGAACTGCGCGATCTTTTCCGTCAGGAAAAATTCGACATCGCCCATTTTCAAAATACCTTCCCGCTTATCTCTCCGGCTGCTTATTATGCGGCACAAGCTGAGGGGGTTCCGGTTGTGCAGAGCCTACGGAATTACCGCTTGATGTGTCCAAACGCACTCTTCTTCCGCGATGGGCATGTCTGTGAGGATTGCATGGGCAAGACCCCTCCTTGGCCGGGCGTAGTGCATAGCTGTTACCGCGACTCGAAAGCCCAATCGGCAGGCGTGGCGGCATTAATTACGACTCATCGCCTCATGAATACGTGGCAGAAAAAGGTCGATACTTACATCGCCCTGACGGAATTTGTCAAACAGAAGTTTATTCAGGCTGGAATGACTGCCGAGAAAATCGTCGTTAAATCTAATTTTCTCCAATATGATCCTGGCATCCGAGAAGGGCAGGGCGACTATGCCGTGTTTGTCGGGCGGCTGACACCTGAAAAAGGGGTGTGGACGGTCTTGAAAGCGTGGGAGAAGTTAGACGGCATCCCGCTCAAAATCGTGGGGGATGGCCCCCTATTAGAGGAAATGAAGGCTTATTGCCAAGCACATAAGCTCACCACGATTGAATTTATGGGACATCGCAAAGGCGACGAAACGCAGCAAATCATGAAAAATGCACGTTTTCTTGTTTTTCCGTCGGAATGGTACGAGACTTTCGGGCGCGTCGCTATGGAATCATTCGCGTGTGGGGTGCCTGTTGTGGCCTCTCGGTTGGGTGCTGTCGCGGAAGTTGTCGATGACCAGCAGACCGGACTGCACTTTACACCCGGCGATGCCGACGATCTAGCAGAGAAAGTCCAACGGCTGTGGAGCGATAACGCCCTAGCCACCCAAATGGGCGCAACATCACGACAAGTCTTTGAACAAAAATACACCGCGCAAAGCAACTACACCCTGCTCACCCAAATCTACACAGATGTCATCAACCGCAAGCAAATACAGGGAAAATGACTTGATTGAGAATAAAAAACTTGGCTTTTTCCTCGTTATCGTGCTGTGCATCGGTCTTATCGCAGGCAGTATCCTTACACTGGCGTATATCCGGCATGTGAATAGGGGCGATGCAGTTGTTGTAGCGGATCTGTCTACAGTGGTTGCCGGGGCGAATGTACCAGAAATGACGATACAACCGCCCTCGGCACAAGCGCAAGTCTCGCTAAATAGCACGAATGCCACAGCAGTAGAACTTTATCCCACCGATAATGTGCAGGCTGTCGTAGATCAATATGCAGCGGGGACGACCTTTGTGTTTACGCCGGGTGTTTATCGGATGCAGCGCATTCAGCCCCGCGATGGCGATACCTTCACCGGGCAATCCGGCGCGATTTTGAATGGGGCGCTCCAGTTGACCCAATTGACCCAAGAAGACGGCTATTGGGTGGCAGTTGGGCAAACCCAAGAAGGCGTAGTGCAGGGCGAATGTATGGAAGGCTACGAGCGTTGTTCCTATCCTGAAGACGTGTTCGTAGATAACGTTCCGCTCCAACATGTGGCCTCACGCGCTCAACTGACGACGGGTACATGGTTTTTTGATTACGCCAATGACAAAATCTACCTCACGGATCATTATGAGGGGCGTTTGGTGGAAACAAGCGTAACCGATGCGGCTTTCTTCGGAGAGGCCAACGGCGTGACCATCAGCCATTTGACCATCGAGAAATATGCCAACCCCGCCCAACATGGTGCGATTAATGGACGCACATCCACAGCATGGCTTGTTGATAATGTCACCTTACGTTTAAATCATGGCGTGGGCATTCATTTGGGCAATCAAATGCGCCTTATCAACAGCAACATCAGCGGCAACGGACAGATGGGCATTGGCGCAAACCGCATTTCTGACGCATTGGTGGAAAATAACGAAATCGCCGCTAATAATTACGCAGGCTTTCGTATCAATTGGGAGGCAGGCGCGACCAAGTTCGCCCGCACGGATGGATTAATCGTGCGCGGCAATTATGTGCATGATAACGCGGGTACCGGGCTTTGGACGGATATTGATAACCGTAACACGCTTTATGAAAACAATCTGGTTGTGAATAATGCTGGCTCAGGCATTTTTCATGAGATTAGTTACGATGCCATCATCCGTAATAACATCGTGATGTTCAATGGCCTAAGCAAAGCCGATTATATGATGTACGGCGCACAAATCCTCATTTCCACGTCGAGCAACGCCGAAGTCTATGGAAACCAAGTCGTTGTCAGCCCTGAAGGGGGCAAAGGCATCGGCATTATGCAGCAGGATCGGGGCGGGGGGGATGCGCCTTGGCAAGGTTATAACAATAACGTGCATAACAACACGATTATCTATATGGGGAGCGCGGGAGTCAGCGGCGTAATGACCGATTGGGAGGAAGCCAATTTTTGGGCTTTAGGCGACAATCGCTTTGATGCCAATACCTATTATCTGACCAATCCAGCCTCAAACCGTTGGCGTTGGGCAGGGCAAGAACACACTTGGGAGACTTTACGTGCGTTAGGCCAGGAAACCAACGGCACACTCAACGCAACTTTACCCAATGACGCGGGAGCGATCCCTGTATGGAATGCGTTGGCGACCACACAGAACTAAGCAACCCAACCTTCCTTTATAGGCATCCTAACCAGAATATAACCAAATAGGTCTTGTTTCCTACAGGCATTAATTATACAGTTAGCTACAATAAGACAGGTTTGTAACACTATGGCAAACGATTTACCTTTCGTATCGATCATCACACCCGTTTACAATGACACAGCACGCTTGAAGGTGTTGTTGGAAAATTTGGAGAAGCAAACCTATCCAAGTGATCGCTATGAAGTGATCGTTGTCGATAATGCTTCCAAAGAACCCGTCGCACCGGCTTTGGAAAATGCGCCTCATGCCCGGATTGTCTTTGAAGCGCAAGGCGGGCCAGATTTAGCCCGAAATGCGGGCATTAGGAACACAACATCAGACTATTTAGCCTTTATCGATTCCGATTGTATCCCGTATCCAGATTGGCTGGAAAGCGGCATTCGGGCGCTGCTTCGTGAGCCGGATAGTGGTTTGGTCGGCGGGCGGGTGGATGTTTTCCCTAAAGACCCTAATAACAGGACATGGGTGGAATTGATGGAAAGTGTCTATGCCTTCCCGACAAAAGCCAATGTCCAGAAGCATCATTTTATGCCCACCTGCAATATGTTCACCACCAAGAAAATTTTTGAGGCGGTTGGCTTGTTTAACGGCGAACTTAAAAGCTCAGGCGATGAAGAATGGGGACAGCGTGTGTATGCTCATGGTTATAAGTTGGTCTATGACCACAACGTCGCCATTCAGCATCCTGCGCGGCGCACCTTAAAGGAAATAAACAAAAAAACGAGCCGCGTGTCCTATAGTTATACCGACTTATTGAAGCGCCGTTCTACATCAAAACTGCCGGTATTTTTGCAAGGCAAGTTTTTAAAGCGGATGTTTATTTTGCCAGTCCCGTCTGAGCTGGACAGTCTGTTCAAAAGCAAATTAAACCTTCTTGATAAAGGCAAGGTGCTTTTGCTAGTGATATGGAGTCGCACATACCGAGCTTACAGCATGATCCGTGCGCTTTCTACCAAATCGGGAAAGTTATGGTAAGCAATAGGAACAACAACTTATGGCAGTAGCATCCAGAACAATGACGACGCAGGCTCAGGCCAGTCGTATAGAACTGATCTTTGTTTTTATCGGGCTGGTCGTCATTGGCGATGCCTTCCGAGAATATGTTCCGAGCAGTATTTGGCAAGTCATCCGCCTAAGTTATTATGGGGTGCTGCTGATTTTCGTAGGGATGAATCTTAGAACAATCGTCCCTGCATTCATAAAAACGCCCTTCGTCACAATCTTGACCTTGTTAGCGGTAGCATCTGTCGTTTGGTCTGCGAATCGTCCCGCGACAATTTCGCGTACATCCGCGTTGGTGATGACGACGCTTTTCGCGGCCTACTTTGCTACCCGCTTTAGCAATGTGCAGCAGTTAAAAATCCTCGCGCAAACGGTGATTATCCTCGCTGTCTTCAGCGTAATTTTTGTCTTCGTTTTCCCAGAAGCAACCTCTGGCGCAGCTTGGAAAGGCGTTTTTACGCAAAAGAATCTGTTTGGGCGCGTGATGGCAATGGGCGCTCTATTGGCACTTTGCTATCCTTTTGAATCTCGACGAATGCTCCTGCTTAAATTTTTCGGCTATTTTGTGATGCTGTTTTTCGTCTTTATGTCGGATTCCATGACATCCCTGCTGATCGTCGTCAACGTAACGCTGCTCTCTTTCGCGCTGCGTGTCTTCCGCATCGGTATCGTCCCCGGTATAGCCTTACTCATCGCAATGGCAATTCCTGCTATTTTATTTATCCTCTTTGTGACGAATATTGATACCGATGCGGTATTGATTAGTCTAGGCAAAGACCCCTCCTTAACAGGCCGTACTGATGTGTGGGCTAAGGTACAATATGCCATTAGCGAGCGTATGTGGACAGGATATGGTCACGGCGCTTTTTTTAATCGATGGGACGGTATTTATGGGACGCTTTGGAGCAGGAATGATGCTTTTACCCCCGGTTCCGCCCATAACAGCTATTTGGATGTTTGGGTGAATTTGGGAATCGCTGCCCCTATACTTTTCGTGATTAGCACAGCCATTATGTATTTACAAGCATTAAGAAAAGTGCGAATGACGCGAAAGGCGGATGGGTTGTGGCCGGTATTGTATTTAAGCTATCTCTTAATTTTGAGTACCTCTGAGGATTTTATCCTCTTTAACAGTATATACTGGACACTTTATCTTGTGATTGCCTTTTCGCTCACTGTACAGCAAAAACCTGCTGAGGCTCGTCAAAGTGAGACGATACTCCCAAGTATGCCGTATCTTATCAGCCCGGCAGCTAATTAAGGATTAAACATTCGTGGGTCAAGAATTTTTGAAGTATGTCAACTATGTTCTTAGGCGTTTGTGGATAGTCCTCCTGTTGGCTGCGCTCGCCGGAGGAGCCGTTTATTGGTATCTAGGTCGCCAAGCCCCAACCTATCGCTCAGAGGCGAAGGTTTTTATCGGAAATGCCATCACCTCGCCTAATCCAAATCCCTCTGAGGTGAGCTTAGCACGTTCATTAGTCTCGACCTATATTGAGCTGGCCGAAACACGCAATATCTTACAGGGAACGCTTGATGACTTAGGTCTTGATGGGGTGATTTCGATCAACCGCCTTAAGTCGATGGTCAGCGCCCGTCAAGTTTTGGAAACCTCAATCCTCATCATCCGCGTAACAGACAGCCAAAGAGAACGCGCCCGCGACATCGCCAATACAATCGTCCAAAAACTGATTGAAGGCAGCCCAACGACGTTAACGCCTGAAGAACAACGGCAGTTGAATGTGCTTCAAGGACAAATTGATGCTATTCAAGAACAAATTACGACTCGCAGCGTAGAAGCAATTCGTATTGGCGCGGCACTTGATGAAGCCACCACTGCCAACAATCAGCGCGAGATTCTTACGCTCACCGAACAATATAATCGGATTATTGACCAGCTAGACACCGCCAGAGGCAATCTCGCGCAGTTTACCAATACCTATCTTGATCTCTCGAACCGCGTCAACCGCCTAACCCTTGTCGAAGAAGGACAACTTCCTGTTCGGTCATTGAATGTGAATCGCAATCTCGTGACTATCCTCGTTGTCTTTATCGTTATCGGCATGACCATTGGTGGGCTGCTGCTCTATCTGGAATATATCGATGGGAAGATAAGGACAGAAAACGAAGTCCAAAAGTGGCTGCAAGTGCCTGTACTAGGGCTTATAAAACGTGTAAAGAAGACAAGCGAAAAAGCCCAAAATTACCTCGTCGCCCATAATCCACGCTCTCCCATGTTTGAGGGCTATCGACAAGTCATGTCTAAGCTGCTTTTCTCTGGTGAACGTCCCCAATCGCTCAGTAACATTTATCTGGTCGTCAGCCCGGATAAACGAGAGGGGCGCAGTTTTAGCGCGGCTAATCTAGCGGTGATTATGGCAGAAGCAGGTATCAAAACACTTCTTATTGATGGCGATCTGCGAAAACCCATTATCCACGATATTTTCAACCTCAATAACAGTGTCGGATTAGTCCCGTTGTTGGCACAGATTAATGAAAACCCTGATTATGCCGAGCGCACCCCCAATGATACGCAAACCATTATCTTGGCACGTCATCAAATCCAAGTTTCCAGCATCAGCAATTTACAAGTGATGACCAGCGGTTTGGCAGGCACAGAAGTTTCGGCCAATATGTTGGGCTTCCAAAATTTGCAGCGGGCGCTAAATGCTATTCAAAGTGAGTTTGACTTTGATGCAGTCATTATTGATACCCCTCCGGCACAATTGATGGCTGATAGCCATGTCATTGCGGCGAGTGTCAAGCCAAATGTCATCTTGATCGCCGCCATCGGCCATACCAACCGGGAAGAGCTTATCAAAATTAAAGACCAGTTTGTACAGGTCGGCAGCACAGTCAGCGGTACAATTCTTAACTCGGTATAATTTGCATCCCTAACAAGGCGATTTTGCCTAGGGAACGACACATAGGTCGTTCCCGGCAAGGGCGCACACTTCGGTACGCTCTACATAATACCAATCCGATTCCATTGACCTCGATTATGGGCAGGTCGCCATGTTGGAAACTTGCGTCACATTGCGCTCGCCCACACCATCCGCCAGATCAAAGTAAATTACAATCGTCTCCGGCTGACCTGCGAGTGCGCCTGTCAACAGCGGAGTGCTGCCAGCGTTAGCGACCAGCGGAGTGCTGCGAATGCCCGTCCCGAATACTTCCCAAGCGTAAGTGATGGGCGCGACATTGAGGTTGGCAATATCCCACGTTCCGGCACAGACCGAGGTCAGCGCCAGCGGTTGCAGCACAATCGGCGTGACTGTCGGCAAGTCGGTTGGAACGGGCGTGACCGTCGGTAGATCAGTCGGAACAGGCGTGACTGTCGGCAAGTCGGTTGGAACGGGCATGACCGTCGGTAGATCAGTCGGAATGGGCGTGACTGTCGGCAGTTCGGTTGAAGTCGGGGTCGCCGTCGGCACTACAGCCGTTTCTACAACCGCGATTTGATCCATCATCCACACATCCGGCGCTTGAGCCGCAGTTCCGGTTAGCGGTGTCCAAACCCAGCGCAGATAAACGATCTGACCATTATAAGCTGTCAGGTCAAACGAAGTTTCCGCCCATGTTGCCGAAGGCAGCACAGTGCCTAGCGTCGTCCAGTTGGTTGCATTCAAGCTGATCTCGACAGAAGCCGCGAATTCAGTGGCGCTCAATTGCGATTGGAAGGTCAAGCGCGGGGACACGCTGGTACGTAGATCGACAGACGACCCCCACATGCTGCTGCTAACCTGAGCGAATGCCGCAGCCTTCCAGCTATACCCAGCAAAAGCCCCTATTCGCGTCAGCGACCAATTACCGACGACGTTCCAGCCTGTCGTGATACCGTCGTCCATGCCCATCACAACAGGTAAGGCAATTGGCTGCGGTGTGGAAGTCGGCGCGGGTGTATTCGTCGCAACGACGGGCGCGGCTGTGTTGGTTGGTACCACCGAAACGGGTGTATTTGTCGCAGGCGAAATTTGAACAAAGTTCGCCGTCACATTCAGATTATTATTGACAGTGACCAGCGCCACCGTACTCGCGCCGTTAACTGCTCCTGACCAGCCAGCGAATTGCCAACCTGGCTGCGGCACGGCGACAAGCTGCACCTGCATTCCCGGATCATATTGGCTCTGGTTCGGATTGGTCGAGACTGTTCCGCCGCCGACTGAATTCAGAGTCAGGTTATAACGCACCGGGGCATTGTCAATCACATTAAACTGAACCGTCATCGCTGTGCCAGCCGCGCCAGCAAGATTAAAGTTGCTGTAGGTGGTCGCGCTCAGGGTATACGCGCCGACGGCAGGTGTCCAATCACTATAATTCCCCGCTTGGTCATCACCCCATAAAGCATAAGGCAGCAGATTTTCAGTGCGCGGTGTCCCATTCAGGTTAAACCGTACACTGCCGACTGTGCCGGGGTTGGTGTTGATGCGAATGTTCAGGTTGCGCGTGGGCAGCAGTGCCAAATTCAGCGTTTCATTGTTGCCCAGAACCCGGATGTCCTGATTATTGTCCGAATTAACCAGTACGAAATTCACCACCGAATGGCTCACCGCTACAGGCGTGATCGTCGCGGGGATGCGGGTCGCTTGTGGACGGGAGGTGCTTGTCGGCGCAGCCACCGTCGGCGCTATTGTCGGACGCGGTGTGCTGGTCGCACGGATACGGGAGGCTGTCGTCGAAGTCGAGTTATTCACCACCGTGAAGCGGATAGAAATCGGTGTCCCTGCCGTACCGCGCAAATCGGATGCGGTGTAAGCGACGGCGCTTAAGGTATAAGTTCCGGCTGAGGGAGTCCAAACGCTGTAACGCCCGTCTTCATCGCCCCACATGGCATAAGGTAAACCATTCTCGGTGCGATAATTGCCATTTAAGCCAATTTTTACACTGCCGACGGTGCCAGGATTGGTGTTGACGCGAATATTCAGGTTCCTCGTGGGCAGCGTCCCTAGATTGAGCGTATCGTTATTCGTCAAGACACGGATGTCCTGATGTGTATCGGCATTCACCAAAACAAAGTTGACGGCGGCTTGCGCTTGCGAAACAGGGGTCGCGCTAGGACGCGGGATATTGGTCGGGCGACTGCCACCATTCGGGCGTTGTGTCGCTGGAGTCCGTTGATCGACAATAGTAAACCGAAGTGACGAAACTGGCCCCGCGCTGCCGCCTAAATTCTGACGGGTATAGGCTGTCGCACTCAGGTTATAGATGCCCGTCGCAGGCTGCCAACTGTGGTAGTTGCCGCCCGTGTTACTCCAAATGGCATACGGGGCCACATTCTCCATCCGAGTCGTGCCATTTACGTTAAAGCTAACACTGCCTACCGTAGCAGGATAGGTGGTCACGCGGATGTTCAGATTGCGCGTTCCCAGTGTAGCGAGATTAATCGTTTCGCCGTTGGTCAAGTTACGAATATCGCGGTTCGTGTCGGCATTCACCAGCGTATAGTTCACGATGGAATACATCGACTGCTGCGACGGACTGGTCGGGCGAATGGTCGCAGCCGGACGCGGCGTATTTGTCGGGCGCGTTGTAGCGGTAGGCTGCTGGTTAACCACTGTGAAGCGTAAAATCGCTACCCTGCCTGCCGTACCTGCTAGATTTTGTCGGTTATAGGCCGCAGCGGTCAGGGTATAGCTGCCTGTTGTAGGCTGCCAGTTACTGTAATTGCGCCCTTCATTGCCCCACATCGCATACGGCGCCGTATTTTCGGTACGGGTGCTGCCATTCAAGCTGATGCGGACACTGCCCACATTGCTGGGATAAGTGTTCACGCGGATGTTCAAGTTGCCTGTGGGCAGGCTTCTCAAGTTAAGGATTTCGCCATTCACCAACGGACGAATATCGCGATCCGTATCCGCATTGACCAGGATAAAGCTAACAACCGATTGCGCCTGCGGAATTAGTGTACTAGTCGGGCGCACGGTGTTGGTCGGGCGCACAGTGTTAGTCGGGCGCACGGTGTTGGTCGGGCGCACGGTGTTGGTCGGGCGCGGCGTTGCTGTATTGGTCGGGCGTGGTGTGTTGGTCGGACGCACCGTGTTGGTTGGGCGCGGCGTATTCGTCAGCGCGGGTGTATTGGTCGGTGCAGGCGTGTTGGTTGGGCGCGGCGTATTCGTCACTGAACCATCGCTAGTGGTTTCTGGCGTGATTTCAGCGGCGTTATCAACAACGGTAAAGTTGACCGTCATCGGGGTACTGGCACTGCCGTTCCTGTTGCTGGCAGCATAAGCCACAACGCTTAAAGTATAGTCCCCCGGATTGAGTTCACCTTCATGATAATCATTCGGTGATGTATCGCCCCACAGCGCAAACGGTTTCACATTTTCGGTGCGCTCGCTGCCATTGATCGAAAAATGGACGCTGCTTGCGGATTCAGCTGTATCTGCGCGAATATTCAAGGTGCCATTGGTCAGCGCGGCTAAATCAACCACAGCGCCATCCGTTAGTATGAGCATGTCTTGATCGGTGACAGCATCAATCAGGACAATGTTCACAATAGAGGGTAAAGGCTGCTCAGTTGGCGTACTGGTCGCGGTCATCACAGCCGTGGCTGGTGCAGGGAAACTAGGCGGTTGCGTGCCAGAACGAGTCCATGCGGGGACGACTCCGGCATTAGCCGGCAGTTGCGTAATCAACCGTCCATTAGCTTCTTGTCCATTAGAACGAATACTCGTCCAGTTTAACTGATTATCAGACCATCTCCAGAAGTTGCGGCTGCTGTTTGCGCCACTCACATAGTAAGTGTTGTAATCGAATCTATTATTGCTGCCTGCCCAATAGATGTTGGGATCAGAAGGCCAACGCGGATCCAATGTAACCCCACTAAAGCCAGCGCTTCCCATGTGGATAATGGTGTTGTTGTGAATATTGTTGTTGGAAGCACTCCAAGTCCCCTGTGACCCACTGCCGCGCTGCTGCTGCTGGATGCCGATACCCTTACCATAGGTATCGCCTATGGTGATGGTGTTATTATAGACTTCCACGTCACCCGACGAGGACAACAAAATTTGTGAGCCATACATCAAGAAGCTGGATGAGACACGGCCATTGAACATCACGATGTTATTACGAATGACCGCACCGTAACTGATTTCGTGGTAGATGCCTTCTTCGGCATTGTAGGTCACAAGATTGTTTTCATAGGTGATGTTGATGTTATCAATATCTGTCCACAAGCCAGCGCCGGTGTTGTGATGTACATAATTATTGCGAACAGTCAAACCATTGGTGCGGGCGAATTTTGTTCCACCTGCTTCCCATGAATCATCATAGTGCGCGTAGTTGTTGTATGCAATTTCATTGCCATCCACCAGCGAATTGGTGGCGTTATGGCTGTTGATGCCCAACTGACCATTATTTACAACACGGTTGTTGCTCAGACGGGCATTTGCGCCTTGCATCTTGATACCTGCACCATGATTCCAGTGTACGGTGTTGGTATCTACGACCCAGCCTGCACCCGCCGTAATCGTGCCATTCTGGGCAGGGGTGGCATATTTTTCTATCGTCAAGTTGCGGATAGTGATATTTGAAGCCGTATTCAGGAAAGCGAAGGTATTTACGCCAATTTCAACGGTACGCCCCGCAGGATTATCCGTGAAGTAGATTTGGTCGGTATCGTAATTGAAGAACCAACTCCCTGCTGTTACCGATGACATGCCCGTCGCTTGCCGCAGCGGTTGATTACCAATAAACAGGTCTTCAGGATACGTACAGCGTTCATAGCCGACTTCGCACGAACCGATGCGCGGCCCTTGTTGGGTCTGTCCGGAAGCAACCCAGTTGTTGCCGCTGCGTTGAAAGTCAGTCAGCAAGCGCGATCCATTAAGGACTGCCCCTGTTTCGCCTATAAAAGTATCGCCATTGCGCGGAGAAATGGTCTGCATCCGATGAACACCGGCTGCAATGATAAACGTCGTCCCTGCTGGATAACGTTGAATAACAGATTGAATGTTTTCGCCTACATTGATACGTACCCCGGCTGTCTGCTGTGCATTTACAAGGCTTGTCCCCAAGCTCATGATGCAAAAGATAATCAGCGTCACATAGACGAAAGAAAAGCGGGGGAGGGTGGTACGGATGAATTGTGGCATGATGGTGTGACCTCTCAGAATGCGTTATAGGGTATGGTTAGTGCAAATGAATGAGTGGGTGTATGAAGATTGCGTTTTCATTGCACTTCCTTCCTGTTTGATCCGATCTAGCTATTGGATTTACCTTTTATCAAAAAGCGTCTTATTTATAGACACATCTTAATTCTTTTTCGTTTACACTTTTTATTTATGTCTCAATTCTTCGCCAATAATCATAGGCTAAAAGTACTGGATAGTATGAAAGTACTATC
>ENA-ORBV01007234-ORBV01007234.1-microbial-mat-metagenome-genome-assembly--contig:-NODE-7234-length-19135-cov-14.409539_pt1 | contig 19135 bp, 19 predicted proteins | sample MGYA00237777_ERZ505514 | MGnify/ENA primary metagenome ERZ505514 (study PRJEB26160, sample SAMN06269048) | microbial mat metagenome | isolation source: Oligotrophic lake microbial mat | place... | reverse complement strand
TGTCTATAGAAGACTTGGTAGGGGTCTTGGCTGCTGTCACAGGCTGTGAGAGCGGCGAATGTGCTTGCTGTGGAGGCACTGCAAGTCTTGGTTTTTGGTTGCTTGGAGACTTGGCTTTTTGAATCCAAGCTACTGCTGTAGCTAGTCAAATTCAGCCCTTAAAAGTAGTCTCACTGCGTCTGGAAGGGTCTAATTGGTCTAGACACACTTCACTTATATTGCTTTTCTTTGGTTAACTGGGTCTCAGAGGGTCCGATCTGTGTTTGGATGGCCTCTCCGGGTCAAGTTGACTCAGTTTTCGTCACGTCGGCTGCCCGAGAAATAAATTCTTGTTGAGGGTACTGTACCAGGAATTCGTGTAGCGGCTACGCAGATGTCAGTCGTGCGCTTCTTCTCCGGGTTGCACGAATCGACGATGGCTGTGATATATTTCGCACCAATGTCGTCTGGTAGACCGGCTCCGTAGAACTGTACGTGGTTTCTCGCGGTCAAGTTGACTTCGTTGCCGTCGTGTCTGCTCGATGAGAAAAAATTTCGCGTTGAAGGTCGATTTTTCCTTCGAAAATTCACTCGTTACCACTGTGGGGTGTGAATTCACAATGCCCTGTGCTACAGCTAGCATGCACAAAAGGTAGTGGAATGAATATTATGAATCTACTATGTTTTAGTGAATGGTAGCTACTAATGAGAAATGAAGACTGACATCATCAAATGAGTGATGTCACTCAGGATTGAAGATGCACTTCAATGTATCCTTCAATCCCTAGCCCTGAATCCCTAATGGATGAGGGGAAACACTGTGCGTCCACAGAGCTCCTTGTAGAGGTCTAGTGCACAAATGAGCAAAATCACTGGGTGCTGAATTTTCTACAGTAAAAATATATGAAACGGCGGGATAACACAGTTTAAAGCTAATGTCTCAGCTAGTTTGTACAAACTTACCGTATCCTTGCAGGGTTAGGTACAGTTTAATGTGGTTAACACACTGGTAAAAGGATACGGTGAGAATCTAGTTATTCCATGACTTAGATTTTCGCACCTCGATGTGTCCTCGCGCCCTAAAGCGAACTATGGACAGACTACGTCATCTCACCCGGAAGATGATCAGTCTAGTCTACGTTCGTTGCCCATTTTTTTGTTTCATGATCATGCATCACGTTCCGATCCATGCATGCATCATCCCAACCATCGTCATCACACTAACAACTTCGTATGTAGTGTATGCAGCATGGCCATCCTCCGTACAACTCACAAATAAATGAAAATCGGCGAGATACTACTATAGTTTGCAAATACTATAAAAATGGCGACCCTTTATGCACGGCCGACAGGGATGGCAGCCGCAATGCTGTTGCTTTTTGGCTCAGTAGCAAGCTTTTCAAGCCATGGACACCAACGCTGTCCTTCCCGTACTCTTCCAGTCTCATTATTGCAAAGAAGGAATTTCTGTATACAGAGAACCTCCGCTCTTTTCAGTTTCTACGTTTCACCGAATGAAGATGACGAGGATATGATAAAATCCATACTGGGGCCAAGCGGGACCAAGAGAAAGAAACGTGGTCAATCCATTTTCATTTTATCGGATACAACTGGAGTCACAGCCAAATCTGCTGTCGAGAAAGGCCTGGCTCAATTCAATGGTTGCGATGAACGATACCTCTCGACCGATGACGACGACGACGATCCTTGCGAGTTGATGCAGAAGACAGTATATCAATTTATTAGAACCGAAGATGATCTGGCTCGAATAATTCGCAAGGCTGAGGATCGTAATTCCATTGTGGTGTTCACATTTGGAGATCCTGCCATGCGAAAAATAGCAGCAAAGCTGTGCCAACAATCTGGCTTGGCGTTTGTAGACCTGCTTGGTCCTATGTTTGATGTAATGTCCGGTACGTAACAATGCCATTCATTTTCATTTCTTTTTTTCTTTTGGAGGGGTATGTGGATTTTAATCTCAATGCGGCTCTTTTTTTTTCGCAATCTATCTACGCAGAATTCTTTGGCAGGGCGCCACTCGGAGTGCCAGGACCGGGCACCCGCAGACCCGGCCGACGTGAGCTAACAGAGTTGTACTACAGTCAAGTTGGTAAGAAAAGTCCCTGAAGTTCTGTTATAATTCATTCAAAATTCAGCAGTCTACTCACCTTCTTTGGTTCTACAGACAGCCTGGAGTTTACCCTGAAAACAGACGATGGACGCGCACCCTGGCTTTTGCCAGAAGCAGATGTAATCCTAATTGGTGTAAGCCGAACAGGCAAGACCCCGCTGTGTGTATTTCTTTCTCAATCTCAGGGTTTGAAAGTGTCCAACATACCACTGACTCTCGACAAAGATCCTCCCAAACAACTTTTTGAGTCCAACATTGACCCGAAACGAGTGTTTCTCCTCACGCTTAATCCCGTGGATCTGCTGAGAATACGAGAAACTTGCTTAGAAAGAGAGCCCGACAATGAACAGCCAAACTATGCAAACTGGGATTACTTGCAAGAGGATCTAGCCAAAGCCCGTGCGCTGGCTGAAAAATACGGTTACACAGAAATTGATGTCACGGGTCGGGCGGTAGAAGAAACAGCAAGTCAAATCAGCTCTTTATTGAATGAAAGATTTCCTACCTTTGATCTACTAAAGAAACGGTGATTTCTAAAAACTTCTACAGAGAAGACGACTTCACGGATTTTGCTGTTTTTCTGGCCCGTCCTTCCTGTCCCTGCTCGCGAAAACTCAATTCGTGGCTGCTGCTATGGCCGGGAAACAAAATTTTGGGCAAGGAAATTAATTGACTTTCATGTCGCAGGGTTCTACTTCCTAGCGAAATAACTCTTGCTGTAAATGGCAGGGAGAGAATAGCACTAACTAGCGGCTGCCCAGTCGTAATGACCTTGATTTTTTGGAGAGGATAATATATAATCATTTTTATTTTTTTAGAACGTCACGAGCTACCAATGATATGCCCGCTTCAGGATCTTCATCAGTATATCCTCCTTCCTCATCTAACTCGCTGATTTGTGTTTGAGGAGGAAACCGTTTTTCTCGAATAACTCTCGCTAGCATTGTGTTTGGTCCAATGGCAGTAACTACTGCCTCACCAGATCCCTGGACTACACAAGACCCCAGAAAGAGTTGGACTGGTTTGCAGTGGCCTGAAATAGGATCCTTTTCGCAGCTCCTTGGTTTGTCTTCTCCACTGACATATTTTCCATCGACTAGCATTTGGTCGCCGTCTACGGATAGCACCACACAATCCCCCGGCACAATGTCGCCTTCTTCCAGCCGTATTATGTCGCCCTTCACCAAGCTGGTCGAATCATATCGCACCCAGTTTCCATCTCGAAGCACTTCGGCATCTTCCGGTTTTATCATTCGAAATGTCTTCATGCTTGGAATCGATTTGATGCATGGAAGCAAACAACACACCCACCCGGGACAGTTAATTGGAGGATCCACAACATTATAACAGCCGTCTTCTTCCCGCCGTTCTGCTGCCGCGTCAGTAGAAAGACCCGTCTTGCGGTTTGTCTTGAGCTGCCTGAGCAGCTCTTCTTGAGCATTTGATAAGGACATGATTACTGAGCGGTGGTGTAAAGAGAGCTGTTGTTATTGATTCAGCTGCCGTACGTTGCCTTTCGCAGAAGTCAAAGGGGTCATCATTGTCCGCCCATGCCACGCACACCGCGGTTTCGGTCGAGCAACAAAGAAAGAGAAAGATTCACAACGCGGAAGAGGTTTTCGACGAGCATGTGTGCGTTCCCAATTGAACACTGCTTTCGCTTGTCCTTCGTACGTAGTTTTTGGAGCGCCTTTCCAGTTCTGTCCTTTTTTCTTCTAGAAGTTGCGAAGTGTGTCATATCTCTAGCTAGCTAGCTCCACAGTGCCCAAATATAGTTTGGCTAGCTAGATTCTGATAGAACTTGCCCTTGCAGATTCGAAATGTAATGTAATTCGTGGCTAATTCTCTCTCCTGCTTCTCATAGTGTTCAACGTAATTTTCCGTCGCCAAGGAGAGACCAGGTAAAATGAACGACAAAGCGATTGCGGTCAACGCTGACTGGGTAGAGCAGATATTTGACGGCCGGGGCGCAGGTTCAATAGACACAACGACGGGAAAGGAGTGTCCGGCGCTGCGCACATCTAGCAAACGATCGTTGGTCGCTCTGGGTCAGGCCGGTGCCCGGCTACTACCCTGGTGGAGCGAACCGACGCATCAACCGACTCCCTTAGTAGGCCAGTCTGGTATACCGCATGTCGTCAAACATGCAGCGAGGAACCAGTGTAAAACATCGCTGCGCCCTTTGATTGATACTCACTAAAAGTATAGAAAAGCTTCCCGAACCAGAAGTAAGCAATCAAGGCAACTGAAACAATGTTCCAGTGTTACAACTGCCAGTGAAACTCGAGTCATATTGGACTGTCGCAGAAAGAAACTCTCATGCTTCAATCAAGTTCTGAGTCTCGAGAATATCACACCGGCAGCTATCAGAGCCTTTACTTGAAAGTTTAAGTTGCACTGCGTGGTCAGGACATCAAATCAGTCAAGTGCCTGACTGTTGTGTCACGGGTCGTCCGTCGAGGCTCGAACGAAGTCAAAGATCAAGTCTTACTAGTACTAGCTAGCTACAGTAGTCCCCCAAGTCAAGGGGCAAGTCATAGATTGTGTCATTCAAGAGAACAATTCCATTCAAGAGAACAATTCCAGCGAGATGTCATTGCCGCAGACAAGTAATCCAAATCAAGTGAGTGACATCCCGCACTCAAACTCCTCTACTGGCACAATTGTAGCAAGCCAGACCTACGTGCGTGAAGGCAGGACATGGTCATCACGCGGTCATGAAGTCCCGCTCGCCCATTTTTGCGCCAATTTTCTTCACGATTTTTCGCGCGACACATCGTGATCGATACAGTAGTGGTTCCAACAGCTGTTCCAATTTTGTCTTGACGAAGCGAAATCGTATCTTGGGCGGGTGGGTGCCAGTAAGACTGACCACTGGATTCATTGAGACACGAATTGAATGCCGGTTGAATTCAAGGCATTCAAGGGACTTGTCCATGTCTTCTGCTGGCTAGAGTAGAGATCTGACCAAGACTTGAGCGCGCCCACCCGGTTTCTGTCGAGGTCTACGCACACATCGCACGTGGAGCCGGTAGAAATCATCACGTACGTAGAAACGTACGAGCAAAGTGGAGTCTTATGACCCAACGCGATCGATATGAATCAATCAATTTTTGGAGCGGAAGATTGCACAGAGCCCACACAATCTCAAATCTTTTCAGATAAGATCGATAAAAACTAGTCTTCTCCGACTTTCATCTTCTTTTATTACCTTTAAACAACTTTCACCATGGCTGATGACGAAGATATTGCCGCCCTTGTCGTTGACAACGGTTCCGGAATGTGTAAAGGTGTGTTGCTGCTTTGGACGATAGGTTTCTGTCGCGTTTGGCTCCATGTTTGCTGTTATTTCGTATCGGCCTTTCGCTTTAATTTTGGATCCTTTCGCGCTTCGGGTATCTGGCAATTTCAATGTGTCGCCTTTACCCTTCGATACTTTTCTGTGTGAACACACTTGTATTATTTTATTCGATTCGCTCCTGGGTACTGTTGGCGATGAAGATTCGATGGCATAAGACCAACCTTCACCAGAAGACACTTTCCTTTTTGGCATGTTGCTTTATACCCCTCGTTAACATCCGTCGCCGTACATATTAAAATCGACTCCTTCTCAACTGTTTCCCTCCTTTATTACTCTTGTGATTCAGCTGGATTTGCTGGAGATGATGCTCCACGATCTGTCTTTCCCTCCTTGATTGGACGTGCCCGTCAGCCAGGTATCATGGTTGGTATGGAACAGCGTGATGCCTATGTTGGTGATGAAGCCCAAGCAAAGCGTGGTGTCTTGACCTTGAAGTACCCCATTGAGCACGGTATTGTTACCAACTGGGATGATATGGAAAAGATTTGGCATCACACCTTCTACAATGAGCTTCGTGTCGCCCCCGAGGCCCACCCTGTCCTTTTGACTGAGGCTCCCCAAAATCCCAAGGCCAATCGTGAACGCATGACCCAAATCATGTTCGAAACCTTCAATGTTCCTGCCATGTATGTGAACATTCAGGCCGTCCTTTCCCTTTACGCCTCTGGTCGTACCACCGGATGTGTTTTGGATTCTGGAGATGGTGTTACCCACACTGTGCCCATTTACGAAGGTTATGCTCTTCCCCATGCTGTCATCCGTCTTGATCTTGCTGGACGTGATTTGACTGACTACCTCATGAAGATTCTTACTGAGCGTGGTTACTCCCTCACCACCACTGCTGAGCGTGAAATTGTCCGTGATATCAAGGAGAGTCTCTGCTTTGTTGCTGTTGACTTCGAGGAGGAGATGAAGAAGGCCGCTGAGAGTTCTGCTCTTGAGAAGTCCTTTGAGCTTCCCGATGGTAATATCATTGTCATTGGTAACGAGCGTTTCCGCTGTCCCGAGGTGCTCTTCCAGCCTAACTTGACGGGTCTGGAAATGGACGGAATTGCTGACTCCACTTTCCAGACCATCATGAAGTGTGATGTTGATATCCGTAAGGATCTCTACGCCAACATTGTGCTTTCTGGAGGAACCACCATGTTCCCTGGAATCAGTGAGCGCATGTCCAAGGAAATCACTGCCCTTGCCCCTGCTTCCATCAAGGTCAAGATTGTGGCCCCACCAGAACGTAAATACTCTGTGTGGATTGGAGGATCCATTTTGGCCTCTCTTTCCACATTCCAAAGTATGTGGATTAGCAAGGAGGAGTATGATGAGTCTGGACCCTCCATTGTCCACCGCAAGTGCTTCTAAGCATTTGGCTGCTCAGCTCATTGTATTTATTCGTGCACTTGGTTATTATGGCTTTTCGGAATGAAGGATTTGCCCAGCCATAGTTCTGTAGGTCCCCTTGAAATTGTGAAGAAGTAAAAATAAATAGGAAAGTAGTATCATAAAAATCTGCTGCTTCAATTCGTATTAGTTTCCTTCCGTTTATGTGAATACTGCTCTGCTCGAACCTCTGGCCAGGTAGAAGGGCCCACTACAGTAGACGCCGACGGTGGGTAAATTTTTCGGGTGCAACCTTTCTCGGCATTTTGCGCACCGGCGGGTGCTTACTATGGTACATTCCGCCCGTCACCATGTTTTTAAGATCGCAATTTAGGACTCGAGAAAATATGTCCACAGCGTCTGTGACAATAGGGCAGCCCATATAAAAAACGAAATACCGTGACAGAAAAATTGAAATAGGCGACGTTCACGAGTGGCAGCCAATGCCGACCGAAAAATTGATACACCGTGCCAGAAAAATTGAAATACCAGGACGAGCACAAGTGGCAGCCAGTGCTGACAGGAAAATTGAAATACTGTGGCTGAAAAACATTGAAATACCGATGACGTTTACAAGCGGCAACCAGTGCCGCCAGAAAAATTAAAATACCACCAATCAGCAGCCCGCTTTTCCGGGAAAATTGGAAATACAGGAAAGCGTCATACCATGATGCCGCAATAAATTAAAAAATCAATCTATTTTTTTTTTCTGATTTAATGAAGCTAAAATAAACGCCAGCAAGCGACGGGTTAACTCAAACAAAAAAAATCGAGTCGGCCACATTTTTCAGGGAGAAATCTCCAATCAATAGGAAGGAATTTTGTGCAGAACCGAAGAATGCGAGCAGTGACAGGAAGAAGAAAGACCGTAATTTCTGGGTACAATTTCTGCAGATTGTGAGAAAAATAGGTTTTGGAAATTCGATTGGGCCCCATTTTTCACGCAGGAAATTCTCCATTCAATGGAATAGAATTTGCCAAATACCAAAAAGCCGCGAGGACTGACAGGAAGCAGCCCAAAAAATATTTCCGGGAAAATTTCTGCAGATTGATTGGCAACTAAATATTTTCAAAAGCTAAAATGATTTTATACCAGCGTACTCGGAATTTCAATTCGTTCCCAATACCGGAGAAAAAATGTTCTCGGCCCAAGCCGCCAGGTCTGGGCAATCATAATGGCTTTGGTATTTTTTAAATACCAAGCAAGTCGCTCTTTCAGGTAAAACAGCACGCAAAAATTATGGTTCTGATGTACGCGAATTTATCCGTTGCCTTTTTGGGCCAACCGAGCAACGGGACCTTATTGGTCCACAGAGCAAAGAATGAGGGCTTGCGATCCTTTTTGAATGATAAAAGAACGCCCCATTGACAATATCGGGACCACTCAGTCTCTCCTTCCCAAAGCGTAGAATGCCGTGATCCTTCAATAGGATTTTTTGTATTGCAACCTTGATGTCTAGTTCGATCTTTGGTTACAATCGTGCTCGCGAGAAAATTACCCTAGCGATTAATTTTTCTATAATTCCCCCCTAGCCCTGGCATTCGGTGCTACTGATAATTGTCATGCCAACACGTATCACAACTCCCCAGTTCGGGCGGAGAGCGCACAGTGCATTCCTTCTGGCGGTCTAGCCATCCTCCACTACCGCAGGATATAAGGTCGACTCAGGCAATATAAAGTTGCCTTTTCCACAAATCTGTGGCCCAGTTTTCTTTGTGATTTTCTAGTGACCTGCGGCAAAGTCAAACCGCACTTAACGTTTCCAGTGCTCTTCGCATTGCTTGAAAGCATGCAAAACCCCACCAGATCAGCGTAACTTCTCCCCTCACATGCAAGCATATGCTCCCCTGGATATGGACAAACGTAAGTGCACGCCTGACCCAGGCTCGAAAAGAGAATGTTCGCCTTGAGGCTTTCTGTTTCCTGTTGCATGGAGATTCCTAGATTGACGGTACCTGAACCTCCAAGTCGCAGACAGACGCCTTACAAAGTCACCTTTGTTTCACGTTTGAGAATGAGAGACACGGCTCAAACGCTTGCGCAAGTTGGTAGCATCATTTTCTTCTGCTCGAGTGGGCCTCGCAGGAAAAGCGCCATGAATGAATCGGCGCGAAAATAGAAATGGCAGACTTCCCGAGATCAGATCGCGCCAAGACTGCACAGTTACGCCAAGCGCTTCCGACTCCTATCCTGTTGGTGTACATTCCCCATTCCACAGGTGTGAAGGCAGAACGCCGCTTCCATTGGCCGCGCATTGCTCACAAACTGTTGATTCATTTGCCCAGGGCCAAGATGGAGCAAACAAACTAACAGCACTCAAAACTGAGGCAGTCTCAACGCGATAGGGCAAGAAACGAGAAGACAGCTTCCAATTGCTCTTGCACACAGACGGCGCCACCAGGTAAAGTACCGGTGGTAACTGCGGCTACAAGTAAGATGGCACTGGGAAGTTTTTCGCTCTTACTTGCTCATTGGAATCTGTATGCAGCTTTCGTTGCATCGCTCGGAAGAAGTGACACCAAAACATCGCGCCAACGAAATTTGGATCTTGGGTAGAGAAGATTTGGTGCTCGCACACTGCCCCATAATCTGAAATGACCAGTCGCAAAACTATGACCATCGTCTAGCTAGCTTTCAGCTAATGAATCTACCCGTCGTTAGGTTTGCAACTATTGTAGCAAACCTGCCCATTCTAGTTAGGTACGTAGCTACGCTAGTAGTAGAGTAGAGTAACAGACAGGAAGGAACCAGTACAGTACGTATCCGTAATTGTAATCTACTTCGGTAGCTCGCACAAGCTCGAACTGAAGGAGCCTCGAGACAGCCAACAAGCCAAAACCTGACTTTCAGGCATTGAAGCGATCCAAGAAAAGATCAATCGTACCGGCTTGGAAGCAAGTCAAGCGACGACGCCCTGCCATTGACAATAGGAGTTTATCTATTCGAGCTAGCTAGAAGTAGGAACAAAACCTAGAAACCCTGACGTGGAATATCAACACTTCAGAGAAGGTAGCTCCGTCGGTCCGTCGCCACCACTCTCTACTGTGGCTACATACTATCTAGCGGGCCAGCTGGTTAGCAGCCCGAGCTGTGTCAGCCACGGGCAATACCAAACAACATCACGCAACATGTTGAATGCAACCAACCACATGTACTTCTTCGACGTGACCTGCCACTTTCAGCTACAAGAAGACCGCGCGCGAGCCGGAATAATTCAAAAGTGGACATAATTATGACCCGCCTAAAGCTGTATTTTCGAAAAGATACAATTCCTAGTGTCATACGTTTCCAGTAGTAATTCTACACAAGGATTTTTCAGACGGAATTTTGGTCAGCATCCTGAGTTTATGAGGGAAGTATGTATGCAGGATCGGCCGGTCTTGTTTGGTGTCCATCGCTTTCGATTGGCATCCGTATCGCGTTGCGCATGCGACAAGAAACACTCAAAGTACCACTCAAACTACCACTCTAGCTAGTAGAGAGGAAGATCCGAGATCTTCATAATTTGCTTGCTCGAGCGAAATCTACTTTTATTCCTCTTCAACAGAAATAACAAAACCTTTCCAACATGGCTGATGATGAAGATATTGCCGCCCTTGTCGTCGACAACGGGTCCGGAATGTGTAAAGGTAAGGACGTTTTTACCTTTCGTGTTGATTAACTGTGTACGAGGGAAACGGATGTGTTGTGGTGGTGAAAGCGTTTTGAAGTTTGGAGGTGGATCCTCAAGGGTTGGGCGACGATACCACTCTTGCTATGCCTGCTCATGGGGCGTGGGGTTCCCCCGCTTTCTGTTTGAAGAGACAGTATCGTATCCTTTGTCGAAGCGAGAAGCATACGATGATTGAATCCAATTTACGACGCACGTTGATATTTATTATTTTAATATTCATCCTGCGACGCTCGTTGTTGAACTGTCGTCTCTTGTCGAATATGAAAATGGTTTATTCTCACCCCACTTTAATCTTCTACTGTTACTACAGCTGGATTTGCTGGAGATGATGCTCCACGATCTGTCTTCCCCTCTTTGATTGGACGTGCCCGTCAGCCAGGTATCATGGTTGGTATGGAACAGCGTGATGCCTATGTTGGTGATGAAGCCCAAGCAAAGCGTGGTGTCTTGACCTTGAAGTACCCCATTGAGCACGGTATTGTTACCAACTGGGATGATATGGAAAAGATTTGGCATCACACCTTCTACAATGAGCTTCGTGTCGCCCCCGAGGCCCACCCTGTCCTTTTGACTGAGGCTCCCCAAAATCCCAAGGCCAATCGTGAACGCATGACCCAAATCATGTTCGAAACCTTCAATGTTCCTGCCATGTATGTGAACATTCAGGCCGTCCTTTCCCTTTACGCCTCTGGTCGTACCACCGGATGTGTTTTGGATTCTGGAGATGGTGTTACCCACACTGTGCCCATTTACGAAGGTTATGCTCTTCCCCATGCTGTCATCCGTCTTGATCTTGCTGGACGTGATTTGACTGACTACCTCATGAAGATTCTTACTGAGCGTGGTTACTCCCTCACCACCACTGCTGAGCGTGAAATTGTCCGTGATATCAAGGAGAGTCTCTGCTTTGTTGCTGTTGACTTCGAGGAGGAGATGAAGAAGGCCGCTGAGAGTTCTGCTCTTGAGAAGTCCTTTGAGCTTCCCGATGGTAATATCATTGTCATTGGTAACGAGCGTTTCCGCTGTCCCGAGGTGCTCTTCCAGCCTAACTTGACGGGTCTGGAAATGGACGGAATTGCTGACTCCACTTTCCAGACCATCATGAAGTGTGATGTTGATATCCGTAAGGATCTCTACGCCAACATTGTGCTTTCTGGAGGAACCACCATGTTCCCTGGAATCAGTGAGCGCATGTCCAAGGAAATCACTGCCCTTGCCCCTGCTTCCATCAAGGTCAAGATTGTGGCCCCACCAGAACGTAAATACTCTGTGTGGATTGGAGGATCCATTTTGGCCTCCCTTTCCACATTCCAAAGTATGTGGATCAGCAAGGAGGAGTATGATGAGTCTGGACCCTCCATTGTCCACCGCAAGTGCTTCTAAATTTGCATCTATATGCTCTTCCATTTTATCTTTGGGTTCTGGCATTGTTGGCTTGGCGAGGATGCACAGACGTTTTTTTCGTTTTTCCGTTGCTCGGTTGTGTCGCGGTTGTTGAACACCGTGATGTAACTTGAGAGTGTAGTAAACATTAATTTAAAAGAAGTGTTTCCTTTTGACATTCGCTGTTTGTTTAATTCTGTTAGCTTCGTTGGCCCGTTTATGTAGGCCTTCATCCATACATCATTTTGTTCGTTGCGATACGGCTTTTCCGCCTCCCGCCAAAGTATTCCTTCAAAAACTCTTTGCTCAGATCAGTGTGGTAGCGAATCTAAATTTTAATCACCTTCCGTGGCACGCACCCCCCGGTCTCGTCGGAAACGTCAATTTGCTTTGTCTAGGGTGGGTCTGCTTCGATTGTTTTAAAAGAGGAGTTCGGTAATAGCTTCCTTACAAGTATCATGTTCGTATACTAGCTACTACTGGCTAGTAGTAGTAGTAGCTTGTTGCTCAGGCAAACACCGCTCGGTGATTTTGCCCATCCGATTGATTCCAGTCCCAGTCAAAGTGAATCCCGATACGTACGTGGTTTCGAGTAAGCCATTGAAACCACGAGATCTTTAGGATTTTTCGAGAAGTAACAGGCGTGAGAAATGCCATCATCATTAGCGACAAGGAAGAGAAGCTTGCAGTGCTGGTCTTGGTGATGCAACAAACAAATAATTATCAGTGCAGGGATTTGCGCAGCGGACACCACAAAAAACAAAGAGAATTCGACCAACCGAGCAAAATCCAGAGACCATCAATCAAAATGACCTCTTTCCTTTTGCGACAATCTAAATCCATCGCTGGAGCGGTTCGATCTTCCTATCGACCCTCCGCTCCAGCTGCTCGCATGGCATCCGCATTTTTGTGTCGTGGGCAAGCTTCCCCGTTGTTCCTAGGCTCAAGATCCGGCGTTTTCTCCTGCCATCGCCCCTTCTCGACCAGCACGGAAATTTTATCGGAAATCCTTGCCAAAGAATTGCAAGAAGAAATTGACGAGCAACGAGATACAATGCCCGAGGATCTGAAAGAACTCAAGAGCACAATTGAACAGGATTGGAAAATTGTTGATGACGGCGCCTTGACACGTTTAGTCCGCTCCATTGGTGGCAGCAAGGTTGTTCTTACTTTTCATTGTCAGGACACAGTTGAGGGCCTGGAAGAACAGTATATCGATGAAGTTGATGAGGAGCCAGCTGTCCCGTTTCGTTTTGAAATTTTGGTTTCCAAGGCCGGGAATACTCTTGTGTTGAACTGCATTAGCAATGCTGGCGTAACCACAGTAGACGGCGCTGCCATGACGAGTGATAGCATTGAATCATTGCAGTCAGATGGGCTGAACAAAAATCAATACCAAGGACCGGAATTTTCAGAGCTATCGGAGGAATTGCAAAATGCTTTCCAGGAATACGTCTTTGAAAGCATTGGCGTCAATGATGATGTAGGAGCCTTTGTTTCGATGTATGCTGACTACAAGGAGCAAGTTGAGTACATTGGATTCCTGAAAAGCGCAGTGAAAGTTCTCTAGAGATTTTGTCCTTTTGGGTGGGCGATGATATCGAGAGTTGCTAATGAACATGGCATCCTAGAAGAGCTTGCTGCACGAGCTCCAATCACAGGTTAACACTAATAGTTGAATGATTTATAAAAGCACAATGGCTCTTTAAAACGATGTCGACCTTGATCGCCAATTCGATTTCCTCTGGCCACCCCTGTGGATGTTTCGGTGTTGATAGGCCTTGTCGGCCGTATCTCGGTAATCAACAATGCATGCGCAGCCAGACAAAGATATGACGTTGTACACCTGAGATTTGTACACTCGCCCCCCACTTTCTGCAGGCTGTTAAAATAAAAGGAAAATGGAAGTTTGAGAAAAGATACGATGCCGCCAAAACAAGTTCATCAAAATTGACCCGTGACCACTTACCACTACTCTGTAGGCTATTAACATGAAAGAAGAATGGCAGTTAGGGCCCTAACCACAAACCACTAAAACGAATTTTCCAATGAAAACGTTGAAGACTTACCTATCATTGCATTCCCTCCTAGCGAGGCGACATGAGCACGGGCGATAGCATTGCATTCTGTCACAAAGCGGCGAAATTCGGAAGCTTCTCCACCGCTTGACTCTCGTACAAAATGCATCGAAACAATACCCAGGTACTGTGTCACAACAGCTCCTGTGATATGGTGTAACGGCGTGAGTTCCACTGGTACTTCAGTCACCTTCAGCCACGCTACACCACCAGTACTTGGAGTCGGGTTGATGCTGAGGCTGAAGGGGGCTTCGCCGCTGCCACCGCCGCTGGACTCTGCTCGACCCAAGGGTCCTGCCCGGCCCAAGGGTGGGGCCAGCTCTCCCGCCGACTCACTATTCAGCAGTGCTAAAGCTGTCAAATGGGAGTGTGGCGCCTCGCTGCGTTGTCGATAATGTGAGGTTGCGCTCCTGGGGCATTCCAAAGCAGACGGGTCCCGATTAAACACAAGGCTGGACATTGTCTCGTTCCTAGGACGCACAAAGGGTGATGTGCGTGGCGATAACTCTGCAGAAGTACGTCGGGGAGACAACGCCGGAGACGGGGACGGCGACGAGTCGCCCCCCTTATTGAAACCCGGCAGGTTTTCCATAGTACCCCCAAACTCGTGCTCATAGAATTTGATGTGCTGCAAGCATGATGATGTGCAAGAGAGTTGAATTTAGTACTAGTGTTTCAAAATTGTGCAATAAACATAGCAAAACCTCCAATTGTTTTCATACAGTAGGAGTTTCTTTGTCCCTGACCTACCAAGCGTTTCATGTGTTCGCTAAGCTTGTCCTCGATCACGGTCGCCCTATTCTGGCCGATTGGAGGTTGGATTTTGAACCAAGCTGACATACTAGCTTCAATCTGCTTGAGAAGCTCTCGAAAGTCTGAGTCTTCTTGGCGTCTAGTCTCTAGCTCGTCTGTTTTGGAATCGTCACTTTCGCCTTCTTCGTCGATCTGTTCGTTGATCCTCGGAGTTTTCTCGAACCGTCTCTCCAATACCACTTTGCCTGTGCAGATCTGAGGAGAGCCCAAAAGCAACGAGAGAATCAAGTCCAATAAGACACGTCGTAATAATAAAGTAAATCAGAAGCCTAGTGACATGTAGCTTACCAATTCAACCATATCATCCGGAGTTAGGTTAACTTGTGTGCGCAGACCACAAATAACCGCCGGGGCGAGAGTCTTGACTTTCTCACAGAGCTTTGTGAAGAGGTCTTGAAAGAGACTTGAGAAAAGAAGATTGCTTCGTGTGCCTCTGGAGGATGGGTTCCACTTGTATCTTAACATGGACATCACCATTTGTCCGTTTGAGTCTTCAGATTCGAACCCGCCTATTCCTGTCCCAAAATCTGGCATAAACTCGCTAGTACAAAGCCTAACCCCTTCGGGCAATTCTCGATCAAGAAGCACGCTCAAAAGATCTTCATCTGTCTCGTCGTCGATTTCAAGCTATCGGGGGCAACGAGAGGACGTAGCATACGCAATGAAAAAGAAGTGACTTTAGACGAGGGCCAATACCCCGGCGCAAGCGTTACTACGATCTACTTACCACAAATGGTTGCTTATCATCACGATACATTCGCCGCCTTCTACGTCGGCGCAGCCGCCCCTTGTCAGCCACGAGTTGCTGCGCTTTGACTTTCGCCTCATACTCGTCCAGGTCTTCCATGTCGGAAGCAGTGCCCAACTGTCTGTCCATATCGGCCCCCGAAACATACACCTCGTCAAAGTCATCCGATGCCCCAGAATCCGACCGAGCACGCCCTCCCACAGATGTGTCAAGTCCTGATGCTTCACTAGCAAAGGCGGCTTTGGCGTCTTCTGCGTCATCGCCTTCCTTTTCACTTTCGCTTGAACTGGAGCTACTCGAGGAAGAACTTGATGAAGAGGTACTTGATGACGAAATTCCAGAGGAATCCTCATCGTCATTGTGCTTGGCAGCAGCAGGTGGAGCATGGGCAGCGGGGCTATCCACTTCGAGGTCTTCACTTAAAGTCCGTTGGCCTGTTTCGGTATTAAAGTCTGTCGTACTGCCTAAACTCAATTTTCTGGTGGAAACGTTCTCGCTCTTTTTCTTTTTCAGCGATTCTTTTTTCTTCAAGCTTTCGAGTCTTGCTGCTTCTCGTCGAAGCTGTGCCTGCTTGACCTTGTACACATAGCGCTTCCTCACTCTGTTAGCGTGGCGTTGAGCAGCACCCGCTAACCTCTGCCTATTCTTTGCCGAAATGACCTCAATTTGTCGCTGCAGCTGTAACAGGCTTTGATCCTCCTCGTCCTGTACCTCAATCGTTCGAGAGATTTCTAGAACCCGGGGAGCTGGCATGGCTGTGCAGTAGACAGCCGTTGCAGTTACAGTAGATACAATCAATCTCTGGCCGACGTCAATTTCGCTCTTCAGTGCAAACGCTGCATTGCGTCCAATCACCTTAAGCTTCAGCATAAGCTGTCGAGCAAGCTCGTACTCTAAAAAGGGCAGCGCCTCAGAGACAGCCAGAGCGTCGCTTTCCCCTGTTGCTTTCGGTCTGGTCCTGCAGACTGTAAGATCAAGTAGAACAAAACCGTGAGGCAATGATGGCAACACGAGCTATGATGAAGGATTCAACACCGCCAATTCAAAATGATGCTCAAAAACCAAGATTTCAGCACCGACAAAGTGTAGCTTCCTTTCTCTGTTTCGGCGCAGATTCAACATGAGAGTTGCTTCCTACCTCGCGCCTGGACAAAAATTCCACTTCCACGAATGGGCAGACTACCCGGGGGTTCGACTGTTGCTAACAAGATCTCCGGTACCCATTTCTTTCCACACAAAAGACACGGCACAAGCTTCATGTTACTGAATGGAGCGATCCGGTGGTGGTAAGGAACATGACAGTAAGAGCACGGCTTAGCTCGTCGGGCTCGAAGGACGGTGACCGGAGGCTTGCTATCTGCGAGTTGCCGCGCAGTGCCGGGGGATAAAGGAGGGAAATCGTTGCTTGCGCTTGAGTCAATTTGCTTACTTTGACCTCTGCTCCCTCCGGCAGCACGTCGCATTCTCCTGTTCAACCTTTCGGTGCGACGGGTATTTTTCGACTGCTGTGATGCTACATAGGCATCGGAATTCCGGTCATCGCCGTCATCATTCGCTACATCACTGTTCCCATTATCCACATTGTTATTCCAAGGTTGTTGATTGGACCACAGTTGCTTCGAAGGTGCAGTAAGGTCTGGAAGTCCTCGTACACTAGCTGCGGTTCCGGTAATGCTCAGAATGGCTACACCGTCGTGGATGGTCGAGGCCTCTAGATATCCAATGACGTGCGAGCAACAAAGAATTTTTGCATGTGCCCTGAGTTAAAAAAAAAATCGAAACGTATTCCCACATGAGAAGAGAGCGAAACGGAAGTTGGAGAACCAGCGTTGCGCAGGCAGGGTCGTGTTGTATCCTTGATCTACCATCGTACCTAATTTCATCACGTAATTCGTTCCACCAACTGTCTCTTGTCTCCTGATCCAACAAGGAGCTTGCCAGATTCCCCAAATACTTGACGCTCCTCGCTGTCACCAAGCCACCAATGCGCACGCGAACATTAGGCTCGAAATATCTAATCGTCAACAAATGTATTTCCTCATCCTGAGAGGCTTCCCTGTGTCGAACAGTATTGGCTGCCGCTGCCGCCACAGCTTCGGATACAAAATATCGTGAAGCTAGACGATTCTCTAGTGCTTGATCAGGTCTAGGGTGATCTGAGTTGTCGATGACAAAGGGTTGTCGCTCATTGTCGCTTTCATTTGTCGCTCGTTCCAACAGCACGCAAGTGCCATATGTTCGGGCAACAATACCAGAATCTCCTTCGACATCAAAATTCTATTTGTTGATTGAAAGAATAAACCAATTCATTTCAAGACAAGTGTTTAAGCCATCGTAGATTACAATCATCGACGAGTAGGAACCATAGTGCAGCGATAAAGAAACGTTGATTGGTGGACATACCTGATAATACCCCAAAACTGCATTGCCTCCCATCTGGCGGTATCACGAAGAAAAAAGAAAGAATATTTTTGTGCGTAAGTTGGTAGTTCCAATCATCACCAGCAAGTCAGCCTGAACATGGCCCATAGGTACAAGTATTTGGCACACAGCAGAACTCCTCTTACATCCAAAACCGTTTTACACATTCTCCTTCGGACACAGGAATCCAGCAAGTACAGCAAGGTTTGTCGCGTTTCGTGAGACGTCTTGGCCCTTTTAAAGTCATCATTCCACTGAAACTCCGGATCGGTTGCCACCACTAGTTCTTCCACAAACCCAAAGACGTGGGAAATTTTGTAACCAGCAATAGGATCCAGAGTCGAAAAAGGCATCAATTGAACACCCGCCGAGGAATCTCGAAATATATTGACATCCCCAATGTAAGTCAACTTGATGGACAAACCCAATTCGCCTCGGACTCCACCCAGTGTATCATACAAGGGGAACCAACCATCAATGACACCCGTGGAGATGCCTCCCTTCCAGGCATCCAATCGTAAAGCTGTTCCATCTCCAGCACTTCGGTGCGTATCTTCATCTTCTCGTGCCGCTTGATTGGACAAAAGTGGATTGAGATCAATGTAGACCAACCCAATGGATTCATCGGATTGGACGGCATCCCAATCGCAGACTCTAAAAATCAAGGGTTCATCTTGCAACATGGAATCCATAGTAACATCAAATCGAAATTCTTCATCCCAGGTTGGATTCAAACTTCGTCGACAGACTTTTGTTTTGGCCGTGTATCCCTTCTGGGAGGATGTGCTTGTACTTTTCGTATTCGAGCCCAAGCCACCCATAAAATCACTTGACGTGTTGTTGTGGCCTCCACCACTGCTCGTCGAGTGGTCATGCTGGCCACTACTGCTCCCGCCGCCTCCTCCACTGGAATGATGATGAGAGGATCCGTGGTGGGCATTTCCACCACTCGCCGTCCGATGGAGTGACAATAATAAATTGCCGCTGGTCGTCCCAGGCTCATCTTCTTCTTCGGCCGTCTGTGCGATTAAATTTCTCGAGTGGCCTCCCAAACTGACCATGACGTAGGCATCCAAGGATGGCGGACCATTCAGGGAAGGATGAAAGCTGTCTCTTATACACATCTCCGAGCCCACGAGACTAAGGCGAATCTCGTATGCCGTCTTCTGC
>ENA-ORBV01007233-ORBV01007233.1-microbial-mat-metagenome-genome-assembly--contig:-NODE-7233-length-19138-cov-5.066786_pt1 | contig 19138 bp, 17 predicted proteins | sample MGYA00237777_ERZ505514 | MGnify/ENA primary metagenome ERZ505514 (study PRJEB26160, sample SAMN06269048) | microbial mat metagenome | isolation source: Oligotrophic lake microbial mat | place... | reverse complement strand
ATATTCATGCCCTCGGCATAGGCGGCCATGAGGCCATACTCGATGCCGTTGTGGACCATTTTGACAAAATGGCCGGCGCCGCTCGGCCCGCAGTGCAAATAGCCCTCTTCTGCAGTGCCCTTAACTTTCTCGCGGCCCGGCGTGCGCGGGATGTCGCCGACTCCCGGAGCGAGTGTTTTGAACACCGCCTCGAGACGTTGCACCGGTTCCTGCGGACCGCCGATCATCAGGCAGTAGCCTCGCTCCAAGCCCATCACGCCGCCGCTGGTCCCGCAATCAATGTAATGGATTTTCTGGGCCGCGAGTGTCTTCGCCCGCCGGATGTCGTCCACGTAGTAGGAGTTGCCTCCATCAATGAGGATGTCGCCGGGCGCGACATGCGGCAGGAGATCGGCAATGAGTTCCTCGACCACCGCACCCGGCACCATCATCCAGATCGCGCGTGGTTGCTCCAGCTTCGTGACGAAGTCCGCGAGCGAGAACGCGCCCACCGCCCCCTCCTTGGCCAAGTCTTTGATCTTCTGCGGCGACCGGTTGAAGACCACGCATTGATGTCCGCCCTTGAGAAGGCGGCGCACCATATTGGAGCCCATACGGCCCAAGCCGATCATTCCGATTTGCATTGTTTTCATCATAGCGTTTCCGATTTGAGGAAATAATTCACAGCGTGGTTTGCGACGGCTCGAAGGTGCCGGTTCTTATCCTGACTTCTTCATTTTCCGGTAGCGCCGGATCAGGTTGTTGGTGGAACTGTCATGCGCCGGCTTGGGCGCGCTCCGGCTTTCGAGTTCCGGGATGATGCGTTGGGCGAGTGCTTTGCCCAGTTCAACCCCCCATTGGTCAAACGAACCGATGCCCCAGATCACGCCCTGGGTGAAAACACTGTGTTCATAGAGTGCCACCAGCGCGCCGAGGATCGCGGGCGTGAGCCGGTCCGCGAGTATCAGGTTCGACGGGCGGTTGCCCTCGAATACCCGGTGCGGCACCAGCCCGGCGGGCACGCCCTCAGCTTGGACCTCCTTGGGTGTTCTGCCAAAGGCGAGCGCCGCGGCCTGCGCCAGGACATTCGCCAGCAGGATGTCATGGTGCCGGCCCAGCGGCGTGAGCGCATGGCCGAACGCGATGAAGTCGCACGGAATGAGCCGCGTGCCCTGATGGATCAACTGATAAAACGAATGCTGGCCGTTGGTGCCAGGTTCGCCCCAGAAGATCGGGCCGGTATCGTAGTCAACCGCCTTCCCGTCGAGCCGGACGTGCTTGCCGTTGCTCTCCATCGTCAACTGCTGCAGATACGCCGGGAACCGCTTGAGATACTGTTCGTAGGGCAACACCGCGACCGTCTGCGCCCCGAAAAAATTATTATTCCAGACAGACAGGAGCCCGAGGAGCACCGGCAGATTTTGCTCGAACGGCGCGGTGCGGAAATGTTCGTCCATCTCGTGAAAGCCAGCGAGTAACGCGCGGAAATGGCCGGGACCGATGGCGATCATGGTCGCGAGACCGATGGCCGAGCACATCGAGTAACGCCCCCCGACCCAGTCCCAGAATTCGAACATATTGGCTGGATCAATGCCGAACGCCGCCACCTTTTCCGCGTTCGTGGAAACCGCGACAAAATGCTTGGCCACGGCCTTGCGGTTGCCCCCGAATCCTGTGAGCAACCAGTCGCGCGCGCTTTGCGCATTGGTCATCGTCTCCAGCGTGGTGAAGGTTTTTGAAGCCACGATGAAAAGCGTCTCCGCCGGGTCGAGGTCCCGGGTCGCTTCCACAAAGTCGGCGCCATCCACGTTCGAGATGAACCGCACGTTCAGGCGACGATCGCTGTAATGCTTGAGCGCCTCGTGGGCCATCACTGGTCCAAGGTCGGAACCGCCGATGCCGATGTTGACGATGTTCTTGATGCGTTTGCGGGTGTGCCCCTTCCAGTCACCGCTTCGAATGCGGTCGGCAAAGTCGGCCATCCGGTCGAGCACCGCGTGAACCTCCGGCACGACGTTCTTGCCGTCCACGACGATGGTCTGTCCTTTCGGCGCGCGCAGGGCCACGTGCAGGACGGCGCGCTGCTCGGTGACGTTGATCTTCTCGCCCCGAAACATGGCGTCGATCGCGGAGCGCAGGCCGGAGTCCTCCGCCAGTTGAACGAGCAACGTGAGCGTCTTGTCGGTAATTCGGTTCTTCGAGTAATCAAAAAACAGGCCCGCCGCCTCGAGGGTGAGCCGCTGCCCCCGCTTCGGATCTTCCGCAAACAGTTTCCGCAGGTGCAGTTTTTTGACGTGCTTATGGTGGGAGGCGAGGGCCTTCCACGCGGCACGTTTCGTGAGGGGTGGGAGGTGGGTGGTCCTGCTGGATTCGCGCAACGCCAACGGCTGGGATCCGGACGGAGCGGACGCTTTCCATTTGCCGGCTTCCTCCCACAGGCGAAACCCTCCGAGGAACGCATGCGCGTTGTCGCCGGCCCGGCAGCCGGGCGGCAGTTCCTTGAGATCCTCAACATTGCCTCCCCCGATGACGACATCGCGGGGTTCGAGCGCGGCAATCAGGTGGTTCACTACCTCCGCGACGTATTTCCGCCATTTCTTTTTTCCCGCGTCATCTAATTTCTGAGCACCGACGTAGTCCTCGAAGGTTCCTTTTCTGTAAGGCAGATGAGCCAACTCCATCGGCTCGACGATGCCGTCCACGACCATGGCGGAGCCGAGGCCGGTGCCCAGTCCCAGGAAAAGCATCTTCCCTCCCTCATAGCTCCCCAGAGCTTGCAGGGCGGCGTCGTTGATGATCTTGACGGGACAACCGAACGCAGCTTCGAAGTCGAACCCTACCCACCTCGGTCCGAGGTTGTACGGTTCCGAGACCGGCTTGCCGCGGAGAACCGCGCCCGGATAGCCGATCGAGACCACGTCGTAGTTCCAGTCCTTGGCTGCCTTTCGGACCCCGGCGACCATCTCCTCCGGCGTCATGGAAGGCCCGGAGTCAAAACTCCGCGGGTTCTCCTGCCCGGTGAGCAGAAACTTGACGTTATTCCCGCCCACATCCACGACCAGAACTTGATGGGGAGGCTTTTTCATCGGCGATCGTTTCTTGGAGAATTCATGGCGCTGAATCCTCTCTCTTTGGGGTTGCGGAGATTTTGGGCTGTCCGGCCTGGCCGACGGCACGCAGGGCGGGTAAATCGTATTTTAGCAGGTCGCCGATGCGGTCGATCGTGATGTCGGCGGGCGGATACGTGGCCAAAGATTTCAAGTCATGGGCGTAGTGGCCCTGCCGCGGGAAGACGGTGGTCAGGCGGTTGCCCCAGATCTTCTTTGCGGCCGTGAGAATCCGCAGCTTGTCGTCAATCAGAACGTAGTGCCGGGCCGGGTAATGCTTCTCGACGTCGTCCAGTTCCCGCTCCTTGTGAATGTAGATGCGCACGCGGCCCTCCACCGCGTCGAACAGCCCCGAGCGCTTGACCTTGCGCGGTTGGAAGACGACGTCTCCGTCGGTCAGGATGACTGTCGGCCCCCAGGCCCCGAGGTGTTTGATCACGTTGAGCGCGTCCGGGTAAAGCCGGTCGGCGAACGGATAGTCCAAAAGGAAAAAAGAGACCTGCAGGAAATCCGGATCGCGAAGGTTCTCGGCCCGGTAACGCTGCAGGGCTCCAAGATAGTCCGCGTAACCGAGTTCCGCACGCCACTCCTCGAAGATCTTCCAGTAACGCTGCTGGCACTCTTCACCAAAAGTGTTCGTGAGATACGCCTCCAGGTCGGCGATGACGCGATCGTTGTCGAGGACCGTGTTATCGACATCGAGCAGGAATACAATGGGGGCGGGTTGGTTCATTGGAGATACATGCGATTATCTTTGCCAATCGATGAGCCACTTCATGATGGCGGCGACGCGCGGCGTGAGGCGGGTTTTGTTGTAGAGATCGCCGGTTTTGCGGACGGCTTCGGCCTGGGTCGGATAGGGATGGATGCAGTTCGCGATGGAACCGAGTCCGATGCCCCGGGTCATCGCGATGGAGAGCGAGGCTATCATGTCCCCGGCATTGCCGGCGACGATGGTGGCACCGACAATTTCGTCGCCGCCCTTTTTGACGTGGACGCGGACGAAGCCGTCGGTTTCGCCTTCCAGGATGGCGCGGTCCACGCCGGACATGGGTTGGGTGAAGGTGTCGATCTCGACGCCGCGTTCCTGCGCATCCGATGGGGTGAGTCCGACGTGGGCGAGTTCGGGCGAGGTGTAGGTACACCACGGAATGACGAGTGCGCTGTGTCTGGCGCGGCCGAAGAAGAGCGTGTTGCGGATGACGGCGCGGGCCATGAAATCGGCGGCGTGGGTGAACTGATAGGGCGAGCAGATGTCGCCGGCGGCGAAGATGCGCGGGTTGGTGGTCTGCAAGCGGTCGTTCACCTTCACGCCTTTCTTGTCGAAGGCGACGCCAGCCGCTTCGAGGCCGAGTCCCTCGACATTCGGAGCACGACCCACGGCGACGAGCAGTTGATCCACCAGCACGTCGTAGCCATGTTCCGGCAAATCAACCCGCAGGCGGACGCCGTTCGGATCTTTGGCAAGCTGGAGTTGTTTGCCGTTATCCAGAAATTTCACGCCCTCGCGAAGCATCGCCGCTTCCAAAATGGCCGACGCGTCGCGGTCTTCTCGAGGAAGAATCCCTGCTTCGGCGCGGACGAGAAAAACTTCCGCGCCCAGCTGGGCAAAGGCTTGCGCCATCTCGCAGCCGATCGGGCCGGCGCCGATGACGCCGAATCGCTTGGGCAGTTTGGTGAGCGAGAACAAAGTTTCGTTGGTGAGATAGGAAACGTCTTTAAGCCCCGGAATCGGCGGTGCCGCTGCCCGCGCGCCGGTGGCGATGACGGCCTTGGAGAAGCGTAGCGGCTGCCCGGCGACTTCGACGCAGTCCGGACCGGTGAATTTTCCGCTGCCGAGAAAAACATCCACGCCGAGTTCGGTGAATCGTTTCGCCGAATCATGCGGGCTGATGCCGGCACGCAGACGGCGCATCCGTTCCATCGCCTTGCCGAAATCCACGGTCATGCCGGCCGGGACGTTGATGCCAAACTCGGCCGCTTCACGAGCCGCCGCCGCCGCGCGTGCCGCGCGGATGATGGCCTTCGACGGCACGCAGCCGACGTTCAGGCAATCGCCGCCGAGGAAGTGTTTCTCGATGAGCGCCACTTTTGCGCCAAGTCCTGCCGCGCCAATGGCCGACACCAGGCCCGCCGTGCCGCCGCCAATCACTACAAGGTTGTAGCGCTTGGCGGGCGTCGGGTTCTTCCAGTCCTGCGGATGGACATTGGAGACGAGTTTTTGATTATGACTGTCCCACGGCAGGACGGGCGGTTGCGTTTGTTCGTTCATCGGGAGGGTGCGGTGTGCCGTCAATAAGTGGTCTTTTTCGCGAGCGCTCTTTTCGCGAGGCGCGTGACGAAGACGGTGACGACGACCGTGGCGAGCAGGCCGACACCATAGAGCACCCATTCACCGGTCGTGCGCTCGCGTTCGCCGGTGGCGGCTTGGGCCAGCGAGCCGACATAGACATACATGATCGTGCCCGGCATCATGCCGATCCATGAGGCCAGCACGTAATCGCGCAGCTTCACTTGGGTAACGCCGAAGGCGTAGTTCAGCAAGGTGAAGGGAAACACGGGCGAGAGGCGCGTCAGCCCGACGATCTTCCAGCCCTCTTTCGCGACGGCTTTGTCGATCGCGGCGAAACGTTCGTTGCCTTCGATCTTCCGGGCAATGGAGTCGCGGGCCAGATAGCGCCCGACGAGAAACGCGGCTGTCGCGCCGAGGGTGGAAGCGATGGAAACATAAACCGAACCCCACCCCACGCCAAACACCGCGCCCGCGCCGAGCGTCAGCACCGAACCGGGAATGAACAGGACGGTCGCCACGACATAGATTGCAATGAAAATGACCGGACCCCACAGACCGAGTTGCGCGACCCAATCGCTCGCCTGCTTAAGCAACTCCTGACCATGGAAGTATTTGAAGCCGACAATTCCGGCAGCGATAAGGACGATGGCCGCCCCGAGATAAAGCAGCCATTTCCTGGTGGATTTTTTTTGAGACTTACTCACGGCGCAGTTTTTCTCTCTTTGATTTCTTCACCCCTCATCGAGCATCTCGATTGTGAGTGGGTGGGGTAAATTTCCAGTGCGGATTCGTGGCTATGGGCGGGCCGTCACTTGCCCTGTTCGTTGAGCGATCAGTCGTAATCTGGGTAGCTGATTTTGAAGCCGTCCGTCTCGAGCGCTTTCAGCCACGCATAATCCACGGGGGGTATTTTTGACGCAATTGCTTGAGCACGCCCTCGAGGAGTGCGTGTGGTGGGTCGAGGGCGGTAGCGGTAACGCATCAGGGCGCAATTGACGATTAAGGCTTTTTTGCGTTATTCTTACCTTAGGAAACCTACCAGCAAGGGTCAGGTTACTGCAACGACTTCCCCAAAGTGAAACTCATCAGTCCCTGCGTCGCCCCCTGATGTCGTTGGAGGGAAGCGAGGTCATCGATGTCGTCCTTCTCGTCGAGCAGGGCTGAAGATAAGCCGCCCTCGTGGATCCGGACGCGGGTTGCCGCGAGCACGCTCGAGGTGCTCCACTCGATTCCCTCAAACAGGCGTGGCGCGGGACGCCGCAAACCGATCAGGTAGTAGCCACCGTCGGTCGCCGGGCCGAGCACGACATCAGTATCGTTCAGGTTGTCCACCGCACGCCGCAGGCAAGCTTCATCGAGTTGAGGGCAGTCGGAGCCGATCGCAATGATCCGACGATAGCCACGGCGGAAACCCTCCGTAAAAGCCTTGTTCAGCCGTGCGCCCAGATCGCCGCCACTTTGGACCCGATAAATTCTCTGTGCCCCGAGCCAGGTTCGCATTTCTCCCGCCGAGCCGCGGGGGGCATAGTGAATCTCAGTGCGGAAATCCGCCGGAATCCGGCTGAGTTGCGCTTCCGCCAGTTGACGATAGATGAGCGCCGCCTCGGTGAGGCCGATTTGCTTGCCGAGACGGGTCTTCACCGCGCCCGGACGGGGTGCCTTCAGAAAGGTCAGGATCAGAGGGGGCATCACGCAGGATTTCGGGAGGATCAGAACAGCCGCTTGAAGAGGCCTGGGGTGTAGTCCGGACTATGGGCACCCTGCTCATTTGCGGTGGGTTCACCGGTCCGGGCATAAACCGCGATGAAGTCATCCAGTTTTTTGAGGTCGGGCGCATTGGCCTTCCATGCGGCGTAAGCCACGAGGCCTTGGGCATCCACAAACTTTTGGAGCAAGGCCTGCCAGGGATCGACCATGATTCCAGCTGGCACCCACACCGTGCTGGCAGAAACAATGGATGCACCCACGAACAAAGCGGACAATACGGCAAGTCTTCTGAAGAGGGTCATGGGAGAGAGCGCGGTTGAAATTACGCCGATACCGCGAGTGCCTCGATGGCGCCGCCGCAGCTTGAGCCGGCACCAGCCGTGCATCCATAACAGTGTGGTGCCGTAGCGATGGGATTGCCCGCGAGTGTGTTCGGATCGATCTCCCACAGTTTTCGCGTGGGACCGCGGCCCATGGGCAGCTTCATCATCTGGTTGAAGTCGCAGTCAAAAACCTCGCCTTGCCAGCTCACGTTGATCGTGTCGCGGCACATCAGCCCACCGACGGTCGCCGGATTGAAGGACTCGATGAGAAGGCTGAGATATTCCTCGTATTTGCCATTATTCCGCAGCCAGGAGGCAAAGCGGGAAACGGGCAGGTTGGTGATCGTGTAGAGCTGGTTGAACCGGATGCCGAAGTGTTCCCGCAGCTCGCGCTTGTAGTCCCCCTCCAATTCCTCCTGCGGCCCGGGCAGCTTGGCCCCGTTGGGGTTGAAGACCAGATGCAGCGGCAGCGCGGGATCGATGCCATAGCCGATGGCGTTGAGGCGCTGGAGCGCAGCAATGCTCGCGTCGAAAACACCCTCCCCCCGCTGAGCATTGACGTTTTCCGACGAGTAACAGGGCATCGACGCCACGACCTCCACCCGATGGCTGGCCAGAAACTCCGGGAAGTCTTCATAGCCGGGCTCCAGCAGGATGGTGAGATTGCAACGGTTGATTATTTTTTCGACGCCTGGAGCAGCACGTAACCGTTCCACCAGGTAGCGGAAATCCGGAACCATCTCCGGGGCGCCGCCGGTGAGATCGATCACAGGGAAGCGGGCCTTCTCCTGCCACGCGAGGATGCGATCCACGGTCTCGCGGGTGATGATCTCCTTGCGGCCCGGTCCGGCGTTCACGTGGCAGTGGGTGCAGGTGAGGTTGCAGAGCTTGCCCACATTGATCTGGAGAATCCGGGGTACAGCGCGGCGCAGCGTCAGACCGTGGGCGCGAAGACGGGTATCGAAGTTGTTCATGGGATGGGCCGAAGGAAAAGATAGGCCAGGGCGGCGACCAAGGCGGCGGCGGCACCGGAAAAGGTCCTACAATCTTGGCATGGTCATTGTTCAGGTTAACTTTCCTTTGCTTGGCCGCATCGGTATCGCTTGCCCAAGAGGGCCGGTGGAGTGGGTTTTCAATTTGTGGCGGAGCTGCTCCTTGCCGCGGGAAATGAGTGACATTATCCTTGAGGTGAAAGAGACGGCGGACGTCCTGGCAGACGCCGACGGGATCTCGGAGACCAGTAAACCTTGGGGCTCCGGGTTGCCAGCTTCACTTCCTTGGGGTCGGATGAGTTGGGTACCGAAAGACTGACACTCTTGGCGCAACTCGCGGTCTATCTGATCAATGCATCCGCCGTATTCTCCCCGCCGATGGCCCAGATAATTGTCGGAACCCTCTTTCTTTTTTTCATCACCCTCACCCTTCTGCCCCTGTCCCGACACAAAGTCTGGTGGGTCCGAGGGGCCGATTTCCCGCGATTGCAGCTTGTCGCCGTCGGCGTCGCCGTGCTGGCCGCCTCCGTTGCGTTGCTCGATACCGAAAAGGGTGTGGTTCGAGCCATGATGGTCGCAACTGTCGTTGGCGTGGCGTATCAGAGCTGGTGGATCCTTCCCTACACTTTCCTGCACACACCGGAAGTGAAGGGTGCAACGCCTCCCCTTGCCGACGACCGCCTGAGAATCCTCTCCGCCAACATTCTCATGACCAACGAACGTCATGAAGACGTGGTCGCCCTGATCCGCCAAGAGCAACCCGACGTCGTGATTCTGCTGGAGACCAACGCGCAGTGGGCACGGGCCTTGGCCGTTGTAAAAGAGGAACTGCCCCACGTCCTCGCCTGCCCCCTGGAGAATCTCTACGGAATGCACCTGTACTCGCGCTTTCCAATCGAAGACCCCAAGATTCAGTTTCTGGTGGAAAAGGAAGTGCCCTCCTTCCATCTCCTGCTGATCCTGCCCTCCCAACGCCGAGTGGAACTCCACTGCCTCCATCCGGCACCCCCCAGCCCGACTGAAAATGAGAGCTCAAACGAGAGGGATGCGGAACTCATCATGGTTGGGCGGGCCGTTGCCGACAGCGACTACGCGATGGTGGTCACGGGTGACCTCAATGATGTTGCGTGGTCGCCCACCACACGGCTGTTTCGCAAAATCAGCGGCCTGCTCGATCCGCGCGTGGGCAGGGGTCTGTTCAATACGTTCAGCGCACGCTGCGCGCTCATGCGCTGGCCGGTTGATCACTTTTTTATCAGTCGCGAGTTTACCCTGATCGGCCTCAAGCGGCTCGCTGCCTGTGGCTCGGATCACTTTCCGGTACTGATCGACCTGGCGCTCACGCCAGCGGAGGCCCACACACAGCAGGGCCTGACACCGGATGCGGAAGATCATGCCGACGCGAGGGCTCACATGGCGAAGGAGGGCGTGTCGGAATCCGAAGTGCATTTGCCCAAAACAACGTCTGGCAGGACCTGACGAAGGGGGCGTGGCCGCATGCCACGAAGAGTCACCGGCGGGATTCACCGGCATCCGCTCATGCACGCGAGCGATCAGCTCGGGCGGCGTCGTGGTAAATTCAGGCCCGAACCGAGCAGGCCCGACTCGGCGTGGTTGGCAGAAATATCAAAAGGTTTGGTTTGACCCCATAACTCGGGCCGCACCAGTGCTGCCGTCCGGTCTGTCTCCGACAAACCTTTGAGTAACCCCGTCACCTGCCCTGCTTGATCAGCGAACCGCAGCAAATCCCCTTCCACCGCCGTCGCATCGTAGCGGAAATTCGGCCAGTCGGTCTGCTGCCAGTTGAATACCATGACCCGAATAGTACGGCTATTCGGCTCACATTCAAAGGATAATGCGAGCCGAAGAGTCCTGGTTGCGGCTCAGACCGACGGAGGTTCGACCGCAAGCCCGGCCAAAGAGAATCAGGGTCGCCGATATCCCGTGCTTTCCATCGACCGCGCGAGCAAGCAGAGTGAAGGGACTCATGAGCGTTTCGGAGCTGCTTTCTCTCGGTCAGCGTCTGGCGCCGCTGCTTTCCGGAAGTTTCTTCCGTCCGCTGGTGCGCCCTTCCGCGTCGCTTTATGTGGATTGCGCGGATCGGCTGGCCGAGGCGGCCGACGAAGGCGGGCAGATTGCACACGATGAGGCGCGGGGACTGATCCGGGACGTGCTCGTCGCTCATCCCGACGCGCCCCTTGACGACGACGAAGGAGGGAGGCTGATCGACGCCAGCCAGCGCGCCGGTCAGTTTTTCAACAAGCTCCTCGAAGCGGGCTGGATTCAAGATCGCCGGATCAGCCTTGACGAGCGCTGGGTGCTGGTTTCGCCGCGCCTCCGCCTGCTACTCCGTTTGCTCCGCGATCTCGCCGAGGATCGCCCGGCCGAATTGAAGGACTTCGCGGCCACGTTGCGCGCGCTTTGTGATGACCTGCTTCGACCCGGCGTGCTTGAACCAAGTCGCCTTGCACCCGAGGAGATGCGTCAACGCGTCAAGGATCTTCAGGAGCGCACCGGCCGGGCGATCGATCAGATGCACGCCGTCGAGACGTTGGTCTCCCAACACGAGGCGGCGCAGCGCGCCAGCGGCACCGCCCAGGAAACACTCAATCGGTTCCTCGTCGATTTCCACGCGGGCGCACACATGGTGTGCTACGACGCTTTGCAGGAGGCCGGGCTCATTCCTCGTCTTCATATGGCCCGCAACATCGTCGAGGAGGCTTCCTTTGATCCGTTTGTAAAACAGCGGCTGGCCGAAGGCCTCATGAAGCATCTCAACATCGAGGAGCACCAGGCCTACGCTGAGGCGGAAGCTTGGCTGGCGCGGCTGGCGGGCCAGCTCGGCGCGATTCCGAAGAAGCAGAAAATCATCGATGGTCGAATGGCCGACTTCAGCAATCTGTCGGCGGCCCGGTACCGCTATCAGACCGAGATGCGCGGTCGCCGTCCTGAACAAGTAAAGACTTACCTCACCGTCTCCGCCGACATGCATGCCGGGAAATCGTTCGCGGCACTGATTCGCGAGCCAGGCATGAACCTGCTCTGCGCGGGGGCGGAAGTCTATTTCGGAAGCGATTCACTGGCCCGCACGCGCCGTCAGCGTCCGGCGGTCGATTTATCGTTTCAGGCTCAGCCGACGGATACAGATCTGGAGGCAGCCAAGGAAGAAATCCGCAGTCGCAACCTCCATATCCTCAACCCCCAGCGCGCAGCCCGATTCATCGAAAAGCATCTTCCTGCCGAGGGTTCCCGCCTCTCGACCGATCAATTCGACGTGGTGGTCGAAGATGACCTCCTCGACTTTCTGGCGGTGCTCGCCTTCGACAATGGCCCGGCGCCGGGTTCTCGCCGGACACTCCGGTGGCGCGTACAACCACTGCGTGCGGAACTTGGCACGGAGCCCGATCGCATCCCTCGCGATCCGCAGGGCCTCCATTTGATCGAACGACTCACCCTCGAACGCCTCTCCTAGTCATGTCGCTTCCCTGGCCCACGTTTTGGCAGCATATCCGCGAGGATGATCGATCGGCCTTGTCCGACGTCCTGACCCAGCTCCTCGCCTCCGGGGTGCTCCTCGGAGACACCGGACGCGACCGGGAACTCTTTCTCCTCGCCCGACAGTACCAGTCGGAGATCAGTGATTATTTCGCGCCGATCCATCTGGAACTGGTGCCCGATCCCGATCGTCCCATCCTGCAGCTTCGCCCCGTTCCGGGTGATTGCGGCCTCATCGTCCGCTTCAACAAGGCGGAGACGTTGCTCGTGCTCACCCTTTGGCGGATTTTTCATGATGCACGCATGGAGCAGACGGTCGCAACGGTCGTGGTCACCGCCAATGACATCTGGTCCCGGTTGAAACTCTACTTTGAACGCATTGACCCACCCACCGAAGCTCACCTGCGGGAAATGCTGGGAAAACTTCGCGGCCGGGGGCTCCTGCGTATCCAGCGTCAGGACGACGGTGCACGCTTTGGTGACACCCAGATCGAAATTCTGCCCACCTTGACGCGGGTGATCCCGTTCGAGAACGAAGCGGCATGGGAGCAGCAACGAGCACTTTATACGCCTCCCGCCGGCTCGGAGACATCCGCCAACGAAACGACCGAAAACTCGACGGGTTCGTCATGAATCAGCGCATCTCCCTTACTCGCATCATCGCGCTCAACTGGTATGGCTTTCGCCAGATTTTTGACGTGGCCGACAACGTCCTCATCTCCGGATCATTCGGCACGGGCAAGTCGGCTCTGCTCGACTTGATTCAATACGTCATGCTGGGCGAGGGCTGGCGCGCCAATCGGGCAGCCGCCGGAAATGCCCGGGGTCGCGATCTCGTCGGCTATTGTTTGGGAGACACCAACCAGAAAACCCGGAATGGCGAACGGCACTTCCTACGGGCCAGCGGGGTGACGGTGGCCGCCTTGGAATTCACCCGCCCCGCCGAGCGTGGACAGGAGCCCAAGCGCGAGACCTGGGGCATGCGATTTGAGTATTCCAGTGCGCAGGCTGATCCAAAACGCACCTATTTTGGAATTCCCGCAAGACTCGACTACACGGACCTGGCAGCCGAGGGACAGATGCTCGACGACGAACGTTTCCGCACGTGGATTCGTCGCGAGCACGGTAACGAATGCCTGTTCTCCCGGCAACAGGACTACCTGTCGGAAATGGGGACCCAACAGCATCTCTACTTCGACCGTCAGGCTTTCCAAAGAACGTTTCCCAAAGCCATCGCCTTCGAGCCCGAGGAGAACGTGGAGAAATTCATCCGCGACTTCATCCTGGAGGAAAATCCACTTGATGTACGTGACGTTCGCACCGCCCTCATCGCGTACGAAGACACGCGTCAACGCCTGCTCAAGCAAGAGGACGAAACTGCTTACCTGTCCCGCATCTGCGAGCACCACGCGCGCTACAAAGCGGACCATCGCGAAGCGGCGATGCTTCGCCACACCCACCTGCTGCTGGAATTGTTGCAGCAGGAGGAGCTCCGCGACCGACACGACGCCACGCTTCAGCGTCTGAATGAGGAGCAGCGGAGTCAGCGAAGCGAACTCGACCAGAAGTCCAAGGAATCAGAGAATCTTACCAGGCTGATACGCGAAGCCACCTTCGAGATCGGACAAGATCCGGACGAGGTTCAGCTCAACAAGCTGGCTGCTGAACATCGGTCACAAGCCTCCGAAGTGGAGGCCTTGCGCACTGCCCTGCGCACCGCGCGAGAGCGCCTCGATTCCCGTCACCTGCACTGGGTGCAGTGGCTCAAACACGGAGAGGCGTTGACGCTGGATGGACTGTCGCGGGCATTGGCGATCGATGAGGATCTGCTGAAATCGCTGCGGACGGGTCGCGAGCCTGAACGCCTGGAAGCGATGCAGCGGCTAGCGGAGCGATTCCGCGAAATCTGGGACGTGGTGAGGGAATTGCTCGGCCCCCTAACGGCAAGAATTGAAGGTCTTAACGCGCGACTGGCCCAGCTTCGAGCGGACGAGGAAAACCTCGATCGCGGCCAGACTCCCGGAGCGTTTCCTCTCTATCAGGCGATCAGTGAACGGCTCGGGAGCCGCGCGCAGCAACTAGCCCGGCTGATCGAGGTGAAATTCGATGAGGAACGGTGGTGGCCCGCACTTGAGCTCAGCCTCGATTGCCATCGTTGGGTGATCGTGGTGAATGACGAATCCGATTATCTCGAAGCGCTGGCGATCCTGCGCTCGACCGCACCGGGACGCGGCGAGGCAGAGTCGTTGTTGCATCCCGGCGAACTCCGCGAATCGCGAGCACCGGCCCCGACCGGTTCCCTGTTCGAAAAAGTGGACGTGGCGCATCCGCTCGCGCGTCGCTACGTTGAGCACCTCTTGGGTGACCTCGTTTGCGTCGCAGATATGGAGGAACTTGAACGCTGCGCTGCGGCCAGAGCCATCACCCCCGACGGATTGCTGAAGAGCCGGCCGCTTCGTCGCCGGCTGAAAGGGTCTGGCGCGGTTCCGCTGACATTGGGAAAAGTCGGACTCGAACGCATGCGGGCCGAAGTCGCCAAGGCACAACGGGAGACCAGTGCGCAACTGACCGCCCTTGACCGTGTTCGCGGCGACGTCAACGCGTGGCTCGACTCCGGCAAGCGCAACCGTTTGGGCGACTCCTCGTTGCCTGATCGCGCGGGAGAACTGTCGAGGTTGCCGATCCTCGAAGACCAGCTCAAGACTCTCAAATCCACGATCGAACTCCTGTCGACTCCGGAACGGACCGCGCGACAGGAGCGACTTGACGGCTTCAGTCGTGACAAAAAGACGATCGATGACCGCATGGCAGTTCTTTCCAGCGAGTCCCTCCAGTTCAAGCTGAAGACGCAACCCGCTCAGGAGGGGAAGGCTGCCGCCGAGGAAAAGATCCGGCAGGCTGGAATCGATGTTCAAGTCGACCGCGCTCGGCTGGCGCGTGAGTTTTCCGGGGTCCTTGATGCCGGGTTCTCGGCTCGACGCGATGCGCTGCGGACGGAGTTTTCGAATTGGCAGGAGTGCTTTAAGCACGTGCTTAACCGCGCCGCGGAGGCGGAATCGGCCGCCGTTGCCGCCAAAGGCGAACGTCGCCGCGAACGGCTTGATCTCATGACCGTGCGTGATGAACGCGGTCTGCTTCGGCATCCCGAATACCAGCATGAATTTCAGGCCGATGATGACGACAATCAACCATGGGCGGACCGGCTCCAAGCCTTGGAAAAGGTGGAGCTGACGAAATCCCGCCAACTGGCTGAAGACCGTCGGCGGGATTGGGAGCGGCGGCTCGAAGACAACGTTCTCAAGGAACTGAAGCAGCGCACCGATGATGCGGAGCGAACGATCAAATCACTCGACAAACATCTCGGACAGCCGGTCGGGAGGTATCGCTATCGCATCAGCTACCGGCGCGATCAATCGGGTTACGGCGCCGCGTGGCGCCTGCTCGACACGGGTTTCGCGGAAACCGATCCGCTCATGGCGGCGATTGGCGAAGACGAAGTCAGGCAGGCGAAGATCGAGATGATGAAAGCCATCAACGAATCGGCGGACGGAAACGAACGCGCCCGTCGTTTGCTCGATTATCGCAATTATCATCACTACGACATCGAGATGGTGCCCGCCGACCGCCCGGATGCACCGCCGATCTCACTCGGCAAGAGCGGGCGGAACCTCAGTGGTGGCGAGAACCAAGCCCCTTTCTTCATCTCCATGCTGGCCGCGTTCCGGCGGGTCTATGACAAAGGCAATCGCCTCTCCACGCGGTCGCAACAACTCGGACTCGTGGTGATGGATGAAGCCTTTTCAAAATTGTCGGGTGACGGCATTGAAGACTGTCTCGCGCTGGCCCATAGCTTCCAGCTTCAGCTCGTGATGGCGTTTCCGCCGGAGCGGCTGGGGGTGATGGTCCCGTATGCCCAGACGGTGGTTGTCTGTCGCAAGCACACCGAAAGCGATCCGAAGGACGGCTACGTCACGCGTATCGACAATATCCCGATGATCATGACGATGCCGGAAGCGATGGACGCCCTGGCCTGAACCTATGGATCTGACGCGAATACCCGTGGCGCGTGAGTTGTTCGCCCAATGGGTCAGAGCTCGCGGGAACCGTGTCGACGCAGCCACGCGTCCCTTCGGACGGGATTGGGAGACGCTTCTGGCAGACGCCCAGCTGCACAGTGGACTTGAACAGGAGGAAGCGGTCCGCGACGCACAGGCGCTCGCGATGGCGGCGTGGGTGCGATTGCAGACCGTCAGGTTTTACCCGAACCGCATTGCTCGTGTGTTTATTCCGCTCGACCAGGAAGACCGTTGGAAACAAGCCTTCGGGTTCACGCCGGTCAGCAACGACGAGATCGCACGGTTCCGTGCATGGGCTTGGGAATCCGAGTTGCACTTCTGCGCGACCGCCCGCCTCCTCGTCCCCTACGAGGATGTTCGGCGGCTCGATGCCTTCCTCAAGGAAGGAGGGCGGAGCAGACTGCTCGTTCCGATCAAGGAACGATCCTTGCATATCTTCGGTGACGAGAAGCGGCTGGATGAACTCTATCGCGGTTCGGCCCTCTTCGACGAGGGCCGAATGACGTTGACGGCCCTTCGATGCTTCGTCGTCCCTGAGCCGCTTCCCTGGGTTCGAGGGCCTGATTCAACCAAACCGTTGATTGTCCTGGAGAACGTCGCGACGTGGGATTCTTATCGACGCTGGAACGAGCAGTACGCGTTGTTTGGGGCGGTGGTTTATGGCGGTGGCGATCGGTTTCGAGAGGGTGTGAAATACCTGGCCACCGTCTTCGCTGAACTGAACGGAGAGCGGGAGGTGTATTACTTCGGCGATTTGGACGCCGCGGGCCTTCGCATCCCGCGCTGCGCGTCAGTCCGTGCAGTCGATGCAGGACTGCCACCCATTCAGCCACACCTGTGGAGCTACCGCGAGTTGCTGCGCCAAACTTCGTTCGTGCGCGACGACCATGAGCGGCCGTCCGAAAACCTGGATTGCGACTGTGCATGGCTGGGCGACCTGGCAGGGGCAGCCGAATCCATCATCCGATCAGGTCAGCGCATCGCCCAAGAACATGTTGGATGGGAGCTTCTCTGCCGGGAGGGCCGATCTCGGGCAATCTGAACACATCCTTACCAGCAAGTGCTGATGTTGAATGAGGCCTTGGCGCAGAGGCTCCGAATCGTGCAATCGGGATGTCCCAAAGTCCGCCCGGCGCTCCATGAGTATCGTCGATCTGCTGAACACTCCCCAAGCCTTGCCCGTCTTTCGCCTGCTCAACCGCGGTTTCGGTCGCATCTGGCCAGGCGACGTCGAAAGGTCTTTGCCCTTGAAGTGAAACGCCGACGTGCGCGCCGTCACCTTCAGCCCCGGCACCTTGGCCAGCACATTGAGCAGTTCCTCGCTGATCCCGTCGGAAAAATACTCGTTGGCCTTGTCGTTGCTCACGTTGGCAAAGGCCAGCACGGCAACGGATTTGTCATCGGCCACGTGTGATCGATCGCGTAAGCCGCGGTACAAAGGATGGCGAGCCGGGGACCTGGTGCCGGACCGAAGGAAACGCGGAAGGGGAACGAGAGGTGCGGAGAGGAGGACGGGTTGATCGAGCGGCCTCGTTGAGGCGGCGTGCGATTTGACGGCGGAGTGCCGGTCTGGCAGGATCCGGCGCCTTGTCGATCCACGGTCCCCACACTTCGCCGCCTCTCCGAGCCGTGTCTGCGGCATTTTTCTGCTACCTGATCTGGGGGCTGGTTCCGCTGTACTGGAAGGAGTTGGCGGCGGTGGATGCGCTTGAGCTCATCGCCCACCGGCATGTCTGGTCACTGGTCTTCCTCGTGGGACTTCTCGCCTGGCGCGGCGGTTACGCCGAGGCCGGCGCTGCCTTGGGCAGCGGACGTGGATTAGCCTTGAGCGCGGTGAGCAGCGTCCTGCTCACCGCCAACTGGCTGATCTACATCTGGGGCGTCAACGCCGGCCATGTGATCGAATGCAGTCTCGGTTACTTTCTCGTGCCCCTGCTAAATGTGACGCTGGGCAAACTCGTGCTGCACGAATCCCTCCGTCGGCTGCAGGGAATGGCGGTTATCGCCGCCGCCGCCGGCGTGGCCATTCTTGTTCTCCGTCTCGGTCACGTCCCTTGGATCGCACTCGGGATTGCCGGAACGTTTGGCTTCTATGGATTGCTGCGGAAACGCTCCGCCCTCGGTCCGGTCACCGGTCTGGCCGTGGAAACCGCTGTCCTCGCACCCTTCGCGGCCGGCTGGCTCATCTGGAAAGCCGCCCACGGGCAAGGCGCTCTCGGTCATGTCGACATGCCGACAACGCTCCTCGTTCTGAGCACGGGCGTGGTCACCGCCATCCCCTTGCTTCTCTTCGCCTATGGAGCCCGCCGCCTGCGACTGATCACGCTGGGACTGTTGCAGTACATCGCCCCCACCTGCCAGTTTCTGCTGGGATGGCTCGTCTACCGCGAGGTTTTCACCCGGGAACGCGCCTGGGCATTCGTCTTAATCTGGTTCGGCCTCGTGCTTTACACCACCGACGCATGGTTGACGCAGAAGAAATCCCCACGGAGCTGAAGTCCGGGTTGCATGCGTTCCCTCCCGTCCGCGATGATGCTGCGAGGCTGAGCTCTACGAACCCGAAGGTCCGGGTTCGAAGGAAATCAATTCAACCTCGAAGAGCAGTGTGGCGCGTCGCGGAATCTTCGGAGGACTGCCCCGCGTTCCGTAACCGAGTTCGTGCGGAACGATCAGAAGTCGCCGCTCTCCCACTTTGAGCAACTGCAAACCCTCTTCCCAGGCATCGATCACCTGGCCGCGGCCAATCCGGACGACAAAGGGTTTTGCCGGATCCAATGCCTCATCGAAGACGGTGCCATTGAGGAGTTTTCCGGTGTAAACCACTGAAACCAAATCCCCTTTCTTCGGGGTGGGTCCCTGACCCGGTTTCAGCACGAGGGTTCTCAGTCCGGTCGCGGTGCGTTTGGCGTCGGGCCACGTCTTCTCGACCGCGTCCAAGTCTTCCGGAGGCAACTTTTCACGCTGGGCCAGCAGCGTTCCGGGAAGAGCGAGGAGTCCAAGGCAAAGGAGCAAACGTGACACGTTCATGCAGGAAGGGGAGAGATGCACTTATGCGGGAAAATCCAGAAAATTCAACCCCGCAACACGGCCACAAAACTGTCTCTTATACACATCTCCGAGCCCACGAGACTAAGGCGAATCTCGTATGCCGTCTTCTGCTTGAAAA
>ENA-ORBV01007229-ORBV01007229.1-microbial-mat-metagenome-genome-assembly--contig:-NODE-7229-length-19144-cov-5.995385_pt1 | contig 19144 bp, 21 predicted proteins | sample MGYA00237777_ERZ505514 | MGnify/ENA primary metagenome ERZ505514 (study PRJEB26160, sample SAMN06269048) | microbial mat metagenome | isolation source: Oligotrophic lake microbial mat | place... | reverse complement strand
CGCAGTCAAGCCAGAGGCTTGCCTTCTTCGCGCTGTCCAAGTGTGCGCGGGCACACTTGGAGCCGCAGCGCTCAGCCTTGCCAGCGCACCCCATCGCAGTCCACTCGGGCGCGTCCAACTGCGGTTTCTAGGATCATGCACCCATGGGCGGCGCGCCACTGGCCGTTTTCGGACCTGCCGGCATACCCCAACGACCCATGCGCCGTGCAAGGGACAATACCAGGGATGAAACCACCCAAGCGACTGCAGTCACTGATAGAAGAAGGCCTGATCGACAGCGTGGTGCGCCAACTGATGAGCGGCAAGGAGGCCATGGTGTTTGTGGTGCGCTGCGCCGACGAGACGCGCTGCGCCAAGGTTTACAAGGAAGCCACGCAGCGCAGCTTTCGCCAGGCAGTGGACTACACCGAAAACCGCAAGGTGAAGAATTCGCGCTCGGCGCGCGCCATGGCCAAGGGGTCCCGCTTCGGGCGCCAGCAACAGGAAGCCGCGTGGCAGAGCGCCGAGGTGGACGCTCTTTACCGCCTGGCCGATGCCGGGGTACGGGTACCCAAACCGTACAACTTCCATGAAGGTGTATTGCTGATGGAACTGGTGTGTGATGCCCAGGGCGACGCAGCGCCGCGGCTGAACGACGTGGCCCTGACGCCGGAGCAGGCAAGGCAACACCACGCGGCACTGCTGACCGAGGTCGTGCGCATGTTGTGCGTCGGCATCGTGCACGGCGACCTGTCGGAGTTCAACATTCTGCTGGCGGCGGACGGGCCAGTCATCATCGACCTGCCGCAGGCTGTCGATGCAGCCGGCAACAACCACGCGCAGCGCATGCTGCTGCGCGACGTGGCGAATCTGCGCGATTTCTTCGGGCGTTTTGCACCAGAGTTGCTGCAGACCCGGTTTGGCGCCGAGGTATGGGATTTGTACCAGCGCGGCCTGTTGTTACCGTCCACCGTCCTGACCGGGCGCTTCGCCGAAAAGACCACACCGGTCAACGTGGGTGGCGTGCTGCGCGAGATTGACGATGCACGCGCCGAGGAAGCGGCACGGCGCTTGCGCATGCAGGTCGCGCGTTAGCAGTCTTATATCGATCCGCGTTCGAAAGTCATGAACTGGGGTGAGGGCGTTGGCAGGCCAAGCAGGCTGGGTGGGCACCGCCGCTCGTGTCCCCCGCACCGGGCTGCGCCCGCCGCTCCTTCTTTATCTCACTGAGGCGCCCGCCCAGCCCGCTTGGCCGCGAATAAGATTCGCACACCGCGCGCCCACCGAGTTTGCAGGATCAGGCCGGTGGGGCTCTCTGCGCAGCGGCATAAAGGAGGAGTCGTCGGCCCTTGGCCGGCACGGGGGACAGCCGCGGAGCAGAGTGCCGCACCGGCCTGATCCCACCCACAAAGTGCCGCGAATCTGAACAGTCGAACGCAAATTGATATCAGGCGTCGCGTACGTCGGCTACTGGCTGGTCGCCGAAATTGGGGCGCGCCAGATACGTGAGCACGCGGCGCGCGGCGTCGGCCGGTGTCGTCAGGGCGCCACTGTCCTTCATCCGCACGAAATTGTCGCGTTCGGGAAATGCCAACGGGTCGCCTGCACGCAGCTCGGTTTGCATGTCGGTGTCGATGATTCCCGGCGCCAGCGAGACGATGCGCACTGCGTTGGCGCGGCCCGCCTGCTCCAACGCCACACAACGGCTGAAATGGTCCATGCCAGCTTTCGCCGCGCAATACAAGGCTGCACCGGCCATGGGGCGGCGCCCCGAACCAGACGAAATATTGAGCACTTTGCGCGGGATGTTCCAGCCCGATGTCGCTGCGATGAAGGCCGCCGTCAACTGCATCGGGGCTTCCAGATCGACCCGCAACGCGGTGGCAATGGCAACCGCTCCAGCCGCGTCCAGCGGGCCGGTGCCACCAATCACTCCGGCGTTGTTGATGAGGGTCGCGCTGGCGATCTGCTTCCCGTCGCGCTCCCCCAGCCAGACGCGCAGCCGCGCGGCCGCCGGAGCAGGATCGGCAAGGTCCGCCGACCATTGCATCAAGGTGGCGCCGCGTTCTCGCGCCAAGGCATTGAGGGCGTCTGGGCGGCCACGCGAAATACACAGGACCAGCGCGTCGGCTCGGCAGAGTTGCTCCGCAATCGCGCGGCCCATTCCGCGCGAGGCGCCAGTGAGGATGGTGAGGTGTTGCATGGGGACTCCTTTGTGGGCATTGTGCATGGCGGACATGCAAAGGCGCCACGTTGCGCCACTGTCCTGAGGCCACTGGCAACAGCGCATTGCCGAATTTCGCCAAGCCCAATATTCGTCAGTCATGAGCACCATGAGCACCATGAGCACCATGAGCATCTTCAGCATCTTCAGCATCTTCAGCATCAAGAGCATTTCCCTGCCCGAAACGCGCAAGCTATTTGTGGACCAACAGGTTAGCCAGGTTGGCTATGGCACCAGTAGCGAGTGCGTACGCGAGTTGATCCGCAAAGACCTGGAGAGCCGCAATCTGCGCGGCATGTTGCTGGCAGGGGTGGCGTCTGCTCCGCAAGCGCCCGCCGATGCGGCTTTCTTTGCCGCGCTGCGGGAGCGTGCGCAAAAAAAAGCCCGCGGGTGACTACCAGACAAGTCATCCTGCGGGCACTTGCCAAGGCCAGCTCGATCACCTCTTTGGCGTTGATCGCCTCCAGTGCGATCGGCGCCCTTTGCGCCAGCACCTTGCGGATGGCCACGTCCACCACGGCGGTGAGGTGTGCGAACCCGCGGGTCATCGGGATGTGGGTGGTATTCAGCGCCCTGACCTGTTTGGCCTGCGTGATGGTCAGCTTCCCCAGCAGGTAGGCGTGCGGGCCGAGCACATACAGATACTGGCGGACGGCGCTGACACCGGCAGCCACCCGGGTGCGCACATCCTGCGCATTGAACTGCCCGGTGATCAAACCCTGGTGCACCTGCGGCTGGACGGCAGCGAGCACGACCTGATCGTGGCCGTACCGCCGGGACACGCCGCGGAGCCGGGGACGAACGTGCATTTGAAGGTCGTGCAAAGCCTGTGGTTTGACGTCTGCGGGCAACGTCTGCGGAACTGATGATGATGATGATGATGATGTTGTTGTTGAGCAGGAAATCGATATGGCGCTGAACACAGTGATTCAAAGCACGACCCAGACGCTGGTTGACCATCTGGAGGAACTCACCGCACTCGACCAGGCCATCGGCGATGGCGACCATGGCCTGAACATGCGGCGCGGCGCGCAGGCCATCCAGGCCAAGCTGGGCGACTTGCAGGGCTCGGGCCTGAATGAATCGCTCAAAACCATCGGCAAGATCTGCGTGGCCATGATTGGCCGCTCGTCCGGCCCGGTGTTTGGCACCCTGCTGCTGACCCTGGGCAAAGAGTTGCCGGCTAACCCAACCCCGACTGACATGGCCCGCGCCCCGCGCGTCAGCATCGAGGCGCTGACCAGGTTGGGCAAGGCCGAGGTCGGGCAAAAGACCCTGCTCGATGTGCTGGACCCGGTGCAAAAGGTGCTGGCCGAAGGTGGCGACAACCTGCTCACCCGTGTGCGCCAGTGCGCCTTTGACAGCGCCAACGCCACCGCGCAAATGGATGCCACCCGCAGGCGATCCTCCTTTCTGGGCGAACGGGCAAAGGGACATGTCGACCCCGGTTCGCGTTCGATGGCACTGATCATTGGCTCGGTATGTGACAGCCTGGCAGCCGACATCGCCACCGCGTGATCCCGGTGAATTCTTTCCTTCTCCTTTCGATGAACAGGTGACTCATCAAAAACCTCATGAACGACGTTAACTCCGCACTGGCTGAATCGCTGGACGGCTTTGCAGCGGCCCACGCCGATATCGTTGCGCTGGGCGAAGACCGCGAGTTTGTGCGCCGACGCGCCGTCAAGCCCGGCAAGGTCGCGCCGATTTCGGGTGGGGGTGCAGGGCACGAACTCCTGCACGCCGGATTTGTCGGCCACGGCATGCTCGATGCCGCCTGCCCCGGGGAAATTTTCACCTCGCCCACGCCCAACCAGATGCTCAACGCCGCCAAGGCGGTTGACGGCGGCGCTGGTGTGCTGTTCATCGTCAAGAACTATTCCGGCGACATGATGAACTTCCAGATGGCGGCAGACATGCTCGACCTGGAGAACGCCGTCGTCATCGTCAACGACGACGTGGCTGTGGAAGACTCCACCTACTCCACCTACTCCACCTACTCCACCTACTCCACCCACACCACCGGCCGCCGTGGCGTGGCGGGTACTCTCATCATCGAAAAAATGCTAGGTGCCACTGCCGAGCGCGGCGACACCCTGCCGCAGCGCAACGCGCTGGGCGTCGCCGTCAACAAGGCGACGGCCTCCATGGGCGTGGCGCTGACCTCCTGCACCGTGCCGGCTGCAGGCAAGCCCACCTTTCAGATCGGTGTGCACGAAATGGAAGTCGGGGTGGGCATCCATGGCGAGCCCGGTCGCCGCCGTGTTCCGTTGGCCACCTCCTACGTCACCTCGCTGGAGATGGCCGGTTGCTCCATCACCGTGTGCGCGGTAGACCCTGGCATGCTGGCGCTGTGGGATGCCCCCGTGCACACCGCCGCACTGCGCTGGGGTATGTGAGGAACAAAGCCGGGGGTTGAACCGCCTGGAATTTGCCACATTGCCGACCACGGTCACGCGCACAGCCTCACCGTGATGGCGCAGCGGGTTCTGGCCAGCGCTACGCCCCACCTCGCGCGAGCTGGTCACACCAGTTGTGGCCGTTTCGTGCTGGAAGCCATGCGTCTGGCACCGCACCGCGTTGCAAAACTGGCGCTTCTCGACGCCGCGAACAGCGCGTCACCGCAATCAAGATACAACCGCCAACCGCTGGAGTTGACGCCGCGCTGTGTCAAGATGGTCTTGAGCGCATTGGGGGGGTGGTTACCCGTCGGTCCGTCGGTCCGTCGGTCCGTCGGTCCGTCGGTCCGTCGGTCATTTTGAACCATGTTGGGAGCGCTTCGTCTTCAGCCACAATACTCTGCAATCGTTCCATCTGCCAAGGTCTATCAATGGCGCCAGATGCGCTTGTTTGCATGGAGCTTGCCCACAGTGATTACGGCCCCGTCCAGACTGCTTTGGACAGGATATCAGTGCAGGTACTCGTACATCCGTGGCAGCGCCGCTTTGCCAATCTCGGGCTCCATCTGGCGTATGGACTGAGAGGAAAAGTACCGTACCACACCCCCGTGGCGGTCGAACACTTCGCTTCCATAGTCGATCAACCAGTTGCTGATCAATGAAGGAACACCGCGTTGTTGTGACCGGACGAGTGCGTGTGTTGTAAAGCCTGTGTTCATTCTGGGTTCCTTTACCAACAACTGAAGGTGAGCGGTGTTGGCGCGGTGATTTATTTCACCTTCGTATGCAGAGACGGGCCGAGGGTGAAAAGGTCAGGCATGTTTGCGAAAAAACTCAGGCGTGCTGCAATCATTTTTTCGCGATGCTGGTGGGTCTGGCTGGCGATGCAAATCGATTTGCTTCAACACGCAGGCAGACGTCAAAGCTGGAAGCGCTGGAGATGTCCTGCCGGATCTCACCAAGCAACCAGCGCACGCACCCTGACCTTTTGCGGGTGCATCCGTCTCTGTTGGCGGGACGCCATTTGGCCGAACCCGGACCAACATACGGAACGGGTGCAAAAGGCTTATCCAAAACAATACAAAGTGGACGTTTCGGGAGTAAACCATGAAACCCAAAACCAGACCTCTCGACAGCACGGAGCAACTCGGCACTGACCAGGACATTGCCGGGTACCTGAGCCTTGTGCTTGACGATGGCGACCCGGCCCTGTTGGCGGCTGCGCTGGGCGACATTGCGCGGGCACGCGGCATGACACAAATTGCACAGGATACGGGCATTGGCTGACTCGCTGGAATGGTGAGCCCTGCTGCGCAACAGCGCGGATGGGTCGGTGTCACGCGCCCAGTAGCCTGCGTGCCAGCACCGACTGCATATCCCGGCGGCCGTCGGCGATCAAGTGAATGATGACTTGACGGGCCGTAGCGCGGTATATCACCCGATAGGGTTTGAACGCAGTTTGCCTATATTCCTTGATACCCAGCGCCACCAGCTCTTTCGGGTAGCTGCCGCGCTCTGGGAACCTCGACAAGCTCTTTACGATCTCCATCAGATGGTCGAGCACATAGTTGGCATTGGCTGCGCAGTCGAACTCCGCGATGTAGTCGTGAGTAGCTTCCAAGTCCTGCTCGGCGCCTTCCGTGAGCAGAATCTGGAACTTGGCAGGTGCTGCGCCTGCCATCAGACGGGAACCCTTTTGGCCCGCAGACGGGCGACAACATCTGCCACAGGCTTGACCTTCCCGGCCGCGACTTCCCTGTTGCCCAGGGCGAGGATCTTCAGCAGCGCCAAAGTTTCCTGGGTTTCCTCGAACGAAGCTACGTCTTGCAACACGGCCTTGGCTTCACCGTTTTGCGTGATGACCAATGGCTCTCGCTGCTCCGTGAGGCGCGCCAAAACTTCGGCGGCGTTGGCCTTGAGGTAGCTGATCGGCTTGACTTGGGATGAGTAGCGCATGGTGGTAGTTCCGGAAATTTCAACAAGACTAAATATAGTCTTTTTATGGTTCTACGACAAGAAACTCCGCGTGGCGCGGTGGGCGTCAACAGGCTCTGGGCCGGAAACGAAAGAAAAGAGACGGCGATGGCCAATAAGGAGGTCGATCTCGGCGACGGGGCGCCAGCTGCCACCCAGAGCACCGACGGCTGGGATCCAACGCGTAGACGACCAGCCTTCAATGCCATCAGTGCGGGTCCGATTGACCCGTTCAAGCATGCTGTGTCGGTCATCCTGAACTGGCCCACCCAGAACCAGAACGAACTGGACCGTAACTGGGACGTATTGCTGGCCGCGGGCGGTACGCCCGAACAGCGCGGGTGGCTGCAAGACCGGTATGACCTGCGGTGGCAAATCGGCCCCGGTTTTTTGGCGACATACATGATGGCGTACGCGGGTTCACCAACCCTGAGATGACGCCATCCCCGCGGCGGGTCGACAAGGGTGCGGCCCCGGCCGGAGCAGATCCGCGTGCGCCGGGCAGTTGCGGTGTCTCTCGCTTGGGTCTCAGGTCTGCGCCGGATAGTGGAGCGCCGCCGACTCTCGAAAAGTCGCGCACATCCGGGGGCAATTCGGACCCCCGACGCACTGGTGCGCAGCGGTCGGCGCCGGGTCACCACTTCCACCAAGAAAAGGTCCCGACGCAAGCACCGGCCAAACCCGAGAACGAACACTCCCGCGTCGCCACACTGCGCTCGCTCGACATCCTCGACACGGCTCCGGAGCCCCGATGGCCACCTGGCCAAACCAACTGGTGCCGTTGGCGACGAAGCAGCCGCCCAACGCTACGCCCTCCTGCTAACCATTGCGCACAAGCAGGGTGTGCGGGCCATGGCGACACGGTGGGTGCAAGCCATGCTGGACCCGTCGTGCCTGGGCGACGCCGAACTCATCGAATCCCCCGTGGCGATGTTCGAGCGCAAAAGCGCCGCCATATCTTCGCGCACCAGATCGCCGCCGTGCTCGCGCGCCCGGACGCCAGGCCGGTGCTCCAATCCATACGGGTGCCGTCACTGGTGTTATGCGGCCGCGCCGACAGCCGGTCACCGCTGGCGCAGCACCGAACAGATCGCCGCGCTGGTGACAGGCGCACACCTGGAAGTCGTCGGCAGTGCAGGCCATGTGAGCACCATGGAGCAACCAGAAGCTGTGGCGCAGGCCTTGCTCGCTTGGTTGCACCGGGTCGAAGGCTGATTGGCATTGATCACGACCTTGCTTTTGCCGCACCAGTATGTTCAACAAGTCTGCGCATTGCCAGCCATATTGATTGAAACTACGCATGACAGCGTCGCGCATTGAGCAATTAGCCGTCACCATGCCAGCCGACAAGGCTGCGCTCATCAAGAATGCGCTGGCAGGTGGAGGCTACGCCTCCAGTAGCGAGGTAATCCGAGAGGCCATGGGTGACTGGAAAGTCAAGCGAGCCCTTCAGCTACAGGAATTCGCGAGCCTCAAAGCCGATCTCGACAAAGGTTTGTCTGGCCTGGCGGCAGGCTGGACAAAGGACTTCCTGATTCACTATCAAACTCAGCCGTTCATCTTGAGCAGGGGTTGAGCTTGTCGAAACGCCGATTGTCGAAGGATCTCGCGCGGGATCACCCTTCGGCAAGCCGAGGGCGAACGGGGTGTAGGGCTCGCGCTGAACTTGATGGCCAATCATGAAGGACTTTGACTTGAAGCGCGTCGTCAAACGCGGGAGAAAGTTATTGGCAAGTCGCCCGCCCTCCGTTTGACCGAAAGCGCGGAAGCTGATCTGGCCGAGTTGTGGGTCGACATTGCGCTTGAGGCAGCCGAAGCGGACCGCGACCCGTTTTCTTGCGGCCTTGGTAAACGCAGTCGATGGGTTGTTGCATTCGCCCCTGATCGGACCCAGGCGCGAGATATTTGCATCGGGCCTGCGCGTTGCGTTTCACAGCCCGTACGCCATTTACTGCATGCCAACTGCGCAGGAATTGGTGGTCGGTTGTGTTTCGCACGGCGCGCGCGATGTCGCCGCGCTCGCCGGGCGAGGTGGCTTCGACTGACTTCGCGCTGGGGGCTGAAAACCGCGCAGTGGAGACACAACCCTCACACCACCAACGGCTCCTCCTGCATCGCCTCCAGCTGCTCCTCCAGCATCAGCACCTGCCCTTTCCAGTAATCGCTGGAGCCAAACCAGGGAAAGTTGATCGGGAATATCGGGTCGTCCCAACGCCGCGCAAGCCAGGCGCTGTAGTGGATCAGGCGCAGCGTGCGCAGTGGCTCTATCAGCGCCAACTCGCGCCGGTCGAACGCGCGGAATTGCTCATACCCGTCGACCAGCGCACCAAGCTGCCTTGTGCGCTGGCTGCGGTCGCCACTGAGCAGCATCCACAAATCCTGCACCGCAGGGCCGGTGCGTGCGTCGTCCAGATCCACAAAATGCGGGCCTGGTCCAGCGGCAGCGGGCACATCCACCGGCGTCCACAAGATGTTGCCGGGATGGCAATCGCCGTGCAGGCGCAAGCTCCGGATACCGTCTTCGCCCGCCGCGCCGCCGGCAAGGCAGCTGTGGGTGGCAATCACGTCCAGCGCCTCCTGCGCAAGCTTGGCCCAGGCCGACTGCACGTCCAGTGGCACGCGGTCGTTCGCGAGCAACCATTCACGCGGCTCCACGCCAAAGGTCTGCAGATTAAGCGCCGGGCGTGCTGTAAACGGACGCGTCGCGCCGACGCTGTGGATACGTGCCAGAAAGCGGCCTATCCATTCCAGCACCTCGTTACTGTCAAGCTCGGGCGCGCGCCCGCCGCGGCGCGGGCTGACACTGAAGCCAAAGCCGCCAAACTGGTGCAGGGTTGCGCCGCACAACCTCAACGGGCCCACGGCGGGAATCTCGGCGGCCATCAGTTCCTGCGCGAACGCATGCTCCTCAAGAATCTGCGCGTCGCTCCAGCGGCCCGGCCGGTAGAACTTGGTCACGACCGAGCTGCCGTCTTCCAGATGCACCTGATAAACACGGTTTTCATAAGAGGACAAGGCCGTCAGGCGTCCATCGCCGCGCAGCCCCACTTTCTCCAGCGCATCCAGCACCTGGTCCGGCGTGAGGGTTTCAAATGGGTGAATGCCGGAGAGTTCGGGAACAGATGACGCCATCGCGACATTGTCGGGCGAATCGCGTGCAGCCCCGCTTGCCAAGCCCGGATCAATGGCATAACATAAGTTCAACTAAGAAAGTAAAAGGAGACAGATGCGATGCTTGCGGCAGTCGGCGGCGACAACCCTTTGCTGGGCACCTGGCACCTGGTGCGCTGGGAAATCACTTATGGCGACGGTCGCGCACCGACTCTGCCGTATGGCGCCGACGCGAGCGGCATGATCTGCTACACCGGTGACGGCAGCATGAGCGCCTGCATCGCCCGCAGTGGCCGCACTGGCTTGTCCAGCGCCAGCGTGCGCAGCGCGCCGGTTGCTGAACAGCTGGCCGCATTCGAAAGCTTTTTCCAATACGCCGGGCCCTACGCCGTGCGCGGCGACGGTGGCGCACAACAGGTTGTGCATACGGTTACGCACTCGCTGAACCCGAACCTTGTCGGCACCCAGCAAGTGCGCAACATGGCTTTTTCGGGCGATGGGCAGCTGACCCTGTCCGCCTCTGACACCGTACCGGGCACCCAGGTCGCGCGCCATCACCGCCTGGTATGGAGCCGAAAGGCGCAGCCATGAGCCGCTGGGCCGATCCCAAGATGAACAGCACCGCAGCCCACCGGGCGGAGGTGCTGCAATGAGCCTGTTCGAACACCATCGCGCACGTTTTGAAGGCGCACAAGCCGCCTGCCGCGCACGGTTTTGCTGGAGCCCGTTCCCCGACCTGCCCGGCAAGTACCCAGACGCGGCGACAGCCCAGGCTCTGGGGCTAGCTGCCTTCCAGGCGCATCTGGTTGGAGAGACACCGCGCCCTTTCAGCCTCGACCAGCCAGGAACGATCGGGTCGCTGGGGGAGGAAATATCGCCCTACACACAGGCCGCGCTGGGTATCCGATATCCGCAGGCCGATGTCGACCAGTTGTTCACTGCGGCGGAGGGCGCGATCACCTCCTGGTCGGCGGCCAGCATCGAAAAACGTATCGGCGTATTGATGGAAGTAGTCGACACAATCTACCGCGAACACCTGTTTGAGGTCGCCCATGCCGTCATGCACACGGCTGGTCAGAGCTTCAATATGGCCTATGCCGGCTCGGGTGTGAACGCACTCGACCGCGCGATCGAAGCGCTGGTATACGCCGATCAGGCTATGCGCTCCGTGGCGCCGACCGCGCGCTGGGAGCGCCAGTTCGGCCCTTCCAGAATCGCGCTGGAGAAGACCTATCGGCTGCTTCCGCGCGGTGTCGCCGTGTGTTTTACCTGCGCGAGCTTCCCCACCTGGAACGCCTGGCCGTCGATGATGGCCAGTCTGGCCACCGGCAACGCCGTGATCGTCAAGCCGCACCCGGCCACGGTGCTGCCGATGGCAATTTCGGTGCGCGTTTTTCGCCAGGTACTGGCTGCAGCGGGCTTCGACCCCAACCTCGTCACCATGGCGATCGACACGGCCGCCGAACCGATCGGCAAGTTGCTGGTCAAACACCCGAAGACCGCCATCGTCGATTTCACGGGAAGTGTGCGCTTTGGCCAATGGGTCGAGCAGAACGCGCATCCGGCTTTAAGCTTTACCGAGACCGCCGGCTGCAACACCGTGGTGCTGGAATCGGTGGACGATCTGGATGCCGTGTTGCGCAGCCTGGCCACCACACTGTGTTTGTTCAGCGCCCAGATGTGTACCAGCCCGCAGAACATCTATATACCTGCAGCAGGTGTGCGCACCCCGCAGGGAACGGCGCCTCTGACCGAGGTTGCCGAACGGCTCGCCCAGGCAGTGCGCGCGCTGACCGGCGACCCGAAGAAGGCGGCGATGATCCTGGCGACGATTCAGTCCAATCAGACCTTGGCGCTGATGCAGGCAATGCAGTCGCAGGGTGAACAACGTGGCCGCGTTTTGCTGCAGCCCCAATCCTATGCCCACCCCGACTTCCCGCAGGCACGCACCAGCACGCCGCTGATGCTGCAGGTGGGCAAGTCCGAGCGCGACCTGTACGGCGAAGAACGTTTCGGCCCGATCAGCTTCGTGATCGCCTGCGACGACGCCGCCGACGCGCTGCTGCAAGCGACCACCGACGTGAAGCAGTTTGGCGGGCTGACCGCCTTCCTGTATTCCACGGACGAAGACACCATCGCCCGCGCCGAGGCCGCCTACGCACTGGCCGGCGCGCAGCTCACGATCAACCTGACCGGCGCCATGCCGCTGAACTTCGCCGCTGCGTACAGCGACTATCACGTCACCGGCCTGAACCCGGCGGGCAACGCCGCGTTGACCAGTCTCGCTTTTGTGGCCAACCGCTTTTGCGTGACCCAGTCGCGCCGACCCGCCGCAGCTACGGCCTGAACACATCAAAGTCACTTTCATCCAAGGAGCACACCATGGGCATCAATGAAATTCCAGTCCTCTGCGGCGGCTTCGCACCGATCGAGAATGAGATTTCGATCCCGCTGACCGACATCGAAGGCGAGGTGCCGAAGAACCTCAACGGCATCTACGTGCGAAACGGCCCGAACCGCAAGTTCGAAGCGCCCGGGCGCTACCACTGGTTCGACGGCGACGGCATGTTGCACGCGGTGCGTTTCGACCACGGCCGCGTAAGCTACCAGAACCGTTGGGTCGAGACCGACAGCCTGCGCGAAGAGATGCATGCCGGCAGCGCGCTGTGGCAGGGCATCAAGGACCCGCCGCGCAAGGACCGGCCGGACATGCCGATGAAGAACACGTCCAACACCGATGTGAAGTTCTACGCTGGCAACCTGGTCTCGATGTGGTACCTCGGCGGCGCGGTGTACAAGGTGCGCCCCGACGACCTCACCACCGTGGGCAAGCTCGAGGTTGACGAGCGCCTCAAAGGACTGCCGATATCCGCGCACTCCAAGGTGGACGAACGCACCGGCGAGTTCCTGTTTTTCGCATATGGCAAGCAGTCGCCCTACATGCACTACGGCGTGATGGACCGGTTCGGAAAGCTGCAGACCTTCATGCCGGTGCAGCTACCCGGTCCGCGCCTGCCGCACGACATGGCGATCACGCCCAACTACACCATCCTGCACGACCTGCCGCTGTTTTACGACATGGACGCGTTTGCTGTCGGGCGCCACAAGCTGAAGTTCCATCACACCCTGCCCTCGCGTTTTGCGGTGGTGCCGCGCCACGGCACACCCGAGCAGATCCGCTGGTTCGAGGCCAAGCCGGCCTACATGTACCACGTGTCCAACTCCTGGGAAGAGGACGACGGCCAGGGCGGCACCGAAATCGTGATGACGGGTACGCCATTTCGGCTGCCGCGCGACTGGCACGGCAACATCGAGGCCGACAAGTTCCCCAAGATGCCGGCCAACCTGGAGCATGACTTCCTGTTTTACGAGTGGCGCTTCAACCTGCGCACCGGAGAAACGAAAGAACGTGTAATCGACGACATCGTGAACCAGGAGTTTCCGGTCATCAACTCCTGGATGCAGGGCTACAAGACGCGTTATTCGTGGAACGTGCTGATGGCGCGCAGCAGTCGCGCCGAGGATCCGCGCTTTTGCGGCTTCGTGCGTTACGACCTGGAGCAGAACACCTGCACCAGTTACCACGCCGGTGTCGACAAATGGTTCAGCGAAGCGCCCTTTGCGCCCATCGACGGCTGGAAAAACGAAGACGACGGTTACCTGGTGGGTTTCATGTGGGACGACGAGAAGAAGCAGTCCTACGTCACCATCTTCGACGCGCGCGACATCACAAAAGGCCCGGTGTGCAAGATCCGCATGCCCCAGCGCGTACCGAACGGCTTTCACGCCACCTGGGTCAGCGCAGAGCGGCTGGCGCGAGGGTACTAGGGTGCGTCTGTGCTCCCGGAGCTGGGGTGGCGGCATTGGCACGCCCCTGAGCTTGGGCGGGCGACTGCGCGAATGTCCCCCGAAACTGGCTGCGCCCGTTTCTCCCCCTTTATTTCGCTGCGTCACCCACCCAAGCTCCGTGGCAGCCGACGTGGTTGGCGCACCGCACTCCCGCCACGTTTGCAGGATCGGGCCGGTGCGGCGCCCGGTGCAGCGGCATACAGGAGGAGGAGTCGGCCCCAGGCCGACACCGGGCGACAGCCGCGGAGCCGAGTGCCCCGCCGGCCCGATCTCGGCCACACAGTGCCGCATCAATGAACGTCTTGCGCAAGCCACCTGCGCGGAGGCCTGACCGATGGTCCTGGTCAGCCCGGAAAAGATCGCCGAATACACGCAACGCGGCTGGTGGGGCGAGCAGACCCTGTGGGATCTGTTTGCCCGCCACCTGCGCGAGCAGCCTGAAGGCGAAGCCGTGGTGGACGCGCCGAACCGCTCTGAGTTCGCGCACGGAGCGCCACAGCGCCAGACCTGGCGCGCGCTGGGCCACGCGGTGGATCGGGTCACGCTGCTTCTGCTGGACCATGGCGTGCGCCGCGACTCGATTGTCGCCATGATGCTGCCCAATTGTGTCGAGCAGTTCGCCGTCTACCTGGCCTGCCTGCGTCTGGGCGTGGTCGTAACCCCGGTTCCGGTGCAGTACCGCGAGCACGAGATGGAGCACATCCTGGCGCAGACCGACGCCTGCGCAGTGTTCACCTTCACGCACATTGGCCGCCCCGGTCACGCGCACAAGGCGGCGGCGATGTTCCACAATCTGCGTCGTCGCCATCCGGCACTGCGTACCGTGTTTGCCTGGGGCGAAGACGCCTGCGAGGGTGCCGTGCACCTCGGGGCCGAGGTGGCGGCGCCGCTGAATGACGCGGAACTGCGGCGCATTCAGGATGCCGGGCAGCGCGCTGCGATCACTGCCAACGACGTGGTTACGATCTGCTGGACCTCCGGCACTGAGGCCGCGCCCAAAGGTGTGCCCCGCAGCCACAATGAGTGGCTGATCACGCCGCCGAGCATCATCGAAGCCGCGCTGTTGCAGCCGCGTGCGCGGCTGCTCAACCCGTTCCCGCTCGTCAACATGTCCGGCCTGTCCGGTTGCTTCGCCACCTGGCTGGTGCTGGGCGCCACCGTGGTGCAGCACCATCCGTTCAATCTGCCGGTGTTTCTGCAGCAACTGCGCGAGGAGCGAATCGACTACACGGTCGCGCCGCCTGCTGTCCTCAATATGCTGCTGCAAAACGACAGGCTGCTCGAAGGGATCGACTTCATGCGGCTGTCACGCATCGGCTCGGGTTCGGCACCGCTGTCCGAATGGATGGTGCGCGGTTTCGCCGAAAAATACGGTGTGCAGATCGTCAACTACTTCGGCTCCAACGAGGGCGCGGCGCTGGCGGCCAGCGATGTGGACATCCCGGACCCAACGTTGCGCTGCGCCTACTTTCCGCGGGCCGGGGTCGAAGGCTTCAACTGGCGTATATCGACCACGCGCAAGATCCGCACGCGCCTGGTCGACCTGGAAACCGGCGCGGACATCACGGTTGCGGGGCAGCCAGGCGAACTGCGCTTTTACGGCCCGAGCGTGTTCGGCGGCTATTACCGGGCTCCTGAAATGAGCCAACGCGCCTTCGACGACCAGGGCTTTTACTGCACTGGCGACCTGTTCGAAATCGCCGGTGAGCAGCTCCAGTACTACCGTTATGTGGGTCGATCCAAAGACCTGGTGATACGCGGCGGCATGAACATTTCGAGCGAAGAAGTCGAAGGCCTGCTGGCCGGCTGCCCAGGGGTGCGCGAGGTAGCGGTGGTCGGTGTGCCGGACGCCATCATGGGCGAAAAACTGTGTGCCTGCGTCGTCGTGGCCGAGGGGCACAAGCTGACACTGCAGCACCTGGCCGACTACCTGCGCAACGCGCAAAAGGTGGCCGTCTTCAAGCTGCCGGAGCACCTGCTGCAGGTGGCTGCGCTGCCGCGCAATCCGGTGGGCAAGATTCTCAAACGCGAGTTGCGCCTGCAGGCGCGCGCACTGGCACCACAGACCGCATGAAGCCGACCCTGCTGCTGATTCCGGGCATGTTCAACACCGCTGCGATCTGGCAACCGGTGCAGGACGCGCTGGACGGCGCCGCCGAGGTGCACATCGCCGACGTGCTGCGGCAGGACTCGATTCGCACGATGGCGCGGGATGCCTGGGAACTGGTCGCCACCCGCCCGCCCGGATCGCCGCTGGTGGTGTGCGGCTTTTCGATGGGCGGTTATGTCGCACTTGAAATGCTGGCCATGCATCGCAACGCCATCGGCGCGGTGGCGTTTATTGACAGTGGGGCGGGGATAGAAAGCCCCGAGTCGCTGGCTGGGCGCGAAAAAACCATCGCCGCGCTGGAGCGCAACTTCGCGCGCACGGTGGAGGGCATCATCGCGTTCAGCCTGCATCCGGACAATGTGGCCAACGCCGCCATCGTCGACGCCATGCGCACCATGATGCACAGCGTTGGCGCCGAAGCGGCGATCCGCCAGACACGCGCCATCATGGCGCGCACGGACCACCGCCCGCTGCTGCAGCAACTGCAAATGCCCGCGCTGGTGGTTTGCGGGCGCGCCGACAGGGTGGCGCCACCACCCCTGTCCGGGGAACTGGCGCGGCTGATCAACGGCGCTCACCTCGAATGGATCCCGCAGGCCGGCCACCAGACACCGCTCGAGGCACCCGACCTGGTGGCGCAGCACCTGCAAACCCTTTTCAAACACCTGGAACAACCATGCACCGAAGACCCCTCCTGAAGGCCCTCGCGGCCGCGCCCTTTGCCCTGATGCTGCCAGCAGGCCGCGCCCAGACCTTTCCCGACAAGCCGGTGCGGGTGGTCGTGCCTTTCGCGGCCGGCAACACGCTGGATACAGCCCTGCGCCAGGTCGGCGAAGTGTTCAAGCAAAACACCGGGCAGCCGATCGTGGTCGACGCCAAACCGGGTGGCTCGGGCATCATCGCGGCACAAGCCGTGATGCAATCGCCCGCCGACGGTTACACCCTGCTGCTGGCCAACACCAGCATGTTCACCATCAATCCGCACACCTTCGCCAAACTGCCCTATGACCCGGAGAAGAGTTTCAAACCAGTCACCAATTTCCTGGGTTCGGCGATGGTCATGGCGGTGCACGCCAGTGTGCCGGCCAGCAACGTGGCCGAGTTTGTGGCCTGGGCCAAGGCCAATCCGGGCAAGGTGTCGTTCGCATCCTTCACGGCCGGCAATTCCTCGCACTTTGCCGGCGTTATCCTGAACCAGCGCGCAGGCCTGGACATGACGCACGTACCTTTCAACGGCACACCGCCTGCTGTGCAGAACCTCGTCGGTGGCCAGGTGAATGCGGCGTTCCTGCCGCTGCTGGCGGTGAAACCGCATGTGGACAGCGGCAAGGTCAAGGTGCTGGCCATCACCAGCCCGCAACGCTCTGCGCTGGCGCCCCAGCTGGCCACCTTTCGCGAGCAGGGTTACCCCGAGCTCGACATCTACATCTGGGCCGCGCTGGCCGCGCCGGCCGGCACACCGGACGCCCTGATCGCCCGCCTCAACGGCGAGTTTGGCAAGGCGCTGCGCAGCGCCGAGATCCGCGAGAAATGGCTCGCCATGGGCTTCGAGCCGCTGCCCTCCGCACCCGAGGAATTCACCCGCTTTGCACAGGCCGAGTCGCGGCGCTGGGCCGAGGCGGTCAAGATTTCAGGTTTCAAGGCCAGCGAATAGACATGGCGCGCGATTCGCTGCCGTTCACGCTGCGCCTGCCGGTTTTCGCAGCGCCGATGTTCCTGATCTCGGGACCGGATCTGGTGCTTGCCGCCTGCAAGGCAGGAATCATCGGAGCGTTTCCGACGCCGAACGCGCGGCCGATTGCCCAGCTCGACGCCTGGATGCACCAGATCACCGAGGGTCTGGCGCAGGCGCGCGACGCCCAGCCCGGCGCGACCATCGGTCCGTGGTGTGCCAATCTTGTCACGCACTCCTCCAACACCCGCCTCGCCGAAGACCTGGCGCTGGTGGCGAAGTACAAACCACCCATCGTGGTAACGGCGCTGGGCAGCCCGAAACCAGCGATCGCCGTAGTCCATGCCTACGGTGGCCAGGTGTTCGCCGACGTGATCGGTCTGGCACTCGCCAGGAAGGCGGTGGCTGCCGGCGCCGACGGGCTGGCCTGCGTGTCGGCTGGCGCTGGCGGGCACACCGGTTTCCTGTCGCCGTTCGCCTTCGTGGGCGCGGTGCGCGAATTCTTCGATGGCCCGGTGATCGTCGGCGGCGCCATCAGCGACGGCTGGGGCGTGGCCGGAGCGATTGCCAGCGGCGCCGACTACGTCTACATGGGAACCCGTTTCATCCCCACCACCGAGAGCATGGCGCCGCAGGCCTACAAACAGATGGTGGTCGACGGCACGGTCGACGACCTGGTGGTCAGCGCGGGTGTCACTGGCACAGCGGCGAGCTGGCTCAAACCCTCACTGCGCGCCAACGGCATGGACCCCGACAACATGCCCGACGCGCCCGGGCGCCAGTACGACAGCAACCAGTCCTTTGCCGGGAAGAAGTGGCTCGACGTCTGGGCCGCCGGTCAGGGACTCGGGGCTATCAAGGCGGTGGAGCCGGTAGCGGCGGTGGTGGATCGGCTGGAGCAGGAATACCGCCAGGCCATGGTCCGCATCCAGAGCCTCCCGTACCTGGCGGCGCAGGTCTGAGTCAAACAGCAGGAGAACGGTATGCAGCAACCGGTGTATGTGTTGGGTGGTTACCAGACCGATTTCGCCAAGGTCTGGTCGCGCCAGGGGCAGGATATTTCGGACATGACGCGTGAGGCCACGCTGGGTGCACTCGCACACAGCCGCGTGGACGAGGCGCAGGTACAGAGTATCCACGTCGGCAATGCCTTTGGCGAGTTGCAGCGGCAGCAGGCACATCTGGGCGCCATGGTGGCGCAGGTGGTTCCGGGGCTCTGGGGCGTGCCCGCCATGCGGCACGAAGGTGCCTGCGCATCGTCCTCGCTGGGGGTGCTGACCGCGATGGCGGAAATAGAGGCTGGTCGTTACGACTGCGTGCTGGTGCTGGGGGTGGAGGAGTTCAAGAACCTGCCGGGCGACGTGGCCTCGCAGAACCAGAACGCGGCCGCCTGGCAGGGCCATGAAGACATCGCATGCACATTCATGTGGCCGGCCGCTTTCGGCCTGCTGGCACAGGAGTACGAACGCCGCTACGGGCTGGACCGCAAGTACCTCAACCGCATCGCCGAGCTCAACTATGGCAACGCGAAACGCAACCCGCTGGCGCAGACTCGCAAATGGAGCTTCGACCCGCTGGCCTTCACAGACGACGACGAGGCCAACCCGATGATCGAGCCCGGTTCGCGCCGCCAGGATTGCGGCCAGATCACCGACGGCGCCTGCGCCGTGCTGCTGGCCTCGGCCGAATTCGCACAGGGGCATGCGCGCAAACTGGGTGTGCCGCTGGAACGCATGGCCCGCATCGCGGGCTGGGGCCACCACAACGCGGGCTTGCGCCTGAAGGACAAGTTCGAGCGCAGCAAGGACGCACCCTACGTGTTTCCG
>ENA-ORBV01007227-ORBV01007227.1-microbial-mat-metagenome-genome-assembly--contig:-NODE-7227-length-19146-cov-6.354607_pt1 | contig 19146 bp, 19 predicted proteins | sample MGYA00237777_ERZ505514 | MGnify/ENA primary metagenome ERZ505514 (study PRJEB26160, sample SAMN06269048) | microbial mat metagenome | isolation source: Oligotrophic lake microbial mat | place... | reverse complement strand
TTCAAGCAGAAGACGGCATACGAGATTCGCCTTAGTCTCGTGGGCTCGGAGATGTGTATAAGAGACAGGGCAAAGAAGGATGGTTGAAAGAGCGCCCAGATAAAGTGAAAGCCAAGGGCAAGGGAGTCTTGAAAACTTGGTTCCTTTACCCGCATGTCAACCGGAGGGCAGCCAGTGTAGTATCCGGCACTAGCAACTCAGCCCAGGATGCGCCGCAATCGGAGGCTTTTCAATCGGCCCAGTTAACTGAGAAGTCAGAAAAGGAAGTCTTGGCGGGACCTGATGGAGCTGACGCCGTGGCAAACAAAGCAGCGAGGCAGCTTTGCAACAAAGAGGAACGCCTGGTAACCTGGATCACTCAACTTCTCAAAGAGCACATTAGCAAGTTGGTAGCGATGAGAGATGCTGTTCAGCCAAGGCCGGAAAACCCGACGTACAAGCCAACCGAGGGCCAAACTTCCTTGGATGAAGTGGCGGAGATCATTGAGTTACCCAAGTTTGATGAAAAGGCTTTCGCAGCATCCAAAAACTTTCAGAGTGTAAAGATTTCCGATGCTGTTGTCAAGCAGCTGAACGAATACGTTGGCACCATCGCGTTGATGTACCACTCTGACAACCCTTTCCACAACTGTAAGCCCCTGTCAGTAGACGTTGCTGAATGTTGCTTCATACATGATTCTCACACCGACTCGCGGGCCTTTGCTTGCTTCCCATTATCAAATCATTTTCCAGTTGAGCACGCCTGGTACGTTTATTCGTTCCTTCTTCTCTGCCCTTGCCGTCGCTGTCAGCGTCTAAACCCTCGCCGCTTTCTTTCCTCCTTCTTGTGTACAACAGCCACGTTACCATGGCTACTCACAAATTCTTGAAACGAATTGTGGCGCCAGATATTGATCTTGCCGACAAATCGACTACGTTTAAGTCCAAGGAATTCGACGCGCTTGCGAGTGAAGTGCACAACTACACTCACGGGATCAATTCAGACCCGATGACCATTCTTGCTATAGTATTTTCTGCGCTGATTCATGGTAGGTGAATGGTTCTCCTTCTAATATTAGTTGACGAAATCCTCCTCCTTTGATACTCAAAAAGTCGTTTTCGAAACTGAAAACTCCAGATGTGGATCACCGAGGTATATCAAATATGCAATTGGGCAAGGAGCAGCAAGAGATGGGTGAAAAGTACAAACAGAAAAGTATTGCCGAACAAAATAGTTCAGACCTTGCTTGGGACTTGCTGATGGATCAAAAGTATGCTGATCTGAGAAATATTTTGTTTGTAACGAGGGCAGAGCTGCTGCGGTTCCGCCAGGTAAGCTCCCAAAATTACGAACGCGAAGCGGTTGTCGTGGAGAGCCCGTCACGGGTGCTTTCTCGAGCCTCTTCTAATTATTGGGCTTTTTGGCATCATTGTATTATGTATCAGGTCCTTGTGAACGTGGTGTTAGCTACAGACATTTTCGATAAGGAGCTCAACGGACTGAGGAAAAACGTGAGTTTGGACCATGTATGCGGTGATATGGGTGTCCTTTTGGATGACTTCTAAGCTAAATCTTTACATTCTTTATGCTCTTTGACATAGCGATGGAACAAGGCGTTCTCATCGGAAGAGATGACTGACGAAAACAACGCTTTGCGTGCCACCATTGTCATAGAACACAGTACGTTGTACTCCGTGCTTTGGTGTCTGCTTCTGCTGTGCTGTGTTGTGCAAAGCTAATAATGCCCATTTTTGTTTGCTATGCCTCATTCACGCCCTCAACAGTCATTCAAGCTTCAGACGTTGCCCATACAATGCAGCATTGGCATATCTACCGGTATGTTGACTAGTTTCAGAGCTTCGTTTCGTCTGGCGCGCAGCATATGATTTGCGCACTAACAAACACCTTTCCTCACTCACGTGCTTGCGTCGTAGAAAATGGAACAAGCGGTTGTTTCAAGAGCTTTCCAAGGCCCACCAGGCTGGCCGAATGGGTGCTGATCCAGCAACCTTTTGGTAAGTCATGGCATCATTCACTCATTTTCCTGACAGGTTTTTACCATTGCTGACTTCTCGTTCTTTCATCTCCTTCAAAAAACAAAGGTACCAGGGCGAAATCGGCTTCTTTGATAATTATGTGATTCCCCTCGCCAAGAAATTAAAAGACTGTCGTGGTGAGTGATTTGATGCTGAGATTTTGTGGTCTTGTTACTATTCAAAGAACAGTAATCTCAACATCTTCTTTTTTCGTCTGCTCCATAGTTTTCGGAGTGTCGTCCGATGAGTGCCTTGATTACGCTGTGCAAAATCGAAATGAATGGAAAGAACGAGGAGAAGAGATTGTGGCAGACATGGTAAAGGAAATGGCACAACCATGATCCTCCCGCTCTCGTGCCGAACCTGTATAGTAATTATAGCATTATCTCTACATACGGTACCTGCCTAACTTCTATTAGAACAACGAAACTTAATCCTATCTGCAATACTACTGCTAGGGAATATGCATTTTTATATTTTAAATTGGACATCCACGATAGGCCCGCGCGTCTATCATTTGTCGGCTAATGGAAGAAAACGAGCCCGTCCTCTTGGGTTGTCATCGGCCGCTTGTAGAAGAGTTATCTCTCTACTACTAGCTAGTACTTGTAGCTAGCTAACACAGGTTCATCTAGCTAGCTAATTAGTAGAAGAGAGCCCCTATGCGTCTTCACTCGCGAACTGATAATACTAGTTACTAGCTAGTAGTTAGCTAACATTGGCAGCTCCAATGGAACCCATTCTTATTATGGGAAACACGTTGGGCATAATTGGCGTTGTGTGCACTGCACTGCACTGCATGGTGTTTCCCAACGGCCAGGCCTATTAGACTTGTATGTAGCTGGTAGCAGGATAGCCTTCGCTCAATAGATAATCTGGTGGTTCCTTTCAGCAGAGCTTCTCAATCACCAATTGTTTGGCATGGATTGGTTGTTTCGATTGTTTGCACGTTGGCGCTGAGCGTAATGCAGTAGCGAATTCAGCTATTTGTCCATATTCCGATAGGGTAGCGGCATGGGATCCACCAATCAGGATGAAACAATTTTTGTGGTATTTTAATGTTTCCTTGATGTAAATATAGCATTGGAGATGTCTCTAGTCGACGGTAGCTGCAACGGCGTTTCGTCTATTATTTGTCATCTGCTTCCTTATCGTTTGTCCCCAGTGCTGTTGCTGTCTCCACCAAAGTAGTACCCCGTTTCGGGTTTTCCGATCCCTGCTGCTCCGGAGGAACGTGATTGTCTACGTACACATCAACTTTATTCTGTTCACTCGTATCGCTATTGGATTCTTCACTAATGTGATCCAGACAAAACACGGCGCTCGCGTCCTTGGAAAATACTCGGAATGGACCACTACCTTCCTTATTGGAATGCAGATGGTTGTGGCTTTCGGCAGTGCTTCCAAGGACCTGTTCCTCAACATCTTCGGGAAAGACGTTGTTTCGATCGTCATGGTCGACGGCCAAGTCGAGTGCTATGACATCCTGCCGTGCCAAAGATGCTGCAGCATTGGGCGGTGCTGAAGGAATCTTTGTGATTTTGCTGTGGAAATCGTTGGTACAAGAAACGTCCGTATGCGATCGGGCCGTCGCCTCGTTGTGTGCCGTGGGCTTGACAGCTTCTCCGTACAGAGCCCTTCTCACCGCCCAGAACCATGTTTCGTGTTTGAAGGTTTGCCGAGCCAAGTTCAGGCGGGGCCTCAAAAAGACGGCAAGGTTCAGGAAGCCTTGTAAGGGTAAGAAAAGGGATTGCAGACACAGCAGAGGAAAGAGCCGATCCTGATCTTTGGCTCGAAAATAGAAGGGTGCGGATTCTATGACCCGCAAAATCGTAGGCCACACATAGCAGATGACAAAGGCTCCCACGTAAAGAAAAGCTTGTGTGGCCACTGCCCGTGTTTGTCGTCGACTCGCTTCTGCACCCCTCATACTGCTTTGGAGGGTCCGTCGTGTCGTTTGACGGACGTAGAAAAAGATGGAAAAATGGTTGACACACAAACAGAGAATCACCATCAGGACTGGAATACCGGCAAAGCCGTAGCCATAGTAAGTGCTGCGACATGTTTTGCCGCTTTCCCCGGGGGACGTGCCACAGTTCTGGGGATAGTCGGCAATCCAACAACCCGGGCCCACCTCCATTTCATTAAAAATTCCAATCACAGCCCCTGCAATCCCAGTAATGACGGGAACCCCAATCGCCAGGACGTGCATGGCGGGTTCCACTCGCCGGGCAAAGCGTTCTTCTCTCCACCCATAACGGATGACAAAGAGAAAGTAAAAGGACAGCATGCCCGCATACCAAAACTGGGCAAAGGAGAATTGCAACAACGTCCCGAGCCCCGTGCAAGTGGCCTGGGTGCCCACGGCCCACACCCACTGTGACGTTTCGCGAGGGACCAACCACGCTTGACACGCCAAAACGAGGCTGCTCAATATGTCACACCAACTCATGGCCCACAGAATGCGACGGTAAGGACTGTGTTTTCCGTCTGCGTGGATGAGACGAAGGATCGAAGCCGACCCGAAAATGGAGAGGAGAGCGGGAATTATCGGCAACAATGTAATAATCTTTTCTTGGGCATCCGAAAGACTGGATATTTTATGAGGCGGGAGGAAGGAGGAGTCGTCCCCTCCGACACTCGCCATGGTGTATTGTTGATTGTGCAGAACTGCTGTCTGAGTCCGTTCTAGTAGAATTCAACGTCGGATGAACAAGTTGCACTGCTTCTGAATCTTGTAACGGGCAACGGGCTAGCCTATGCCCTTCTATGATTATGATCGCCTTCGGGTGTTGTGTGTCGTTGATGGCGGTGATAGAGTTGTGAACATTATCATAATATTATTCACGTTGCCACTGTGTGCTATGTACTGTACTGACTGGTGGGTAATAGCTACTATTAATAGAGCGTACTGTAATGTTCAGTAACACGCCCGGACGGGCGTTGCACCCCTCGGCCTCGGACTGACTCGTGGGCCACCAAGCGTACAGTACAGTACAAACCTACCATGGGGGCTCTCCTCACCAAAGTGGATAGTACAGTACGACGTACTGTTATCAGTAATGAAACCTCTGCCGTAGAAATTCTACGAAGGCTACGTAATTGTACCAAGGCTACGTAACGGTAACATTGACACGATTTGGTCACTTTTTGAATGAGCCAGTCGCTTGTAAGAACCATGTAATTAGGGAATCCCAGACTGGAACAAGGAATCAGAGATTTATGCAAAATTAGGAAATCCCAGACTGGATCAAGGAATCAGAGAGTTATGCAACAGAGAAAAGAAAGAGACAGTGAGTGGTTTTGCCTCCACGCACTGGATCAATGACAAATGCTTTCCTCAGCAGCTGCGTCTGGTGAAACCAAAACGCTAGCAGCTGACAGCGCAGCGCGCGTTTGGCTGTCCTCGTTGTTGGCGCCGGTTCTCTGGAGCTTGTGGCAAATGATCTTGACCGAGTCGCTGTTGCCATCAGCTGTGGGCGTCAAAGGCAAACAGAGGTTGCAACAAAACGGAGACGAAAGAAACTCACTGCGTTCAGAAGGAAAACGTGATGCGCATTCCATTGCCAATGCTGAGAGTCGCGGTCGTCACTATTGCTCAATACACCAGCCTGCAACGTCGTAATGCTCGATGCCCCCCGAAATAAAGCTGCTTCAAGCTATGGCCGGGAGATTCCAATTCGTATCGATACTCCCGATGCAGGCTGGTCCGTTCAAATCGAAGGCGTCTACCTAAAAGATGGAAAAACCATCGTTCATGCCGCGTTGACCCGAACATCCGACATGGCCGCACAAGTCGTAACCACCGTCACCGACTCCATCGTAGTCGATCTACCAGAAAGCATTGCTATGGACTACTGCATCTCCTGTAAAACATGGGACTGGGGCAACGCGACACTACTTACTTCGACTCAGAATCAGAATTAAAGAATGCACTGAAAACACAGAATCAATTAGCTTACTATCGAGTAGGTAACCAGTAACAGCATTTTATCCAAACAAGTGATAACTTAGAAACGACACAAAATGCTCGAAGCCATCGCTCGTAAATCCGGTCCCGACAAGCTTGGGCCGAATCAACCGAATGCAGCGTTCCGCAGACTCTTGATGACGGCAAGGTCACCCCAATCAGCACCACGCATGGAATTCACCTTCGGAGGGTATTTTCGTGTTCGTTCATTTTGCCAAATGTCAGTGAAACCTCTTACAAATTCGGAAGATCCAAGAATTGCTGCATCAGTGAAACATCGAACCCGGCACCGCAAAACACATGCGGCTGGCAGGACTCCATCTTGGACCTCCAGCATCTGTGGCACTCGTTCCGAGCTCATCGCGCCGGCCGCTTCGCCCTTTACATAGATTAGAGATCGGTGCGCCTGTAGCGCCCGAGAGATAGCGACGTCTCCTCGATACGAACCATCCGCATAAGCCGCCCAGATAGCACACAGCCCCCGTCGCGCCAGAGCCACCCCAGCCACTGCTTCACCATAATCCTTCGAATCTTTGACCAATCCAGCCCGCACCGGGTTCAGGCCGACGGATTACCTTTCCCCTCAACCAGAACACTCTTAAAGCGCTCCAACCAGAGAGTGCCGTAGCGCTGGTGGGATTTATTATACCAGACTGAGAAGCGCTGTTTCAGCGTTTTCATAAACTCTGAAACATCCCCCATCCGAGCCAGCAGCTGCCGACGAACCAGATCGGCATTTTCACCCCCAGCCTCCAATTGTCGTTCCAGATCAATAGCCGTAGCTGCCTGGTGTTTCGTCGGCTTAGGATATAAAATCTTATAGCGCCGCAAAAGCGCCGCATCAGACAAAGCTGCCCCCTCTGACCCCCGCACCAAGACATGAAAATGGTTCAACATGATGCAATAGGTCAGAATTTCCACACCAGAAAAGGCAGCCACCTGCCAGATCATCTTACGAAGAACCTCCTTCTCCCAGTCTTTCTCACAGAGCATCTCTCCAATCACAGTCCGCGTCATGCAGTGACACACTGCATCTCTACCCCCTACTTGCATCCTGCGCTGTCTCATGATCAACAAAATGAAAAAGCAAAAAATCTTGTCAACTTTTTAAATTAGGGACAGGCCCTTTTAAAGAAGGGTTGAAGCGGATTTAACAGGTGCGTAAGCTGGATTCAGAGCTACCATTAAGGCAGCTACAGATGAATCCACCCAGGCAAGCCAGAAGGCTTTAGAACGCCCGACGTGTTAAAACTTTGGTTCACTGCGTGCGCCGTGGCGCACGTGCAGGATTTCAATCGCGCCGCTGCATTCCTGGTAAAAGATGGGGTAGCCTCGGCAAAGCAGTTTGTGGACAGCGCCCTCTTCCGTTTCCTGACAAACAGGGCACGACTGCGGGAAGCTGCCAAGGTGTCGCGTGCTCTTGAAGAGTTCCAATCCAAAGGAGATGGCAGCGGAAGGATTGTCGGCGGCTATGCAATCACGGATCAAACAAATCCCTAATCGCCGGATCAGTCCAGATTGCTTTGAGTTCCATGAAGCAAACTGCTTTTCGACTGCTTCCTGACTCTGCACGTGGCCTTCATGGGAAGCTTGCTGGCCTGACTTAATCGCGTCAAGGATTTCCAGTTCCTCGTGGAAATCATGCAGACTCGCCAGGATTAAGGTCGTTTGGTTTTGTAAAAAATTCAATCTCCAAGTTCACTCGATCTCATGTGCAGCCGCGTGGACATCCTAGAGTTTCTGGATGCTCAATTGCGTGCAAATCTGCATGGCGGTGAGCAAGGCGTGTCCGGGCATTTGCTGAACATGTCGGATGCCCGCGCCGTTGTTCAGCATCAAGGTGGCCGCGGCGCCCAATGAAATCATTGCGATCTTGAGAGATCCTCCGAGCAGCCAGAGCAGCACACACATTGAAGAAGGAACTCAGTTTTCAAAGGCTTCATCAATCTCGTCTAGCAAGAAAACTTCCTTGTCAGCCAAACTTGAAGTCAAATTTGGATGCTCTGAAGATGATGATGAAGTGTTGGCAACTGCTGAAGTGCACGTGCGGTTTCATTAATCCCTAAGTGTGCATTACCTACAGATCATATGTGCGTCTTTTCTTACAATTGTTTGAATTTGACCCTAATCCTAAAAGATCTGTTGGTTTAAAAATTGGATCTTAAGTAAATGCTTTGAACGTGCGTTTGCCCCAAACAACAAAGGAAGAACATCGATAAATGTTTCGATGTGCGTTCATATTGCGTTCATCTGCCCTACAGGCTTCTACAACCGGTACTGGTTTGTTTACTAAGCTCTAATTGCTACTCCGAGTAGCTACCTGGTAGCTAGAGTAGTACAATAGAATTGTAGAACTATTAGCTACAGAAGTACGTACTATGCGTTGGGCTCTGGCATTGGTGCACATGCATGAAGAGAAAGCATCAACTTGCTAAATTGGCATACTGTACAATGCTGCACAATTAATAATGGTGAACCAGAGCTGCTGTCCATAGTTTATTCTAGTTAGTAAGTTGTGTTTCAGTATATGGAATCAGCAACAGAGAAAAAGCAGCAGACTTTGTACAGAATCATTTATTTTTTTGATGAGTATCATAAAACCTGGTGCTGCTGCTCCGAGTACAGCAGGTACCACCGGTACAGCAGGTGCTGGTGCCGGTTGGAAAGTCCTTCATGCTGCTCTCTTTGTCCTCTTGCTCGCCAACTTGCGCCGTCAAGGGTTGACGTGTCTTGTATCAGCTCCAGTGGCAAAGTCCTCCTACAAATTATCCTCCCCCAATGACATGAACAACGACTTTTACACCAAGTACCTTCAGCTCATTTCCAATCGCGTGCCTGCTGCCGGCATTGAAACCATCTTGTTGACTTCTTCGTTGACGCCGGCCTTTCATTTTTTTGCCCACACGACCCAAAATGATTTGGTGACGGCGTCGTTAATTCAAACGGGAGTCTATGAAAAAGATTCCACGACCGCCTTGATTCAAGCCATTGTTTGTGAGACTGCTCCAGACGGAAACCGTCCTGTCGTGGTCCTGGATATGGGTGCCAACATTGGCTTTCACTCGCTGCACATGGCATCCTGCGGTGCCACTGTCGTGGCGTTTGAAGCTTCGCCAGATACGGCATGGTTATTACAAAGCAGTGCTCGATTGAATGGATATTATACAACCGACACTTCTCATTTATTACAACAAAAAGGTAGTAGTGGTTCTTTACTGTTGATTCCCAGGGGCCTTTCCAATGTTACCAATACCAAGGGTTTGCGGTTGTCGCGACATGCCAAAAGCCCGGGCATGACATCCTTTGTAGACGCCGAAAAGACACCTTATGGGCTAAAGGGAGGCGAAAGAGGCAGTGCTTTGGACGTTAATATTCCCATGGTTCGTGCTGCCGATGTCTTGGATTCGTTGTTGTTGGGGACATCTTCACCATCTACCAAATCCACATCCACGGTATCTTTAAAAAACAAGGAACACCAGCAACAACACGGCAATACACAGTATCAATTGCGACTATTGAAAATTGATGTCGAAGGATATGAATATCAAGCCTTGCAGGGCCTAGATTTGGACAAGTATCCGTTCGAGTATATTACCTTGGAATTCTTTCCCACCTTACTCCAAGCCAGTGGTACCGATCCGGCCGAATTGCTCGTGTATATTTGGTCCCATGGATATCGGTTTTTAAAGTTTGACGCGGCGGTAAAATTGGAGGACTATCCCGAAGTAGAAATGACGACATCCGAACAACAACCATCTTTACAAAACCCAAACGACAACAGCAACGACAAAGCCGCAGTCTATCAGTGGGCGCAGCATCTCATGGCACAAGGCAGGGCTGCCAGTGGGGACGATTATCATGTCAATTTGCTGGCAAAGAAAATGTTCTACTAGGTGCGCGGCGATACAGTAGGACATGATTGTGTTGTGCAGTGAGGGAGTCATTGGCCGACACCCGTGGCGCATGCTTTTTGCTACAGCTACTTCTAACAAGCTAGCCAGTACATTGAAAATGGCGTTGCTGCTTTTGCCGCCGAAAGGATGCCCTTGCCAAAATCATGATCCATGACTGTGCCCTGCTACTACAGAGTGCGGTTGGGGCCGTGCCTGTAAAATGATTTCAACGGATCCAAGTAAAAGGTGGGCGAGGTAAGGCCATCAGCTCGTCGTCATCGTCGTCGCTGGAAGTATGCGTACACAAAAATGAATTTGAAAAATGTTTGTTTCATTCTCCTCTTTGGAGTGGCAAAAAGGGATTCACAATAGTCCCCTTCTCAGCACGAATCCATCGATCGATCGATCCGCGCAAAGGAAATACAGCTATCGTAGCCACATTCCAGACATGGCAGGAATGACTACAAATATGAGCCGATAGCCCCGTCGTTCGATTCCTAGTAGTAATGGCGCATCCACAGCCATGGCATTTTGGAAGTTCCATCAGTCTCGAAGTCAGAATCATATAGAATGCGGACTGCATAGCTATTAGCTAATGCAGCTCAGGGAGTAGTAGGTAGTAGGGGTACTCAAATGGTGCCGGTGGGTCAATCTAGCTGGCTAGCTTGTAGTTAGCTCAGGTAATTAGTCTCCATCTAGCTTGTAGTTACTGTGCAAAGTAGCTAGCTAGTAGTAGACTGCTGGTAGTAGGGGCGGTAATAGTCGCGATCAAATGCGCGAGTTGAGTGTTTCTTGAGGTGCACACTCGAACCGGTTCGGGTCCATCTTTTTGTTGCCATGCTCACGTCTCAATAATTCAGGGACACCACCACATCCCTGATGGCAGCAGTAATTAGTATCTTCTTCTGAAAAGACATAAATTGTAGTATTAGCAGTGCCAAGAGAGAAAAGGATAGTTTTGTGGCAGCAGCTATCCAGGCATGCTTTAAAAAATTTGAATTCATGCATTCGCCATGAAACCGAAACACGGAGCAAAGAGATACATGATGGAGGATAATTGCATTGTTTTTTTCTTAACGTTTTGAAATTATAGCTTTAATTAAAAGCGATGAGTATGGTATGTACAAGCTAATTGAATCAGATATTGGCACGGTGATTCTTGGAGCGAGGTGAAGCGGGGTGGAGAGGAGCAGGTCTAAATCGGCCGTTGCCAATATTGGCTTTATCTTCCTTCAAGCCGGGATGGATGACTTGATTGACTTCCATTATTACAATGGAAGAGGCTCGATGTCAATGTCCAAGAACCCATTATCATCGTCGTCGGCTTTGACATTAGCTGTTGTCGACAAGGGACGTGGTTCAAACGGATTATCCGTGGGGTCAATAATGGGGCAAAACTTGTCCAACAGAATCGACACGGTATCCGACGTTGCTTTCAAGCTATGGTTGCTGCCGGTGCTGATTTCTCTTTGGTGGCTATTGTTATTGTGGCTATTTCTTTGGTGATTGCTGTTTGAGAAGGACACTGCATGCTGCAACAAACAGGCCTGCAGGGAGGGAGAGGCACTTCGACTGCTCGAGCAAGACGAAGATAAACTGTTGTCTTCGTCGCGTTGTTCCCAACCACTTACGGCTGCATTCAAGTACTGGAAACCTAATTCTCCTTCTTCTTCTTGTAACTTTTGATAACGAATTTTCTGGCGCGATTGACTGCTACTCTTGTAAGCACCTTGTAAATGATTGCGAATGGCTTGAGCTGCGGTTTGACGGGCTTGTACCTCGTCTACAAAAATCCAACCGCCTTTGCGGGCATGGTCACGTTTGACAAAGCCGGCATCGTCACTTTGTTCGTGAATGATTTTAATAAGGCGGGTCAAGATCGTGCCCTTTTCGGTTTTGTTGGGTGCGGCCGCATACTCGACGGACACGGCAGCAATCATGCTAGCAAATTTGCGATTGCCGATATGTTGACGAGTGGCGCGTCCTCGACCTATAATGATTTGGTTCTCACCCGGTTTAAAGTTGGAAGGAAGAGCAAAGGAGGTACTGGAGAGCATCATATTGTCTGTTGTATTCGATGGTTGTTGTTACTGGTAGTTAGCTAGTGCAGGTTAATGATTGTTTTTGTTCTTTGAAGGTTTGATTTGTGAGACTGTCAAGTTGGATTTTTGTGAGGCCTCTTTCTTAAAAACCGTAGATGAGACGAATGAACGAAAATGCAATCCCGTCCAAGGAAACTATGTAGTCAACAAAACAGGCAGCAAGTGCCAGCAACGACTCGTTTACGCGTTTCGCTATGACGAACGAAGAATCATGAGGAAGTTCCATATGCTAGCATTCCCGTAAATAAGTAGATCCGAGGGAAGCAATCAAAAATCCTTTTGAGTATAAATAACCTATAGTAGGGTCATGTGCTGGAGCAAATGCTTCTTCTTCAATGTCTTATGAAAAGCAACTATAAAATTTCCAGTAGATCGGCGAAGTGCCTTTTTTTCAAACTTCTGGAAGTGAATTCCTTGCTGGTTAATTGCAGCAGGAGTTTCAGTGAGAATCTGTGAGAATTTCTCACAGAGTTTTCCCGTTACTAAAGTTCGCACAGCAGGAACCCATGGCCAGGATTCTACTGGAGTAATAAAGATTTTCCACCCGCTATGAAAAGGGTATCGATTCAACCATTCCCTCACTGTCTTGTTGGTCTACGAAAAAGATCCTTCCGTTAACGAAAGCCTAAAAGATAGTTTCCACCTCGACAGTGTTCTTCTTAGCAGGAAAAATTTGAGAGAATTAAGAGGCTCTTTCCTGGTGCGACAAATGGTAATGCGTGAAACATCACGCATGTCGCCACGTACGCGTTAGAGCGTTTGTGTCTCGACACATCAGCGCCAGCTACGACGTAGTAAGTCTTCTTTTAGAAATACTGTCGATGATTATAATTATAAAAGGCTGCTTCCCTTCGCCTAAGAAGTATTACCACAAGTAAGCCACGTGCAGCGTTAGTGGGACCTGCCACGTGAATTGGGTCTTAATAATTTCGTTGCATCGGAGTATGAAGGCATTCGATTCGTGCTGCAACTATTATTGACGAATATATTCCGTGTTCCTATCAGATCGGCGGAAACAAAAAGCCAGTACCGAATAAGGTTATTGAAAGTTTCGCGGGTACGTTGAGGAAGAGTTCTTTGCGGAGCAATTTTGAATCACGGAGCTACAGTGGTTCCTTTGCCACACCCTTTATTTATTAGGTAAGGCTTCTTATCTACTATGGCACTCCAGTACAGTACCCTGGTACAACGTACTAGCTACTACTGGCATGGAGTACCGGTAGTTACTTTGAATTACTACTCGTAGTAGTACTAGTACGTCGACAACGTATTACAGTAGACAGAGATATTTGAGCACTGCTACATGTTGCCACGCCTACTAACATGGGCGAAGGCCTCGCAGTCACAGCAGTGCTCCTCCTCCGGACGGAAGAAGTAACATCATTCCTATAAATCACCCTTCTAGCTAGCTAGTACTCAGTAGCTGTATCATTCTATTATATTGATTTTTATCTTCTTCAGATGCTACATTTAGATTGGTAGCCTATACCACGACAGCTGTTCCAGACCACATCAGACGGTGTACTTACTCCAAGTAACCAACCATAGATGCAGAATTCATACAGGAACCTTCTTCAAAAGTATAACTTCCGGCCTACATAAAGTGTGCATAGATACCATGCACCATAACATCTGCACCGGAGCCGGAGCGAGGCCGGTTGAAAGAACTGGTACGGCGAGGATTCAAAGGCCTTCTGTCGGCATCCACGCCGCCAGTTTTGCTGCTACCACCGCCTCTCGTGATTTCTTCCTCCGCCTTTTTTTCTTCCGCTCCTCCAAAACTCATGCTGCGTCTCGAGTGAAAGCCCTTGGCTAACGCTAGAGAGGCTGACGACATTTCTGGCATGTTCTTGCGGCGCGCACTGGTTCCATCTCGAATGCTTCCAGATCCCATCGAATTGAGGGGGGGCGTTGAACGACTGCTGCTGTGACTGGCAGCACTGCTTGGCGTCGTTGTGGACCCCGTATCTGTCAAATTAGAGCTTGCCGGTGAAATGACATTTGGATATGTGTCAGTCTTTTCCAAGGAGGCCGGTGGGAAGGAGCTTGTAGGAACAGCGGCGGTACCGTTGTCGCTGGTAGGACGACGAAAGATGTCATCGAGCGACGTTGTATTGCGCCCAGATGGTGCGGACAGCTTGGGGAAAGAGTTTTTGCCCACCGACGCTGAACTTGAAGGAGGAAGAGCTCGACCGTCAAAGACGCGCTCTTCCCCCAAACCCGCGGACCGGCTCATCTGAACACCAACTATGGGTGCCGACGCCCCTGCTGAGGCAAAGCCCTTCTTGTCGGCCTCACTGGAAGTACGGCGGTGCAGATTTGGCTTTTGCACTTGATGTGCGTTCGACGGCGTGTGCTGCTGATGCCCACCACCGTCAAGACGATCCGTTGGAGTGATAACCTTCGAAGCTGTGGAAGGAGCGACCGTAGAATAATGCTTAATTGTGGATTTTGTGGGTGTTGGAGCAGTACTGCTATTATTACCAGCCGTTGCTGCCTCGAGTTCTTGGATGTCCAATTCCAAGGAATGTCGACGGAGACGCCGATCTCGCTCCTCCATTTCTACTTGTTGCTTCTTCCTTTCCTCTGTACGCTGCCGGGCTCGTTCTTGACGACGCTGTTCCCTATGTTTGTCGACGATTTTTTGCTTCTCGTAATGACGATGGCGCATAGCAACCAATCGTTCCAGCTTGTCAGTAAAGTTCGCAGGCTCGGTCTCGGAAAAACCGCTGAGGACGCTGTCAGTAGATGTACTAATGATACTATCTGATTGAGACTCGTCGTCCCCGGTAACATAGCTGGACACGTCTTCACCATTGTTGTCACTATCATCTCTCGAAATGACGCGCTGAAAGGAACTGTTGGTTTGTTGATAATCCACCAAAGCATGCTGAGTCAAAGCTTGTTGAAATTCGTCGTCGGTCAAGGTGTCGCCGTAGCGAGTTGTGGAATGCAACGAATCTCGTTGCGAATTGCGTAGGAATTGTTCCTCTTCCTCTTCGTCCAATGTTTCTTCATAGATCAAACAGGGTGTTCCATCTTGACGAGGAAAATCTTGATAGGCAAAGTTGTATTGCGAAGGATCTTCATCGCAGGCCATGGAACCTGTCCCGTCCGTGCCTTGATTATCGACGCCACCTTCTTCAACCGTGTCGAGATCATCGACGATGACCTCATCATCGTCATATTCCTCTTCTTGTGGCAACGTCGTGGCCGAGCGTCGCTTGACCAAGTTTACAAACCAATCTTGCATTCGTGCGGAAACAGTTTGGTCCGCGACACGAGCAGTGCTAGCGTTCGAAACCAAATCCAAATCTTCATCGTCCGGGACGGATTCGCGCTCCACTCCGTCCATGGCACTGCGGGTCACATGCTTGCGCCGATCTGCTTCTACCGCACGTCGATCACTGTGAAAATAAGATGCTCCATAGAGATACGAAAAAGGATTGGTCGGTGTCACATATCGACGTTCTGCGGGACGATTGGTATCGCTGTTGGTAGCAACAGGAATGAGAGAACTTCCGTCACTTCTCCTGAATTCATTTTGTTCTCGTTCCTTCATGGCGGCCAGCAAGTCGGGTCGATGGGCTGCCAAATACCGATCGCTGGCATTTAAAATCTCCATAACTTCATCGGCATGCCGTCCCTCCAAACTGTGTCGTCGATGAGTCACACCTCTACCATTGTCCAGCATAATGTGATCCGAGAATTCATCAATTCCCCCGGGTCCAAAACAGTTTTCCAAGTCCATGATGTGATCCATCTTGTAACGACGACGTCTGCGATATTGTTTAATGGCAAACAACAATCCAGCAAAACTAGCCACGGATACAAATATCAAAAGCGTCAAGAATAGCTTTTCTACATGATCCATAGACGGCTTTGATGACGGAGCTGCCGCAGCAGCATTGTTTGGTGATTGGGCACTTTCTTTCCCACCACTTGTTGCTGCTTGATTGTTGGAACCTGGGTATCCTTCTTGTTGGTGCAACGTCCCCATGGCATAGGGATCAAAGGTAGCATCACTATTGGTTTGAATGTCGAGTTTTTCCATATGCTTCAAGACACCCTCGTCACTATCGACCAAGGAATCAAAATAGTACTCCTTGTCGCGAACAAAGGCTGCTTCCATCCATTCTTCAAACAACAGTGCGACGGCATCATTGGAAGGTGGACGTTTGCCGCTACTTGCTGTATTTGTATTGCTTTCGTTGTCATTGTCATTATTGTTGCTGGTGCTACTGCTGTCAAAGGTTCGTACATTCAAATTGTCCGTGGCGGGTTCCAAAAAGGCTGCCGTCGTGAAAAAGTCGGCTTGAAAGGTCAAGACGGGGTACTCTTCCAATTGTCGACGACGACGACCGCCATTTTCTTCCTTGTTGTTCATGGATCGTACGGCCACTTGCAAATCCAAAGTCATGAAGGAGTCCAACATGGCTTCAACCGATACCGTTTCTTCTTGTCCATCTTGAAACGGTGGTTGAGTAGTGGCAGTAGCATTGCCTTTATGGGCATACTGATGAATCACAGAGGAGGAGGCTGGTGCATGTTTGGCAATTTCCATGCGAAAGGATCCAAGTAAAAACTCTGCGGTGATGAGTTGAAGGGGGGCATGCAAGGTCGATGCCAAGAGTTGTCCTCTCTCACCCAAATCTTTGGGCAATCCCGCGGTGGTGTAGGAGCTTGTAAAGGTAACGGTAAAGGGGGGTAAACTGTACAATGCGTACGGACTCACGGCGCTTGCGGTTGTGAAGCAAAACCACAGTAGCACCAGCAAAAGCTGCGGCATTCGGAACGTCATTGTCCTTCTATTTCTAGTGTTTTCGTTGCTGATGTACACATAGCTATTGTTGCACTTGTAGATTGTGGGTCTTCTTAGAGGTGGGGATGGTGGCGGTCGTGGTGTCATTTTGCTACCGGCAAAAGAAATTTCTATAGCTGTAGATTTATTGAGGTGACGAAATGAAGGTAATGCGCGCGGACTTTGCTGTTTGTCCGTTGCTTGTTTGTTGGCCTCTCTACAGTAGTACTAGGTAATTATTTTTGTATTAACGAAGCGTGGAGTGTTAACTTCTGTTGACTAGCATCAATGGATAACATAAAAAGGCATGAAACGTGTAATGACAACAACTCAATTCTATTCTATTGTTGTCTATCTATTCAATTTCCTCACTTGCTTTATTTTTTCATGTCATTCATGTGCTTCTCTTATTTCATGTGTTACTTGTTGCTGCGGCTGGCAGCACCCACCGAGGACGTGCTGTACTCCTTCTACTCAATCCCACTGTCATTAGCATTCAAAACGATAATTAAGTAATTTTGCTACCTCATTGGTGATCAATTATTCATACCTGAAGATGAGTATGGGAAGTCTTTAAGTCGGAGTATTGTCATTCAAAAATCTGACACACGGGCGTGCGGAAGGGGTCGACGAAAAGGAGAAGGCGTGTGCGTCTCAACTTGATTTGAAACTGCTCCCCTAATGGCAAGCCCAACCCAGCTTGCAGCTTGAGCTAGTAGGGATGATGCTGAGGGATCAACAAGCATGCTCGCATAGCCAAATTGACCAGGGAAGGAAAGCTAGTAGCTTAATTGACCAGGCCAAAATAACTTTTGACATTGGCTGCATCTTCTTTTCCCATGGTCATTGTTGGTTTTGATCAACTTCTCCACATGATGGATGTTGCATCAGCTGCAGCCAAGAACAAAATATCTTCGAGGGTTGTGTTGATTCTTCCAACTTTGTTCACAACTGAACCTGAAACAAACAATTCACCAAGGCATCACAAGCTAGACTGTTGGATTCAACAAATCTACATTGACCAAAACTTTTGTTCTTTGCATCCTGACAGGGACCACTCACTTTGAAGCTCAACACATTGCCCCATCACCCTTTGTGCAACTTTAGGAAGGTGAGTTAAATGGAGTGATACAAATGATCCCTTTTGAATCTGTTTGTCATGTTAGAATTATACACAGTGACAATGCATAATCATTGAGTTCAAATTTTCTACTTTCAAAAGTGTTGACCAAATGTTTGCTTTGTTAAATGTCAACGTGAATGGTGATTCTTTCAACAAATGCTTGGTGTTTGAACATCTCCTTAATTTCTTTGGATTACAGACCCCAAATTTCAATGTGAAGAACAGCCAGAACCAACTCATTGGTAGAGCTGCAATTGTTTTTGTTTCATCTTGGATGCAGACGAGTCTCAAGATTGTTTCAGCCAATTTGATTCTCTAACTGTCTTTGGTAACTTTCCATTTGCTTTTCTAACATTATGATAGGGAAGACACATCATCAATTCCTGACTTGAGTTGGATTCTTCATAAAACTTCACTTTTTGGTAGTGCATGAGGCGGAAGCACCAGCTTGAGCAGCATCAATTGAGACTGTTTTTGTTGAGCACCACCACATTCTTTTTTATGTGACAAGGACTCACTGTTCCATTCCTCTCATGTCTGAGTGTGGTGAATATTTCCTGGGACTGATGCATTGCATTCAAAGAGAGTGTGCTGGGAAGTGAATGCGAATAAATGAATTGTCAGAAGCAGATTAAAAATCTCAGACAAATGCAAAGCTGACACCAGGACAATGATGACAATTGCAGCATCGCCCATCTGCTGAAACCAGCAACAAAAATTGCTGTCACAGCAAAAGTTCTAAATGTGATGTGGATGGTGAAGGCAGATTTGTCACAATGGGGCCGTGAGCAAACAGTTGAAGTCGGTAGGTTGCAACAAAAATAAAAATGTTCTTGACTGAGGCTCTTGGTGTTTTCAAAAGTCAAGTTTCTTGTGCATTGATTATCACATCACTTCTCTTCAGAAAGCAGACAGACAACTGCTGCAGGAGCACTGCAATTTCTGTTGCTGACTTGAACAGTCACTGCTTTGCAACCAGCAATGCATGACATTCTCATGTGGCCCCCACTATTTTTTTGTTGGACCCCATCAAGAGGTGAAGAGGGCAGCATTGCAAATGCAATCAACAATGCTACTGAGTGGTGCTTGGTTGCATTTTCCTTTAAGGAGTTCCTCTTTTCCTCATTTTCCCTTCCTTTTGGACCCTGTTTCCTGTGTTCCTGCTCCTGCAGGAAAACGAGGAAGCATGATTCAGAGCATTTTCCTTGTTTTCCTGCTCCTGAGGAAGCATGACTCAGATC
>ENA-ORBV01007226-ORBV01007226.1-microbial-mat-metagenome-genome-assembly--contig:-NODE-7226-length-19146-cov-15.462426_pt1 | contig 19146 bp, 10 predicted proteins | sample MGYA00237777_ERZ505514 | MGnify/ENA primary metagenome ERZ505514 (study PRJEB26160, sample SAMN06269048) | microbial mat metagenome | isolation source: Oligotrophic lake microbial mat | place... | reverse complement strand
AATACTGCCTTTCGCTGGTTCGTGGATTCAAATTCTACCACACTTCTGTCCCAGATGGGGTATCCAAATTGTTGGACAATTTATTTTTATTTACTAAAAAACACCAGAATTTTAAACTGATTAAAGAATCAAATACAGTTATCAAAACTCATAAAAATGGCATAAGCCACCCTGAATTTTCAGGATGGCTCATGCCAATAAGAACGATGCAACACGATCTGCTATCGCTGGATCATTACTTTCCGTGAGTAAACGCCATTCGCGGTTCGGAGGGTTGCCACATAAACGCCATTGACCAAGTTCGCAACCTCCACCGTGGTATTCTGCGAAAACGCATCGTATTGGCGGGTCATCACCAATTGGCCTTGCGCGTTAAAAATATTCAGGGTGGCTTCGCCCGAAACGGCTTGCATCAGCGCCATAGTCAGGCTGCTGCTTGCCGGGTTGGGGTAGAGGAGGAGGCCATTTTGCTGAACCGGCTCTTCTGTATCAACCGGTGCATCTGGGTCAACTCTGATGATGAATCTTTGCGTCGGAATCCAGCCGCCTTCGGCGTTTTCCACCAAAAAATTAAAGCTGTCGAATTCCGAGCCGTCGCCATCGTGGATATACACCACATTGTAGGCATTGATAGACGATTGACGGAAAATGCCACCTATTAAAACGGGTTCGCCAATGAAATAGACCACGCCGTGTGAAGGCGGTGCCAAAATGGTGTACTGCAACTGGAAGGGATCGCTGATGCCGTCCTGCACTTCAAGCAGGTCTTGCGTAATGGGGTTACCCTGCCCGGGCGGCACAAACAGCGTATCGTTGATGATGACCGTGGGCGAAGCTGGCGTCGTACTGGCGCAGAATTCCATATTCCATTGCTCCAGCGCGCCAACGGCACCAAAACCGGAGGTCATCACTTTCACCCGCAATTTCCAGTTGCCAAAACTTTCTTCGCCATTGAACGCGGAAAGGGGCTGTACCGGTTTGAAGACAATGCCGTCGTCCGGCGGGCAAATAATATTTTGTGGTGCCTGGTCATCGAACCCAACGCGGAGGTTAACCGTATTGCCGCAGTTTTGGTCAAACAGGTTCACCACGGTACCCGCAGGACTGATCAGGGACACCCGAAGACTTTTCACGGGTTGGTAGTTGGCCTTGATCAGGGGGAGATTGATGTCGTTGACGGTTCCCTGGATCGGAATAAATAAATTTGATTCGATCGTTGGTAAGGGGCCGGAACCAGGGATGTTGATCGGTAAACCTGTGGCCGTAAACGGCGAACAAATGGCATTTTCTGTATGGAATGCAAAGGTCTCTAAGAAAGGCGCTGTCCCGCATTCGTTGATGGGGCGGATGCGCCAGAAGTAGAGTTTGTTTTCTTCAAACAGAATAGAAGGCGTATAGCTCGTACCGGTATAATTCAGCTTGCTGTCAATAATCGAACTGGGCGCGAAAGTAGCGCTGGTTGCCAACTGAAAGTCGTAGGCAAAAGCATTCGGAACGCTGTTCCAGGTAAATGTCGTCGAAAGCACGATGCCCGACTCCCCGTTCACTGGCGTCAGCATCTGAAGGTCACTAAAGTCATTGGAAGTCGTTGTCAGATAAATAGAGCGGTAAACGGTATCTGCATCCTCGGCAATGGCTCGGATGACAATTTCCAGATCGCCGGTGATCTCCACTGCCGTCAGGTCTATACTCAACACAGTGCCTTCAGAAGGCGTCATCGGATTAATGCTGAAGCTGGCCGTTGCCCCAAACGGCAGTCCTTCCACCACTTCTAAATAAACGGGGTTGCTGAAGCCGAGCTGTGCCTGGGAAGTGAGTGAAACTTCCACAATTTCAGGCAAACAGGCTCGCTGCCCGGAAGGACTGGGCGTAATGCTAAAGCCAGGTTCCGTAGCAGGGAGTATTCTGAAATTGGAATTCGAGATGTCGAAAAAGATATTGTCGGCAGCTTCTACCCGCACACGGGCTACGCCGGTATTCAGGTTCGGGACGCTAATATTTTCAGCTCCATCGTTGGGCGTATTGGCCAGCAAAGTGATCGGATACGTATTTCCGCCGTCGGTGGACAGTTTTATGTTCACATACCGGCACTTTACGAGGTTATTCGTTGTGTTGGCTACGTCCCACGTCACTTCCCGCGTTTCTCCGGAAGTCCAGATGACAAAGTTATCGTTGGGATAAGATACTAAGAATGGTCCGGCTGTAGCCGTTGCTTCAAAGTTCACCGGTTTCCAAACCGAAGCACCGGCGCCAGGGTGGTTGTCGCGTACCGTGCAGCGGAAAGTGAGGTTGCGCGTATAAGTCGGCAATACTTCCGCATCGGACAACTGGTTGTTGATAATGGTGGACATCCGGGGGAAGGTGCGCTTAGATGAAGCATTGGGCGGGAAGCTGCGGAAAGTCGGAGCTGTACCCATTGGCGCGCCTAATTCACTGAGGGGGCCGAGGTTGAATTGTTCCCAGCAATAAGTAAGGTTGGTATCTTCTTCGTCGGTTGCAGCCGCCTCCAGTTCAAATGGCGTACTGATCGGAATATAGAACCCGCTCACATAGTTGTGCGTCACAACCGGTTCCGTATTGTCCGTTGGTACTACCGTAGCGCAGGTGCCGCCATTTCCGTCGCGGCTGTACGAAATAAACTCTTCCAAAGAGCCAATGCTGTAATACAGGTCGCTGTTGAAGGTGACGTTTTGGTTCCCGCAAGATCCTGCGTACGACATGATGGTAGTGCCGCTGCCGGGTTCGTAAGCAGACCCGCTGGCCAACTGTCCATCAGACCCCGGGCAATTGCTCCAGCTGTGCGCAACCGAAAACTGGTGGGCAACTTCGTGGACCATCACGCGCCGAACAATGGCGCCCACGTTGGAACTGGAGTGGCAGGTCACCCCCCGGGCTTTGCCGGAAGTGCAGATGTTTCCATTGACAATGCCACCCACGTCCGTGCAATTACCGGTAAACACGTGGCCAATGTCGAACGCATTAAAAGGGATATTGCCAGCCTGTACAATGGCGTCTGTATTCTGGCCCAGCAGCGCCCCGCCTACATTGGCATTTTCATAGGGGTCGGTAGCCGGATTCAGGAAAATAATATCGTCGTTGTTTTCGATCAAGATCAAACGGACTGCTACCTCGTTTTCAAATACTGCGTTTGCAATATTCATGCCCACATTCATGGAGGCCAGCACCAATTCTTTGGTGCCGCCGTGGATTTGAGCATATTCTCCGGTGCAGGCCAGCGCCATCCGGTAAGTGCGCAGCGAAAGTAGTCCGAGTGGCCCGCGGGCTTCAATCACACCACTGCCTTCTGTATCAAAATCCAGGCCTTCAAGCGAAGGATGCTCGTGGCCTGCGCCGGTATAACCGCAACTCAACGCCGGCATATCTTCCGGAAGAACAGCTACGTTTTTTTCATAATAAGCCGTATGATACCGGACGCCTTCAAGCGTATAAGGTTCGATGAAAACATCTCCGCTGGGCGTTTCAAACACCCCCGTGAACCCAAGTGGCGAATAACTGATTCGGCCACTGAGTGCCGGGTTCTCTAACCCGCTGACTAAGTACGACTTGATGGAAGGGTAGCGCGCAGCCAATCCGGGCGCCATCAAAGGAGATTCAACCACGCGGAAATGAATATTGCCGCCATCGGGCAGCGGAATGGTCAGCACTAATGCTTGGCGAAGAGCCGCAGCGCTGTTTTCCATGGGTGCGCGGCGCAGGGCTTGTCGGAGCGCCGGTTCGGCGAGCGACAAAAATCGCTGGGTAGTTGCGCCAGTCCGGGCGGGTAGTTGCTGTACCGTTGCTGCTACTGTGGCGGGCGCGTCAACCCAAAAACTGGGGTATGTTTGTGCCTGACCGATTGCCCCCAGGCTGATTGTCAAAAGAAGCGTAAGGATAATTTTCATGATGAAAAGGCTGAATTATTATGATATAGAAAGAACAAAGTCATAAAAACGACACAAATTTATGCCTAAACCACTACATTTATGTAGGAATAAATTTGTTTTGTCGGCATTTTGCCCATTAATCCTGTCTTGTTTGTACAAAAAACACATCAAATGAAACATGCGCTTCTTTTATTGCTGGCATTATACATGGCAACAGCTTGTTCTCCTGGGGAAAAAAAGCATTTGCCATCCGAGGCGGCCCGGTTTCTGATTGAGGTAAAAGTCATTCCGGTTGCCGGGATTCCAGCCGACCAGGCTTTAAATGATATGGCCAAATTTGCAGTAGATCGCCTGGAAACGGCAGGCATCACCTATCAGGCTGTCGAAACCGATGAAACAACAAATACGATCCGGTTTCGGTTGATTGACGGCCCGCCCGCCCAAGCCGGGGAAAGAGTTCACTACGACGCAGCCTATTTCCAAAATGCCATTATTCCTAAAGCAAAACTGGAGTTTTGGGATATTTACCAGGTGAATGATCCTGGCCTTTCAGCGCCGTTTCAGCAGTTTTACGAAGAGCAGTTTTTGTTTAAATACCTGGAATTTAATGTACAAGGCCAATCTGGGCCTACCGTATTTGGCATAGCAGACCTTGCGGACGTTCCGGTCATTGACAGTTTTTTAGCCTTGCCGGAAAAAAAAGCCCTCTTTCCGCCTGACCTGAAATTTGGATGGGCGAAGGCGAGAATGGTAGGAGGAAAGCTGGAGTTGTTTGCACTGAAAACGTATAATCGCCCAGCGCCGCTAACCGGGCGTGATTTAAAGGATGCTTATGTATTTGTTGACGGGCAACCCGGACAGGTAATGGTCGGCCTGGATTTCAAGGCCGGTGCAGCCGTAATCTGGGAAGAAATGACCCGAAAAGCTTCAGAAGATAACCATAGGGGAATCGCCATAGTCCTTAATGATAAGATACTTAGCGTACCGTTAGTCATGAGTCCAATTCCGGGCGGCAAAAGTTCCATAACCGGAGATTTCACCCTTGAGGAAGCGCAGGACTTAGCCCTTCAATTAAAGATGAGCACCGCCGGCCATCAGATGACGGTGTTGAAAGCAGTCGCTTTGTGAAAACAGGAACCATCTTTTTGTACACCTCTGTATTATTTTTTTGTAAAAAGAAAACCAAGCGCATTTACGCATGCCTGATTTTTAAGACATTATTAGATGCTTTTTCTGCAATTCCGATTTTTAGCCAGGTTGAATTGAAAAAAAAACTGTGACCTTTTTGTACCTTTCCGGTCATAACGCGGACTTTCAAAAGTCTATTTCATTAACCTACTTAAATCACATCAACCTATGGCTCTTCAGGATAAATACAGAGCGGTTTTGAACCTCGGTCAGGAATTAAACATTCAGGACGGTTCTGTCGAAGAAAAAGATGGCAAACTCCACATCGGGGGCACAGCCAATACTCAATATGAGAAGAACCAACTGTGGGCAAAAATCAAGTCCATCGGCGGCAGCGACAGCCCGGACGATATTAGCGTCGACATCAAAGTAGCAAATACAGATTTCTACCACAAACACGTCGTTGCAGCCGGCGAATCGCTTTCAAAAATTGCAAAGCACTACTATGAGGATCCGATGAAGTACAAAGACATCTTCGCTGCCAACACGGACGTACTGAAAGATCCAGACCTGATTCACCCAGGCCAAGAATTGGTCATTCCGTTCGCATAAGCAGTAAGCTTAGTAGAAAAGGCAAGGGGCAAAGGGCAAGAAGCAAATAACTTGGATCAACTCAGGCTGATCGAAACCAATTTGCCCTTTGCCAATTTGCCCTTTGCTTTTTTGATAAAGCTCTTTGACAATTTGCTCCTTGACTTCTCAGGCATCCAGTACATCCTGATATACTTTGTGAGTATGAATGGCCGGAAAATTCTCGATGTGCAAGGCGTAGTACTCCAACAGGCGGTGTACCAACAAGCGCCGTTGTTCGCGGGTTACGGAGATCAGGTGGCAACTTTCCAGGTCGGCATGCAGCAGGGCGTGCAGCAATTCGCCCGATTTTTCATCTAAGTAAAACAGGTGGGCAGTAGGGGCGTCGGACACAAATATCCCTTCCTTAAGGTCAAAAAAAGGTTTTTCAGCACTGAAATGCCCGCCGGGAAGAAAGCCCAGAAACGTGCTCAGCCCCAACAGAAAATAAAGATGGATGTTGTTAACCGGTTTGTCGGTTGCATCCAAATAGCAAAAAGTTTCAAATAAGAAATTGAAAAGCAGTTTGTTCTCCTCCGGCTCCCGGATGGTTTTCTGAGCAACTTCCACCATAAAAAGCCCTACGGCGCTTCGGCGCAATTCAAATGGCAGGGCGCTGTATACATGCGCGGCCCGAATTTCCCGAATGTGGTGCAGTGATTTGTCTTCCCGCTCATATGCAACCATTTCCACCAGCGACATCACTTGAAGTAAACTGGCCTTCACGCCAGCTTTGGCACTCCGAACGCCGTTTACGATGTATTTTCGCAAGCCCCGCGCCTCCGTGTAGATGTCGGCGATCACGCTGGTCTCTCCGTATTTAATTACTCTAAAGACGATACCCTTCGTTTTAATCTGCATGTTTCTGCATTTCGTGGACGAGCAATTTGGCTCTTCATCGGGAAAGATGTTAAAGTTATCGAAAAAAAACACCAGCATACAACCTTAAGTGGATAATTTTGTCCCTGTGAACAGAAAGACACCCGAATCAATAAAAATTTAGCCAAACATGCACTTTTCCATATAAAAAATGGAAATCACAGGTAAGGCAATTGTTCACTCGACTGTAAAAACAAAGAAAGATGAAAGAAGTAATCACCCTGCTGGCCTTATGGGGCTTCAGCATGAATGTGGCAATAAGCCATACACACCAAACCTTAACCGCTACCTCCGACTCCGGTGAAGTGAGCGCACCTGTACGCCGCGACGACCCTATGACGGAAAAAGCAGCTCAAATGCATGCTGCATTAGCTGGTAAATGGGAAAATACAATGTACCCGTTCGACGCAAACGCCTCTAAAATGGTGGAAGATGCTTTTTTGAGCTACCACTTTCATTTGAATGGATCTTATGTAAAAACTTTGGGCGGTGCCAAAAAAAGCATCGAAGAACACGGTCGCTGGGAAGTAACGCCCGACGGCTGCCAGATTCTGCTCTTCAGCTCAGATGACATCTTCCCCCAAACACTCCGCATCAAATACATCCAGGCAGATGAGCTGGTACTTGAGCATGCATTGAAGTGCAACGAGCTGAATTTTTGCACGCAGCATAAGAGCTTCTACTTCAACAAAGGCGCTTAATTAGTTTGTCTGTTTTTAGCATCCGATAGCTGCGTTGCGCTCGGCTCCAAAATCGGTCACTTACGCGAGTAAGCTCCCGTTTTTGGAGCCGAGCGCGCCTTGCTCTCGAACGCTAAAAAACAGACACCAACTAAATGGAGAGGTTGTTTTTATCATCCGATAGCGCGCTCTCGAACGCTAAAAAACACACACCGGACTAAAAACACTAAATACATCCGGTATGCGCAATACTCGCGCATACCGGATTTGTTTTTTAAGTAGATCTCGTGTCGCTATGCAAGCGCTAAAAAACTATACAGGCAAGAGATTATTTACTTTCGGAACGTGTCGTAAATAACTTCCCTGTTTGGGCGGCCTCTTTTTTTCGCATGTTTCGTTGTTTCGGCGGTCGCTTAGGAACATCGCAATAATAAGTTCGCGTTTTCGGCGTGGGGATTTTTCCAGCGGACAAGGCGCAAGAAGGGAGCGTAGCCAAAGCTACGTGACCGACGAAGGCAATTGCGCCGACTGAAAGCAATTGCGGGAAGTCCGGTGGGAAACGCAAGTTCGGCGTAGCCAAAAGCCACCGCCCAAATCGGGAAGTTATTATTTCGGCGTTCCTTAGCGTAGGCTAAGCTCTCTTCTCACGCCTTGCCTGCTGAAAAAATAGCCTCGCCGAATCCAGATAACTTATTTACGTCACGTTCCTTAAAAAGAGCTTACCTTTGGATTTAAACAAAAATCAGAGCACATGATAGCGGAAATTGAAATGGGACATTTAGCGACGATCCATCACCAAAGAGCCATCAAAAATTTGATTTTTGGCTTGGAAAAGCTTTGCCAAACTGGAGAAATTCTATTAGAACCCTTACTGGAAACAGATATTGACCCGGGCAGCCCGGAAAGCAAGTGTCCCGATCTTATTCTGCAAGACAACAAAAATGCTACCGTGCCTGTCATTATTGAAGTAGCAACAAACCGTGGATGGAAAACGGATTATGCCAAAATGTGCCGCTTGATAGACGAGACGGAATATGGTATTCAGCAGGGGTTTGTACTCAACTTTGAAAAAGGAGAATGGCATAAATATTCTAAAACCAAAGGCGTTATAGAAGATATGCCCTCTTGGTCTGAAGTTTTGAAGGTTGACTTCATGAATTTCCTCCGCTCTTAACGGCACCTAATTTTTATGCTAATCATTCAGGAAATTTTAGTCAGCGACGACATCGTTTCGGAGCAATTTGTCTGCAACCTCAACGCCTGCAAAGGTGCCTGCTGCTGGGAAGGCGACCTTGGTGCGCCGCTGGAAGCCGACGAACGGGAAACGCTGGAACGCATTTACGAAGACATCAAACCTTTCCTGACCCCCGAAGGAATCGCCGTCATCGAGCGGGAAGGGCTTTATACCTGGTACAAAGCCGCCGGCGACTACGGCACCCCCCTCATTGATGGCGCTGCCTGCGTTTACCTGACCTACAACGAATTGGGTATTGCCCAATGCGGCATTGAAAAGGCTTTTTTGGCTGGCGCTACCGATTTTCGCAAACCCATTTCCTGCCACCTCTATCCCATTCGCGTCAAGCGCAATGAAGAACTGGGGTTTGAAGCCCTCAATTACGACCGCTGGGACATCTGTTCCGCCGCCTGCACCTTGGGCAAAAGTCTGAAAATGCCGGTTTATCAATTCCTAAAAGACGCCCTCATCCGCAAATACGGCGAAGATTTTTACGAGGAGCTGGAGGCTGGCGCCGAATACATGAACGAAAAGTAGTGTCTGCCTTTATAGTCCGATAGCTGCGTTATGCTCAACCCCAAAATTGGTCATTTACGCGAGTAAACTCCCGTTTTTGGGGTCTTCGCATGCCTTGCTCTCGAACTCTAAAGAACAGACACCTGATTAAATGGACGGATAATAGAATAAGTAGTGTCTGTCTTTATAGTCTAACGTACAGATACTGGATAAGTCTATAAAAAGAAGGGGTATGAAAAAATGCTTTATGCTACTGGGGTTCTTGTTGTCTTTTGCACAAATTTTTGCTCAGGAACTGCCAGGTTCATTGGAGGAACTGAAAAAGCAGATCGAAGCGCGATTGAGCTTAGTGGAAGGAGAATTCGCGGTCGCTTTTAAGGATTTGAAGACCGGGGAAGCCTTGTACCTCAATGAAAAAACCAATTTTCACGCCGCAAGCACCATGAAAACACCGGTGATGATCGAGGTTTTCCGCCAGGCGAAAATGGGCAAATTCAAGCTGACCGATTCTATCCTGGTGAAAAATGAATTCAAAAGCATCGTGGATGGAAGCCTCTACGCCATGGACCTCGCGGACGACAGCGCCGATGGCCTTTACGGCAAAATTGGCTATAAAATGACTATTTACGACCTGACCTACCTGATGATTACGGTGAGCAGCAACTTGGCTACCAATATTTTAATTGACTTGGTTGACGCCAAAAACGCCAATGCCACCATGCGGCGTTTGGGGGCCAACGACATCTCGGTACTTCGCGGCGTTGAGGACAACAAAGCCTACGATCTGGGTCTGAACAATACGGTAACGGCGTTTGACCTGGCGCTGATTTTTGAAAAAATAGCCCGCAAAAAGCCCAACGGCAAAAAAGCCTCCAAACAAATGCTCCAAATTCTGTTCGATCAGAAATTTAACGAGATCATCCCGGCCAAACTGCCCAAAGACGCAAAAGTGGCCCACAAAACTGGCGTCATCACCGGGGTTCAGCACGATTCCGGAATTGTTTTTTTGTCGGATGGCAAAAAATACGTTTTGGTTCTCCTGTCGCGAAAACTGAAAGATGTAGATGCTGGCGTGGCCGCCTTAGCGGAGGTATCGGGTATGATTTATGATTTTATACGCTGACGCCGGGTCACCGTCCACCAGCCCACAAGGCTACCGCAAGGGTCGCGCCGTACCCGCTCGCGCGACGGCTCCGCCTCGCGTGTACTATTTTACGGACTCTGCCCGTTCGCACTATATCTTCCCTCCCCCGTCAAAATCGCGTGGCTCGCCAGGGATGTCATTCCCGCAGGGAATCTCCCGTTGCGGCCTGTTTTCCGTCGGCGTACGTAGGTTCCATATTGCATCACTTCAAGTTATTGTTTTGCAATTTTTCTCATTCTTATTCATCCATCTGCTGTTCGTAAGCACACAGAACTCCCCCTTCGGGGACTGGGGGGCTGTCATTGTTGTTTGATAATCTTCCCCTGCCAAACCACCACCCCTTCCTCCTCCACACTACAAAAATACACCCCCGCCGCCAAATGCCCAACCTTCAGTTCCTGCAGCACTTTTCCATCCACCACCCGCAGCCGTTCCCGCAGTACTTCCCGGCCCAGTGCGTCGCGGAGAATGATTTGAGGCGCATTCAGCTTTACCAAAGCCTGAAGCTTTAGCAAAGCGATGCCGCCCGTCACCGGATTGGGAGCAATGCTCCCCGAAATGTTGCCTTCCGGTTCCCCGACGGTGGTCACGACCGCAGCTACGGACCGGCACAGCGTATCCGCTCCGCGTGGATTGCTGACGTAAAGACAAACATTGTAAACTCCTTCCGCTACATAAGTATGCACCGGATGCGGCACGGTGTCGGTACCCCCATCCCCAAAATCCCAATGCCAGGTGCGGATATCGTGGTAGCTGCTGTCTTGAAAAGCCAGCTCCAGCGCCGAGGCTTGATAGCTCCAGGCAGCGGTGGGCGGCTGGCGCAGGGTGTCGCAGGGGCTGCCTTCGAGGGCACCGAGACGGTAGTTGGGGAAGTTGGGCATGGAGAAGGCGTTGTACGTAGGGAGCTGCACGCAATGCTGGCAGACATCGCAGCTGTCGCCGGGGAGATCGGGGTTGTTGATGACGTGCATGACGTCCACACCGCTGGGGGCATTGATGTAAATTTTTCCATCTGGGGCTAATTGGGCCAAATAGAAAAAGGTTGAAAAAGGAGACAGGAAGCCATCATACACCGCTACCGTATCTTTAGTGGCTGCGATATCATCAGCCCATAGGTCATACTGATAAATATAACGAAACGCTGAAATGTACAGATACCGGGAATTGGGGGAAATAGCTGCTCCAGCCGCAATCATTTCACTATCTACAAAATTAATAAACACAGGATTGCTCAGTTGTCCAGTGCATCTGTCAAAATCATAGATGTAAATAAGATGTCCTAAAGGGGCATTCAAAATCACGTACTGCACAAACTTAGAGCCATCCGGCGAAAAAACTACCTGGCCTGCCCCGGAATAGATGTTGTCTTCCAGAAATTGCGACTCCTGGAGATGGATACCATCAGGATTAATCAAGATTCTATAGAACTGATTGGTATAATATTCCTGAATAATAGACCACCAATCCCGGCCATTGGCATGCTTTACAGCACAGAGTTTACCGGTGTTTAAGGTATCTGCGATAAGCAATTGATTTTTATCAATTACCCCGCCCCGATGATTATCAAGCCGATGATCAATCAAGGAATAATAAAACCTTCGCACATAAGTGTTTGGAGAAACTAAACCACTCCAATCCCGTGCTAAATGTAATAAAATATACAAACTATCACTTTCGGGATAAGGCAAAAATAAAGCACCTTGCACTGTCGGCAATCCACTATCAGCAAATTCATTGGTAAACTGTCCAGGATTCAACCCGCCTCCATTTTCCATTTGTTCATGAATGGAATTGGCAATAAAAATGCCATTGGTGTAAAACAACAAATTCCCGGATGTATCACAAATACTTCCATTGGTACGTTGAAGGTTCATTGTGGTAGTGATGTAATAAATATCAACCGGTGTTTCATTAAAATCCATGATGTAGCCATCTACGCCAGGAATATTCAGGTTTCGATCCTGTGCCATCAGCCACATGTAGTCGTGTTTTTGAGCTAATGCGCTTATGCAGGTATAGACGAGCAGATAAAGTACAAGGCAGTGCTTGAGCATAGCTGGAAATTATTGGGCGGTATCAGATATTTATCCAATACCGCCCGATGAATTTTAATGGGTAATGACGATTTTATTGAAGGCAATCACTTGTCTGTTTGACTGGATGCTGCATCCATACAATCCGGAAGGTATAGCTGCTGTATTCAGATAGAAATTCATTGTACCGGCATTGAGCGCCTGAATGGTTTTCCTACGTCCGTACAGATCGGTCAAAATCAACAGTACATCTTCGGGCAAAGGCTGATTAAAGCTGACTGTGAAACCATCTTTAGCCGGGTTGGGATACAAGCTTACTTCAAGTGTCTTTGATGTAATTTCTGAGTCTTGTGCTTTGAGTTCAGCCAATGCTTCTGGCAGGCTTTCTTCCTGCTGCAATGCTTGAGGAATGCTGTCCCTCCCGCAAAGGACATCATCGTCAAATACAGACTTGGGCTTGATTAATCGGTAAAGACTTCGCGCTGCATAAACCGCATCGCCACCCACCCAGGGACACTGCGAAGCGATGGCTTGCAGGGTCTTTTCCTGTGTGGAAGAAAAGCTTCCAGTTGCTTTCATGATGACAGAAAGGAAGATGTCGGCTACTGCTTTTTCGTTGCTTTCGTATAGTTTTTGAACGCTGATAGCGGCGTTTTCAGCAAGCAGCGTATCCGCCCGGAGGCTGCGATTCGCCAGTATCAAGGCGTAGAGACTATCCTGAGTGACTGCTTTTGTAGCAATATCTGTAAACAAGTTATCCCGAATCACCCCTAAGGCCGAACTGTCCATTCCCGTAGCGGTCAGCAAAGCGGTCGTTACTGCTGCCATGCTATCGAGCAAGTTCCATATATCTTCCTGCCCTGCCCTGTAGAGGACTTGTTGGCTGGAATCCGCGGCAAAAGCAGTCTCTATATCCTGATACAGGGCATAGAATTTTCCAACAGGCGTATTTGCTTTGCTGTTTTCAAAGTTGCTGTACAGGTTGATCCCGGCACCAAAACCGCTGTCTTTCTGCATTTTCCGATAGAGGTCTTTTTCGGCCATCCAACGCAACACAGGATGTAAGATGCCTCCTGATGCTACCAGAACGTCGGTTTCATCAGGGGCAAGATCCGGTGTGATACCTGATATACAAGCGTTTTCAGTTGTATCGCAAATATAAGTATTTCCTGGCTCCGGAAAGAACCATACTCCTACCCCCGGGACCGGATTTGGCGGCATCAGAAAAGCACCATCTGTGGCATCTACTAAAAACCGACCAGCTTCAATATTGCCAGGATTCAAGGCATCAAACCTCGCCCCATTCCCGCCAAAACTCCCCGTCCAGATATTCCCCCGATGCACCTGTGCATTAAAAATAGCCAGATCCAGGTGCAACCCGATATGATTATCGGTCATGGTATTACCGCTCAGGGTGGTCGAAGTACTCGTACCGGTAAAGCGGATCCCCGTCTCAAAGCCATAGGAGTCGTTGCAGTCTATGAGCAATTCCGGGCTGTTTTCCACGTTCAGCCCGATGCGGCCATTGTCAATAGCTGCTCCCCCGATGCGGTTGCATTTAATGGTGCTGTTTTGTGATCCCAGGAGGTTGATGCCCTCGCCATTAGCAAATCTGTTGGTGACGAGGTTTTCGAGGATTTGCCACTTGCTTACCTTCTGAACAAAGATGCCGTTTCTTGCCCTGCCATCAATCTCATTGTTGTTTACCCTGGCGTTGCCATTGGGTACCGATGCTTCATAAATGCCAATACCCGCATTTCCAACAATGCTTTCTGTTCCAATCTCTATCCGGTTGTCTTCAAGGACAAAATTGATGGACGGGCTGTTGACCTCTGCGGTGATGCCTTCCCAGGTTGCTTCGATATAGTTGTCGCGCACCTGTATGTCGCGATTGATGCCTTCCCGCAAGCGAACGCCCGTATCCATGCCCAGCATCCGGTTGTCGGATATTTGGGCGTGCCCCTGTATGACTTCGATGCCGTTGGTACAATTGATGAACGATGGCGTCGCTATTTGTGATCCCGGAGGAATGTCTGCAAATTGCTGATCCCCGTAACCGGTCTGGAACAGCGAACCGCCCGGCCCTCTGAAATAAATGCCCGCAGAAGTCAGGGTGAAGCCGGCACCGGGGATCTCAACAATATCCTCAAACTGTGCGCCTTGGACGATCAGGTTGGAATTGAACGCCCGGATGCCGTAATACAAGCCTTTGAAACGGTTGGTGCCGGCAGCATTCAATGGATCATCCGATGGCTCTGCAGGCAACGGCCCGGATACCACAAAATCCACATTATTCACCTCAATGCCCGAAAAAGAAATCGGGAAAATAGGAATTGGCCCAAAAACTGTGTTCAGCGGCATCAAGGTCTGGGCTGTAAATAAAAAGTCATTGTCCGTGATGCTGTGTACCACGGTTTGGTTGTTTTCCAGCTCAGGTACCAAAATACCGATGTAGTTATTTTCAAAGGTGCTGGTAGTGACCGATATGTTGGCTCCATTGCGTGCTTCGATGCCATAAAGTGCATCGCGTATGGTAGAACTGCGCACCGAGAGTATCCCGCCATCCTCTACCTGGATATTTTCCCATAGGAAATCGCAGCCTTCCAGAATAGCCAAATTAATGGATAGCGTACTCATGTCCTGAATGAGGATGGACGAGTTGGCCGTTAACGTGATGGTATTGCTGCTGAAGACATAATTGTCAACGTCTATGGTCAGGGTGCCATTAATGCAAATATCCTCCGTCGTTCCGTTTTCATCGAGCAACTCCGCTTCAATGACGTCTTCGAGGGATAAATTGCCGGTTAACTCAACCCCTCCAACAGGGCAACAGACTAAGGGTTCACAGCTTGTCACGACGACAAGGATGGTTTCAGTAGTCTGTCCGCATTCATTGGTTGCGGTCAGCTTAACCTCATAGATGCCCGGTCCGGAAAACTCAAAATCTGCACTGGTGCCAGTGTCGGTGGTATTGTCTGGAAAAGACCAGGCGTAGGTATCCGCCGCTCCGGTGGCTGTAAAGTGGAATAATTCGCAGTTGGTTTCATCTTCTGCTGCGCTTATGGTCACGTCTGGTAAAGCTCCGGTCACGGTCACTTCTTCGGTGGTTGCATAGGGTACGCCGCAATCGCTTAAGATCGTATGCACAACGAGGTAAGTACCGGGTTCCTGATAGGAGTAGCAAGGGTTCACCGCTGAGGAGCCGTTGCCGTCTCCAAAAGTCCAGATATGCATAAAATCACCGGCGTCTTCGTCTAAGGCTGTGAAACAAATTTCGTCACAATCTTCTGTTGTGTAGGAGAAGGTGCCAGTTAGGGAGGTGAAGCAGCATCCTTCTACGATGATGGTTTCCGTCTCTACATCTATTCCGCAAGCGTTACTGACTTGATGCGTGATTAAATATTCCCCGTTAGGCAGGGTAATGCCGGTTGGGTTTGCATCATAGTTGAAAATCAATGTGGTAGCGCTTTCAAAAGTCCAGTAATGTTCTAACCCTAAAGCAGGATCACTGCTGGTAAAATCGAAAACACAATCTGTTTCTGAATAGGTGAATGAAGCATCCGGTTGATAAGCAATGACAATAACCGCGTCGTCAAGGCTGCTGTTTGTGCAAGCGTTGAGAAGTGACAAGTGAACCGGAATTTCAATACCTTCCGCCAAGCCGCCTTCCGCCAACAGAAGATTCAGCGTAACCTGGGCGCAATACTGCTCCCCGGAGGGCAATAGCTCAGAAATGGTAATTTCTCCATCAACAAAATCTCCACCTTCCTCAAAAAATGCCAGGGGAGGAACGCCTAAAGTTGCCAAAAGCTCAACATCCTCCAATGGCTCATCAGAGCAGATGGTGTATAGAATTTCAGAAGATTCGCCCGGGCAAAAGGAACCCAATGTTTCAGCAGAAACGGTAACCTCTCTGGGTTCTAGTCTTCTGACACTAATGTTGTCGAAATAGGCATAAACGGGCGCTATATCTTGGTATATCGTTAAGTACCGGTAAGCATCGTCTGCCTCGAAAGGAATAGTATACTTCACCCATTCCGGTATATTGTCATTATCTGTATCCGTGTCAGGAAATAGCTGTTCTGTGAAATAGCCAGCTTCATAAAGATAGCCATCGCACGCCACATCGGAGGCACTGGAAAATAAAACAGGCGCAATCGGAACAAAGTCTCCAATTGGGCATGGCGGCTCAGTGCTAAAATGGAAATTCAATGTATTCGAACATCCGGAATAGACATAAAAAGAGAGTTCATAAAATAGGGTTGCCCCTAAAGGTTCCCTTAGTTTAAGTTGGAGCCCTTCATAATTTGCTGTTTGGGTTTCGAATCCTGCAAAGGCTGAATTGGGCACCACCTCGCTATGCGGAGTAGGAACGACTGCTCCCCCTAAATGTTCTGTATCGCAAACAGACGTCCCAGGAGGTACCGGGATGCTTGTACTGGCAGTAATCAAATCTGTAGTCATGCCATTAAGAAGGATTCTAAAATCCTGAAAAGCAGAAAATGCGCCTGGAGGCAGGTTTTCAAAATCTCCATAGCAGACCAATTCACAGCTATTGTCATCGGAACATTCAATTGCCGGTGCTGTTACCCGTAGAATAATAAATGCCCATTGTCCCGGACTGCCATCACTGCATTGCGGCAGGTATCGGATGATCACTGTGCCTGCATAGACATCACTGGCATGAAAAGTAAAGCCATCTCCATTGTCAACGACCGTCCCAACGTCATAATTGACATTAAGAATTTCGAAGGAATTAGATATGTAATCTACTGTATTAATATCATTGCCAATAAATGCTATGGTCTCAATATCCAGAATTCCTCCGGACTCGACATCCTCAAATAATAATAAATCGTTTACGCCGACTGCATTGCATCCGGGAGAGCAGGTACTGTAATCCCACTTGAAGGGAAGCAAATTAGCAGGGCCAATGTATACCTCCGTTCCGTATTCGTAAGACAGTTCATAACCTAAATCACACAGCATATCTACTTCTTGCTGATGCGGATGTCTTTGGGCTTCCCCGTCGGCAGCACAAGGGTTCATCACATATCCATTATGGGTAGCACATCCTCCTTCTCCGGAAGCATCGCAATTAAAATGGCTGATACCCTGATCAGACCAGGGGTTGGGTCTGTACAAAGCCTGATTATTACAGGAAGGACCATGAATTTCTACATCGGCGGCACAGAGCACTTCAAAAAACGAAGGAGTAGTTGCCACTTCTATCCCATAGGGATTTCCCGTCAAAGGGTATTTCAAGTAGCGGTTTGTCCCATTGCTGGTTATGTTTGCCCCATTCAAAGTACGCAAATAAGTATCGTACTTTGAATAACACCTGAGCGAACCAAATTCAGCCAATTTGCTATATCGGCTTGCGTCCTGTGCATCTATTAATGAGGCGAAGCCTAATAAATGCAATGCTTCATGTAGCGCTACCGAGTACAAATCTTTATTGCCAGGTGGATTACTAACCCAGTCGGTATTGTTTAAATAAAATTCAAAATCTTCAAAATTAAACCGGACATACCCATGAAAGCTGTCCGATGTGAATCCAAAAGGTGCCAGACCCAGATTTGGATCCGTTTTGCTTTGAATCGCCTTTTCTACTAAACCAGCAATGATACCATCTTCAAAACCTCCTCCATAATAAATAGGCGATGCAACCCCTATTTGATAATCTTCCATCAGCGCTACCCCTTCGCCATTCGATGCTCTTATTTCAACATTAACCAAATCGTTAGGTATCGCATTACCAGGATTTAGCAATGCCGATAGATCTCTAAACATCCTGCAAACCACTTCCTGTCTTGCAAGACCTTCAGTTAGATCGTCAAACCCATAATTCCTATCAAGGCAAACATCCTGAAACGTAAGTTCAAAAATCCCCGAGCCGTTTTCACAACCACAAATACTGCTTGGTCCTAATTTTTCAGCAGGATAGTAATTACCGAACCGATCCAAAGCCTTTATGGGCATCGCTAAGATTGAAGTGCCTGTCAATGAATCCGGGAGGCTGAAAACGGCAGGTTCAACACCACACACGCCTACAGGCCCCGAGTCTCCACCCGCTCCAGTGATTAACACATTTAACGTATCATCCGTATATGGATCAATAACGAATTGATAATACCCGTTCACTTGGACATTTGATACGGGCAATGAAAAACACAAGGTCGTATCTTCTGCTTCAAATGTTAAATTTTTAGGCTGGTATCCCACGAAATGAGGCGTATGACTGCCTGCCAATTGTACCTCTACCCCGGTGGGTGAACAGATGCAGGGATTCGTAATGTTCAGGCAAATATTTATGGTATCCCCCGCATCTGCACTGATCGTATCCTGGTCAAAAGAAACCGTCGTCGTATCGCCCGCCGGTGCTGTAAAGCTTGAAAACTGGAGGTCTTTGAAAACGCCGGTATGCGTCGTATTGACATTGACGCTTTGCACAAGCAGACTTGCCTGCACACAAGTCGGCAAACTAACCGTGTAAGTTGCCGCAAAATTCCAGGTACTGCCGTTCGTAGAAGTATAAGTACTGACGCTGCTGCCACTGCGCACCAATTTCAGCCATTGATGCCCCAGAGCTGTGGTGTTGTTGGAAGATTGAGACCCGTCAGTAGAAGTTCTTACAAATCGTTGCACCGAAGTACCCAATGCTGTGCGCAACCCAACTTTTATGGCACCTGTAGCGTTGCTTGCCCGCAATTCAAGTCCTGCCAGACCGCCGCTTACGCTCAATACCTTAACAATAACTTCCCCGTCTCCGCACACCTCCCGTTGCACGCTGTATTGTTTGTCGGCAGTGGAGGAAGGCACGTTATTGGCCGAAATGGAAATAGTATCGCTGTCGCAGGCGTCGTAAGTGGCCGAGCCGGTCACTGAGCCGATGTTCGCGCTTTGGAGGCTACCGCAGGCGCTAGTCATAGCTCGCGGGCGGGGGCGAAATGGCCACCCGTCGTTTCAGCGTGTACAATGGTCGTTGCATCCGGTGCTGCCGGAAACAAAGCGTAAT
>ENA-ORBV01007220-ORBV01007220.1-microbial-mat-metagenome-genome-assembly--contig:-NODE-7220-length-19154-cov-5.380825_pt1 | contig 19154 bp, 21 predicted proteins | sample MGYA00237777_ERZ505514 | MGnify/ENA primary metagenome ERZ505514 (study PRJEB26160, sample SAMN06269048) | microbial mat metagenome | isolation source: Oligotrophic lake microbial mat | place... | reverse complement strand
TAGTCTCGTGGGCTCGGAGATGTGTATAAGAGACAGGTGTCAGGGATGTGCGGCCTCGCAACTGACTCTGCGACGCGGGTTCGAGGTCAAGGTGCGTCGGGTCGCTCCGGAGATTGTGGAGATCGTCGACACGACGGACCACACGGCGGGGAAGAAGCCATTCTACCCGCGTGGACGAGCAGACTCGTGAATAACGACGAGACCGGCCAGCCTGACGCGAGACGGACGACCGAACGGTAACCGCGCCCGCCGAGCGAACCCGATCGCGCGTGATGATCGTCTGTGCGGGCCTTGGTGTCAGGCCACGCAGGCCCTCGCGAGCGACTGCGTGCCCGAAACCCTTACGATCGGCGGTGAACACGCCACTGGCCGAGTTCGCGCCGAGTATGAGCCCGGATGGTCCCGAGGTGGCGAGACGACGCCACGTCGACGGTGGCGCGCACCCGTGGCATCCCCCACGTTTCACCGAATGTCCTCTCCCGACCTGCCTCCCGGCCTCGCGCCCCTCGACTCCGTCCGCAGCTTGAACCCGAAGACGGCGAATTTGTACGACTTCGAGGCCATCGGCATTGACGGAGCGCCCGTACACTTCGACGCCTTCCGTGACCGCGTGGTGCTGGTAGTGAACACGGCCAGCGCGTGCGGCTTCACACCACAGTTCGCCGGACTGGAACAACTGTGGGAACGCTATCGTGATCGCGGTCTGCTGATTGTCGGCTTTCCCAGCAACGAGTTTGGCGCGCAGGATCCCGGCAGCAACGCGGAGATCGCGACGTTCTGCCAGAAGAACTACGGCGTGACGTTTCCGATGATGCGCAAGGTGCAGGTGAACGGTGCCGACGCACACCCACTATTCCAGTGGCTCAAAGTGCAGGCGCCCGGTCTGTTGGGGAGCGAAGGGGTGAAGTGGAACTTCACCAAGTTTCTGCTGGGACGCGATGGCAAAGCGATTCGTCGCTACGCGTCCACCAAATCGCCCGCGGATATCGCTGCGGATATCGAGACGGCGCTGGCGGTAGCGTCACGCTGAGACAGCACGCTCGCATTCTCAGCTGCGGGTGACGGTGATAAGTCCGTTTCGTGCTACGCCGAACGAGATTGCGCCCTGATTCCGGACCCGCCGGACGCGACCGGCGCGGCGACTGGACACTTTCTCGCGCCCTCATCGACGGTGTCCCAGTGGGAGCACGAAGGAATTCACGTGCTCCGAAGCGCGGCAACGGTCGGCTGCGCTGCGTGATCGTGCCCGAATGGATGGTGCCGTATGCACTGGTCGCCAAGAAGGGCGTGGGATTTGTGTTGGGCCCCGAGCGCACGGCCGGCGCTCCGCTCGACGCGGCAGGGCCGACTGAGCGCGTTACGCGCGAAGAAATCTGGGGGATCGTGCACCCAGGACGGCGTCCGGCGTAAGGCGACCGGCTGCACTAGGTCGTGCCGCGATTCTCCGATACCGCCGCCGCATTCCGCTGCGACATGCACCACTCCGCGCGCTTCACTGCCGAGCCCCTGAACGCGTCGGCGTAGTCGGTTGGCTCCATCGCCAGAGTCTGGCGGGCCAACGTCGCGGCGTCAGCGTCGACGAACACTGCCCGTACACCAGGTTTGAGATTCCGTTGGCGCGATCGTCTTCGCGATGCCGAAGTCGGTCACCAGCGCCGTATCGCACGAGAGCCGCTCGTCCTCCGGCTTGATGTCGCGCAGCACGATTCCTTCGCCGTGCGTGCACGCCATGGCGCTCCACGTCCCGCAGGTTGCGAGCTTCACCCCGCGCGCGAATCGGTCGACGCCGGCGTCGCCCGTCACGTCGGGTAAGATCATCTTCACAACCAGGGCCGGCCCGGCGCCGTTTCGGTGGCCACGAACACGCGCGAGATGCCACCGCCGCTGACTTCGCGCTAGCTGCGATAGCGGTCGGCGAGGGCGGAGCTGCGTCGGTCAGATGGTTGGTTCACGGGTCACGTGGACCGCGTGCCTGTGCTTCGAGCCGGGCCACGTCGGCCTGATCCTGAGGTCGCCCGACCGCGCGCTTGTTGCGCAGAAGCTCGTCTCGACCGAGCACGGGAATGCTGATGCCGTCGAGCTCCACGACAACGCGGTTCGGCCATGCCTCGTCGAACGACACGCTCTCGATCGAGGTGATGACGTCCACGCGCCCAGGTGGTACGCCGAGCTGCAGGATCAGGTCGTCGCTTTCAAAGTCGGATCGGCTGAACTGATCGGAGGGCGTTCCGAATGCCAGCAGCGCGCGCTCCACTTGCTGCGCGTTGCCCGGAGTTGGTCGCACCCACAGGTCTATGTCCCCGGTCGCACGCGGAAGCCCGTGTGCAGCAAGCGCGTAGGCGCCAACTACGAGATACTCAACGCGTTCGGTGTTGAATAACGAGAGTATGTCGCGAAAGTCGCGATTCAGGCTGGTCATGGCCGGCAAATATCCACGCGTCGAGCGCGAGCTGCCACATCATGCCGAGGCGCTCGGCAGGCGACAGGATGAGATACGCCTGGTCGGATAAGTCCTCCTCGCCTCGGCGAAGTCGCTGGACCAACATTGGGCGATCGGTCATGAGCGAAGTATAACGTGATCGCCATCTGCGCTCGGAGGGCGGCTGCGCGTCCGCGCACCGGTTGTCACCACGTCCAGCAGCCGCTTCGGCCCGTGCGGCTCGCACCGTTCAGGGGCACCAGCTCGCGCAGCCACACTCGTTCGCGAGCCACAGGGCGCGCTGCGCGCACACGCAGCCTGCTGGCGCTCACGTCGTCCGACGAACGACGCGGTGGCCGGATGAGCGGGATGAAGCGAAGGTGGCTCAGTTTTTCGGAAACAGAGTGTTTCTCAGCGCGACGGAAACGGATCGTCTGACCATTGTACATGGGCTGGTCGCGCCGCACCGCGACGTGCGAGGCGTTCAACCGTGGCGGGGGGCGAGGCATGGGCGCTGCTTCCAACCGGGCGTCCGGTTCGCCAGGCAAGGTGTCGACGGTCAGCCTACACTCGCGCTGCATCTCCAGCAGTCCGCGCAGCCACAAACGCTCCGCGAGGCCGGCGTTGACGTCCGACAACTCCGATTGAAGAATCCCGCGCAGCGCCTCCGCGGTGAGTCGGCCCGCGAAGAACAGCTTGACGAGCAGCGGCTCGCGCAGAGGTACCGACGGCGCGGGCGCATCGATGCGGCTGCGTGGCACGCGATCTGCACTACTTCGCGAGGCCGGTCAGCGACAAGGCTGAGTCGGCATTCCCTTCACCGTGAGACGCTTTCATGTCCGTCGCCAAAGTCATTGAGATCATTTCGTCGAGCAAAGTCGGCTTCGACGACGCCGTTACGCAGGGCATTGCGAAGGCTTCCGAAACCATCACGGGAATCGCCGGTGCTTGGGTTCAGGACCAGAGCGTTGAGATCGCCAACGGCAAAGTGATCGTGTACAAAGTGTCCCTCAAGCTCACCTTCGTGCTCAAGGCTGACTAAGGGCTTCCGTTGAACACGCCGCGGTGATCCTTCGATCCTGCGCGTGCTCATCGCTGAAAGCACGGGCCATCGCCGCGTCGGCTACGCGGAATGCGATCGCGGGCACCGCGCATGCAATCGCACAGGTGACGTCAGGGTTGATCCCATCCTCGTGATCCTTGATGCGGCCACCATGAGTTGTGGTGGGCGTGAATGCGTTGGACTGCCCACGCCGCGTGTTCGCGCACGCCCTCATGCTCGTGCGACCTCATGGCCTCGAGCACCGCGAGATCATCCGCGGTGCCGACATTCCCCAGTACAACGCACGCGTTACGCTGCGACATCCACAACTTCGCACGCTCAATCGGTGAGCCTTTGAACGCCGCGGCGTAATCCGTCGGCTCCACCATGAGGATCTCGCGCGCCAGCGCGCGCGTCTTCACGTGACCCCGCGTTCTGAAACAGCTCGCGCGCTGAAAACGGCGACCCCTCAGGCCGCTCCCGCGCAACCTTCACATTCCACGGACACACCTCCTGGGAGGCGTGGCCGTACACCCGTTTTGCAGTTGTGTTGACGACCGGCACGCCAACCCTCAGGAAGACCACGGGTTAGCCGCTCTGGAAACTCGCAATCCCGGGCACAGATTCATCACCGCCGCCGTCGCGACGGCTGATGGCGATCGGAGTGCCGCGCGCGGCGCTCCCTTAGGCGAAGGGATCGATGATGCGAACGCCCGCCTTTTCGAAATCGCTCCGGTTTCGCGTGACGACGGCGAGATCATGCGTCAGCGCCGTCGCCGCGATCAGGCTGTCCTTGATCGGCATCGCGCGCCCGGATGCCCGCAACTTTGCCATTAACGCCGCCCACTTGAGCCCCACCGCGGCGTCGAACGGCACGCAGTGAATGCGCTGAATGCCACTGTCGAACCATCGCTCCAATCGTTCGCGTCGCCGGCCTTTGGGAAGCAGCAAAATGCCAAACCGCACTTCGCCCAGAATGATCGGATCAATCGCAATGTCGCCTTCGTGTCCGGTGAGCCAGGCTACCACGCGAGTATCCGGCGATGACTTGGTGGCTTCGCTCAGCACGTTGGCGTCGATGAGAAACTTCATCCGAACGTCAGAGCGTGTCAGTCGACTCGGACTCGATCGACACGAACCAGTCCTTGGCCGGACAGTCGAGGAGCCACTGTATGGCACCCTCATTCACGGGCATCGAACGACGCTGCAGCAGGTACTCCCCGCGTTCGAGTCGCTCGATGTCGAACTCCTGACCGGCCTCGATGCCATCCTGCTGGCGCAGCTCGGCCGGAATCACGATCTGGCCCTTGGACGAGACGGTGGTTTTCACATGCGTAAGATGACGTCTTACTGATCGAGCGTCAAGGGCCGCAACGGAAGGCTTCGGGGCTACGTGCCGTCCGATTTGCGCATCACTCCCGAGCGATCGGAACGTCGCGTGTTCATTCTCCGTGTATTCGACCCGGATCCTAAGGCGAGGTGTGGCGCTATACCCATTTTGTGATCCCGCACAGCCCGGGGCGGCGAACGCTCCGGACGCCACGGGCATAACTCGCGCTGGACCATCGCGTTTGCTGGCGCTCCGGACCAGTGATGGCACGGCGCACGCCAACGAGACGAGAGATTCGTTGCGAAACGCCTAGTGAGCGTATTGCGAAACGACTAGTAAGAGCATTGCTTTCTGTAGAGTGTCAGCCGCCGCTCCACCCCAATCCATTCGGTGTGCCCTATCGTCCGCGCATCGTCGACTCGGAGCTCGTGACCCGCCTCGCTGCGACCGGTGCCGTGGTGATCGAGGGCCCGAAGGGCTGTGGCAAGACGGCTACGGCGCGACAAGTGGCCCGCAGCGAGGTCCTGCTGGACGTCGACGACAACGCCCGGCGTGCGATCGCGATCGATCCCCGCCTTGTGTTGGACGGTCCGGTCCCTCGGCTCTTTGATGAGTGGCAGGTCGAACCCGCGCTTTGGAACCACCTGCGCCGCGCGGTCGACGATCGTCAGCAGCCGGGCCAGTTCATCCTCACCGGTTCGGCCGCGCCAACAGACGACATCACCCGACACACAGGGGCCGCCCGGATCACGCGGCTCCGTATGCGGCCGATGTCACTGTTCGAGACCGGACACGCCACGGGGGAGATCTCGCTGAGCGCCTTGCTCAAGGGGGAGGCTGCACGGAGCCCGGAATCGACACTCAGCATCATAGAGCTCGCGACGCTCGTGGTGATCGGCGGCTGGCCCGGCAATCTCACGCGCACCAACGCACAGGCCACGCAAGCCACGCGCGACTATCTCGAGGAGATCCGCCGAGTCGATCTCAGTCGGTTGGATCGAACTACTCGCGATCCAGGAAAGGTGGGACGACTGCTGCGCGCGCTGGGTCGGCGTGTGGCCACCGAAGCGAGTCTCGCGACACTCACCGTCGACACGGCCGGCGTGGCCGGTACGGATGGCGAACTCGCGCGCGACACGGTGCGTGACTATCTGACGGCGCTCGAGCGCATCATGATCATCGAGGACCAGCCGGCGTGGGCGCCGCATCTGCGCTCACGCTCGCGCATCAGAAGCGCGGCCAAGCGGTATTTCGTCGATCCGTCACTGGCCGCCGCAGCGCTGCGTGCGACGCCGGAGCGATTGCTGGCAGACCTCAATCTGCTCGGGCTCCTGTTTGAATCGCTCGTGGTGCGCGATCTCCGCGTGTATGCACAAGCGTCGGATGCCACGGTGCTGCACTATCGCGACAACACCGGACTCGAAGTCGACGCGATCGTCGAGGTGGCCGACGGCCGCTGGGCGGCGTTCGAGGTCAAGCTCGGGCAAGGCCAGGTCGACGACGCTGCGGCGTCACTGCGCACGTTTGCGAGTCGCGTGGATACGGCGAAGTGTGGTGCGCCGGCGGCGCTCGGTGTGATCACGGCCGCCGGATATGGGTATCTGCGACCCGACGGGGTCCATGTGATTCCGATTGCGGCGCTGGGGCCGTAGCCAGCGAATGGGGGTCATGGGCGCTGGCTCCCACGTTGCCCAACACCACCGCCGCATTCCGCTGCAACATCCCCAACTTCGCTCGCTTCATTGCACTGCCCTTAAACGCGGTGACGTAGTCGGCTGGCTCCATTGCAAGAATCTCTCGCGCCAACGTCCGCGCGTCCTTGTCAACAAACATCGCGCGCGCCGCAAACGGCGACCCTTCGGCCAACTCCTGCGCAAACTTCACATTCCACGGGCACACCTCCTGGCACACGTCGCACCCATACACCATCCCACCCATCGCCTCACGAAACTCCACCGGAATCGCGCCCCGCAACTCGATCGTGAGATAACTGATGCACTTGCTCGCATCGAGATCACGTGGCCCGTCAAACGCCTGCGTCGGACACGCCTCCAGACACCGAGTGCACGTCCCGCACCGATCCGCCTCGAAGGGTGCATCCGCCTCCAATTCCACGTCCACGAACAACGACGCGAGAAACAGGAACGATCCCTGAGTCGGATTGATCAGCATCGTGTTCTTGCCAAACCACCCGAGCCCCGCGCGCTGCGCGAGATCACGCTCGAGCACAGGCCCCGAGTCGACATAGGGCCGCGCATTCACCGGCCGCCCCACTTCGCGTTCCAGCCACGTGTGCACCTCGCGCAACTTCGCGCGCAGCACCTCGTGGTAGTCGTCGCCGCGCGCGTACCGCGCCACGGGGCCGCTTGGCTCACGACCGCCATAGTTGATCGCGACCACTAACGCGTGCGTTGCACCCGCATGTGGGCGTCGCGCGTCCCGTCGCAACTCGGCGCCAACACCTTCGAGATACGACATCTCGCCATGATGACCTGCCGCGAGCCACGCATCGAACGCGGCGCGTGTGGCTGGCTCGCCAAGTGTCGCAACACCAGCGAGGTCAAACCCGACGCCGAAGGCCTGCGCCTTCAGTCGCTCGGTCAGCAAGCGACGCGCTTCCTTCGCTGGCGTCGTCATTCGCGCGTCACCACGCCCGCGTCAGCAAAGACGCGGCACCACAGACTCGGCACCGAAAGGTGTCGTCAGACATGCATGTCCGCCGCGCACGTTACGGTTGCTTACCAACCCAGCGCGCGAACGCGATGACGTCGTCCACCGGTGGAATCGCATCCTCCTCACCGTACGCGGTGTACATGCGCCACTTCACATACGTCACCGCTGGCAGTGGCAGGAACGGAAAGCGCGTCAGCCAATGCCGATGACGAAAACGCCACGCCACCCGCAGCAGATCGATGGCGAGAAACGGATTGACCAGCGCGCGTATCGTGAGCGCCATCGTGAGACGGATCCATGACATGCCGAAATATAGCCATCCCCGGACATCCACCCACCACGGATCAGCGATGACACCAGAAGGAGTCTCGAGCCAACATCGGGGCTATGCGCGGGTGACCACCTCGAGCATGAACAGCGCAAACAGGACGAGAAACAGCAGCCCCTCCCAGCGAAAGATGCGCTTGTCCTTCCTCAGCAGCCAGCGCCACCAGGGAGCCGAGCAGGAAGTGAAGGTCGATGAACCGGTAGTCCTCGCCAAGCACCAACCGGCCGGTGGGCACAGCGGCACGCACCGCGCCGAGTACGAGCAATAGATTGGCGGCGTTGGTGTCAAGCACGTTGCCCGCAACGATCTCGGAGCTGCCCGCGCGCACGCTGGGTACCGAGGCGACCAGTTCCGGCAACGACGTGCCAATGGCGAGGATGGAGACGCCGACGACAAACGGCGTCATTCCAAGCGCAAGGCACCCGACGCGCATCTCTTGTCACGATCGGCCGATGCCTTCTGTACGGTCTTCAATCCTCACCGGTCCAACCGCTCTCCTCTTCCTGCCATGAACCTCGACGAGTACCAGTCCCTCGCCGCACGCACACTCGGCCGCAATCGTACGCACGAACAGCTGCTCGCCAACGCGGCGCTCGGCCTCACGGGTGAAGCCGGAGAAACCGCCGAGATCATCAAGAAGCATCTCTTTCACGACACGCCGCTCGATCGCGACGCGCTCATGAAGGAACTCGGCGACTGTCTCTGGTACATCGGCGCCTTCGCCACGGTGCTCGACGTTCCGCTCAGCGAGATCGCGCAGCGCAACATCGACAAGCTGCGCACGCGCTATCCCGATGGCTTCGATCCGGAGCGCAGCAAAAATCGCACGGAGTGATGTCGCGCGCGGCGTGACGTCGCCTGTCGCGACTACGGATTGGCGGTCGCCAGCTCCGCCGCTGAACGTCCACGACGACGCAGGAACGCCATCAGCCTCCGCCAGCTCAAGGCGAGTCCGGTCCACACCAGCAGCACGCCGGCCAACGATGCGAGTCCGGCGATCGTCTGCCCCCACACGCCGAACGCTTCGCCCGTGTGCGCCCAGCGCAGCCACGCACGCAGTCGGCGTCCGCGACTCTGCGTGGGGAACCCGCCGGTCGCCGTGATCTCGGCGGTGTTGAGATCGAGCGTGATCGAGTGACGCCGCTGCGGCTGACCGCCGGTACCTTCGTCGATCGTGACGACGAGAGTTTTCGCGTCGGGCCTGGGCAGCGGAATCGTGATCGTGCGCCACTTCTCGCTGCGATTCATCGCGATGTGCAGCGCGCTGTCGAGCGAGACCGCGGGCACGCTTAGCGCGACGGGTTCCACCATCGACTGCGCCTTCGCGTTCCCGGCAGAACCCGCACCGGCACCGGCACCCGCACCGGCACCCGCACCCGCACCCGCACCCGCACCCGCGCCACGCGGCCCATCAGGCGGCGGCGGAGTGTCCAGCACCGCACGGTACACCAGGTTCGTGGCCCATCCGTACGAGATCACCACGCCGGAGCCGACCACCAGCAATAGCGGCAACGCAAACCACAGTCCGGCCACGTTGTGCCAATTGAAGTCGCGCGCCTTGCCGCTCAGTCCGCGCCGGGTCAACGCGACAGCCTTGGCCCGTTGCTTGGTGAACGGACGCGGAATCCAGAGAATCACGCCGCTCATCACCAGCAGCAGAAAGAACAGGTTCGCGCCGTCGAAGACCAACTTGGCGGCGTTGCGCGATTCGCCGGTAAGTCCAAGCCACCGATGCCACTGAATGAGATCGTTGAACAACTTCTTGAGCGCCGGATCGGCCTCGCCGAGTACCTGCGCCGACCGGCCGTCGACATAAATCTGACGTGCTTTCGGGTACTCTGCCGCCACCGGCATCGCGGGATCGCGCGCGAACTGCAAGGAGATCGGTCGCTCGCCCTTCTCAGCAGTCGCCACCGCGTCGGCGAGCGTGCGAACCGGCAGCCAGCCCCCCGGCGGGGTGGCGACGGTAGCGGTCTGCATGCTCCGCACCGAGCGGGCCAGGATCTGGCGCTGGTAGGTGAGTAGCACCCCCGTCACGGACATGATGAGGATGACGACGCCGGCAGCGACGCCGACGCCCAGATGTCCCCAGAACAGCAGTTTACGAAGCGACATGAGTACCAAAGGAGTATATGAGAACGGTTCTCAAAAACTACGCAGGCGATAGTACGACACCAACAGTCGCGACTGCAGTGGGCTGATGGCCAGAGCATCGCTACAGGAACGACCGGCCGTCGAGGCCCTCGGGAATCGGCAGCCCCATCGCCGCCAGCGCACTCGGCATCACGTCGGCCGATCGTTGCGGTGTGCGCGAAATGGGACCGTCGAGCAGCAGCGGGACCGACATCTGCGCGCGCAGCAGGGCGCCATGTGTGGAGACATGTGCGACAGGCTCGAACCGCGACCGCAGATCCCAGCCATCGGCAGCCGAGAGCACCAGATCGCCCGCGCGCGATGAGGTGCACAGTTGCACCAGCTGCACGAGCGCATCGGGATACGGCGAGCTCGCACACGCCTCCCAGGCACCGTGATCATCGAGGTCGAGCAGCGATCCGCCGAGTCGCAGGGGATCGCCCAGTGTGGCGTCGTAGTCCCAGCGCGCGCTGTCGTTCGCTTGCGTTCCAGCGCTGCCGTTGGCACCACCGCCGACGCTGCTCCCTTTCTCTCGTCGCGTGACGAAGGCCGTTCCGTACACCGAATGAGAGATACGCACCCGATCGGCGCGCTCGCTCACGATCACGAGATCGATGGGGTCGCGAAGCACCAGCGCATCATGCAACGACTCCCAGCGCGCACCATGGGTGGGCCACCAGTGCCGGCTGCGCGCGGATGGGTCGACGTAGAGATGTGCCATCGCGTTGCCACCGACCATCAGCACCACGTCTGGATGGCGCGTGTGCAGACGCGGATGCGCGCGCACGCGCAGCGCCTGCCCCTCGAGCCAGCCGTGCAGGTCATCGTGCTGCGAAACGGGCGAGTGTCCATGGTCGGCGACGACCCAGATGCGCAGCGAATCGAGCCATCCATCGCGACGAGCAATCTCCTGCGCGCGTGCGATGGCGGCGTCGACGTCACCAATGGCGTCCCGCACCGGTTGTGAATCACTGCCGAACTTGTGCGAGAACTTGTCAGGGCTGGTGATGGCAAGCACCGAAAATCGCGGTCGCTCGCGCGCAAACGTGCGCAGAAACTCCGTCGTCCCCGCGCGTTCCACACCGCGCCAACCCAGCGTGTCGCCACGAAAGTGCGGAATCGCCGCGCGCACTGTCCAGAGCAGAGATCGGCCGATGTTCGCGACGCTGGCACCGCGACCGAGCATGCTCATGCCGGAGAGCGACGGTTGCGCCAGATCGAACAGCGTGGGCATCTGCGGATCGACGTCACCATCGACATGCCAGATATCGATGCCGGCGTAGCTGCGCGTGTGTGCGGGCGACCAACGCAACGTGCGCGCGCGATCAAACCAGCGAAGCCCGGGCAGTCCTGCCGTCGCCGCATGACGTCCCATCAGGAACGGCACGTACGCCGGCCCGGTGACCGAAGGAAATGACGACGTGATCGTGTACAGTCCTCCGCGTGCGCAGAGGGCCGACATCGCGGGCGCGCGACCGGCGTCCAACTCGTCGCGCAAGACGTCGGGGCGCACGCCATCGGCCACCACCAGCAACAGGCGCTGCATCACCGTCCCCATTCCGGCGTAGACGGTCGTTTCACCTGTTCGTGCGGTGGCGATACCGATGAACGGTCGCGTACACTTCTGCGCAGCCGCAGACTCCTTCCAATTCCCGACTCATGGCGAAGCCCCGCTCGACCGACAAGCCGTCGTCCGCCAAAGCGGCGCCCAAGTCCACCAGCTCCGCGAAGGTCGCACGCAAACCGCCGCGTACCATCACGGGAAAGAAAGCATCGCCGAGCAATCGTGCAGTGGCCGAACGAGGCTCGCTGGAAGGATTGATGGAGCGCACGGAAGAGGGGCATCGCAAGGCGGGACGCGAGCCCGACGCGCAGGCGCTCGTGTCGAGCGGCGCTACGGCCGTTCGCCGCAAGTTTCCGCGTGTCGTGGACCAGGCCATTCGCGATCTGCCCACGCTCACCGAAGACGAAAAGCTGCTGCAATCGCCGGGGCGCGATCAGGGTGCATTCACGCGCAGTGATCCGTGGCGTGTCATGCGCATCACGTCGGAATTCGTGGAAGGATTCGACGCACTGGCCGATATCACCAAGGGTGTCACGATCTTCGGCTCGGCGCGCACGGGTCCCGATGATCCGCAGTACATCGCGGCCTGCGAAACGGCGCGATTGCTCGCCGAAGCAGGGTTCTCCATCATCACCGGCGCGGGGCCGGGAATCATGGAGGCGGCGAACAAGGGCGCCAAGCAGGGCGGTGGTCATTCGGTCGGATGCAACATCGAATTGCCGTTCGAGCAAGGTGCCAATCCGTACGTCGATACGCTGGTGAACTTCCGCTACTTCTTCGTGCGCAAGACGATGTTCATCAAGTACTCGAATGCGTTCATCATTTTTCCGGGAGGGTTCGGAACGCTCGATGAACTGTTCGAGGCACTGACGCTCATCCAGACGGGGAAGATCTTTCAGTTCCCCGTCGTGCTTTTTGGACGTCACTACTGGGCCGGACTGCTGCGGTGGATCTCGTCGCGGCTCGTGGGCGAAGGCAAGATCTCCAAGGGCGATCTGGACTTGCTGCTGGTCACCGATGATCCCGCCGAAGCCGCGCAAGCAGTGATCGACGCACACGCGGCACAGACGGCGAACACGCCGGCGCGGTAGTGAACCGGTCCACGCACGCTGATCAGTCGCCGACTTCATCGCATCACCGACTGCGTCATCCATTGCGCAGGACCGCGCGCACGAAATTATCGGGAGAGTACTCACCGGCGGAGACGTAGTGCGTGCGGGTGCGCGCGCCGAGTAGTTCGCGTCGAATCTCCTCGACGTTGCGACCTGCGGCGGACAGCGTTTCGACGCGACCGATCATCTCGTCCATCCAATCCGCCTTGGCGGCCAACAGCGCCGCGCCGTGCGGCAACAGGCCGCGATGCGCGCAGAAGACGCGACGTGGTCTGCGTGTGAGCAGTGCGCGCAGGGATCGCACGTGTTCTCGCGGGTCCTCGTGCGCGTGGGCGATGCGCACCTTCACGCCCAGAAAATGGTCGCCGGCAAAGAGCGTCTCCGTCTCATGATCCCACACCACATGATGATCAGGACTGTGACCGGGCGCGGGCTCGAGCGTGAATGACACATCGGCAAACTCCGTGACGGGCGCGCTGAGCGAGTCCATCGATCGCCAGGTGAACCGTCGGTAGGGCGGGATGCGAGCCACGTCGCGTATACTGACAGCCGTGGGTGCACTCATCGCCATCGGCAGACCCAGCGAGGCCAATGCCTGAACGTTTCCGGCGTGATCTTCGTGCTCATGCGTGACGAAAACGCCCCGTGGCTTGCGATCGTGCACTAGTCGCAGCAGGTCACGTTCAGCCGCGGGAAAGCCAGTGTCGATGAGAACGCCGCGAATCAGGTACACGTAGACGCTGTACCCAGCCACGCGGCTCCGCCACCAGCTCAGCCGCCAGGCCGTCACGTCGTCGTGCTCGGTGCGCTCGATCACTCGTCCAAATTAGTCGGGCGCGTCATGTTTGCATCGGGCCCTGCCCGAGGCATATTTCGTTTCTTGCGCGCCCGGCCGTACCACGGCCGGGCGCTCGCCTTTTTTCCGGGACAGGAGTTCGCGACTCGCGCGACGACCTGACCGCCATCCCAGCAGGCACGACGATGTTCGATGAACTGATCGCCAAGATGGCGCGTGAGGTTGAGAAGCTCAGTTTCGAGCTGAACGTCACGATCCCGCACGAAATCCGAAAGGCCGTCGAACTCGGTGACCTGAAGGAGAACAGCGAGTACAAGGCCGCGCTCGAGCGCCAGCAGTTCGTGCAGGCGCGTCTCGGTCAGCTCACGCGGCGCGTCACCAAGCTCGCCAACATCGATATCGCGCAGATCTCCGCAGACAAAGCGGGGCTCGGCTCGCGCGTGGTCGTGCAGGATCAGGCGACGGGGAAGCTGGAGAATTACGAGCTGGTTTTCGGCGATGCCGGTGAACTGCATGACGGTCACGTCACGATGGCCTCACCCATCGGCCTCGCGTTGCAGGGCAAGGGGGTCGGCGACACTGCCATTCTCAAACTGCCCAAGAGTGTGCGTCGTCTGACGCTGATTGAACTGGTGACGATCCACGCGCGAAACGCCGACGATCTCGCCTGACGGTTCAAGCACCACGTTCCGGGCTTCGGGTTCGGGCTTCGGGTTCTGAGTCGGCGCAGTTCCAACTCGAAGCCCACGACTTCCACCCGAAGCCCGAAACCTGGCAGTTGCAGTTAGCACCCAGCAGTCTCACCTCCCGCCGGAGTTGATCATGAAGCGAGCGGCTTATGCAACGCGCGGTTCCGTCCCGCAGGATGTCATCACCTGCGAAGAGTTCGAAACGCCGCCGCTGTCGGCCGGCCAGGTGCTGTTGGAAGTCCTCGCCGCGCCGATCAATCCGTCGGACGTGCTGACGCTCACCGGCCAGTACGGGATGCTGCCGCCCCTTCCGGCGGTGGGTGGCAACGAGGGTGTCGGCCGCGTTGCGCAACTTGGCGATGGCGTGACGAACATCGCCGTTGGCCAACGCGTGCTGTTGCCGGTCGGCATGGGCACATGGACGACCCACCTGGTCGCCGACGCATCGACGTTGATGCCGCTGCCCAGCATCGGCGACGTGAAGCAACTCTCGATGCTGGTGGTGAATCCGCCTACCGCAGCGCTGCTGCTCTCGGAGTTCGTGACGCTCGAACCCGGCGAGTGGGTGATCCAGAACGCGGCCAATTCCGCGGTGGGCAGCTATCTCATTCAGCTGGCCAAGCGTCGTGGACTACGCACCGTGAACGTGGTGCGCCGCGAAAGCGCCGTGGCCGACGTGCAGGCGCTTGGTGGCGATGTGGTGCTGGTGGACGATGCAGATCTGCGGCATCGCGTCGCGGAGGCCACGAACAAGGCAAAGATCCGACTCGCCATCGATGCGGTCGGGGGAAAGTCCACCGATCATCTGGCGCAGAGCGTGGCGATCGGTGGCACGGTGGTGAACTACGGCGCGATGAGCGGGATCCCGTGCACGGTGTCGCCCGGCTCGTTCGTCTTTCGCGATGTGACGCTACGCGGATTCTGGCTGGCGTTCTGGTTCCGGCAGTCGACGCCACAGCGCCAGCGCGAGCTGTTCACGGAACTCGCGACGCTCATTGCGACCGGTCAGCTCTCGGCGCGGGTGCAGCGCACGTTCCCGATCGAGCAGATCAAGGAAGCAGTGCAGCTGGCGGCGAGCGGGGAGCGCGATGGAAAGATCATCATGACGCCGAATCCGGAGTTGCTGTAGCGAGGGGTGGTGGGTCTGGGCTTTCCGCTGTGGTCAGTGTTTGGTGATGCGCGTTCGGTGAGAGTGGAGCAACCTGCGTGATGTCGCAGCGGCGGGCGTCGACGCACTCAAGGCTCAAGACCCGAACTCACAGCTCGACACTTGGTGGTTCATCACCCCGCCGTGATCCCTCCATCGATCGCCAGCGCGTGACCCACCATGAACGCTGCGGCATTCGAGCAGAGATAGAGCGCGGTCGCTGCAACCTCGTCGGCCGTTCCCAGTCTGCCCAGGGGAACACGCGCGACCAAGTGTTCCGTGGGGAGTCCGGCGTCGAGCATCTGTTGCACCATCGGCGTGAGGGTGAATCCCGGACACAGCGCGTTGATGCGGATGCCGCGCTTTCCGTATTCGAGTGCCGCGGTGCGCGTGAGTCCGATCACGCCGTGTTTGCTCGCGGCATAGGCCGGATGCCTGGGAAATCCACCCAGTCCCGCCACGCTCGCGACATTCACGATCACACCACCGCCGTTGGCGAGCATGGCCGGGATCTCATGACGCAAGCTGCGCCACACGCCCGTGAGATTGATATCGATGACGGTGTCCCAATCGGCGGGCGCGTACTCAGCGGTACGCACCTCTGGTCCGCCGATGCCTGCGGCATTGATCGCGATATCGAGTTTGCCGAACGCGGCGACGGTGCGCTGCACGCCCGCGTTCACCTGATCGTCGTGTCGCACATTCACCGCAAGCGCGATGGCGCGACCACCCGACATCGTGATGTCATGCGCCAACGTCGTGGCGGCATCGAGTTGCACGTCGGCGATGGCCACCCACGCCCCCTGGGCGGCAAGCTGCTGCGCGGCCGCGCGCCCCAATCCTGAGGCGCCACCCGTGATGAACGCACTCTTGCCGGTGAACTCGGAAGTCATGATGGACACATGTGGTGAAGAGACGGTGCTGTACGCCTGCAGAAGTACGCGCGCGCGTTTACGCGACGTCGATGGAAAACAGCCGTGTGACATCGCGATCGTAGTCCGCGATCTGCTGCTCGCGCTCGCGGTCGCTCCAGGACAGCAGCGCGCCCATGAGCGGGGCAATGCGTCGCGCGGCGCCGCGCCCATGATCGCGTGTTTCAAAGGCAACATGCGTGCGTCGCACGAGAACGTCCGCGAGCGTACAGGCCAGTTCGCGCTCCACCGCGTGTGGCACTTCGGCGGTGAGATACGGGAGGTCGTCCACCAAACGACGCGCGAGCGACGCATCGCGCTGTGCGTAGCTCCACACATTGCGCCATCGGGTGCCGTACGCGAGCGCCAGTCGTTCGCCGACCGCCGAATCGTGCACGGTGTTTCGCGCGTCGTGTACGGCGCCATCGCGCGACACCATGTCGCCGCCAGGCAGCGGTGTGTGCTCGCTCTCCTGCGCCTCCGCGATCAGCGTGATGGGCCCGCCGCTGCGCAGGGCCTCTCGCCTGGCATGTGCGAGGACATCGGCCGCCATGGCGCGATAGGTCGTCAGCTTGCCACCCGTGACACTCACCAATCCATCGTCGCGATGCGTGATGGCGTGCTCGCGGGACGCCGAATTCGCGCCATGCGTTCCGGCGCGTATCGCGGCCAGCGGTCGTATCCCCGACCACGCCGAAATCACGTCGTCCATCGTCAGTTTGGCGAACGGGAACAACGTGTTCACGGTGCGCAGCAGATACTGCACTTCCTGTTCGGTCGCGCGGATGTCATCCGGTCCGCGCCGGGCCGGTCGTTCCGTCGTGCCCACAATCGCGTGCGCACCGGCCGGCAGCACAAACAACACGCGCCCATCCAACGGCGACACGATCGTCACCGCATCGTTGTTCCCCAGACGCTGTCTTGGCACCGCGATATGAGCGCCAGCAGAGCCCAGGATCTGTGGACCCGCCGCTGATCCCGTCAGCGACGCGGTGGCATCGCTCCACGGACCGGTCGCATTCACCACCACACGGGCTGCGACCGTAAACGCGTTGCCCGTCAGTCGATCTTCGACAGCGACGCCAGTCAGTCGCGTGCTCGCGGCCCCGCTGCGCACACCGCCCACCACGGCCGCATGATTGGCCACGACAGCACCCGCCTCGCGCGCCGAGAGCGCGCTGGCCAGTGTGAGGCGCGTGTCGTCGGTTGCTGCATCCCAGTAACGCGCGCCGCCGACGAGTCCATTCGGATCGAGTGCCGGTTCGAGCGCGAGCACGCCGGCCGTACTGAGCGACTGGTGTCGTTGCACATTGCGGAACAGGGCCAACGCATCGTACAGCGTGAGGCCGGCGCGCACCTTCCACAACGGGACGCGTGCGCCACGATATACCGGCCAGGTGAACGAGAGCGGTCGCACGAGATGTGGCGCGAGATCGAGGAGTATGCGCCGCTCTCGGCTCGATTCGAACACGAGTGCGAAGTGTCCATGCTCGAGATAGCGCACGCCGCCGTGCACGAGCCGCGACGAACGACTCGACGTGCCGCTCGCGAAATCATCGCGCTCGAGCAACGCCGTTCGCAAACCGGCCAAGGCGGCTTCGCGCGCCACTCCCGCGCCCGTGATGCCGCCGCCAATCACCACGATGTCAAACGGCTCACTGGCGAGCGCGTCCAACGCGCTGTGTCGACTGGCCACGGCCGCTGCTTCGCGTGGCATCGAGCGACCGCCCACGCCCGTCGATGCCCCGCTCGATGGCACACCCGATCCTGCGTTCGCGGATGGAGCCACGGTTGACGTGGTCGATTCGGCGCTGTGTGAAACGGAGCGATCGGGCATGACGGCAGAAATGCGGGCGGGACGCACGACGCGCCAGTGGGAGGCGGCAACCACGCGCGCGCCGTGACGCCCCAACGGCGGCACGTTACCTTGCGGCATGACCACCTTCGGACACGGACGCCGCGTCGCGATCATCGCCGGCGTCCGGACGCCCTTCGCCAGATCGGGCACGGCGCTCAAGGACTACACGGCCATCGAACTCGGTCGCTTCGCCGTCGCGGAACTGGTGCAACGCACCAATCTCGACGGCGCACTGGTCGACCTGCTGGTGTTCGGCACGGTCGTGCAGTCGGTCATGGCGCCCAACATCGCGCGCGAAGTCTCGTTGCTCCCGCACTTTCCGAAGACACTGCAGGCCTATACGGTCGGTCGTGCGTGCGCGTCGGCCAACCAGGCGATCACCGACGCCGCCGATCAGATCGCGCTTGGCCACGCGGACATTGCGATCGCGGGTGGCGCAGAGTCGTTGACGCAGGTGCCGATCCTGCATTCGCGCGGCATGTCCGACCTGCTCATTGCCGCATCGAAGGCCAAGTCGATGTCGCAGCGCCTGGCCATTCTCGCGCGCGTGCGTCCGAAAGATTTTGTGCCGATCACCCCCGCGATCGCCGAACCGAGTACCGGCGAGTCCATGGGGCAGTCGGCGGACAAGATGGCCAAGCTGAATGGGATCTCCCGTGAAGCGCAGGATCGCTTCGCGCTCTCCTCGCACCGGAAGGCGGCCGCCGGAACAGCGGACGGTCGCCTGCTCGCCGAGATCGTGCCTGTCCCGATCCCGCCAAAGCACGAGCAGATGCTGTCGAGCGACAACGGCATCCGCAACGAGTCGACGTACGAGCTGCTCGCAGCGCTCAAGCCGGTCTTCGACAAGCAGTACGGCAGCGTGACGGCCGGCAACGCCTCGCCACTGACCGACGGCGGATCGGCGGTATTGCTCATGTCCGAAGCTCGCGCCAACGCACTCGGCTACACGCCGCTGGCGTTCATCAAGTCGTACGCGTATGCGGCCGTGGATCCCGCCGAGCAGTTGCTGCAGGCCCCCGTACTCGCAGTGCCGGTGGCATTGGCGCGTGCCGGACTCACGCTGCGCGACCTGGGTCTCGTGGAGATGCACGAAGCGTTTGCGGCGCAGGTGCTGAGCAACATTCAAGGGCTTGCCTCGAAGGCGTGGGC